>Ga0196963_10001865_pt1 | contig 13421 bp, 11 predicted proteins | sample S1_5metaG_FD_148600 | JGI IMG/M metagenome (GOLD analysis project Ga0196963, IMG submission 148600) | Soil microbial communities from Anza Borrego desert, Southern California, United States - S1_5 | ecosystem: Environmental > Terrestrial > Soil > Desert | place: USA: California | collected... | reverse complement strand
GCGTGGTGTGTCGACGACGACCAGGGGCTGATCTTCAATGGATTCATTCCCGCGGCCGCATACGCGCCGGGCCTGTCGCGCGCGCTGGTGTATCACCTGTCCGCGAAGAACGACTGGGCGCGTGCGATCTTGTTTCCCGCAGGCTGACGCCAGCGCGGCCTGCGTCGAGACCTACGATTCCCAGTCGAGCGATCGGCTCACCGCTTTCCGCCATCCCGCGTACAGCTTCTCGCGGGTCGCCGCATCCATTGCCGGACGGAACTCGCGATCGAGCGCCCAATTTCTCGTCACATCTTCCAGGCCGTTCCAATAACCCACGGCCAGACCCGCGAGATACGCAGCGCCGAGCGCGGTCGTTTCGGCGACGACGGGACGACGGACGGTGACCTGGAGGAGATCGGCCTGGAATTGCAGCAGCATCGCATTCGCGGCGGCGCCGCCATCCACCTTCAAGGTCGTCAACGGCAGCTGCGAATCGGATAGCATCGCCTCGAGGACGTCGCGCGTCTGATACGCCATGGCATCGACGGCGGCGCGGGCCACATGCGCCATCTGCGTGTTGCGCGTCAGGCCGACGATCACGCCGCGGGCGCGCGGATCCCAGTACGGCGCGCCGAGGCCGACGAACGCCGGCACCAGATAGACCCCGTCCGTGTCCGGCACTTCCGCCATGAGCTTTTCGACGTCCGGCGACGCCGTGATCGCCTTCAGCCCGTCGCGCAGCCACTGCACGGCGGCACCCGCGACGAACACCGAGCCCTCGAGCGCATAGGTCGTCTGATCGCCAATTTTCCAGGCCACCGTCGTCAACAGGCCCTTGGTCGAAGGCACCGGCTTCGCTCCGGTATTGAGCAGCATGAAACAGCCCGTGCCGTACGTGTTCTTCGCCGACCCTGGCTCGAAGCAGGCCTGTCCGAACAAGGCAGCCTGCTGATCGCCCGCATCGCCGGCGACGGGAACCGCCGCGCCGAGGATCGACGGCTCGGTGTGACCGTAGATCTCGCTGGACGAGCGCACTTGGGGCAGCATCGCGCGCGGCACGTCGAGCAGCTTCAACAACTCGTCGTCCCACTGCATCGTATGAATGTTGAACAGCAGCGTCCGGCTCGCGTTGCTGACGTCGGTGACGTGACACTTGCCGCCGGTGAGCCGCCAGATGAGGAACGTGTCGATCGTGCCGAACAGCACCTCGCCTCGCGACGCGCGGTCGCGCAGCCCGTCATGCGAGTCGAGGAGATGCTTGATCTTGGTGCCCGAGAAGTACGCGTCGACTACCAGCCCGGTGCGCTCGCGAAAGGTCGACTCGTGGCCGTCCGCCTTGAGGCGATCGCAGATCGGCGCCGTGATGCGGCTTTGCCAGACGATCGCATTCCCGATCGGCTTGCCGGAGGCCTTGTCCCACAGCACGGTGGTTTCGCGCTGGTTGGTGATGCCAATGGCGGCGAGATCCGCCGCGCTGATGCCGGCGCGAGCGATCGCTTCTTTCGCCGTCGCCAGCTGCGTCGACCAGATGTCTTCGGCATCGTGCTCGACATGACCCGGGCCCGGAAAGTGTTGCGGAAATTCCTGCTGCGCCGAGGCCACCGTCTTGCCCGAGCGATCGAACACAATCGCGCGGCTGGACGTGGTGCCCTGGTCGAGGGCGAGGACGTATTTGCTCATCGATTGGCCTCGGGCGCGACATGGTGCTTGTTGATGAAGGTGTCGTACAGAAACGCGCCCAGGATCGCGCCGACGATGGGTCCGGCGATGGGTACCCACCACCAGCCGTTGCCGGCCGTGAAGACCCCGCTGCCCCAGCCGGCGACGAAGGTGAACAGCCGCGGGCCGAAATCGCGCGCCGGGTTGATGGCGTAGCCGGCGTTGAAGCCAAACGCCACGCCGATGGCGACGACCAGCAACCCAACCAGCGGCGCCGTCAGCCACGCCGGCGGAGCCACGTTCTTTTGATCCGTCACCGCCAGCACGCCCGCCATCAGCAGCATCGTGCCGACGACCTGATCGACGAAGCCGCCGGCGAGCGACAGGTACGGCTGCGGATAGGTGGCGAAGATGCCCGCCGTGGCGGCCGCGCCTTCAACCGCGCGCACCCCACCGTCGAACGCCGACAGCGCTTCGCGATACGTCGCATACACCAGCGCCGACGCGGCAAACGCGCCGGCGACCTGGGCCAGCGAGTACGGCAGGACCTTGCTCCACGGAAACTGCCGGTGCACCGCAAGCGCGACGGTCACCGCCGGATTGAGGTGCGCGCCCGAGACGCCGGCGGACACGTAGATGCCGAGCATCACCGCGAGACCCCAACCGATGTTGATGGCCAAAAACGAGCCGTTGACGTCCTTGCTGAGGACGGTTTGCGCGACGACGCCGACGCCGAACGCGATCAGGATGAAGGTCCCGAAGAATTCCGCCACCGCTTCCCGCGCTGTGCCTGTAAGCATGCGCGGATTCTAACGTCATTTGTGTTTGACACGAATCACGATCAGATGCTGCCAGGGCAGGCCCTCGATGACGCGCTCGATTTCGTAGCCTTCCGCTTCCATCTCGGCGCGCACCTCGGCAACGCTCATTTTGTGCACCTCGAGGATCGGGATGCTGGGATCCTCCTTGCGGAACTCGAGCAGGACGAGACGGCCGTTCGGCTTCAACGCGTATTTCAACTGCTGCAGGAAGAACTGCGGCTGCTGCAGCTCGTGATAGACGTCGACCATCAACGCCAGATCGATCGAATTCGGCGGCAGGTGCGGATCGTCGTGGCCGCCAAGAATGGTCGTCACGTTCGTCAACCCTTCCTGCCTGATCCGGCGATCGAGCAGTTGGATCATCCCCGGCTGGATGTCTGTCGCGAACACCTTCCCGCTCGGGCCAACCAGTTTGGCGATGCGCGCGGTGTAGTAGCCGGAGCCCGCGCCGATGTCGGCGACCACCATCCCCGGTTTCAGATCGAGCAGCGCCAGCGCTTTCGACGGCGCCTCTTCATCTTCACGCTCGACGCGCTCCAGCCACCCGGCGCCGCCAACACCCATCACCGGCGCCAGCAGCCGGCCGCTGATCGGATGACGACGTTGCGCGTCGAGTGACGCGACGGCGACGAGAACCAACGCAACGCTCACGGCGATCGCACGCATTTGTTTGTTATCCTCTAAATAATCGATGCCACTCACCGCACGACCGGCGTCCCCGGATGACGCGGCGCGCCTCGCCCAAATCTACAACGAAGGCATCGAGGACCGCGTCGGAACCTTCGAAACCCGCCCTCGCACCGAGGCCGACATTCGCGCCTGGTTCGACGGCGTCCACCCGATTGTCGTCGTCGAAGACGACGGCGACGTGATCGCGTTCGCCTCGACCTCGCATTACCGCACGCGCGACTGCTACGCCGGTATTGCCGAGTTCTCTGTGTACGTCGCACGCCACGCGCGCGGCCGCGGTGCCGGCACGGTCGCCATGCGCGCGCTGCTCGACGCGGTGGTCCCGGCCGGGATCTGGAAGCTGGTGTCGCGCATCTTCATCGAGAACACCGCGAGCCGGAAGCTGATGGCGTCGCTAGGATTCCGCGAAGTCGGCATCTACGAGAAGCACGCCAAGCTCGACGGGGTCTGGCGCGACGTGGTGATCGTGGAGCGGCTGATTCCTGAGAACCTCCGATAACCGGCGTGAGCAGTTCATCGATCGTCCGTTCATCACGCCGCCGCGCCGCGCGCGCGTCGCAGGCCGTGGACCTCGCGGAGGCGACACCGCGTTGAGCCGCACGGTTCCGCAACTGATCTCTTTGGCCGCCATACTGGTCGGTCTCGCGCTGTTTGTCGTGACGATGCTCGGCATCGACCGCACGGAGACGCTGAACGAGGTGCGCAATCTCGGCGGCGCCCTGCCGCTGGTGTTGCTGCCGAGCATAGGCTGGCACTTGCTCCGCGCCGCGGGGTGGTACATCTGCTTCCCTGCCGACCAGCGACCCGCCTTCTGGCGCATCTTTCGCGTGCGGCTCGCCGCCGACGGCGTCGGCTATTTCACGATCCGCGGCGTGGCGAGCGAGCCGTTGCGCGTCGTGATGCTGATGGGTCACGTCTCGCCGGTCGTCAGCGCGGCGGCCACGGTCCTCGAACGGACGGCGATGGGCATCATGAGCGTGCTCGGCGTGGGCATCTTCGCGGCGTTCGCCGTTTCATCCGACATGCTGCCGCCGGCCTGGCAGAGCCTGTTCCGCGGCATCGCGATCAGCGCGGGCGTCGTGTTGATCCTCACCCTGGTGTTCCTGACGCGCCGCGGCCGCTACTTCGGGCCGCTGATCGAACGCATCTACCGCGTCACGCGGTGGCAGTGGGCCGGCGGCCGGACCGCGGGCGCGATCACGGCGGTCGAAGATCTGTTTCTGAAACTGGCGCGGACCGATCGGCGGCGCATGCAACTGCTGTTCGTGCTCGCCATCGCGTGCTATTGGCTGATGGCGGTCGAGGTGTTCCTGGTGTTCTGGGCGATGGGGCAGCCGATCTCGCTCTGGGTCGGCACGATTGTCGAGACGTTCTGGCGATCGGCGAGCGTCGCCGGGGGCGCGATACCAGGCAACCTCGGAGCGCTTGAAGCCTCGCATGTCGCGGTCGTGAATGCGCTCGGTCTCGCAGGTGGCGGCACCCTGGCGCTGTTCCGGCGGTTCCGCAGCCTACTGTTCGCGGCGCTTGGTTTGGCCGTGTATCCTCGCGACGCCGCGGCGCCGCGGCAGACGCCATGATCGGCTCGATCGTCTCGACCATTCAGGAGTGGGCCAGCGAACTCGGCGGCGTCGGCCTGTTCGTGATCGCCGCGCTCGATTCGTCGTTTCTGTCGTTCCCGCAGGTCAACGATCTGCTGATCATCGTCCTCAGCACCAAGTACCCCGCGCGGATGCCGTATTACGCGGGCATGACCGTACTCGGCTCTCTGGTCGGCTGTTTCGCGTTGTACGTTGTCGCCCGCCGCGGCGGTGAAGTGTTCATGCGCAAGCGGCTGAAAGGCCGCCACGTCGACCGGATGCTGGCGCTGTACCAGAAATACGGGCTGCTCGCGGTCATTGTGCCGGCGCTGCTTCCACCCCCCGTGCCGTTCAAGGTCTTTGTCCTGATGGCCGGGGCGGCGGCCGTGTCACCAGTCAAGTTCGGTCTGGCGATCGTCATCGGCCGCGGCATCCGCTACTTCGGGCAGGGTTATCTGGCGGTGCTGTACGGCGAGCGGGCCGCGGAGTACATGAAGCAGTACGGTGCGCAGATCGGTATTGGCCTGGCGGTCGCGGCGATTGCCGTCGCGATCATCGTGATCCGCATACGACGCTCGAAATAGTCATGGACGAACTGCCGATACACGCCGTGCACGTCGACGTCGTGCGAACGACGAACGCGGATGCCCTGGCGCGGCTCGACGCCTACCAGCCGCTGCTGTCCGACGATGAACGGCGCCGCATGGAGCGGTTTGTATTCGATCGCGATCGACGCGCCTTCCTGTTGACGCGCGCGCTGGTGCGAACGACGCTCTCGCGATACGCGCCGGTGGCGCCGGCCGACTGGCGGTTCATCGCCAATGCGCACGGCCGGCCCGAGATTCTCGATCGGCATGCCGGCGCCCCGGATTTGCGTTTCAACATTTCGCATACCGATGGCGTGATCGTGTGCGCGGTCACGATCGGCCGCGAGGTCGGCGTCGACGTCGAGCACATCAGACGCCACCTCACACATGATGTCGCCGCGCGCTTCTTTGCGCCGGCGGAGGTGCACGATCTGAAGCAGCTGCCGGCAGAGGAACAGGCACGGGTCTTCTTCGATTACTGGACGCTCAAGGAGTCGTATATCAAGGCACGCGGGTTCGGCCTCGCGCTGCCGCTCGCCGACTTCGCGTTCAAGCTCAATCCGCCGGCCCCGCCGGTGATCACCTTCGAACCGGCCCTCGATGACGACCCGCGTTCATGGCAATTCGTGCAGGGCTGGATTACACCCGACCATCGCCTTGCCCTCGCGGTGCGGCGCGAAGGCCGCGATCTCCCGGTACGGCTGCGCGAAGTGGTACCGCCGGCATGACCGGCGGGACGATGCAGCGGCGCCTGGAGCGAGCCGGCGCATGAAGTTGTGGGCGATCAGCGACCTGCACGTCGGCTACGAGGAAAACCGGCGTGCGGTGCAGGCATTGCCCGATTACCCGGAGGACTGGCTGATCATCGCCGGCGACACCGGCGAGACCCCCGCGCATCTGGACTTCGTGCTGCGCACGCTGACGCCGCGATTCGCGCAGGTGATTTGGACGCCCGGCAATCACGATCTCTGGACGCCACGCACGCTCCCGACTGCCCAGCGCGGCGTGCCTCATTACCAGCGCCTGGTGTCGTTGTGTCACAAGTACCGCGCGCTGACGCCCGAAGACGGATTTGCGCGATGGCCGGGCGACGGCCCGGCTCGCGCGATCGTCCCGACGTTCACGCTGTTCGATTACTCATTCCGCCCCGCCACCGTGACTCGGGAAAACGCCGTGACCTGGGCGTCGATCACTGGCGTTCGCTCGGCCGACGAGGACCTGCTCTCGCCGAATCCGTACGCAACCTGCGACGAATGGTGTGCGGCGCGCGTCGCATATACGGAGCAGCGCCTGGCCGAGATGTCCCCGGACACCAGGCTGATCGTCGCGAATCACTTCCCGCTGCGGGCGGAACTCGCGGTGCTGCCGCGCATTCCGCGATTTTCGATCTGGTGCGGCACGACCAGGACCAGCGACTGGCATCGCCGCTTCAACATCGAAACCGCGATCTACGGCCATCTGCACATGCGCTCGAGCCGCCACATCGATGGCGTTCGGTTCGAGGAAGTCTCGCTCGGCTATCCGAGGCAGTGGCAGCAGAGCACGCCGCTGGCCGGCTACCTGCGGCAGATTCTCTAAATCTTGACGAGCCGATCCGCCGCAGCGGTGAGGGTCTCGTCCTTCTTCGCAAAACAGAAACGCAGCACCGGCCCGCCGGGATCTTTATAGAGAAACGCCGACACCGGAATCGAAGCCACGCCGTGCTCGACGAGCAGGCGATGCGCGATCGCCTTGTCGGTCTCTGTGCTCGCGATGTCCGAATAGTCGAACAACTGAAAATAGGTGCCGCCGCATGGCAACGGACGAAAACGCGACGCCGCAGTCAACTGCAGGAACAAGTCGCGCTTCGCCTGATAGAAGGGCGACAGGTCTTTTGCAGACGGATCTCGGCGGACGAATTCCGCGAAGGCAATCTGCGAGGGTGTGTGCACCGTGAACGTCATGAATTGATGCACGCGGATCACTTCGGCGATCAGTTCCTTGGGGCCGACGCAATAACCGACCTTCCATCCGGTGGTATGGAACGTTTTGCCAAAGGAGCTGATCACCACCGCGCGCGCGCGGAGGTCCGGGTAGCGCAACAAACTCTCGTGCCGGCGGCCGTCGAAAATGATGTGCTCGTAGACCTCGTCGCCGATCAGAATGATGTTGGTGCCGTCGACGATCGAAGCCAGCTGCCGCATGTCGTCCGCCGACCACGTCGTTCCGGTGGGATTGTGCGGCGTGTTGACGAGGATGGCGCGGGTCCGCGGCGTGATTGCCAGCCGCACCTCATCCCAGCTCACCGCGTAATCGGGATAACGCAAACTGACGAACACCGGCGTGCCGCCGCTGAGGCGGATTACCGGCACGTAGGAGTCGTAACAAGGCTCGAACAGCACGACCTCGTCGCCAGGCTGCACGAAGGTCGTTAAGGTCGCAAACAATCCTGCGGTCGCTCCCGACGTCACGACCACCTCGGTCATCGGGTCGTACTCGGGACCGTACAACTGCGCAACCTTGCCGGCGATCGCTTCACGAAGCGCCGGCACGCCGGGCATCGGCGCGTACTGGTTGTGCCCGTCCCGCATGGCTTTCGCCACCGCTTCGACGAGCGCCGGGTCGCAGTCGAAGTCAGGGAATCCCTGCGAGAGATTGATCGCCTTGTGCTCGTTCGCGAGCCGCGTCTGCACCGCGAATATGCTCACCCCGACGTCGGGCAATTTCGAGGTTACGGAAACACTCTTCGTCATCACGCCCCGCCATTCTGACATTTCCCGCAGCTCCCTGCCTTCTCGCGCCTGGCACCGAGCTAACGCATCCTGACCTCCGTCGTCTAACGTGGCATGCGATCCCCTGCCCTGTCGCTCGCCTTACGGAATCTGTTTCGACGCCCCGGTTTTGCCGTGGTGGCCCTGACGCTGCTCGCACTAGGCGCGGGCGCCAACGCGGCGGTGTTCTCCGTCGTTCGTGGCGTGCTGCTGCGGCCGTTGCCCTTTCCCGAGCCCGATCGCCTTGTGGCGATCGCGCCAAACGTCTTCGTCTCCAACGAGGAGGTCGATTACTGGAGGAGTCGAACACGCAGTTTCGAACACATCGCGGCGTTGTCTGGCGGTTGGATGATGGGTCTCGTCGCCGACGGCGGCGAGCCCCTCAAGGTCACCGGGGCGCGGACCTCGGACAACCTGTTTCGAACGCTCGGCGCAACGGCTGCGCTTGGCCGCGTGATTGAACCCGGTGACAGTGCGCCCAACGCCCAACGTATCGTGGTGTTGAGCGACGGCGTGTGGCGAAGTCGCTTCGGCGCCAATCCCGCCGTGATTGGCCGCATCATCCAGCTCGATCAGGAACCACACACCATCGTCGGCGTGATGCCGCCCGGCTTTGAGGTCTTCGAGCCGGGAACGGATCTGTGGGCGCCGCTGGCCTGGACGCCAGGTACACCGCAATTCAAAGCGACGTTCTCACTCGCGGTTGGCCGCCTGACCCGCGAAGCCACTGTACAAACCGCGACCCGTGAGCTGAGCGAACTGGTTCCGGCGATGCGCAAGGAGCTGGCCCGCCCGAGCGATTGGGGCCGAACCATGCGCGTACAGTCGTTTCAGGAATCGATCACGGGGGACGTGCGGCCCGCGTTGTTGATCCTGCTCGGCGCGGTCGGACTGATCTTGATGCTGGCCGCGATCAATCTCGGGACGCTGGTGCTTGGCCGATCGATCGAGCGCGTCGGCGAAATGGCGCTGCGTTCCGCGCTCGGCGCCTCGCGGCGGCGGCTCATAGAGCAGGTCCTCGTCGAACAAGCCGTCCTCGCCGTTATCGGATCTCTCGCCGGCGTGGTCGTCGCGCGGGCGCTGTTGCCGGCTCTGGTCGCGCAGATTCCGGCGGAAGTGCCCCACCTCGGTCGAATCGAGCTCGATTGGACCGTACTTGCGACGGTCCTCGCCGCCTCCGTCTCCGTCGCAATGCTCGTCGCCCTCGTCCCCGCGGCGCTGGCGGCGCGGCCGACGATGCAGCCGCTGCTGCGACAGTCGCGGACGACCGACACGCCCGGCCGTCGCCGGGCGCTCGGATCGCTGGTCGCTGTGCAGATCGGCGTGGCCGTGGTCCTCGGAATTGGCTCGATGCTGATGCTGCGATCGCTCTGGAACCTGCAGCGCGTCGATCCAGGTTTCGATCCACGCGGCGTCTTGACGTTCAGATTGCAGACGACGTCGAAATATCGCGCGCTGACCACCGGGTTGCCTTATCTCGAGCAGGTGCGGGCACGCGTCGCCGCCCTGCCAGGTGTCGACAACACCGCATTCGCCGGCCACTTGCCGATGAGCGGCTACTCGTGGACGACCGGCGCGCGCCGCATCGATCAGACGCTCGCGCCCGGCGAGCAGCCACCCACGGTTGGTTGGCGGTTCGTGCACGGCAACTACTTCCAGACGATGAGGATCCCGCTGAGGTACGGTCGGACGTTTGCTGACGGCGATCAGACGCAGTCCGCGGCGGTGGCCATCGTCAACGAAACGCTCGCGCGCCGGTTCTTCGACCAGCCGTCCCGCGCGGTCGGGCAGACGATGATCGTGCGGAGCGGACGTACGGGCCAGGACGAGCCCGTGCAGATCGTCGGCGTCGTGGGCGACGTTCGCCATGTCAGCCTCGACAAGGAACCACTGCCAGAAATCTTCAGGCCATTGACGCAGACGTTCATGTTTCCGATGGCGATGGTCGTGCGCACGCAGGGCGCGCCGGAGCAACTGGCCGCGGCGATCCGGCAAATCGCCTTCGAGGTCGATCCGATTGTCCCGGTCGCGGAGCTGCAGCCCTATACGACTCTGATCGCGGGAACGTTAGGCCGCCCTCGTTTGCTCGGCTTTCTGCTGACGGTTTTTGCGGCGACCGGGCTCGCACTGGGGCTGGTCGGGGTGTACGGCGTCGTCGCGTATCGCGTGCGGCAGCGCGAGCGTGAGATTGGAGTGCGTCTCGCGCTCGGCGCCACGCCATCGTCGATGGCCACCTCTGTCGTCGCGCAAGGCGCAGTGTATGCGATTGCCGGCGTGGCCCTGGGCGTGCCGGCGGCGCTGCTGCTGTCGCGCGTGCTCGGCAGCCTCGTGTTTGGGGTGACCACGCACGATCCGCTGACGTTCATCCTGCTGCCGCTGGCGATTGTTCTGGTCACGGCGGCGGCCTGCGTGCTGCCGGCGCGCCGAGCGGCGCGCGTCGATCCGGTGGTGGCGATCCGGCAGGATTGAGGAGATAATTCGCGGCGGAGGCTTTCATGATCCGCCGTGTCTTTCTTGCTGCCATCGCCACGCTGGCGATTGGTTCGCTGACCCTCGAAGCAGGTTCAGCTCCTCATCGGGCTCGTCTGGGCATGGTCATCACCCAGAGCGACATCGCCTCGCAGATTGGTTTCAAGGTGATCCAGAGCGGCGGCAACGCGATCGACGCCGCGGTGGCGACGGCGTTTGCGATGGCCGTCACGCATCCGACCGCCGGCAACATCGGCGGCGGCGGATTCATCGTCTACCGTCCGGCCGCGGGTGAGCCGGTCTCCTACGATTTCCGCGAAGTCGGCCCGGCGCGTTCCTCGCCGGAGATGTGGTTGAAAGACGGGAAATACGACTTCGACCTCCATCACAACAGCCACATGTCGGTCGGCGTACCGGGCACCGTTGCCGGGCTGCACCTGGCGTGGAAGGAACAGGGATCGAAGCCGTGGAAGGAGCTGGTGCAGCCGGCGATCGCTTTGGCTCGCGACGGCTTCGAAGTGTCGCACGGGCTGGCGCGGTCCCTCGCGGGTCAGCTCGACGACTTCAAGAAATACCCCGCGTCGCTCGCGCAATTTTCGAAGAACGGCAAGCCGTACGAAGCCGGTGACATCCTCAAGCAGCCCGACTTGGCCAAGACGCTGACGCGGATTGCCGAGCAGGGGCCGGCCGGCTTCTACGAAGGCGAAACCGCGGCGTTGATCGAAAAGGAGATGAAAGCCAACGGCGGCCTGATCACGATGGCGGATCTCAAGGCGTATCAGGCCAAGAAGCGCGGCGTCATCAAGGGCACGTATCGCGGCTACGAGATCATCGGCATGCCGCCGCCCAGCTCCGGCGGCACCGCCGTGGTGCAGATGCTCAACATCCTCGAAGGCTACGATCTCAAGAGCAACGGCTACGGCTCGGCGAAGAACCTGCACCTGATCGCCGAATCGATGCGCCGCGCGTTCGCGGATCGCGCACGCTACCTCGGCGATCCCGACTTCGAAAAGGACATCCCGATCGCGATGCTGACGTCCAAGGATTATGCGGCCCAGCTGCGCAAAACCATCAATCCCGACAAGGCGTCGAAGTCGTCGACGAACTCGTTCACGTTCACCTACGAATCCGACGAGACCACTCACCTGTCGATCGTCGATGCGAAACGCAATGCCGTGTCGCTGACTTACACGCTCGAGTATGGCTACGGCTCGCGGATCGTCGTCCCTGGCACGGGTTTCCTGTTGAACAACGAAATGGGCGACTTCAACGCCGCCCCAGGCCTGACCGACGAGCGCGGACTGATCGGGACCTCGCCGAATCTGGCGCGGCCCGGTAAGCGCATGCTGTCGAGCATGGCGCCGACGATCGTGGCGAAGGACGGCCAGCTGTTCATGGTGACCGGCACGCCAGGCGGCCGCACCATCATCAACACGGTTCTGACGACGATTCTCAACGTGATCGATTTCGGCATGAACGCACAGGAGGCCGTCGACGCCGGGCGGCTGCATCATCAGTGGCTGCCGGATCGCATCAACGTCGAGCGCTACGGATTTTCTGCGGACGCGATCAAGACGCTGCAGGCGATGGGCCACACCGTCAATGAGGTCGGCAACCAGGGCGCCGCCCAGATCATCGTGTTCAACCAGAAAGAGAACATGCTGGAAGGCGGCGTCGACCGTCGTCCGCCGGACGGCGGCGCCGCCGGAAAATAACCCCGGTCGCTACTGTCGCAGCGCCGTGACCGGATCGACGCGCATCGCTCGCAGCGCGGGGACGGTCACGGCGAGTAGCGCGACGAGCATCAGCGCTGCTCCCACCGACACGAGCGTGAACGGATCCGTCGGTTCAATCCCGAACAGGATCGTCCGCAAGCCCTGCATCAACGCGAGCGACGCGCCGAGACCAATCGCGAGGCCGATCGCGGTCTGCATCGCACCCTCGCCAAGTACCTGGCGCATCACCGCGGAAGGTTTCGCACCGAGCGTCAACCGCACACCGATCTCCGCCGTTCGCAGCGCGACGACGTGCGCCATCACGCCGTAGATGCCTGCGGCCGCAAGCACCAGCGCCAGCACGGCGAAGCACGTCAGCAACAGCATCGTAAAGCGCCGCTGTTGGACCGATCGCGAAGCCACGACGTCAAACGTGCGCACGTCTGACAGCGGCAGGTTCGGGTCGATTGCCCGCACAGCCGCGTGCACGTTTGGAATCAGCGTCAGCGGGTTGGCGGCCGCTTCCAGGACGAACGACATGCTGGCCTGCGGGTACTGTTCGAACGCCACATACATTTCGGGATTGGCCGGCGCGTCGAGGCCCCAATGTTTGACGTCGCCGACGATGCCCACTATCTCGTACCAGCGGTCGTCCTCCGCGGAGAATCGCACTCGCGCACCAAGCGGCGATCGGCCGGGCCAATAGCGCCGCGCCATGGTTTCGTTGATGACCGTGACCCTGGGCCCGGTGCGATCGGCGTCGACAAGCCCACGGCCCTGCATCACCTGCATTCCGGCGGCGGGTAGATATCCGGGCGTGACCGAGCGCGGGTGGGCGCGGGTCGGCCCGTCCTCCGCGGTCCGCTCCAGTCCATCAATCACGATCCCGTTGCGCTGATCGGCGGGCGTGAGCGGCAGCGCGCTCGTCGCGCCCGCGCGACGAATTGCCGGATCCGCGGCGAAGCGACGCTCGAGCTCGGCGTAAAAGCGCGTCAGCGCCTCGCCGTCGGCATACCGCGCTCGTGGCAACCGCACGTTGAACGTCAGTCGCCCGGCGGTCTCGATTCCCGAAGGCTCCGTCAACACGCGCTGAAAGCTGCGCAGCGTCAAACCGGCGCCGACGAGCACCAGCGACGTCAACGCGATTTCCGCGACGATCAAGCCGAAGCGC
>Ga0196963_10001864_pt1 | contig 13424 bp, 9 predicted proteins | sample S1_5metaG_FD_148600 | JGI IMG/M metagenome (GOLD analysis project Ga0196963, IMG submission 148600) | Soil microbial communities from Anza Borrego desert, Southern California, United States - S1_5 | ecosystem: Environmental > Terrestrial > Soil > Desert | place: USA: California | collected... | reverse complement strand
CGTTTTCAAAGGCGGTTTTCCAAGGTAATAAAGCGTAGTTCTGGAAAACGACCATGCGATCGGGTCCGGGTTTGGTAATCTGTTTAGAACCCACTCGTACTTCTCCTGTGCTGGGAGTGGCGAAACCAGAAACCATATTTAGTAAGGTGGATTTACCGCAGCCAGAGTGACCGATGACGCAGATAAATTCGCCTTCGTTGACGGTGAGGTTAACGTCTTCTAAGACAGTGTATGGCCCTTTGGGGGTGGAGTAAGTTTTGGAGACGTTTTCGATAACTACGAAGGGTTCAGCGAGGGAGAGTTGATTTTTGGGTTTTGAGGTTTGAAGTTTGGCTGTTTGCATAATTTTTATTTAAACCGCAGATAAACGTAGATGGTTCGGATAGGTTTTGGGTTGGGTGCTGAGGGTTTGAATTTAACCACAGATATCCACAGATGAACACGGATGAACACAGATGGATTTAGATAGATTTTGGGTTGGGTGTTGAGGGTTTGAATTTAATCCAAAATCTAAAATCCACGCATTCAATGGTTAGGCGATTTTTTGCGGGGTGCGGGAGTCAATGATGACATCGGCGACGGCAAAGTCACGTTTGATTTTTAAGCTATTGAGGTAGTGGATGGGATCTTCTGGATTGAAGGGAATGTTGTCAAAGAGTTGAATGGAACTGCGGTTGTAGCTGATATCTAAACCTAGTTCTCTGGCGGCGGTACTAAAAACACCAACTCGACACACCCGTTCGAGGATTTCAACCCAGTTTCTTGGGAAGGGGGTTTCGTCCCAACGGGCTAGTTGAGTCATGATCCACAGATGTTCGGTACGAATTGGACGATTGATTCCTTCTCCGTAGAATTGATGGTGGGCGTATTCCTGCATGGGACGATCGAGGCTACAAGTGTTAGCATCTGGTTCATCGAATTGGATATAATCCTTGTCTGTGCTGACGTATTCTTCTCGCGCTAATATCTCGCGAAGTTCTTCGGCATTGTGGCGATCGCCGCAGTAAATACAAGCTTCTAGGAGTGCTTTGACTAAAGCAATGTGGGTATTAGGATAAGCAGCCGCCCAATCTTCGCGCACTCCCAGAACTTTTCCGGGATGTCCCAACCAAATTTCTAAATCTGTGGCGGCGGTAAAGCCAAATCCTTCGACAGCCGATCGCAAATTCCAAGGTTCGCCGATCGAGTAACCGTCAATACTTCCCGATCGCAGGTCAGCTACCATTTGGGCTGGGGGTATAGTTTGAATGGAAACGTCAGTATCTGGATCGATACCCCCCGCAGCTAGCCAATAGCGCAGGAGTAAGTTGTGCATGGATGCCGGATGCACCATCCCTAATGTATGACGGCGATCGCGTGTGCGAAGCAGGTAGTCTTTAAAATCGGATAATGTGCGAATCCCTTGGTCGTAGAAGCTTTTCGCTAAAGTAATAGCATTGCCATTGCGAGTGAGGGTGAGGGCGCTGACTATGGGTAAGGGTTGATTGTTGTTACCTCCCAAAGTTAACCAAATTGGCATTCCCGAAGGCATTTGAGCGGCATCTAAATACCCGCCAGTAATACCGTCAACAACGCCGCGCCAACTCGATTCGCGCACTAAGGTCACTTCATCAAGCCCGTGTTTTTTGAAAAATCCCTTTTCTTTAGCAACAGCTAAGGGGGCGCAAGCTGTGAGAGGCAAAAAGCCAATTTCTAAATTAACTTTTTCTAAACCGTGACGGGCGATCGCAGCAGTTTTTCTTGCCCGGATTTTCTTAATCCGCTTCTGTTGGTTGAGGAAGTAAATCATCTCACTCCGCAAGCTGTAGTAGCTGGGATGTTCTACGACTTCCATGCGCTTGCGGGGACGGGGAATATCTACTTCTAAAATCTGACCAATTTTTGATTCCGGTCCATTGGTCAGCATGACGATGCGATCGGATAACAGCACGGCTTCATCGACATCGTGAGTTACCATGACGGCTGTAACGCCGTTTTCTTCGCAAATTTGCATCAGTTTCTCTTGCAAGTTACCCCGCGTCAAAGCGTCTAATGCGCCAAAGGGTTCGTCTAATAGCAGCACTTTCGGACGAATGGCGAGGGCGCGGGCGATCGCGACTCGCTGTTTTTGTCCCCCGGATAGCATCGCAGGTTGTTTGTCGGCGTGAGGGCGCAACCCTACCATGTCGATGTGCTGTTCGATAATGCGATCGCGTTCCTGTTTGGGCAAATGCTTGAGTACGGTATTCACCGCCAAACCAATATTTTCGCGTACCGTCCGCCAAGGCAGGAGAGAATAATTTTGAAACACTACCATGCGATCGGGTCCTGGTTGCTTGACTGGAGAATCATCTACCAGCACGATGCCTTCTGTAGGGGAATCCAAACCGGCAATCATGTTCAGTAGCGTGGATTTACCGCAACCAGAGTGACCAATTAAGGAGATAAATTCGCCTTTGCGGATTTCTAATTCAATTCCTTTGAGGGCAACGTAGGTATTGCCATTGGGCAAAGAAAACACTTTACCCAGCCGTTCGACTTCAACAAAGTTAGACATGACTAATTGTTAATTTTAAGGGTTAGTAGTTAGCGGGAGTTCATTCCTAGATTTGTACTCCCTCTGGCTGCTTCACGCGATTCTATTTATTTTCTGGGACAACCAACTTCGCTACATAAGCAATCAATTTGTCCAGCAGCAAGCCGACAATTCCGACATAAACTAGGGCGATAATAATTTGGCTGATATTGGCAGCATTCCAGGCATCCCAGATAAAGAACCCAATCCCCACGCCACCAATCAACATTTCTGCCGCAATAATCGCCAACCAAGATAAACCGATGCCAATCCTCAAACCCGTAAAGATGTAGGGAACGGTTGCCGGAAATACAATGTCTAAAAAGTATTCTTTTCGGGAAAGTTGTAGAACCTTAGAAACGTTGACATAATCCTGGGGAATCTGCTGCACGCCGACAATGGTATTCATAATAATCGGCCAGATAGACGTGATAAAGATAACGAAGATTGCGGAAGGATTTGACTGCTGAAATGCCGCTAAGGAAATCGGCAGCCAAGCTAGCGGCGGAATCGTCCGCAGCACTTGAAAAATTGGGTCTAAGGCATCGAAAAGAAAGCCATTCGTGCCGACTACAATTCCCACACTAATGCCGACAATAGCTGCTAGAGTGAACCCCATAGCTACCCGCTGCAAACTCGCAAAAATCTGCCAGAATAAACCTTTATTAGTTGCGCCTTTATCAAAAAATGGATTAATAATTAATTCCCAAGTCTGAGCAACTACCTTAAACGGTCCTGGTAAGTTAGCATCGGGACCAGACGAGAAGATTTGCCACACAATTAGAAAGATAGTAATCGCAATGATCGGCGCAATAATTTTTCTAGATTTCTTGTCCGAAAGTAAATTTTGAAAAGTCGCAAGGGGTGAATTATTCTTACGGGAACGATTGATACTCATACTCATGGCAATGTCCTCGATTTTGTATTGATGCCTTTGTAATTCTGAATGTGGCTAGAAGAAGTCTAAAATCGAAACTTGTTAGACTTGCTTAATCTGGAGACTTTGTAGATAAGCAGTTGGATTTTCTGGGTCAAACTTAACCCCATCAAAGAATGTTTCAACTCCGCGAGAAGTACTCTTAGGTATTTCCGCATCAGGAAGACCGATTTCTTTAGCAGCTTCTCGCCACAAATCTTCGCGATTAACTGCATTAATCACTGCTTGCGTGTCTAGATTGCTGGGTAGCTGACCCCAGCGAATATTTTCTGTCAAGAACCAAAGATCGTGACTCTTGTAAGGGTAGGAAGCCTGATTTTGCCAATAGCGCATCATATTGGGGCTATTTTCTGCGATCGCCCGCCCATTACCGTAATCGATTCGTCCTTTCAGGCGATCGATAATGTCGTTGACAGCAACTTTCGCCCACTCTGCATCAGAAAGGATCTGCGCCATCTCTGCGCGGTTTTCCATCTTGTCGCACCACTGCTGTGCTTCCATCAGTGCCTTGAGAATTGCCTTGGTAGTATTGGGATTTCTATCTACCCAATCAGCGCGGAAACTCAAAGCTTTTTCAGGATGCTGCGCCCAAAATTCATCCGTGGTTGTGGCGGTATAGCCGAGTTTTTGATTGATTAATCTGACGTGCCAAGGATCGCCTACACAAAAACCATCGATATTTTTAATTTTTACATTGGCTACTAATTGTCCTCCAGGTATTACTAAAGTAGCCACATCTTTATCCGGGTCTATCCCTCCAGCAGCTAGCCAGTAACGCAGCATAATATCGCTAGTGCCGCCTTTGAATGTCATGGCAAATCGTAGAGGGTTGCCACTTGCTTTAGCTTGTTCTACTCTCGATTTCAGGGAGGAAGTATCTAAACCAACATTCAAATCTTTGTGAAGGTTAGATACAGAAATTCCTTGCCCGCCAGTATTTAGTCTCGCTGCTAAATACATGGGAACTTTTTTATTATTGACCGTGATAGTTCCTAAAGACATATGGTAGGGCATGGGACTTAGAACCATTGCCCCATCAACACCGCCGCCTTTAGAACCTAGTTGCAAATTGTCTCGCGTTACACCCCAAGAAGGCTGCTTGACCAACTCAACATCTGGTATTCCATGCTTAGCAAATAGCCCTTTTACTTGAGCAATAACCAGCGGTGCGGCATCAGTTTGTCCGACAAAACCGATTCTAGCTTTCGTCGTTTCTACGCCCGAGCCGGGATTAACGTTGAAAGCGTTAATTTGTTGAGATGAGTTAACAGATTTGCGATCGTTTGTACAACCATTAAACAAGAAAGCACCGACAGTCGTTGCACCAGCGGTCATGATAAATTGCCGCCGCGAAAACTGCTTATTTAGTTTAGTCATAATTCCTGCAACAACTAATTTTTCAGTTGTTTTCAACCTTGAAATAACTTTAAACTGAAAAGTTTCAATAGTAAATATAGATAATCCTAGATTTATTTAATGGTTATCATAGAGCTTTTTCTATGTAATAGTTTGATAAAAAAACGCTCCCGATTTAGGAGCGTTGTTGTGTTGTGTGTATAGGTTTGTAGCAAACGATGCCAGTAAAGAGCGTTGTAGCAAACTACACCGAAGTTGAATTAGCCCATGAGTATCACTCTATTAATTACATGGATAACACCGTTATCTGCTTCTATATCTGGTGCTAAAACAGTGGCATTTTTCACTTCAAAGCCATTAGAAGTACTAACCCTAATCGGTGAGCCTTCAACTGAAGTTAGCGAATCCAATTTTGCGATATCTGCCGCCATTAACTTGCCGGGAACGACGTGATAAGTCAAAATCCTTGCCAGTTGAGGAATATTCTGCAACAAAGTATGTATCGTTCCCGGCGGCAATTGGGCAAATGCCTCGTCAGTCGGGGCAAATACAGTAAACGGCCCAGGACTTTTTAGGGTATCTACTAAACCGGCTGCTTGAACCGCTGCAACTAAGGTTTTGAAAGAATCCGCACTAACGGCAATATCAACAATATCAGCCATATTTTCTTGGTTCCTTACCTGTAATTTGGGGACTGAATATCTCTCAAACGCGCTTCTTTGCGTTTGAATCGGTCTAACTGCTTTTCAAAGAACTCTCGATTCGCTTGTAAATGCTTCGGATCGGTATCATCTAAAGGATAGAGAAGTGCTGCCCGCAATGCTTGGATTACGGCAGAAGTCACACAATACATTGAGCGTTGAAAAGTAATCCCCAGTTGAATCAAGCTATCATCCTCACCTCGGCAATGTTGCTGATAGTAATCAACAAGGTAGGGTGGGAGAAAATGCAGCATATCCTGCATTAAGAGTGTGGGGGGAATCCCAGCCGTTCCAACTGGGAAGACATCAGCATAGAGAATGCCATAGTGGAAGTCCTTTTGCTCGTCTGGCACTTGCTTGACTTGGGCGTTATAAGACTTTGTGCCTCTAAAGGGAGCCGTGCGATAAAAAACAGCTTCTACATAAGGTAATGCAGCTTCGTATAACCAAGTGAAACCGCAAGACTTGGGAATGATTTCGTACATTTCCCCACCGATATATACATGGTGGTAAATGGGGCGACCCGCTACAGCAAAGATGCCGTTAACTAGAAAGTTCATCGCATCGGGGACGCTTTTAATGTCTCCAGAATCATAGCGATCGCTCATTTCAAAAAACACCGGAGCCATCACTTCCCAGAACAAGCCCAAGTTAGAGTAATAAGACAATTGCCGCACTTGTTCGATAAACATTTCTGGGAACATTTTATAAAGTCCCAACATGACTGGATTGCCTTTGAAATAAGCCTTAATTGCTCTATCAGCAGCGGCTTTATATTCGGGAGAATCTAAGTAAGCATCAAATTTACCCCACCCCATATCTCTGCCGTGCCATAGCATCGCCTGCATACAAGCTTCGGCAAATTCCATATTCACTCTGTCATGCCATAAGTGGTGAAATAACTTAGGCATTTTGAAGGTTTCGCCCTTCTCCATAAACGCTAAAAGTTCGGGATGGGCAGTTGCTTCGCCTTTTTGCCAAATACGCAAATCTGCATCATCGCCTGCGTAATGGTTATGCAGTTCTAAATACTCTTTAGGGATGAAGTATTTGAAAAAGGGTAATGGATTTAAAAACACCCGTTCGGCAATGTAGAGAAGATCGCGCCAGTAAAAATCCATCGGTACGGCATAAGCTTTGTAGATACCGATAATTTGCATGAGATTTTCTGGCGTATCCGGTAACATTGCGCCGCCTGCTTCTAAGCGGTGGATAACTTCCGCGAATTCATGCTGGGAGGGAGGTAATTTAGTTGCAGTTGCAGTTGTCATAGTTAATCTTTCACTCCATTTTTATGATTGTGAAAATTTACTGTCGAGAAAATTTATACTTTTTCCAGGTGCAGTACGCCGATGATGTTATTCCTCAAAGATACTTTTTTCATTTCTTCAATTTCTAATTTGTTATCAGAATACTCTCGAACAATAAAGTATCCTTGATAGACCCAATGACTACTAAATCTTTTAACAAATACTGGAATTGCTTCATCCTGGGCTAACAAAAGCTTAGCTTTTTCTATAACTTTTGTTTTATCCTCTACCAAAACTATCTCAGGCGCTTGGGGATTTTTTTCTAAACTGAAACAACCACAAACAATTTTTTTGTTGCGTTGGGGAAGATAACTGCTTTTATCTCCGCCGAGAAGATCGTGAATCTGGTTGCGCGTATAAGGTTTGCCTATCTCAAATGAGATTTCTGGAGAAGTTTCCGGCAGGGTTAGTGTGTTCATTTTTGGCGCTTTTAGTTGATTCAAGCTTTAGTATGGTGAACGCTGCCACCATACTAAATATTAGTTTTCGACTGAGGCGGGAGGATTGATAGCAACTTGCTGAGTAGTCGTTACAGCAGCAATCATTGCTGTTGAAGTTGTCTCACTCCAACGTACTAACCAGTTGGGTTGAACACCGAGAATGAAAATAATTGCGGCTAATATCAAAGCGGGGAGGCGTTCTTGCCCATTCACTTTGGGATAATACGCCTCATAATTGTCCAGTTTGCCGAAACAGGTGCGATTGAGCAGAATGACAAAGTAAACGGCTGTCAAACCAGTACCGACGACACACAAAATTGTTAGCAGTGGAAAGACGGAGTAGCTGCCTTGGAAGACGAGAAATTCCGAGATAAAACCGACTAAACCAGGAATACCAGCACTCGCCATTCCTGCCAAAATCAGCAAACTTGTGGTGAGAGGCAAACCGCGAATTGGATTTAATAAACCGTTGAGAACATCTAACTCGCGAGTGCCAACTTTAGATTCAATAACACCCACGAGGTGAAACAGCAGCGCCAAGATTAAACCGTGAGCAACCATTTGGGAAATCGTCCCAACGAGACTGAGGGAATTAGCGGCTGCGCTTCCTAGCATGACATAGCCCATGTGACCGATGGAACTATAAGCAACCATGCGCTTGATGTCTTTTTGGGCGATCGCACTCAGTGCCCCATACAGGACACTGACAGTACCGATGATTGCCAATCCTGGCGCTACAATTGCCCAAGTTTCGGGAAATAACCCCAAACCAAAGCGAAGTAACCCATAAGTACCCAACTTAGCGAGAACACCACCTAAAAGAATAGCAATGGGCGGTGAAGCTTCGGTATAAGCATCGGGCAACCAAGTATGCAAGGGAACCAAGGGAATTTTGATTCCGAAACCTACCAGCAGCATCGTTAACAGAATTAGCTGCGCCTTTAAAGATAATCCTTGGGCGACCATGGAATTATAGTCAAAGCTGGTGGAGTGGCTTAACCAAGTTAAACCCAAAAATCCCGCTAGAATGAAAACCCCAGAAATCGCTGTATAGATCAGGAACTTTGTCGCTGCATAACCCCGCTTCGGGCCTCCCCAGATGTTAATTAATAGGTACAGGGGAATTAATTCTAGTTCGTAAAATATGACGAACAGCAGCAAATTCTGAGAAACGAAAGCACCTGCTACCGCAGCATTAACTAGCAAAATCAGAGCATAGTAAAGCCGGGAACGCTCAACCCCATTGCTGCTGTAGATGACTATCCAAGTCAGCAGACTGCTTAAAGCTAACAATGGTAGGGATAAGCCATCAACACCTAAGTTATAGGTTAGACCTAGTTGCGGAATCCAGGGTAAATACTCCTGAAACTGTAACCCTGGAGTCGCTAAGTCAAACTGACTCAACAGACCAATAGTAACGAGTAAGATAAGACTAGCGATCGCCAAAGCGATAAAACGCAACCGACTTGTCGTTAAGTTTCCTGGCAAAAATCCGACAATCAGTGTTCCCAATAAGGGCATCCAGATCAATGTACTCAGCATAGATAGTGATTTTTGGAGCAAAGAACGCAGAGGTAGAATGCAGATGTTGTCTAAAGGTCTTGATTTTTGACCAGGCGATTGGCACTAACCAAGTATTGTGGCTACTCCAGTATCCAAGTCGTAGTAAGCACCAACAATTTTTAGTTTTCCTGCCTGAATTAATTCAGACATGACGGGAGATGCTTTCAAGTTTTCCACTTGCATCAAAACGTTGGCTTTAGTGGTCGCTTCCAGCCGATTGGCATCTCTAGTATCTACCCTTGCCAAGGAGGGTTTAATTGCATCTAGTAAGCTCGCAATTCGACCAGGAACTTGAGCGCCTTTGATCGTCGCATCTACAGCACCACATCGTTTATGTCCCATTACCACAAGTACCTTGGCACCTAAAACTAAAGTGCCAAATTCTAAGCTGCCAGTTTCTTCATAGGTAGCAATATTTCCCGCTACGCGACAGATAAATAAGTCCCCAAATCCCCTATCAAAAATAATTTCAGAAGGAACTCTGGAATCTGCACAACTTAGAATAGCTGCAAATGGCTTCTGAGTTTTTGCCACTAGTTTCATGTGTGCTAAGTTTTGGTTTATATTTCGGCTTTTTCCTGAAGTAAAACGTTTATTTCCCTCCATTAACAGCCGTAAAGCTACGTCTGGAGTGATGTCATTATTTGCTAAAGCAGGTTCCGGAGAAATTAATTTGCTACCGATACTTGCTGTCACTACACCTGTGCCTATTGTCGCTGCACCAAATTTGAGGATATTTCTTCTGGAAACGTTTGTTTGTTTGGTTTTGCTATTCATGGGATTCTCCTTGTCTAGTTAGGTTTGGTTAATGAGTATGCAAATGCAAGCAGATGAGAGAAAGAGTTAACTCGTTTTGGCGAAAGATATCATTGATGATTTATGTTTCTTAAATAAACACTTGCCAATCACCAATAATCCGTCACCAATACTTAAATGGCCCCCATTGTCAGTAGTCCTAATAACAGAGTCATTCCTATGAGAATTGTGAGTACATAAAATTGGGATTGACCGGAAACGTTGTACTTTAAGCCTTGACCGCTGAAGATAGTTGCCAAACCCACTAAGTTAACCAGTCCATCAATAAAATAGCGGTCAAACCAGGCAGTAAATCTGGAAATTGAATCGACAGCAAAGACGATGCTAAACCGATAGATTTTGGCAGTGTAAAAGTCGTATGCCAATAGGTCTTGTAGAGGTTTCCAGACAGTACGAACTGGCTCAAAATATTTACCGCCGAGATAAAGCATTCCGCCAACGCCACAACCGAAATAGGAAGACCAGATTAACAGCAGCATTACCTGTTGGTTCAAAGTTGCCCAGTCTGGTAGCAGCGATAAGCTTTGCAACACCAAAGGTAAATGTAGGGTAAAGCCAACTAATAACATCATGGGAATTACCATCTGCCAACCCACTTCGGGCGATCGCACTGTCATAGCCTTAGATTTACCACCGAAAATTAACCCGAATATGCGAGTGACACTAAAGGCTGTCAGACCGTTAACCACTGCTACAACTCCGACTAACCAAGGTTGGGTAGCCCACAAACCATCGGCTAGTTTCAGTAATGCCCAAAAACCGCCGAAGGGTGGAAAGGCAATTAACCCAGCAATTCCAACTAAAAAGGCGAGTCCCGATATCGGTCGGCGCGACCAAACGCCGCCCAATTTGGTTAAGTCTTGGGTAACACTATTCCAAATAATGCCGCCGATAACCATGTATAACAGCGCCATTGCTACGGCATGAGTTAAAACGAGTAATAATGCAGCTTCAATTTGTTGTGTCCCGACAGCAATGAAGACTAAGCCCATGTAAGCGCTGACGGAGTAAGATAAAGCGCGTTTGATATCGATTTGCGCGATCGCAATTAACGTTCCACCTACCGCCGTGACTGCACCAATAAGTACCGTAGCCGCTAAAGTTATAGGCGAAAGTGCTAACACCGGTTCTAACTTTACTAGAACCCAAGCCCCCGTCGCGACGACTACAGAATTCCGTAAAATCGTGCTGGGAAGGGGTCCTTCCATCGCTTCATCCAGCCACAAATGCAGTGGGAATTGAGCGCATTTACTCATCGGTCCTGCAATTAACGCCAAACCCAATAAAGCGCCAGCTGTAGGATCTAAAGAAGCAGTTTCAGCCCACTGTGCTAACTCGGCAAAATTCCAGGTACCTGCTAAGGGATATAACGCTAACACTCCCATTAGCAGAAATAAATCTCCCACCCGCTTAGTTAAGAAAGCATCTCTGGCACCCGTAATTACTATTGGCTGACTAAACCACAGCCCTACTAATAAATAAGTACCGAGGGTAAGGATTTCTAAAATTACATAGCTGAAGAATAAGGAGTCGCAAAGGGCTAAGGCACACATTCCACCTTCAAACAGTGCCAGCAGTGCATAAAAACGCGCCCAACCCCAATCCATCTCCATATAGCCGATCGCGTAAATCTGCGCTAACAGATTTAAACCTGAGACTAAAACAGTCGCGCCGACAGTAATTGCGGAGATTTCTAAAGGCAGAGAAATATCCAGACTTGCGACATTCAGCCACGGTAGCAACATATGTTGCGCAGGCTGGTTCCAAGTCGCAGGCAGTGCAATTAAACCGTGCAGGAAAGCTAAGCAAGTCATTAGCAAGTTGATATAACCTGCGGGCCGTGGTCCTGTGTGCCGAATCATCCCAGGCGACCAAGGAATTGTTAAAATTGCGCCTATTAAGGCATAGCAAGGTATCAACCAGACACTCTGCAAGAGAATCTGACTCATTCAATGACCTCTCGGTTTTCAACAAAATTAAGCGTTAATTGCACCTAGGCCGCAATTAATTGCAGGACTAATCGTGCAAAAAGTGATTCGACCAACCTTCTAGATAGTTCTAAGAAAGCGTTGCACATTCATCCTTCAGGTGTTGCCGGGTGAATTAACCGGTGAAACACAGCAGGAAGAATGATAATTTATCCGAGCAATAATCTAGGAAGCGTGCAACTCCGCCAAGAAAGAAGACAGTACTTTTTTCAGTGATTTGATAATAACTTGGAATTCTTATAAAGAAAATAGTTGTTTTTTAATAGATACCATAGATATTTATCTATGATGTGAGCAAGGGACAGTTGGATCAAGCAATGCTGTACCCGCTTAAATTTTTTGAAGTAGTCGCCAGACACGGCAGCTTTACCTGTGCCTCACAAGAAGCGTTTATTAATAACCCCGCGCATCGATTAGCGAGGAACCCCCTGTATTACTGGACGCACTTCAGAACCAGAGAACGGTTCAGGATTACCTAGCCAGTTAAAATCGTTGATCCGAAAATTGATAGAACCAATTTGTAAAACTGGGTTGTAGCGCAGAATAATGTTGTAGGCGCGGCGGCTGTATTCTACGTAGTAATCCGTGCTAATTCGCTGACCATTGTCTAAGTTAACCGCAGTTTGAAACCCAAGACGTAATGGCCCATAAATCTGCTGATTAATTCCACCAGACAGCACTTTTGTATCCACAACCCGGTCAAATAGAAAAGGTGATTGACCATTGGGAAAGGTGCGGAAGTAAGTGAGATTAAAACCTGTGTAATCTAAAAAGCGTCTAGAGAAGTGACCGATTTGCCCTTGGATGCCAATGCTACCACTGAGCGAATTTTGGGTATCACCGCTACTATAAGCCGTGGCGACACCGGTCACCCCAGTATTTAGTTGCAGGTAGGGAACTACTGGAATAGGGGTATAGCGCAGTCCTTCTGTAGGAGTGGGCGGTAAGCCTTTACCTTGCCAGAGTAAGAAACCCCGGCTGAGAGAAGCACTGGCTTGATAGCGACCGAGATCAATACGGTTATTAGTACGATCCGCTTTCAGCAAGTCTGGCCGATCAGTATCCGCATTAATATATTGAGCACCTGCTTGATAGGTAAGGTTAATTCCGCTTTTGCCTAGGGGAATAACTGGAGAGGCTAGGACAGCGCCGATACTCCTTTGGACGGTTTGGAATCCGAGGGAACCATTGAAGAGGCGATCGCGGTAGCTATACTCCAAGTTGAGGGTATGTGGCAATGTTGTCCCAATGGTTCGCTGCAAGCGTAAACTTGCCCGTGCCCGATTTTCAAAATCATTCGGATTAAGACTAGTCAGTACGACAGATCCCTGCACAGCGGTTCTAGGGTTGAGAGTAGCATCGAGTTTAGCTCTTGCTCCAAATACCCCCGGACCCAGAATGTTGCCTTCCGAAACTGCTTTCTGGATAAAGTATTGCGGAGTAATTCGCACTCGCAAACCGGGAGTGTTAATGGGTTCAAAGGAACGCTCAACAAACAAACCACCACGATCAGTTGCATCATACCCAAAGTTAATCAAGCCCGGTTCACGCGGACGCCGATCAATCACCACGCGATCGCGGAACAATGGCACTTCTAAGCCTTGATCAAAGACCAAGCGAGGACGAGAAGCAGTAATCTCGCTCACTAGGGGATTAATGCGTCTAAATTGAGCGGTATCTGCCCGTAACTCTAACTCTGGCGGGGAAAACGGATCATTCGTCAATCGTACTTTTCTGGCTGTAAACCCTTCGGCGGTGA
>Ga0196963_10001863_pt1 | contig 13429 bp, 5 predicted proteins | sample S1_5metaG_FD_148600 | JGI IMG/M metagenome (GOLD analysis project Ga0196963, IMG submission 148600) | Soil microbial communities from Anza Borrego desert, Southern California, United States - S1_5 | ecosystem: Environmental > Terrestrial > Soil > Desert | place: USA: California | collected... | reverse complement strand
GGCCTGATCGGTAAGGCGCGCGAGCTGGCCGCGCGCGGGCTGAGCGTCTACTGCTACACCGGCAGCTTCCAGGTCCCGCCGCCCACGCTGACCGGGTCGGTGCATCGCGACATCGTGCTGATCCCGGAGGTGATCGGGGTCGGCGAAGTCGCGGTCGCCGACGTCCGCTCGTCGCAGCCGACGGTCGCCGAGCTGGCGCGGATCGTGGCCGACGCGTACGTCGCGGGGACGCTCGCCGGCAAGGCGGGCGTGACCCACTTCCACGTCGGCCCGTCCGACCGCCGGCTGGCGGACCTGCACGCGCTGTTGGACGGGTTCGACATCGTCCCCCGCTGCCTCTACCCGACGCACGTGACGCGCACGCGCGCGCTGATGGACGACGCGATCGCGCTGGCCCGCCGCGGCGCGTTCGTCGACACCGACACGGTCGAGCCGGGGACGGCCAAGTGGCTCAAGTACTATCTGGAACACGGGGGCCCGCCGGAGCGGCTGACGTTCTCCTCGGACGCGCAGACGCCCGGCGGGTCGCCCCACAGGCTGTTTGCCGAGCTCGTCGCCGCCGTCCGCGAGCACGAGGTCCCGCTCGCCCGCGCGCTGCCGCACTTCACCGCCAACGCGGCCGCGGCGCTGGGCCTGGCGCGCAAGGGCCGGCTCGAAGCGGGGGCCGACGCCGATTTGCTGGTGGTCGACCGCCGCACCCTTGAGGTAAGAGACGTGATGGCGGGCGGCCGCCTGCTCGTCCGGAACGGCTCTCCCGTCGACTCGTGACCGGCCCCCGCGCCCGCGACATCCCTCCTTCCCCGCGTGACCTTATGCCGCAGAAGAAACCGTCCGGAACGCTCATCATCATCGGCGGCCGCGAGGCCAAGTCCTCGGACGGCGACCGCGCGATCCTCGAGGAGGTCGCCAAAGCGGCGGCCAAGTCGCGCCTGGTCGTGATTACGGCCGCCACCCACCTGCCCGAGGAACTCTGGGAGGACTACCGCGCGGCGTTCCGCGAGCTCGGCGTCAAGAAGCTCGACCTGCTCGACGTCCGCACCCGCGAGGACGGGTACGACGAGCAGAACCTCCGCAAGCTGACCGACGACGCGGTCGTCTTCTTCACCGGGGGCGATCAACTCCGGATCACCAGCCAGCTCGGCGACTCGCTCGTCTTCCGCCGGATGCGCGAGCTGTACGACGCCGGCGGTGTGATCTGCGGCACCTCGGCCGGCGCCGCCGCCGCCCCCGAGACCATGCTCGTCGCCGGCCCGAGCGACGCCTCGGGCCGCATCTCCGCCCTCGAGATGGCGCCCGGCCTGGGGCTGATCCGCGGCGTCGTGATCGACTCGCACTTTGCCGAGCGCGGGCGCATGGGCCGACTGCTCGGGGCGGTCGCCCAGAACCCGCGCAACGTCGGCCTGGGCATCGACGAGAACACGGCGATCGTCGTCGAGGGCGACGGCGGCAACGGCGTGGGCGACGGCGTGGGCGGGTTCCGCGTGATCGGCGCGGGCGCCGTCTACGTCGTCGACGGGCAGCGGATCAGCTTCTCGAGCCTGTCGGAGAAGCACGCCGAGGGCGTGCTCACCATTTGCAACGCGACCGTCCACGTCCTGGGCGACGGCGACCGCTTCCACTTCCGGGACCGCAAGCCCGTCCCCGCGTCCGACCACGACCTCGACGGCATACCCGACCACCGCGATTCCGAACCGGCCGGCAAGGGAAACGAAAATGGAAACGGTACGAGCAACGGCGACGGCGACGGCGACCGCCCGGAGCCCGCGCTCGCCGGCCGAAAGAAGAAGGGTGGGGCCAAGCGATGAGCCGCAAGACCAAAGGCCCGCTGATCATCATCGGCGGGCGCGAGGAGATCGGCGACGGCCAGAACAGGGCCATCCTGAACGAGGTCGTACGGTGCGCCGCCCGCGGGAAGAAGGGCCTGCTCGTCGTCACCGTCGCCACGCATTTGCACGAGGAGCTTGGCCCGGAGTACGTCCGCGCGTTTAAGGCGCTGGGTATGCACCACGTCGACGTCCTGGACGTCCGCACCCGCGGCCAGGCGTTCGACCCGAAGAACCTCGAGATGCTGGACGGCGCGTGCGCCGTCTACTTCACCGGCGGCGACCAGCTCCGCATCACCAGCCAGATCGGCGGCACCCCGCTCTTCCACCGCATGACCGAGCTCCACGAGTCGGGCGGCGTCATCGCCGGCACGAGCGCAGGCGCGGCCGCCGTCCCCGACACGATGCTGATCTCCGGCAACGGCAAGGAGTCGCCGCGCGTCGCCTCGCTGGGCATGGCCCCGGGCCTCGGGATCCTCAAGGGCGTCGTCGTCGACTCCCACTTCGCCGAGCGCGGCCGCCTCGGGCGCCTGCTCGCGGCCGTCGCCCAGAACCCGGCCAACCTCGGCCTGGGCATCGACGAGAACACGGCGGTCGTGGTGGAGGACGAGCGGCGGTTCCGCGTGATCGGCACCGGGGCCGTGTACGTGATCGACGGCGGGCGGATCAGCTACTCGAGTTTGTCCGAGGAGACGCCCCAGCACAGCTTGTCGATCCACGATTTGAGTTTGCACGTCCTGGCCGACGGCGACCGGTACGACCTGACCACCCGCCGCCCCTCCCGCGGCACGCACGCCGGCGAGCCGTAACGTCGGGCCGTGGGCAGGCGGGCCCCCCCACCGCTCAGCGCCCGACCCGCAACGGTACATGTCCGGGGTGGTCGCCGTCCGTACGGGGTACTCGTTCGTCGGCCTCGAAGCTCTCCATTCGCGGGGGCCGGGTCGATCGGGGAGCACCGGAAGACGCGTGAGCCGGCCTGAGCAGCGGGTCGTTGCCCCTCCAACTGCCGGTCACGTCGATCCCGTCCTCACCGGCCCGACCCATCGGCGTTTAGCAGATGGCGCGCCGCGCAAGCGCGTAACAGCGGGTTCAAAGTGACTTGGCCACGGACGACGCGGCCCGGGGTGGTGACGCTCTATCTCGCCCGGCCAGGCTCCGTCCCGATTCGCCGGACCGCAAACGGGGTTGGGCGAACGACGCGGGCCGGCGGCGTCGGGGCCGCAGTGTGGCGGAGCACGTCATCGTCCGGGCGCGGCCGGCGGCGCTCGGGGTCGACCGGTCCAACCCCCCACCGCGGCGGAGCAACCGGCGCGGGTGGCGGTTGGCGGGCCGCCCGGCCGATGGCCGGAATGGGCACCGTATCCGTCGCCGGATCACGGAGCGGGGGTCGCGCGGCGGGCGCCGATTGCGCGGCCCGCCCGCCGGAGGACCCGGGAGCCACCGCGGCGAGTGTTTCGGTGGCGACGACCGGGGCCGTTGCAATAGTCGCGGCGGAACGTTCGGGCCGCGCCGGCACGACGGCCCGCTCCTCTGGTCGCGCGGCGATCGGCAGTAATGTAACGGTACGAGGTGGCGGCGGCGCGGACGGTTTGCCGGCTGCGGGTTCCTGACCGACCACCGCCGACGTGGGGTCGAAATCGGGCGGGGAGACGGACGTGGGGACGGGCACGGACGCGGGTTCGGACGCGGGTTCGGGCACGGGGACGGGCGCGTCGATGAGTTGGACGGCGGGTTCGGGCGCGACGGCGGGCGCCGGGGCGGCGGGTGACGTAGTCGGCATCGGGTCCGCGCCGGGGTCGGGCGGGAAGACCGACGGCGAACCCGGCGACGCCGCCGCGACCTCGCCGGGCGGCGGCTCGCCGGCCGACGGCGCGCCGCGAACCGGCTCGTCCGTCGCGGGTTCGTCGGGCGCGGGGGCGGGCGCCGCAAGGACCTTGCCGTAATTGTTGGCGAGGATGACCAGGTCGTTGAGACCGACGGTGCCGTTCCCGTCGAAGTCGCCGTCGGCCCAGGTCTGTCCGCCGACGAGCCCGTAGTGGTTGGCGAGAATGACGAGGTCGTTCAGGGCGACGGTGCCGTTGCCGTCGGCGTCGCCGGGGTCGGCGGCGAGGAAGAAGCGTACGCCGACACCGGCCCAAGTCACGGCGAACCCGCCGGCGGTCGCGGCGACCTGCGTCATCAGGTGCGCCGGGGGCGAGGTGTACCCGGGGGCGGGGGCGGCCACGAGCGGCGGCCCGATCGGGACGCCGGCCGCACTGAACGTCCGGACGTATTGGACGGTCTCGTTGACCACGCCAGTGGAGTAGGTGACCAGGACGTTCCCCGCCGGGTCGAGCGCGACCGCGACGGAGCTTTCGACCCGGACGGTCAGGTGGTTGACGCGGAACTCGGCCCCCTGTCGGGCGCCGGCGGCGTTGAACCGGGAGAGGTAGGCGTTGCTGCCGGTGGCCCGGACGACGGCGAACTCGCCGGACGGGAGCATGGCGAGCCGGTAGGCGCCGTCGCCCGTGCCGAGCGTGACTTCGCCGCCGGTGAACTGTCCGTCGGCGGTGAGCCACCGGCCGCGGAAGGCGTCGTCCGCGCTGTTGCGCCAGGCGACGAGGGCCCGCCCGGTCGCGTCGCCGACGACGACCGGGTCTCCGCCGCCCGACGCGTTGGGCGCGACGTTGGCCCGGAGCGGCCCGCCCAGGACTTGACCGGTCGCGCTCACTCGGACGGCCACGACGTCCGCCACGGTCTGCGCGCCGGCCGTGGTCGCCCAGGCGATCACGTAACCGCCGCCGGCCGGCAGCGCGTAGACCGCCGCCTGGCGGCCGTACGGACCGGCGCCGACTTCCCGCTCCGGGGCCAGCGGCGTGCCGTCGGCCGCGTACAGGTGCGCGTAGGCGGCCCCGCCGGTGCCGGTCCCGGAAACGACGACGAGGAAGTTGCCGGTGACCGGATCGACGGCGACGCGGGGCATGACCCCGCCGCCTTCCGGCCTGACCGTGGTGACCGGGCCGAGCGGGTTCCCCACCGCGTCGAACCGGCGGAAGACGACGTTCTGTGATGACGACGGGCCCGGCTGGAGCCAGACCGCGACGTACCCGCCGCCGGGCGTCGCGGCGATGTGCGGCTCGAGCCCGTATCCGAGGCCGGTCTGGCGGAGGTCGACGACGTCCCCGACCGGCACGAACGGGCGGGCGGGCGTGGTCGTGCGCGCCCCCACGTCGACGCCGACGAGCGACTGGCCCGGGGCGAGGTTCAGGGTGCGCGCGGCGAGCGGGGTGGTGATCGTCCACCGGTCCTGGGCCGACTCGAGCAGGCGGTAGGCCTGCGGCGTCAGCCCCGCGAACGCGTACGTCACGTCGTCAGCCGTGACGGCCGAGCGCTCGCCGGGGTCGAGGAGGCCGTTGTCGTTGTCGTCCAGCCAGACGAGCGCCCCGACGAGGCCGGGTTCGTTGGCACCTCGGACGCCATCGCCGTCCACGTCGATGAAGCGGGTGCCGGCGACCGACGCGGCGGTGGTGACGCCGGCGTCCACGACCACCGTGCCCTGGGCGACGGTGATCGGGGGGATCGCCAGCGCGTTCGCGCGCGGGTCGACGTCGCTGTCGAGCGCGTCGTCGGCGCCCCGGTCGCGGGCCGAGACGACCAGCCCGACGGGCGGGCCGACCCGCAGCGTGTACGCCGTGTCGGGGCGCTGGCTGGCGAACGCGTATTTGCCGTCGCCGGCGCTGGTCGTGAACCCGACGCGGGTGCCGGTCGCGTTGAAGAGTTCGACGGTCACGCCGTCGCGGCCGGACTCGCCGGCGTCGCGGATGCCGTTGCCGTTGGTGTCGTTCCAGACCGTGCCGGAGACGGTGACGAGTTCGGCGAACGCGTCGAACCGCTGGAAGTACACGTCGTTCGACTGCGTCCACGCGACGACGACGTCGCCGGACGCGTCGATCGCCACGTCCGGGGTGTTGGCGGTGACGCTGCCGGATGTCGCGTCGGCGCGCTGGCTCCCCTGCGGGAGGCCGGCGGCGTTGAAGTAACGGACCCAGGCCCGCCCGCCCGTGTCCCGCCATAGGACCACGAAGCTCCCGGCGTCGTTGACGACGAGTTGAAGGGAGTTCGCGTTGGTCGTGACTTGCGAAGGGGCGCCCTGGGGCACGTCGTCCGCGTCGAACCGCCGGAGGAACATCTTGCTCGTCTCGGTAGCCAGGTCGTAGACGTTCCAGACGGCGACGAACCCGCCGGCGGCGTCGAGGCCGACGCTGGTGAAGGCGACGGAATCCGTGCCGACATCGAGGCGAAACGGCGCGCCGTCCGCCGACCCGTTGGCCGCGTACCGCTGGGCGAACACGGCCCAGGTGTTGGTCGCGACCTGCGACGCCCAGGTGACGATGGCCTGGCCGGCCGAGTTGACGTCCACCTGCGCGTTCTTCTGTTCGCCGGGCGTCGTGCCCGGGGCGGCGGCGGGCCCGAGCGGCGTCCCGGTCGGGTCGAACCGGCGGACGAAGACGTCGGTCCCGTCGCCCGCGGTGCCGGGCGCCTGCCATGCGATCACGAACGACCCGTCGGGCGAGACGTCGACGTCCGTCGCGTGCCGGTCGATGCCGGGCGGGCTGACCGTGACCTCGGGCCCGGCGGGTTGGCCGTCGGCGAGGAACGCGCGGGCCATCAGCGTGTACACGTTGAACGACGGGCTGACGACCCAGGTGACGACGAACCGCCCGCCGGGGGCCGCCGCGATGTCGGGCCCGTCCTGCCAACCGGTCGTGGCGGCGTGGGGCACGATCACGGCCCCGACCGCGTTGCCCGCCGGGTCGAATCGCTGGACGCGGACGTCGCCGGAGTTCGCCGCGTCGGCGTAGGCGACCACGAAGTTTCCGGCCGCGTCGCGCGCGACCGTCCCGCCGGTCTGCGCGAGCGTCGACGTCGCGTGCGCCCGCGTGGCGACGCCGACCGGCGCGACCGACACGGTCGGCACGTCCGTGTGCTGCCCGACGTCGAGCCCCAGGCGGGTCTGCCCGACCGCGAGCGTCACGTCGAGGACGACCGCCGGGGTCGTCCGCGTCCAGCGGGCCTGGGGGGCGACGACGACCCGGTTGAGCCCGGGCGTGAGGTCCGAGAACGCGTACGCGCCCGAGGCGCTGGTGACGGTGCCCGCCTCGCCGGCGTCGAACACGCCGTTGAGGTTGGTGTCGACGAAGACGGTCCAATCGGCGAGCGGGGCGTCGCCGGCGTCGGCGAACCCGTCGGAATCGAGGTCCTGGAAGACGGCCCCGAAGATCGACCCGGCGGCGACGACGCCCGCGTCGCGGGTGAAGTCGAGCTGCCCGGCGGCGAGCGCGACCGGCGCGGTCCGGGCGGCATGAGGGTCGGCGTCGCTGTCGACCGCGTCGTTGGCGCCGCGGTCGGCCCGGGTCAGGGCGAACCCGGACGGGCGCACGAACTCGGCGTAGTAGCTCAGGCCCGGCTTGAGGTCGCCGGACTGCCACGTGCCGTTGGCGGACGTGGTGAGCGTGTCGACCAGGAGGCCCGCGGCGGTGTAGACGCGGACGGTCACCCCGGCGCGCGGCGCCTCGCCCGCCTCGCGGATGCCGTCCCCGTCGGTCTCGGTCCAGACGGTGCCGCCGAGGACGGCGGGGCTCGCGAACTGCTCGAACCGCTGCGCGCGCAGGCCGCCGGACGCCGGGAACAGCGCGACGAACGCACCCCCGGTGGGGGCGGCGCCGACCGCGGTCGCGATGAGGCCGCCGAAGTCGATGAGGAGCTCGCCGCCGACGCGCTGGGCGGTCGGATCAAACCGCTGGGTGTAGATGCCGGCGCGGCCGCTCGCCGACGACGCCCATTGGACGAGGAACGAGCCGTCGGCCTCGGCGGCGATCGCGGGCAGGTCCTGGGCGCCGGCCGTGAACGCGTTGGCGCGGACTTCTGCCCCCACCGGCGCGCCGGCGGCGTCGAGCCGGCGGGCGAAGATGCCCCCCTGGTCCCCGTCTTGGCCATCGCTCCGCCAGGCGACGACGTACCCGCCCGCGCCCGCCGACGCGATGACCGGGATGGCCTGTGCGCCGGCCGTGAACTGATTGACCTGCCCCAGCCCGCCGCGGACGTGCGCGCCCGAGAACGCGCGGGCGAACACCCCGAGGCCGTCGTCGTCCCCGCCCCCGCCGGCGGCAAACGGCGCCTGGGCGAACGTGACGACGTACGACCCGTCGGGCGCGGAGGCGACCGACGGCGCGTCGGCCGATCCGTAGCCCCAGGCGAGGTCGTTGGCGGTCATCTCGGCGGTCACCGGCAGGCCCGCGGCGTCGAACGCGCGGACGTAGATCGAGTCGGTCGCGCTGGCCCACCGCGAGCGCCACGCGGCGACGAACCCGCCGCCGGACAGGGCCGCGACCGTCGGGGCGGACTGGTCGCCGTCGGTCTGCGCGTTGAGCAGGAAGTCGTTGCCGAGCGGGTTCCCGGCCGCATCGAACCGGCGCGCGAAGACCGCCTTGCCGTTCCCGTCCCCGGCCGAGCTCTCCCAAGCGACGACGACGCCGCCGCCCGGGAGTAAGGCCACGGCGGGTCGCGTCTGGCCTCCGGCCGCCCCGGTCATCGGGACCCGGAATTCGGCCCCGAGCGGGTTGCCGGCCGCGTCGTACCGCCGCGCGCGGACCTCGCCCGACCCGTGCTGCCAAACCGCGACGTAGTTTCCCGCCGCGTCGAACGAGACCGCCGGCGCGCCGTGGGCGGTCCCGTCCGACCCGACGACGGTGCTAGGCCCCCACGCCCGCGCCACCCGTGCCGGGAACCGGAACCCGACGTCGAGGTCGGTCAGCGTCAGGCCGAACTGAAGGTCGGGACGGAGGTCGGCGCCGGGCGTCGTCTGCACCCACGCGCCGTCCGGGACGACCCGCACGGCGTACGTGCCGAGGACCACGCCCGTGAACGAGTACGCCCCCGTCGCCGACGTCGTCGTCGACCGCTCGCCCGCGTCGAGCAGGCCGTTGTCGTTGGCGTCGAGGAACACCTGCCACCCGGCGATCCCGGGCTCGGTCGCGTCGCGCGTCCCGCCGGCGTCGCGGTCGTTGTAGGCCACGCCGGAAACGGAGGCGGGCGCGACCAGGCCGGCGTCGCGCGTCAGGTCGACCTGCCCGGGTGCCAGCGCGAACGTCGCGGTGCGGAGCGTGACGGGGTCGACGTCGCTGTCGAGCGCGTCGTCGCCGCCCTGGTCGCGGCGCGTGCCGATCAGTGAGGCGGTCGGGCCGACCTCGATGTAGTAGCTGGCGTTGCCGTGCAAATTCTGGAACAGGAACCGTCCGCCGTTGGCGGTGGTCGCCTGGTCGACGAGCAGGCCGTACTGGGAGTAGACGCGGACGACGGCGCCGTCACGGCCGGACTCGGTCGCCTCCTGTCGGCCGTCGCCGTCGCCGTCGGTCCAGACGTGGTCGCCGGCGCTCGCGCCGTTCACGACGCGCGTGAACCGCTGGACGTATACGCCGTTCCTGTCGCCGTCCTGAAAACTGTTCCAGACGACGACGACCTCGCCCGCCGGCCCGATCGCCATCGCCGCATCGGCCTGGGTGAACGCGGTCGTTACGTTCGGCTGGAGTTCGATCCCGGACGGCCGCCCGGCCGCGTCGAACCGCCGGAGGCCGAGCCCGGTCGAAGTCGGCCCGTCCTTCTGGTCGCCTTCCCACGCGACGAGAAACTGCCCGTCGGCGTCGGTGCGGACGACCGGGCGGAACTGGTTTTGCGCGGTGACCGTGTTGGCGACTTCCTCCCGCCCCTCCGGCGAGCCCGACGCCCGGTACCGGCGCACGAGGATGCCGTTGCCCGACCCGTCGTACCCGGTCCCGCTCCACGCGACGACGAACCGGCCGTCGGCGAACGCGGCGGCGCTCGGGTGGATCTGCCCCCCTGCCACCTCGCTGACCTGGAACGCGGGGCCGGCGGGCGCGCCGGCCGCGGTGAACTGCCGCGCGAGAATCGTCCCCACGCTCGACCAGGCGACGACGACCGTCCCGGTCGGGGCGATCGCGACCGCGGGCTCCTCCTGGCTGCCCGCGGTCACCGCCGGCACTAACACTTCCCCGGTCAGCGCGGCCAGCGTCGGGTCGAGCCGGCGCAGGTACACGCCGTACTGGCTCCCGTCCTGGAGGTTGCTGGCCCAGGCGATGACGGCGTTGCCGGCCGCGTCGACGGCGACGGCCGGCGAGACCTGCGAGTTCGCGGTCGTCGCGTTGGCGCGGACCTCGCCGGTCGACGGGGCCCCGCTCGGCCCGAACCGGCGCGCGTAGACGTCCGCGTTGTTCGACACGGTCGACGTCCAGACGACCGTGTAATTGCCGGCGGCGTCGACCGCGACGCGCGGCCCGCGCTGGTCGCCCGACGTCGACTGGTTGATCCGGAACTCGCCCCCGGTCGGCGCGCCGCCGGGCGCGAACACTTGCCCGTAAATCCCCCACCCGCTGCCGTCCTGGCCGTCCGACTCCCAGACGACCATCGACGACCCGTCGCCCGCGATCGCGACCTGCGGGGCCTGCTGGTCGTCCGCCGTGGTCGTATTGACGCGCGTCTCGGACCCCACCGGGCCGATCGGCATGAACGCCCCGGTCGTGCGGGCCCCGATCGCCGCGACCGTTGGCCCCGGGACCGGGACCGTGCGCGGCGGCGTGGTGATCGTCCAACCGGTGCGCACGTCGACCGCGATCGTCCGCGTCCCCGGGAGTACGCCGGGGATGCTGTACGCGCCGGTCGCACCGGTGTACGCCGACGGTTCGTTCGCGTCGCGCGTGCCGTCCGCGTCGTAATCGGCGAACGCGTACCACCCGGCGAGCCCGGGCTCGGCCGCGGACTTGACCCCGTCGCCGTTCGCGTCGTCGAACAGCGACCCGTTGATGGTCGCGAGCGAGACGAGCCCCGCGTCCCGCGACGTGTCGGCGACCCCGGCGACGGCAAGGAACGGCGCCGTCCGCCCGGTGAACGGGTCCACGTCGCTGTCGAGCGCGTCGGAGCCGTCCAAGTCCATCCCGGTGAACCCGCGGCCCGACGGGGCGGCGAACTGCAGGACGTACGACCGCCCGGGGCGGACCTCTGGGAACAAGTAGCGCCCGCCGTTGGCAGTGACCGTAGACGCGACGGCGGTCCCGTCGGCCTCCAGGAGCAGGACGGTCACGCCGTCGACGCCCGTCTCGGTCGTCTGCTGGACGCCGTCCCCGTTCGCGTCGGTGAAGACCAGGTCGCCGGCCGCCGCCGGGTTCGGGTACTGGTCGAACCGGCGGGCGACGACCCCGCGGTCGGTCCCGGCGCCGCCCCCGGCGTCGGCGGACTCCCACGCGATCACCATCGACCCGTCGGCGTGCACGGCGGCGGGGGCTTGGTTCGCCGCGGCGGCCGCATCGACGTTCGTCCGGAACCGGAGCCCGGACGGCGCGCCGGCCGCGTCGTACAACTGGCCGAAGACGTTCGTGCCCAGGGTCCAGGTGACCAGGGCGGCGCCGGCGTCGTTGACGGCGACCGCGGCGCGCGAGGCCGGACCCCCGCCGTTGGTCGTGGCGGCGACGGTCTCGGGGCCCGCCGGCGCGCCGGTCGCGTCGAGCCGGCGCGCGACGACGTCCCAGAGGCCCGACGCTGGATTGCCGGCCGTCCAGGCGACGACCGCCCGGCCCGCGCCGTCGACGGCGACCGACGGGTAGTTCGGGGTGAGCGGGCTCGGCCCGCTGAGCGTCGTGTCGCCGGTCAGTGGGGCGCCCGCGGCGTCGAACCGCCGTGCGACGACCCCGCTGCCGGTCGCCCACGCGACGGTCAGGTTGCCCGCCGAGTCCATCGCGGCCGCGGGCTGCACCTGCGCGCCCGCGGCGTCGGCGTTGGCGCGCGTGAGCCCGCCGATCGCGGTAATGCCGGTCGGGCCGAACTTCTGGAAGTAGACGTCCGACGTCCCCCCGACCGGGCTGGCGCTCACGGCGACCCAGTTGCCGGCGGCGTCCATCGCCACCCCGGCGTCGGCGATCACGCCGGTGCTGAACCGGCTGATGACGCGGTACAAGAACGCCCAGGACGCGCTCAAGGCCGCCGTCGCCGCCGGCAACGACGCCGGCGCGGAGGACTCCAAGCAGGAGATGGACGCGCTGGCCCTGTTCAAGGCGGACATGGGCGCGTACGTCCGGCTGTACACGTTCCTGTCCCAGATCTTCGACTACGGGACGCTGGACGTGGAGAAGCGGTGGGTCTTCTTCAAGTGCCTGCTCCCGCTCCTGGAGTTCGGCCGCGAGCGCGAGGGGATCGATTTGTCGAAGGTCGTGCTCACCCACCACACGCTCAAGAGCAGAGGCAAGCAGCCGATGGGCCTGGGCGGCGGGGACGAGGCGCCCAAGCTACAGCCAGTCGTCGAGACGGGCAGCGGGAGCGTGCAGGAGAAGCAGAAGGCCTTCCTGCGGGAGATCATCGAGAAGGTGAACGACCTGCTCGAGGGCGACCTGACCGACCAGGACAAGCTGGTGTACGTGAACGACGTGCTCAAGGGGAAGCTGCTCGAGTCGGGCACGCTCCGCCAGCAGGCCGCGAGCAACACGAAGGAGCAGTTCGCCAACTCGCCCGACCTGGCGACCGAGATCCTCAACGCGGTGATCGGCGCGCTCGACGCGCACACGACGATGAGCACGCAGGCGCTGAACAGTGAGACCGTCCGGGCGGGGCTGAAGGACGTGCTGTTGAACCAGGCGCAGTTGTGGGAGGCGCTCCGGCAGCAGCCGGAAGTCGAGCAACCGCATGGTCTGTAGTTGGGAGATGAAGCATGTCCACGCTCCGGGAGCTCTTCGACTCCATCCGCAATCTATGCAGTGAGCTCTACGCTCTCCGGTGCTCGCCCCGACCGGCCGACGCCGATTGGCGAACGCATCAGCTGTCGCTCAATCACGCCCGCACCCAGCAGTTGGCATGCCGCGATGCCGCTGAGCACTGCCTCGATGTGGTCGCGCGCGCCGCCCGGCGCCTGCCCCCGTCATGGCGCGAGGGTGATCCGGCCGTCGCGAAGTACATCCGGCTAAAACGCGCCTTGGAGAAAGTCAGTTGGTGGCTTGATGACCTCACCCTCCCGTTCAAGGGCTACAAGATGCCGATGGATGACGACGAACAGCGACAGCACGACCCCGCTGAGCACGTCGCGGATTGGCTAGGAGCGGAGCGGACGATCCGAGAACTCGGTGACGAGCTCCGCGACATCATCGACCTCGAAGCTGCGAATGCGGGGGAGCCAACACATTTGGCGGACAAACCACTCGCGGCGGTGTCTGTAGAAGCGGCACCCTCCGCAACGAGCACGCCGAGGCGACCCGCCAGGCGAAGGCCGACAAGGCCCGGAAGTCTGACCTGAACAAGAAGGTCAAGCAGAACCTCGACGTGGGCGACCTGGCCCGCGAACTCGCCGAGGAGGACGACGACAGTGGCGCCCCGCCCCGGCAGCGCTTCCTCGTCAACAACGCGACCGTGGAGAAGCTCGGCGAGATCCTCAACCAGAACCCGAACGGCGTACTCCTGTACTGCGACGAACTGATCGGCTGGCTGCGGTCGCTCGACCGGGACGGGCACGAGGGCGACCGCGCCTTCTACCTGACCGCGTGGGACGGGGACAAGCCGTACACGTACGACCG
>Ga0196963_10001862_pt1 | contig 13430 bp, 9 predicted proteins | sample S1_5metaG_FD_148600 | JGI IMG/M metagenome (GOLD analysis project Ga0196963, IMG submission 148600) | Soil microbial communities from Anza Borrego desert, Southern California, United States - S1_5 | ecosystem: Environmental > Terrestrial > Soil > Desert | place: USA: California | collected... | reverse complement strand
ACGGACACCTTGTGCGTGCGGATTTATGTCGTGCAAAAGCTACCCGAATCCATGCTCGCACCGTTTTCGCTGCTGCGCAAGTCGATCGCCGGCATCGAGACCGACGTCATTGAAGCGCCGCCGGCCTTTGCCGTGGCGAAAAAGAAGATCGCTCGCAAAAAGGGACCGAAGCGAAAAGCAGTCAAGAAAGCAAAACTGCCCAAGGCCCAAGACGCGGACGACGTGCTGGATGTTCCTCCCGGCGGCATTGCCGGAGCCGGCGGTGGCTTTGAGCGCAGTCCACAGCGGCCCGTGGTTGCGGGCATCAGTGCCGGGCACTTCAACACCACGGGCACGCTCGGTTATTTTTGCCGATCGCTCAAAGTTGGCGAAGCCAACGATGTATTTGTGCTGAGCAACAATCACGTTTTTGGCAATCGGAACGAGAGCAGTGCGGGCGACAACCTGGTGCAGCCTGGCCTGTTTGACGGCGGAAATCCGAGCGACCATCATTTCGCCGAGTTGCAGCGCATCGTGCCGCTGAACCTGGGCGGGACGGTTCCCAACCGCGTCGATGCTGCCCTCGGCCGGCTGCTGCCGAACATCGCCCATCAGGTGCAAATCCATTCCATCGGTGCCGTGGCGGGCATCATGAATGCGGCGAACGGCCTGCGCGTCCGCAAGCATGGACGGACCACCGGCTTGACTGTGGGAGTCGTCACCGATCTGGCCGTCGACGCCCTGATCGGCATGGATCCTGCCGATCCCAGTGTCGTCGCCCGCTTTGACGATCAAATCCGGGTTGCGCCGGCAGCCCCGTTCACCGCGTGGGGCAAACCGGGGGACAGCGGTTCCTTGGTCGTCAGCGAAGACAATCCGCCCCGCGCCGTGGGCTTGCATTTTGCAGGTCCCCCCGATGGCAGCTATGGACTGGCCAACCATATTCTGGACGTCCTCAACGAAATGGACATCAGTTTGATTGTGCCCTAAAGGAAACGCAGGCCATGGCGGACGCGCGCTCTTTGGAACAAGCCAAGACACAAATCGGCGAACAATTCCTGGGCCGCGGCGGCGTGCACGCCATCGGCCTCAGCCACGAGCCGGACGCAATCAAGATCTATCTGAATCGCGAAGCCGATGAAAAGTCGGCATTGCTCGATGAGCTGCGGACCGCCGCGCAGCCCTACGAGGTTATCGTCATTCGAGAAGATCAGGCCAAGGTGCAGTAGGTTCGAAAGAGCCACGCACGAAGTAAGTGGAGTGCGTCCGAGCCTTCCAGCCGCATTTCCCCTTACTTCGTGCGGGGCTCTTTAATGGACTGACCGACTGCAGCTACGTCAAATCCTCGAAGAGCGCTTCGACGAATTCCGGTGCTTTGAATTCGGCGAGGTCGGTTGATTTCTCACCGAGGCCGATAAACTTTACGGGAATTGCGAACTTCTCGCGAATCGCGACGACGACGCCTCCCTTCGCCGTGCCGTCGAGCTTGGTGAGCATGATGCCCGTGCACTTCGCCGCGGTCGAAAAACCCTGAGCCTGGCTGATCGCATTCTGGCCGGCCGTGCCATCCAGTACGAGCAGCACTTCGTGCGGCGCGTCGGGAATCTGCTTGCTCATCACGCGGTGGATTTTTTCGAGCTGCTGCATCAGGTTCGTTTGCGTTTGCAGGCGGCCCGCCGTATCGACGATGCAAATATCGGCGTTCAGCTCCACGGCTTTGCCCACCGCGCGATGGGCCACGCTGGCCGGATCGGCCCCCGGTTCTCCTGTGACGATTTCCGCGCCGAGGCGATCGGCCCAGATTGTCAATTGCTCGACGGCGGCCGCGCGGAATGTATCGCCCGCGCCGAGCACGACCTTCTTTCCCTGATCCTTGAACCGCTGGCAGAGCTTGGCGATGGTGGTCGTTTTGCCGCTGCCATTGACGCCGACGACGAGAATGACGGTCGGCCCGTCCGGAGCGAAATTGATTTCCTGAGCCTGGCCGGGCTGATCGAGCAGCGCGCGGAGCTCCTGCTTCACGGCGGCCAGGATGTCGCTCATGTGGACGACCCGGCCGCGGAAATCGACTTTCACGCGGTCGCGCAGTTTGTTCGCCGCAGCGACTCCCATATCCGTCTTGATCAGCGCGGCAAACAGCTCGCCGAGAAACTCGTCATCGACGAGCCGCCCTTCGCGCTTGAACAAGTCGCGAATGTCCGTATTGAGAATGTCGTGCGTCTTCTTGACTGCCGCCCGGAGCTTGCCGAAGAACGACTGGGGCTCCTGCGGCACAATATTCTCAGGCTTTGCCGTTTCAGCCGCCGGCGGAACTGCTTCCTCGGGCTTCTTTTTGAAATAGTCGAACAGTCCCATAATGTTTTTGCTGCGAGTACGCAGGCATACCTGCGCGTATGCAGATTATTCGGCAGGTTTTCCTGGCTTCTGTTCCCGCCGTTCCTTCACGAAACGGTCGAGAATGCCGTTGACGAAAGGGGGCGATTGCTTGGCGCCGAACCGCTTGGCGAGCTCGACGGCTTCGTTGATGGCGACGCGGTCGGGCGTGTCGGAGTGCAGCATTTCATAGGCGCCGATCCGCAGGATGTTGCGATCGACGACGGCCATCCGCTCCAGGCTCCAGTTGTCCGCCGTCTTCTTCAACAGCTCGTCGAGATCGGTGCGGTTCTTCCGCACTCCGGCGAGCAAGCGGCGGGCAAAGTCGAGCAGCTCCTGATCCTGGTTCAGGCGGTTGCGCATGAAGTCGTCGGCCTGGATCGTTTTGCGATCCGGGTTCAAATCGTCTTCGAACAGTACTTGCAGCACGACTTCGCGTGCGCGACTGCGGCGACTCATCGGACGGCGGACTCCTGAGAACGGGGGACTGCCCGAATTATACACGCTCGCGGGAATTTTCAGGTAAGGGGTCATCGTCGACCTTTCGCTCCGCGAAAGTCCAACCCGGCTGAGATCGTTCGCAAACCTTGGTTACAACACGAAGAGAGGAAAGCGCATTGGTCTTTCGCGGAGCGAAAGACGACGATGGACCTACAACCGCGTTTCGCTCTCCACCCGCGCGACCCGCAGCCGAAAGTCCTGGTAGTACTGCGACTTACCCAATTGCTGCGCGACCTGATGTTCGGCGTGCCGTTTCCACGCCGCAATGTCCGGCAATGACCGCCAGTAAGAAACGGTGATGCCGAGGCCCGTGCTATCACGCACACTCTCGACGCCCAAATAGCCTGGCTGCGCCGCCGCGAGCGCCAGCATCCGCCCGGCCAGTTCGGAATAACCCTCGCTCGATGCCGATAGTTCCGAAGTGAAGATCACTGCGTAGTAAGGCGGCGGCGGCGTGGCGGCGAGCATTTCTTGTTCTTGTAGCCACGCTCGCCAGAGCGTGGGTTGTCCCGCAAGTGCATCTCCCACGCTCTGGCGAGCGTGGCTACTTAATCCAGCATGGGCGCGAGCGCAGTTCCGATGCCGGTGCTGCCGTAACCGTTGCCGCAGTAGAACAGCCGGAGCTGATCGCCTTCCTGGATGACATTCGGATATTCCGTCATTTTGCTTTCCCAGCCTTTGCCTTGCGGCGGCAGCGCGAGATTTTCGCCCGGGGCGCCGCGCTCCCAAGCCAGGCCGTCTTCGCTCACTGCTTCGCACAGGCTGTACGCGCCGAACTTCGTGCCAATGCCGGCATAAATGGCCCGCCAGCGCGTTTTGGTTTTCCAAACGTTGAGCGCGATCGTCGCGGCGTTCTCATAGTCCGCCTCCAGGCGCGGGCTCAGGACGATCCGCTTGTTGGTCCACGTCATGCCATCGGTCGATTCCGCCGTCACGGAGTGCTTCGCCTGGTCGATCTTGAGGTCGTTGCTCGGCGTGCCGGTGGGCAGCGTGTAATGCATCCGCAGCAGCGGCGGGCCGGATGGCTGAGGAATTTCCAAGATGCGGCCGCCGCCGGCGATGCCGATATTTTTTGGAAACTGCTCAAAGCCGTCGCCGGTCAGCAGCGGCTCGGCCGAGTGCTTCTTCCAATGAATCAGATCTTCGCTGACAGCCAGGCCCATGCCGTAAAAGCCCTGCAGGCCGACACCGGTCTTCGCGCTGCGGCCCGTGTAGTACATATGCCACAACCGGCCGACGCGGTGAATGCAGGGCAGGACGCACCACAGCTCGTCGAACATTCCGTTGCCACCGACGTCGAACAGCGGCCCTTGGCGCTCCCACTTCGAAAGATCATCGACCTTGGCAATCGCGAGACAAATCCGCCGCTTGCCGGCCTTGTCGCCGCCGGCGTAATACATCCAATATTCGTCGCCGCGGCGCAAGACGAACGGATTCATGCAGCAGCTGACATCTGACTCGAAGCCGCCCGGCGGCAGGATCGGGTTGCGGGCATCGCGCTCCCAGGCGTGACACTGGAATTTTTTCGCGGGCTCTTCGCCGGAACCGTATGTGTTGCCGATCGCAAGGCTGGCGACCGCCAATGACGTTGCATGAAAATGCCGGCGGGCCAGGCGTGTTTTAGACATTGCCGCTCCTTCATAACCCGAAGCGTGAGCGAGGGGTTTTGGCCGCTCGCGCCGAACCCCCTCGCTCACGCTTCGGGTTCTGAGATTTTTTCGGAATTCTGCTTTCTTAGTCGCTGCAGCCACTCTTGCAAATCGCCGGGGAGCGGCGATTTGAAGCTGAGCGTTTCGCCCGTCGTCGGATGAATGAACCCGAGCACGGCGGCATGCAGCGCTTGCCGCGGCGCGCCGCTGGCGTCGTGCTGCGGCTTGCCCCCGAGCGGATGTGTGTACGTCTTCTCGCCGCAGAGCATGTGGCCGCGCTCGGCAAGATGAATGCGGATCTGATGCGTCCTGCCAGTCTCCAGTCTGCATTCAACCAGCGAATAATCGCCGATCTGCTCGATGGGCTGGATGTGGGTAATGGCCTGTTGTGCTTCTTCGCTTTTGGCGGGGTTTTCCCGCACACTCCCCCGCAACCCATCCCCTCGATCCCTCATCAGCAGCGTCTCAATCTTTCCCGCTGCCGGATGACCATGCACCACGGCGAGATACGCCCGCTCGATCCGATGCTTGCTGAAGAGGCGAATGAGCGCAGTCTCTGCCTGCGGCGTGCGGGCGAAGACCATCAGCCCGCTCGTATCGCGATCGAGCCGATGCACCGCGCGGATTTGCGGCAGCTTGATCTGCTCGCGGAAGCCAGGCCATTGCCGATGCTCCTTGCGCCCGCGCTTGGGCGGCGGGCCTTTCGGCGGGCGATGCTCATCCAAGTCCCAGCCCAAGTGCTTTGCCAAAGCCCGCGGCACGAGTTCATCAAGCGTCGGCTGCCGCCGCTTGCGGTCGGCCGACCAGTTCCGCTCTTCCGCATGCCGCAGCGTGGTGATGCCGGCCGGCTTTTCGATCACCACCAGATGCTGGTCGGCATAGCGAATTTTCACGCTTCGCTCATCGGCCGGCGGCGCGAGCGGATGCTGCCAGACCTGGATCACATCGCCCGCTTTCACCTTGCGAGCTTCTTCGAGGCAAAGATTGCCGTTTACCTGGATCTGCCGCGCGGCGATGAGCTTGCGCACCTGGTTCCACGACTTTTCGGGCAGGAACTCGCGGAGCACGGCAGCGAGAGCTTTGCCTTGCTGCGCGGGCTGCACATGATGATTGTCGTAGTTCTTCGGCCGAGGCATTTCAAAGTCGTCGTTCGCTCCGCGAACGATGAAAGGACGCTGCCCGCAAACTGGCTTCAATATGCTGAGTAAGCGTTGCGCGCGAAAACAAATGGATGCGGACGAACGCGATTTTACTTTGATTCATCGATCGCGGAGCGATCGACGACAATGGGCTTCACCGCGGCGCCGGTCTTGGGATCGATCGTCAGGTTCAGATCCTCGCCATCGGCCGTGTAAAAGAAAAAGCCGTACATCATTTCATGCACCGTCTGCGGGCCGAAGCGAACGGCCTGCGTGGCATCGGGGTTGTACGGATTGAACTTCGAATTGTCGAAGTGGGCCGTCACTTCGATCTTCGTCCCCTTGGGAAACTTCTTTGTCCCCGGCTGCCAGCGGAAGTTCTGCTGCCAGTCGAAGTTATAGTTCGGCACGCTAAGGAGCGTCTCCTGCTCGCCGCTGGGGAAGATCGCTTTGAACGTCATGTCCTTGCCGCGGAGATGCATGTGCGAAAACATGGCCAGGCCGGTCGCATCGACGGGCAGCGTGCGGACCGCTTGCACGGGATGGGCCGCGGCGTGCGGTGGGATCTCGAATCGCCGCGTCGTCACCTGCACGTGCTGCAACTGCTGCCGCACGACATACCGCGGAAAACGAAAGCCGACCTGCATCCGGTTTTTCTCTTCCTTGCCGGTGGTCGTGTAGTGGATTTGCAAACCGATGACCGAGCCGGCGGGAATCTTGAAGGCCAGTCCTTCGCCGAGCGTGAACGCCGTGCCGCCGGGGACGCGGCCCGTGATGAAGTTCTCGTCGCTGAACTGCTCGCCGAGGGCCACATACGCCATGTTGCAGTGATGCACGACGGCGGCGTTGCTGGGCTTGATCTCGGCGCCGCTGATCCAAGTGTCCTGCAAAAAGATGTATGGCAGGATAATGTGCTTGTAATCGACAAAGCCCTCGGCCGGCAGCTTGTGCGTTTCGAGCGCGGTCGTGACGATGTCCGGCTCGCCGATTTCCCAGGCCGGATCGGCAAACGTCACAGGCGGCGGCGCTTTCGTTTCATCGCCGGCGGCCAGGCCCGTTTTCGTCCAGGCAATGATCGTCGCCCGCTCGGCAGCCGAGAGCGTCCGTTCATTCATGAAGTGCTGCTGGCGATTCGCAAACCAGGGGGGCATGCGACGATCGGCGACCACTTCGGCGATGGCTTTCGCCTGAGCGGCCACTTCCTCGCGCGTGACCAGCGCGAACGGCGCACCGCCACCGGCCCGATGGCACTCCTGGCAGTTCTGCTGCACGATCGGCAGCACGTCCTGGTAAAAGGTCACCGGCTTTTTTACTTCCGGTTCACCGGGCAGCGTAATCAGGCAACCATCGACGGGCGTCTCCGCTGTTTTGAGTTCCCGATCGGCGAGCAGTTCGTCAATTGCAATTTTTAAATCATCGCTGGAAACTTCAGGTCGAGCGCCGCCGACGCGATATTGATCGTCGATCCGCCCGCGATAACGCAACTTCCTCGTGGCATCGAGAATGGCCACTTCCGGAGTCCGCTGCACTCCCGTGGCCTGCGCGCACGAGCCGTCGACATCCTTCACAAACGGAAACTCCACGCCGAAATCGATCGCCTGCTGCGCGATCTCCGCAATTTCATCATCGGTGCTCACGTTCACGCTGACGAACTGCACGCCTTGGCCGCGATACGCCGCATCGAGCCGCTTCAGCTTCGGCCAGTACTTTTGCACGAGAGGGCAGGACGTATTGGTGAACACCAATACCGTGAGTTTGTTATCGCCCAACTCGCTCAGCGACCGCTGCAGATAGCGGATGTCCTTGAAGCGGAGGCTGGGAACCTCGCTGCCGATCGGCGGGCGATCGGCGGCGCGCGATTCTGCGGCGAAGGCCCAGCCGAAAATCACGAGCGCGGTGAGCAACATTCGGCTGGGCATATTCGAGTCCTTTTCAGGTAGCCCGACGCGTGAGCGAGGGAATGCGGTTCAAAACTGGTGCCCGCTTCACCCTCGCTCACGCTTCGGGCTACCTGGGAACTATACCAAAATCTCCGTCAGCACTTCCCCCGCCACATCCGTCAGCCGAAAATCGCGGCCGTTGAAGCGATAGGTGAGCTTCGTGTGCTCGAGGCCCAGCAGCTTGAGCAGCGTCGCGTGCAGGTCGTTGACGTGCACCTTCTTTTCCACCGCTTTGTAACCGAACTCATCGGTTGCGCCGTAATGCAAGCCGGCTTTCACTCCCGCGCCGGCCATCCAAATGGTGAAACCATTGGGATTGTGGTCGCGGCCTTTCGCGCCTTGCGAATCGCTGGTTCGGCCGAACTCGCCGCCCCAAATGACGAGCGTTGATTCGAGCAGGCCGCGGGCGGCCAGATCGGCCAGAAGCGCTGCGGCAGGCTGATCGGTGTGCAGCGCGCACGACTTGTGATTTGATTCAACATCGGTGTGGCAATCCCAGGGCACGTCGTTCACGCTGCCGTCGCCGCCCACGCCTTTGCCGGCGAAGATCTGCACGAACCGCACGCCCCGCTCAACGAGCCGCCGCGCGAGCAAGCATTGCCGCGCGAACGTCGCACATTCCGGCTTGTCGAGGCCATAAGCCGCGTGCGTCATGGCCGTTTCCTTGCTCAGGTCCATCGCTTCCGGCGCGGCCATTTGCATGCGATAGGCCAGCTCATACGAATTGATCCGCGCGGCCAGATCGGTTTGCGTCGGCCGGGTCGCCGCATGCTCTTGATTCAGCTGCTTCATCAACTCCAGCTGGGCCCGCTGCTGCTCATCGGTGTGCTTATTGTCGCGGAGCAGATTATCGATCGCCTCTTTCCGCCGCGCATCGAGCGCGAGGGCCTGGTACGTCTTCGGCAGAAAGCCGGCCGACCAGATCTGATCGTCGCCGCGAGGCCGCGTGTCGTGCATCACCACATACGAGGGCAAATCCTGATTGAGCGACCCCAGGCCATAGGTCATCCAGGCCCCCAGCGCCGGCAAGCCTGGCCGGTTTGTGCCGCACATCAGCTCGATCGACGCCGGCGCGTGGTTGTTCTGCCGCAAATACATCGAATGCAAAAAGCACATCTTGTCGACGTGCTGCGACAGGTGCGGAAAGATGTCCGGCACCCAGCTCGCCGAATCGCCATGCTGCTTCCAGGCAAACGGCGACTTGAGGCACTTGCCGCTCGTCGTGAAGAAGCCCGTCTTGGGATCGGACCCCGCCAGGTCCTGGCCGTCGCGCTTCTGCAGCTCCGGCTTGTAATCCCAGGTATCGACCTGCGACGGCGCGCCGGTCATGAACAGCCAGATGATCGACTTCACCTTCGGCGGAAAGTGCGGCTGCTTCGGCGCGAGCGGCCCGGCGGGAATCGCATCGGCCTGGGCGTCGCTATGCAGCATGTTGGCGAGCGCGAGGGAACCAAAGCCGAGCCCGGCGGTTTGGAGGAACTGACGACGATGGGGGAGGGATTGATTGAACATTTTTTTGTTGTCGCGTTGGGTTTGAGTCGCAGTTGCGAGTTCCCTCGCCCCGGTACTCCGGGGAGAGGGTTAGGGTGAGGGGTTTGAGGCTGAATGGTTGCAACTACTCCGCTTCAGCCCCTCACCCCGGCCCTCTCCCCGGAGTACCGGGGCGAGGGAGTGAATACAAATACAGCCTGCCATCTACAATCTGCAATCAAATCAGTCCACATACACAAACTCATTCAAACAGAGCAGCAACTGGCAAACTTCCACCAGCGCCTTGTCCGTTGCCGCGGCGTCAGTGCCGAGGGCGGCTCTTTGCTGTTCGAGGAATGCGATCAGCCGGTTGCGCTCTGGCTCGCTTGGTTGCCGGGCGAACAATACCAGGTACGCCTGATCGATGCCGGCTGCGAGCGACGTGTCGATCTGCGGTTTGATCCGCTGCGCGAGCTTCTCGGCTTGCTGCCGGACGAACGGGCTGTTGAGCATGGCCAGCGATTGCGTGGGAACAGTGGTGCTGATCCGCTCGCCGACGCTTTGGGTCGGTTCCGGCGCGTCGAACATGGTCATCAGCGGAATCAGCTCGCTTCGCTTCACGCGCAGGTAGATGCTCCGCCGCGGCGTGTTGTCCAGGATGCTCGGGCCGAACATCGAGGCGTCGAGATTGCCGCCGACGGCGAGGAGCGAATCGCGAATCAGTTCCGCATCGAGCCGCCGCGGCTGATAATGCCACAGGTAGCGATTGGCCGGATCGATCTTCTGGTTCTCCGCGGTCACCTCGTTCCCTTGCTGATAAACGGCGCTCAGCATGATTTGCTTATGCAGCGGCTTGAGCTGCCAGTTGTGCTTCACCAGCTCCAGCGCAAGCCACTCGAGCAACTCAGGATGCGAAGGCCGTTCGCCTTGCGCGCCAAAGTCGTTGGGCGTGCCGACCAGTCCCTGGCCGAAATGCTGCTGCCAGAGGCGGTTGATCTGCACGCGCGCGAGCAGCGGCCCAGCGCCATGCTCAACGTCGGTCATCCAATCGGCCAATGCGACGCGCGGATCCGTAGCCGGCGGTGACGCCGATTTACCGCGCGTGAGAACCTGCAATTGCCCCGGCTGAGCCACGCCGTTTTTGTTGTCGACTTCGCCGCGACGGAGGAAATAGACATCCTGACCGCCCGCGACGGTCGTATACACTTCGGCCATTTTCGGACGCGGTTCGGCTGCGATGTGCGCTTGCACCGTATTGAGAACCTTCGCCGTTTCTGGTTCGAACGGCGCGAACCAGCGGACCATTTCTTCCCGCAGCGGATCGGGAATTTTGTTTTTCCCTTCGGCGAGAATCGCGCGAATTTCGCCCACATGCTGTGGCAGAGAATCGCCGGCCCAAGTCGCGGGATTTGCTTCGGTGCTGAGCGACAGCCGCAGCCGGCCGATCCCCAGATCGCGGAACTTCATTTCCACGGCGAGCGCCGTTCCGCCCGCAAAACCGGCGAGCGGCGGATCGAGCTCAAAGACGGCCGCGTTGTCTTTCTTCGCCGTGGTCTTCACCACCCAAGCGGTGGCCGGCTTGCCGTCGACCGCATTGCTGAGCGGCTGATCCTTGTCTTCAGCGCCGGCAAACACGGCTTTCAGCTTCAATTCCTTCGCCGGCTCCTTCGAGTTCGGATCGAGCGGCTTCGCGGTGATCTTCAGCTCCGTCAGTTGAAAGCTGCCGTCGCCGTTCAGGCCCGGCCCCTTCTGCGGCAGCGACTTTTCGGTGAAGGCATCGAGCCGCAAAGCGGGGATATTCTTCTGGTGCGTGTGATACGTCAGGTCGTAGCGCTCCTCGTTCGCCACGCGCCGATTCCGCATGCCGCGCTGCGGCACGTTGCTGCCTGGCAGCATCAGTCCATCGTGCGCGAGCAGGCCGCCGGCGATGCTCTTCAAATAGGATCGCTCCGCATCCCAGGCGACGGGCTCCAGGATTTGCCACCGCGGCGCCTCGGGCTGTTTGGCCAATTCAGTCTTCTGCCACGCTTCGAACTTCTTGGGGAGTTCCTCGGCGGCAAACTTTTTCAAAGCGGCCGTGAGCGGCTCGAGCGCCGCTCGATGGGCTGCCTGCGCCTTTTCGGTCGCGGCCGGATCGGGATCGAGCTGCCGCGTGCCATGCACCGTCTTGGCGAGCGACGCCGCGAGCGCGTAATAGTCCTGCTGCGGCAGCGGATCGTACTTGTGATCGTGGCAGCGGACGCAGCCCAGCGTGAGGCCCAGCATCGAGCCGCCGACGGTCATCAGCATGTCGTCCAACTGGTCGTAGCGAATCCGCTCGACCGTCTTCGCGGTGATTTGCCCCGGATAGGGCCCGGCCACGAGAAAGCCCGCGGCGGCAGCGGCGGTGTAATCATCGGGCCGCAATTTATCTCCCGCGAGTTGCAGGCGGACGAACTCGTTGAACGGCAGATCGTCGTTGAGCGCGCGAATCACCCAATCGCGATAATGAAACGCGCCGCCGCGGAAGCCGTCGAACTCATAGCCGCCGCTCTCGGCATACCGCGCCACATCGAGCCAATGGCGGGCCCACTTCTCGCCGTACTGCGGCCGGGCGAGCAGATCGTCGATCACCTTTTCGAAGGCCTGTGGCGACGTGTCAGCTTCGAACGCGGCGATTTGCTCCGGCGTCGGCGGCAGGCCGATCAAATCGAAATACGCGCGGCGAATCAGTTTCGCCTTGCTCGCCGGACCGCTCGGCTTGAGCTTTTGCTTTTCATGTTCGGCGGCAATGAACTGATCGATGGGCGTAACGACGTGCGCCCCCGCGGGAGCCGGCGGCGGCGCGACGGCTTGCAGCGGCTGAAACGACCACCACTGCCGGCCTTCTTCCAGATTGATTTCCCGCTTCGTTTTGACGACTTTGCCTTCAGTGCGCGGATCGGGCGCGCCCATGTCGACCCACTTCGTGAAATCAGCCACCACTTCGGCCGGCAGCTTGCCCGTGGGCGGCATCTCGAAGCCGTCGAACTTCAGCGCTTTGATCAGCAGGCTCTCGGCCGATTTTCCCTTGACGATGGCGGGGCCACTTTCCCCGCCAGCGAGCAGGCCCGGGGCAGAATCGAGAAACAGCTCGGCCTGCAGCTTTTTCGAGTTCAGCGCTTCGTGCGAGTGGCAGCTGTAGCAATGCTTGACGAGGACGGGCCGGATCTTCTCTTCGAAGAACTTCGTCCCTTCGTCGGGCACGGTCTTTTCGGGGACAGGCTGGGCGGCGGCCATGGCCGGCATCAACAGTAATAGAAGAGCGAAGGCGGGATGACGCATCATGGTCCTCGGCGAGCTTGCCGCGCGGGTGGGAGGGAAGTCCCATTCTAGCCGAAGGACCTCGGCCGACGCGAGTTTTTCGGCGGTGCGACTTGACAATCCGCCAGGGTTTGGTGATAATGAACAAAGGTATATATAACTCCCAGTTCGACGCAAGAACGCGGGGAGATCTCATAACCCGACGCGTGAGCGAGGGGTTTGGCAACCACGGCCAAACCCCTCGCTCACGCGTCGGGTTATGAAAGAAAGGTTCCTCAACCCGGCGTACCGCGCCCTGGGGCCGATCACTGCTGCGCGCTGGCAATCCGAGGCAGTTCAGAGTGTTATCGAGCTGCGATCAAACTGTTATCGAACCGCTATCAAAGGTGGGATATGACTGCAATAAAGCTGTTATCGAACAGTGATATACTATTATCATACATACGTAAGAATGTCGCGCGGAAGTCGTTGCCGGCTCAGCACTTGACCCCTGTTTTTGGTCAATCGAAATTCCATTCGCGCTGTTATCAAACTTTTCGGCTGTTTTGCTGCAAAGCCCGTAGCAGCAATGTCTTCCGTGATAATCCCAACGTCGCGAACTGTTATCAACCTCGACCCGCCGGCTGCAGTATCGACAGCATTATCAGCTGGGCCGCCGCTGGCAGAATGGGCAGACGAGCGGATTGGCGGCTTCATCCGCAGGCGCCGGCTGGTCGCTCCGATACGCCTTGGTTTCCCGGAACCCGCAGTTCGCGCACTTGTGTTCCCAGGAGTCGATCGTCAGCTCGCCCCGCTCGAAGTGGTTGTAGCTGCAGACGAGCTCGGCCTGGCACTGGGGGCAGGGGCCGATGGAAAGGCGGTTCGCTGGCATCGCCCGATTATGATCGCTGGGAGCGAAACCGCCAGCGTTTCAGTAGAATGTTCAGTTCGCTCAATCCTTGCTCTCTGGAGTCTCGCCCATGACCCTGCACGTACTGCCTGCCAATGGATCGACCACCAGCCGCCGCCGCTTTTTTGCCTGGGCCGGTTTGGCCGGTGCGACCATCGCCGTGAGAAATGCACTGGGCGAAGATGCCGGCAAGCCGACCGTCGTTGCT
>Ga0196963_10001861_pt1 | contig 13431 bp, 22 predicted proteins | sample S1_5metaG_FD_148600 | JGI IMG/M metagenome (GOLD analysis project Ga0196963, IMG submission 148600) | Soil microbial communities from Anza Borrego desert, Southern California, United States - S1_5 | ecosystem: Environmental > Terrestrial > Soil > Desert | place: USA: California | collected... | reverse complement strand
GTTGAGCCTACTAAACGCATTTGTGCATCCCGGGGAAGCCGTTGTGGCTGTCGATACGGCAGCTATCGCGCTGGACGGATCGACGCGGCAATTCAGCAAGATCCTGCCCATTCCCCACATCAACGCGGTGCTGGCAAACCGCGGACAAGGCATGTTCCTCAACTTCCTCTTTGGCAGTTGCCTCACTGCACAATCGTTCGACGAGCTGCTGGAGGTGATGACGTCAGAGAATCTCACCGCCATGGATCGCCAACTTGCGGCAGACGGTTTCTACAAGCCCGGAACGGAAGGCCAGGAGATGGTCGCGGTTGGCTGGTCGGACAAGCACGTTCGAATGGTCGGAAAGGCGTTTGTGCGTCTCGCGGGGATGCTGGAGTTTCGTGTGTCCGAGTTCGAGAATTGCATCTCCCCATGGGACCAGCAGGCGATGGGCACGATCCCGAGAAAGATCGATGCGCTAGAAAAACTCGCCAAAGCCCAAGTGTCCTGGCTTCGTTCGCTCGGCCCCGAGGTCGCTGGCGGCGGCGAACTTCTCGTTTGTCGGATCACTCGCACTTCGCTCGCGCTGACGAAGAAATGCGCATTTCACGAAGAACGACGGGCCGCATGACGATCGCCGGCGCAATGCTGATGCAAACGCGGGAAATGTTGGCGGGGAAGGATCCGCTAAAGATGGTCCACGACGGGGTGCTCGATGCTGGCGAGTTTTGGCTTCAGGCGTTTATCGCTGGTGGCGGCGCAGGTATCTACGGAGATTTCATTCGGGAGGCCTTCACCGGTCGGGTGGATCGTCTCTTGACGGGCGCCGCTGGGCCGACTATCGGCCCACTCCTAGAGATGGGACTCGTCGATCCGCTGCATCAGGCCGGTCGAGCGATGCAAGGCAAAGAAACAAATCTGCTTCTTGAGGAAGCGAAGAACCTCAAGGGCTTCGTGCCATTCGGGAACGTCTGGTACGCGAAGGCTGCTCTCGACCATCTCATCTTCCAGCAGGTATTCGAGATGCTTTCACCGGGCTACCTCGCGTCAATCCGTTCTCGCACTATGCGCGAACGCGGCCAGGCGTGGTGGTGGGCGCCTGGGGAGCTCACGCCGGAGCGCGCGCCCGACCTTGGCGCGGCGCTCGACAAGTAGTACGGCGTCCTGCTTAGTCCGCCCCAGGTTCCCGCTCGTACTTTCGGCAATTGGACTGGTGCGGCGCGTCGAGGCTCGCCTTGATCGCGCAGACGTAGCGCACAGGCCAAGCGTCCAAATAGGACTCGTGGAACCAGCGGAACTCCGCCCTAATGTGCCGACAGGTGGCGCAACCTCGAGTCGGCGCGGGAAAGACGTTGGGCTGTGGCTCCCGCATACTGGAAGTCTATCCAGTAGTGCGGTCCAAGAGTGCGACTCGCTATGGCGCCTGGCCGCCAACTAGGTCGGTCGCGCGCTCTTCCCGAGCGTATGCCGACTGCGGGAAGTGCTCCAGTGCGGCACTGTGCAGCCATTCCGGGATTTCATCGACGGTGAGGGAGCGTCCAATAGCTCGCTTTCCGTTCGCCTCGTCACCGATCCAGACGTCCCAGCCGGCGTCCCAGAAGCTCTGCATCCCGCAGTTGATCTCGCTGGCGTAAAGCCGCGATAGGACGTCGGAGAGGTTCATGGCCAGAAGTCGCAAGCGGCATTCCCGGAATGCCGCGGCACGGGCTTTGCTGCCCACAACAGATGTCATGGGCGGGTAGTGAAAGGATGTACAGCGGCACTTAGGCCGCTAGAGGCTAAAGCTAGCCAGCCGCGGCGCGGCGATCATCATTTGCAGCGAAGTAGAACCGATCCTTGATGAGGCGGTTTATATGCCGTGTGGAATCCACAATTTTCAGCCGCGACTGGATGTAGTCAAGCTTAAACTCTTCAAGCAACTTGACTAATGCAGCGTTCACAAACGCCGAAGGGATGGACTTAATTTCGGCGAAAGAAAGCGTTACGACATCACCCGCACGCAACGCATCCCGAACAAGGCGATAGATAACTTCGCCGTCCTTGTACGTCGAGTGCGTCTGAACATGGTCAATGATGCGGATTACCACTGGAACACCTCTGGCTTCACATCCTCAGCCATAGCCTCGAACGTGTCAGTCCGCAGTATAACTTTTACTAGCGTACCGGGGTATATGCCGTCCCGCGCAGTTCGCGCCCGTATACGAGTACGGCCCCCTTCGGGGGTAGCCGCAAGTTCGCCACGTCCCGACGCCAAAAGAACGTTGCCTTGATTCCTAAGCGTTACGTAACGTATGAGGGTGGGCAGTCCGGCTCCACGATTCCTCACGTTCGTTTTGGTCGTGAACCCTTCCTCGCAGGCTTTGACCAGTGCCTGATCGTCGGAGATACCGCGGATCTGTTTTCGCACCACGTGTGGAATACCAACGCCGTAATCCGAGATGGCTACGTGAATGTGGTCATTGCTCGGAAAGAATTGTGCGAAAGCACAACCGATTTGCACCCCGGAGTGATCATCGATATTGTGGAAGATCTCCTCGAAGCATGTCTTTACCGCCGCGATGGAGTCCTGCGCGAGGCCCACTCGATCGGCAATCCAGGGCATGAGCTGGTTATCTAGATACGCAAAAATGCGCTGGCTCTGTACTCGTTCTATAGGTACCGTTGTCTTTCTAAGTGACGCTTGCGGCCTAAGCGAGTCACCGCCGTAATGCTTGAAGAAGCCGAAATCGTCTAGGTACTCAACGCATCTGGAGTACGGTTTGACGATCTTCACGTGCACACTAACGTCGACCCGACGCAAGTAGTCGATGAGATTGCACAACACGACAACGCCCGTGGGGTCAATGAACTCCAAGCGCGTAAGGTTGAGGCGTACGCGGGACCACTTGGGCTTGCCGTCTTCGTCGACGACCTGGCTAATGAGCGACTGCATCGTCTCTTTCGTCAGGTTGCGCGGGAGATCGATGTCTACCCGATCAAGCAGACGATTAAGGATCCGGGTCGTGCGGCTCGGTCTTGGGTTCATACTTTTTCCGTACTCGAACCCAACTTGATATGTATGTACTTGATTATTGGTGGGTCGTACTGGGATCGAACCAGTGGCCCCTGCTGTGTGAGAGCAGGACAAAGCCGATCTGAAGTCCACCGACGTCCAGCACACTCCATCAATCACATAGGGAAATAAGCGGAAGCGCCTACTCACGTCTACTTGCGTCCAAGGGCTTCTAGTTTCATACTTCGTTGCGTACTTTCGTACTGGAGGGGGGATGGGCAAGCGGATCGATCGCGTGGATGTACGGGCGAAGCTCGAGCCGCAGCGCGAACCGCACTGGCAGCGGCTGACCCAAGGCCGCTATGTCGGCTTCAGGTATATGACGAAGGGCACTCCTGGCACGTGGCTCGCCCGCTTCTACGACGGAGCACGTTACGCCTACGAGAGCCTAGGCGACTTCGCCGACTTACCGGAGAAAGAGCGCTTCGACGCGGCCAAGAAGGCGGCCGAAGCGTGGTTCCAGCACCTCGACATGGGTGGCTCTACCGAGCCCTGCAGCGTCAAGGCCGCATGTGAGGCCTACGTCGAGAAGCAGCGCTTAGAGAAGTCGGAAGCGGCTGCGAACGACTCCAAGGGGCGATTTACCCGCTTGGTGTACTCGGACCCGATCGCAAAGATCCAGCTCGCAAAGCTGGCGCCGCGACACATCGCCGACTGGAAGAAACGCGTCATGGAAAAAGGCGGATCGCGCGGGTCTTATAACCGGAACGCCACTTCCCTTCGCGCGGCCCTGAACCTCGCCTACGAGCGCCGAGACGTAGCCAGCGACCATGCATGGCGGGAGGAGCTCAAGCCCCTAGATGGGGGCGAGGGGCGTAGGACCCTCTACCTCGACGGCGACAAGCGACGTGCCCTGATCGAAAGCGCCTCGGAGGAGGTCCAGCCTTTCCTGCGGACGCTCAACATGCTCCCCATGCGTCCCGGCGAAGTGGCGGCTCTATGCGTGGAGCACTTTCGGCCCCAGCAACGCGCCCTTGAGGTGCCAATCGGGAAAACAGAACCGCGATTGATCCCCCTCACGGATAGTGCGGTCGCCCACTTCAAGAGCTGCGCCAAGGGAAAGCTCCCGGCGGCTTGGCTAATCGCCCGCGGGGACGGCAACCAATGGAAGAAGGAAGCGTGGCGCGACGAAATTAAGGCCGCGGCCAAGAAGGCGAAGCTGCCGCAGGCGACTGTCGCCTACACCATTCGGCACTCTGTCATTACGGACCTTGTTACTGGCGGGCTCGACCTCTTCACCGTGGCGAAGCTTTCTGGAACGTCTGTCCTCATGATCGAGAAGCACTACGGGCACCTTCAGCGCGAACACGCCAGGAGCGCGCTGGAGAAACTGGCACTGGCATGAAGGAGGTCGGATGCTGCGTTAATACCGACCTGGCGGTTTCCCAGGGAAGCAGAAGGGGAAAAGTGCTATGCCAAAAGGAATGTCGCAATACATGCGAGATCAGAGAGTCGAGCTGCTGCGCAAGATGAAGGGAAGCGACTTCGCAATGACAGTGGCATCCGACTTTGTGTGTCTGTCCAAGGACGAGCGCGCGAAAGCGGTACGCGTGCTCGGCGCTTTGAACGACACCATTAATCGCGAGGAAGGAGCAGAGTAAGGAAGTAGAAGCGGGAAAGCGGCGCGCGCTACGAAAGCGCGCCGCTTCCCTAAGCAACGCAACCTAACTGGAGGTCGCAATGCCTGCAAACAAGCGTAACACCGTACTTACGAAGGACGAGAAGCGACTCGTGGAGATGTACCGCCTTATCCGCTCTCCATGGGAGAGGGGGGCGCTGTATCTACTCATTCAATCGCTGGCGTGGGGGCGGTTGACGGCAAAGACGGATGGTTACACGTGGGATCAGTTGCGACGGACGCTCGGACTACCCAGGCAGAAAGCGGCTGCGCGTCATGGATAAGCCCGGACGCGCCAGCGACGAGAACGTCGCAGAGGTTCTTGAAGTTCACGCCGCAAAGCTGGCCGGCGTGGAGGACGCTCTACGCTTTATCGCGGGAGATTGCGGCGAGGCGGCGAACGTTGTCGCCCTTATGGCCGATGTGGTAGCCGAGGCAAACGCGGCGATCTCATCGATAGCGATGAAAGTCGCGATGACTAGCCGCATTGAGGAGGAGCACTATGGCTGATCCAGTCAGGACTGAGATCAAACACCTGCATGCCGAAGAGCCCGCTAGGAAGGGCTGGGAACGCAACGAGGCGTACCTTACATCGCTCTTCCGCAAACTCACGGAGGCACAGAGGATAGATGTTCTCGTCTATGCGGAGCGCCTTGCTTTGAAGCGCATCACCGCCCGCCTTGAATCGAGCCGCGCGAGGTCGAAGTCCAGGCGCCGGGACGCGCGTACCGTCAGGAAGTGAATACGCGGAAGCGCCGGCCGGTTCATTCCCTTCTGGCTTCCGAGAAGCCTGAACCCGAGACCGCTGAGCAGCGCGAGAAGCGGTCTCGGGAGTACGTCCTGCACACGCTCCGCGGATTCACGCCGGAGCAGCGCAAGATCGCTCGGGCGAGCGGGATACTCCTCAAGAAGAATGACGCAAAGAAGACGAGCGGCAGACCGCGGAAAGACGCCAACCGGCGCGATCTACTTCAGATGTATGGAGCGCACCGACGCGCCGGCTTCAAGTACGAAGAAAATGTCGCAATGCTTGCTCGGGCGTTTCGACTGAGCGAAAGCAGGATCCGAAATTTGTTGACCGAAGTACTCCCGAAAAGGGCCAGCAAGAAGTAGCTTTTCGGGACTGACTCTCTGTTGCTTCGCATCTAGGCTTCCACAGACGAACGGAGGCTCACAGATGAAACCAAAGATCGAAGCAACGACAGCATCAACCGGCCCGGCGGGGCTTAGCGTTGAACAGTGGTGCGCGCAAGCTGGATTCTCGCGCGCGAAGTTCTACACCCTTCCAGCAGACTGCAAACCGTCCACCGTGGCAATCGGCAGACGCGTTGTCGTGCGTGAAAAGCCCGCCGAGTGGCTTGAGCGCATGGCGCAGCGCGGTGGCGTCCCGAGCAGGGAGGCCGCATGAACGCGCCGCCAGAAATGCGAAGGGCGCCCGGCAAGGCGCCCCTCAGGAACTGCGGAATCACGACCAGCGCGCATCCTACCACGGCAGATGCAGAGAGGCTGAACCAGGCACATGAGCGTGCCTATGGTGCGTCCTGGGACGCGTTGGAGGCATGCAAACAGGTCGGCGAGATGCTGAACGCCCTGATGCCATCCGACGCATGGATCGATGCCAACTGCGTATTCAAGGCCCGCATGGGCCGGTACTACAAGCAGCTCGCGGAGAACTGGCCGTTGGTGGAAGCGGCGCGCCGCGGCAACGCGTTGCCGGAAGCCTCCCTTCGATCCGCCCTGAGGCTCATCGCGGAAGCGAAGACGCAGCGAAACCCACTGCCGGCGCCCAAGTCGACCGAGTCAGCCGACAAGCCGAAGGCCCAGGCCGTAGCGAAGCTTGAGGCCCGGCTCGAAGAGCTCGAGCAGGAACGCGAAAACTTGGTCGAGGCAGCCGCCTTAGCGCGTGAGCTTGACGACGAGCTCTCCGCATATAAGAACACCGAGCCCGATGAGCAGCAGAAAGAGATTCGGCGCCTGCAGATCGAGCTTCAGAAGATGGAGGCCGATCGCGACTACTGGAAGCGTCGCTATTACGACGAGAACCGCAAGGTGGTAGAGGCGATCCGGCAAGTGAAGCGGCAACAGAAGGCGCTGGCTCGGCTCGGAACCCCAAGCTTGGAGGAAGCGGCGCCAGCTTAGCACCCACTTGGGATGGTTGTGCGCTGACGGGGTAACCACCAGGGCGCGCAGCCGTATCGGCGGCTACTGGGAAACTCACAGCCGCCAGCGTGGGTGCGAACGACTAGAGCGCGAGTAGCGACCCTTCCGCGGGTCGAAAGAGTCTGGTCAACCTGAAGCGGCGGCAATTGTCTTCAGGGCCGAAAGCGAGGGCGGCTCCAACGGGGCAGCAACGCTGGATGGCAAGGCGCGAGGGCGGCTACTAGAGCGGCCCTTGGGGATGCTTTGCCGTTCGCTTCGGGCTCACCAACGGGGCAGGAGAGATCAACGGAGGGAAGGGAATGAAGCAGAAACGGAAACTCGGCCGGCCAACGACCCTCACGCCTGCGAAGGAGGTGCAACTCCTCAAGCTCGTCAGCCAGGGCAAGAACTTCCGGGAGGCCTGCAGGGCGCTCAGGTTGGGCTACGACGTCGTGTGGGATCGGCGGGCTGCTGATCCTGACTTCTACGACCGTTCCGCGCGCGCGGCTCGGCTCGGCACTGAGGCGAACCTCGAGCAGGCAGAAGCGAGGCTAAAGCGATCGACCAATAAGCGCATCAGCGTCGACCGGGAGCTAGCGCACCACTACCGGTGGAAGGCGTCGAAGCTGCTGAGCGCGTACAAGGATCGCGTCGGCATCGACGTGCAGGCGGACGGGCCGGTGAGGGCAACAAAGCTACCGCGCCTCGAGATGGCCAGGCTCTTCCTGTTCGCGATCCACGAGGGGTCGAGGAATGCGCCGCTTCCCAATTTCATCGAAGCTGTGGTTTACACACTCAACTTGATTGCCGGCGCTGTCCGCTCGCGAGGCGAGGCGAAGTTCGACGCTCGCTTAGCCGACGTTGCTGACGGCATCGGCCAAGTGGCCAAGATCGTGGAGCGGCGATTGGTCGAAACGCAGCCCGCTCTGCCAGCTCCGAAGGCTGAGCCCTCTGGCGTGCAGGACACAGCCCGGGGACCTCTCGACAACGTGCGTCCTCTCAAGCCTGCCCAAGAAGGGCAGAGCAAACGCGGGTCTTCCTATAGCGGAAGCCCTGGCGAGTGGCGCGAAGTATGAAACGGTCTACGGAACCGCCGGCGGATTGGCTGCGACGGCAGATGGGCGCCTACGACGCCATGGGCTCGCTGAAGGCCTGCATGGCACGCTGGGACACGGCGATAACGTCGGGCACCCAGGACGACGCGCTGGACGTGCTGGAGGACGCGCTGCAGGCCTTGGCGGCCGGCTTGGGCGATCTACTGAAGCTGCCGCACTGCCCGGCGCAGGGCGCCCTCGAGTGGATCACCGCCGCGCTCAAGCCGCTGGAGGGGGAACGCGCGCAGGCGGCGATGGCGCTGGCGGCCCACATGCGGCAGGCCATAGGCGAATGGTCGAAGGGGATCGGGCGATTTCCCACTGGGCCGGCCGGCTTCCGAGAGCGCGGGCTCGCGATCGCCCAGGCGATGAATATCGGCGCGATCCTGTGGCTGGCGGGAGAGGCGGCATCCGCGGCCGAGAAGTTCGAGCTGGCTGTCATGCTGTTCTGCGAGGACGAGGCATTCGCCCGGGAGAACCTCGAAGCGCTCGACCACCTCATTGACGGTCTGTCGGGCCTAAGCATCGAGGAGCCGCTCGCCTGGCCGCTCTTCGATGGAGCTAAGGCCCTGCGCGAGCGGTGCACCGCGTGAAGGTCACCGCACCATCATCGGACGTCCTGGCCAGCGTGGCGGGCTCCACGTGCACGCAGGACTACCCATGGTTACCTGAGCTCGTGCGGCGAGCCACTGAGGCCTACGCCGGCCGGTCGATCGCGATAGCTGATCGCAACCGTGAAAGGGCTAAGGCTCAGGCGGAATCCGCCGAGGCGCTGATCATCGAGAACCTTGGCGCCAGGTCCCTCGACTATCCCGGACACGTCCTCGCTCGCGTCGTGCACAACGCCCTCAAGGTGAAAGGACACCGCATCGGATATCGGCGCGTGCTCCGGGTAATCGCAGCTAGGAAGAAATGCCGTCAGGCCAGAACTGGTGAAGACACGGTGGCTAGGTACCGTGGCAGCACGACTTTCAATGGCGAGGGCAGCAAATGACGGAGAAGGCGAACGGTTCGGCGAAGCCCAAGAAAGATCCGGTGCTCTCGGCGCACAACGTGATGTATCCCCGCGGGCACTTCCGCGTCGACCACGATGCGATTGCACCAGCCGGGACGACGCCCGAAATGCTCACGAGCACAGCATTCTGGGTGAACGTGAGAGCCATGCTCAAGCCATTCGATATCGTCCATGTAGTAACGGAGGACGAGCAATGGTGGGCAGAGGTGCTCGTGCGCGCGAACGAGAAGGGCGGCGCGTTCCAGCCATGGGTGCTCAGGTTCGAGAAGCTTCCGCCACGCCTTGAGGGCGACCGTTTGTCCATTCCGGATGGCTTCCGCATCGACTATGACCCGACACGCAACGAATACACGCCGATCCGCATCAAGGACCGCGTGCCTATGTCCGGGCCTCTCCGGACATGGCACCAGGCACGCGATGCGATCGAGAACCACCCCGCACTGAGAGGGAAGTGATGGCCTATAACAGCACAGCAGGAATGAGCACGAGCCAGAGCTCGATCTACTCGACTGGGTATCCGCCGCGCGTGGAACTAGTCGCAGCCGGCGGCTTAACCGATGGCAGGGGCTTTTACCGATACATGAGCACGCATTCGCACACCGATATCGAGGCTACCGGGTTCTTCGCGGACGGCGCACGCCACGGGCTCAAGATCGGCGATGTGATTTGCAATATCCCGGTCAGCACCGCCGGCTCGAGCGCGGTCACGTGGCACATCGTCTCCAACAGTACGGGCGCAGTCGCGGCCACAGACGCCACCCGTACTGCGTTCGACCAAGCCTACAACATGAGCGTGAGCGTGGCTTCCACGTGAAAGAGTTGTCCACGGCAGGAGGTTCGGTGTCGTCGACCGCGGACGGTATGCCCCGGGGATTCGCTGCGAAATGCGGCGTAGCGAATGCGGCGCACCGATCTCCTGCCGGTTTTTTTGCGAGGGGACAGCGATGAGTGACGAAGCAATGCCGGCTGCCTACGCACGAGTGGCGGAGCATCTGGCCAAGGTCGGACCCTTTGAGGGGCTCGCGGAAGACCTCGAGATGCGAATCGCGAAGAGTATGGGCACAGCGACCTACACGGTGCACAGGAACAACGCCGGCATGGTGGTGCAGAACTGGCGCTCGAACGCGCCGCACATCCTCATGGCCCTCGGCGACGAGCGCGTCCATGCGGCGTTGCTCAAGCGCGGGTTTCGGCTTACCAGGAAACCTGGGCCTACCGGATCCGGCGTCTTCCTCTTCGAGCTATCGCCGGTCAAATGAACGAATCAACCGCGGCGGCTGCGGTCACCCCGGGGGCGCAGCCCGCCGCTACGGCGGACCCTGCGCCTTCCGGCACCGCTGCCGCGGCGACCCCAGCGGAACACGGTTTTGACTTTGGCCGGCCAATCGCAGATGACGAGAAAGCATTCTTCGACCATTTCGGATCGGCGATGAAAACGGCCGGCGCGCAACCGGCGGCCGTCTCGGCAGCCGTGCGATGGCTCGACTCCGTGCAGGACGTCGAGCTGGCGCCTCAGAAGCCGACGCACCCGTACAACTTCAAGGGCACCGGCTTCGAATCGCCCGAGGACCAGAAATACCTCACCGCTTTCGGGAACGCCTTGGCGGCGGCCGGCGCCAGTGAAGCGGAGGTGTACGCAATGATCCGCTATTGGTCCGACCTACAGCCGCTCTTGGCGAAAGCACAAGTGCAGGAGGCGCGACGGAGCGCGGAGGAAGCGCACATCGTGGAGCAGATCGACCTCGAGGACCGCGAACGCGGACGCCGCCAGCTCCTCTCCGAGTGGCGAGAGAGCTATTCGGCTAATGTTAGGGCGATCAACGTATATCTGGATTCGCTGCCGGACGCTCGCCGCGAGGAGATCGAAGCGGAAGTCGGGCCTGACGGGGTCCGAGGCCTCAACAACCCGAAGCGCTTGAATGAGCTGCTGAAGGAAGCGCGAAGCAGCTCTGTCCCCGTCGCACCAGATCAAGTGAAGGCGGAGATAGCTGCCATCGAGAAGCTTATGCGGGAGAACCGCAAGGCCTACAACGCGGACACGGCGAAGCAGGCGCGTCTGCGTGAGCTGTATGCGATGAGGGGCTGAGTCGTGCAGAAGATGAAAAAGGTCTACAGCCTTATTGCACGCGACTATGTCGAGGTGCCCGACGTTCCGCCCGCACCACCGCGATCGCGTCCGGCGATCGCCTCAGGGCGCGACTTCGTCGCATTCCTCGAGCGCTCGATAGACGAGGTGCTTGCCGCCGAACGCTCGGCCCGCGAACAAGAGACTGCGGCACGGATCGCCGCGGAGCAGCGCGCCAATGCCGCGGAGGCTCGGCAAACCGCGCCGCAGCCGGCAGTGGCGCCTGTGCCGGCACGTGGAACGCCTATGGGATTCGACATAGAAGTCATGCGCGACGGCGCCGGCTGGGCGCGTAACTACCGGGTCAAGGAAACGGCTGTGCCCGATGGGCAGCGACCAGTAGAGCTCGACGTCGCCGTGCAACGAGACAGCGCAGGCCTCGCAAGGGGCTACCAGATCAAGGAGATCATCTAGTAATGGCGTCCGCAGCGGCGACCGTACTGCAGGTTGGCGGAACCCTTCTGAGCATGAAGGGCTACAGCGATGCCGCGCGCGCTTCGAAAATCAGCGGACAACAGGCGCGCGTCGCCAAGCAGTTTGAGGCCGAGCAGCTTCGTGAGCAGGCGGGCCAGGTGATTGCTGTTTCTCAGCGTGCGGCGTTGGAGGAGCGGCGCCAAGGCCGCCTTATGGCGTCGAGGGCGCTCGCTGTAGCCGCAGCTTCCGGAGCCGGCGCTTCTGATCCAACCGTCGTCAATTTGATCGCAGGAGCGGAGGGTGAAGCGGCGTTGCGCGCCGGTTATGCGCTCTATGAAGGCGAAGATCGCGCAAGACAACTACGTATCGGCGCCGCCGCGAAGGACTACGAAGGTGCGTTAGCCGAGCAAGCCGGCAACCAGCAGGCATCCGCCTACAAGACGATGCGGGCGGCGACTGGCGTATCCCTTTTGGCCAAGTACGGCAGGGGTGGCCCAGACGGCGATGCCGCGCTGATATCGGAAGCGGTACCTGGGCAATTCTCGACCGTGAACAGGCAGTACGGCTGATGAGCCTGGACTTATACGGGCGAGAAGTATCCGAACGTCTCGACAGCCTGCCGAAGACCGCCCTGCCTGAGGTTGGCGCGTTCGACGGATTCCTGCGCGGTGTTGGTGGTTCGGCTATGGAGCACTTCGCCAAGGCAGCGCGCGAGGTCAGCTTTGCGGCCTCCGCCCTTATCACGCCTAGCCTGGAGCGCGCTGGAGGCACGGAGCTCTCGGATCGCTACTTTAAGGCGCATGACGAAATCTTCGGCTCCGCGGTGGACTACTGGACGCCGAATAAAGCCGAGGTCGGAGTAGCCGGCCAGATCGTCGGGCAGTTGCTCGCGACCCTGCCGATGGTCATCGCTTCGCCGGCCGCTGCGATCGGTGTAACCGGCTTAGCGGCTGCCGAGGATCTCGCGCGCAAGGGAATCGAGCCTTCAAAAGCCGTAGCGGTCGGTGCAGCTCAGGCTGCTGGCATGGGTTTGGGCGTATGGATGCCGATTCTCGGCGCGAACGGTTGGCAGCGCGTCCTAGTCGGTGGCGCTGGCTTCAACCTAGCGCAGGGTGTCGTCACCCGGGCTGCGTCCGGGGCGATCCTGGAAGGCACCGAGGCTGCGGAGGACTTCAAGGCGTTCGACGGCACCGCCATGACCCTGGATGTTCTGCTCGGCATGGCTTTCGGCAGTCTCGTGCACCTGAGCCCCAAGGCGCGCGCGAAAGGAGCCGAGGTATGGGGACGGGTCGCCGATTGGGCAAAGAACGCGAAGCCATCGGAAGTCGACGCCATCCTCGCCCTGCGTCAGGCGCAGCACTTGAACGTCGACTCGATGCCCGGGAAGGCGTCGGATCTCGTGTCGATCGACGCCCACAACACCCGCATGCGCACGGCGGTTGAACAACTCGCCCGCGACGAGCGGGTGGATGTGTCCGACTTGCCGCCGACCAAGGCCGATGAGGGCAGGATCGCCGAGATGGCGGCGCGCGCCGACGAGCTGGTCAAGCAGGCAGACCGAGTGCGCAAGAGCGAAGGCCTTCCAGATTTGCAGGAAACCGAAGCCCCCCCGGCGCGCGTCAGCGCCGAACCTCCTCCTCCTCGCGGTGAGGGCGAGCGTCCGGGTGGAAGTGACGATCCACTCCGCGCCGAAGCGGATAGCTTTGTCGCCGCTAGGCCCGATCTCGAGATGCGAATCGGAACCGATGCGCACGGCGAACCAATCTATGTCGGCCTAAGGCAGTATCTAGACGATGCGCGGGAGACTGTCGCGCTCGCACACGACGATATGAAACTGTACGAAGTCGCTGCAGCCTGTCTAGCAGGTCGTTAAGTTGAGCCTACTAAACGCATTTGTGCATCCCGGGGAAGCCGTTGTGGCTGTCGATACGGCAGCTATCGCGCTGGACGGATCGACGCGGCAATTCAGCAAGATCCTGCCCATTCCCCACATCA
>Ga0196963_10001858_pt1 | contig 13446 bp, 12 predicted proteins | sample S1_5metaG_FD_148600 | JGI IMG/M metagenome (GOLD analysis project Ga0196963, IMG submission 148600) | Soil microbial communities from Anza Borrego desert, Southern California, United States - S1_5 | ecosystem: Environmental > Terrestrial > Soil > Desert | place: USA: California | collected... | reverse complement strand
AGGCGGCAGCACACGCTTGAGGTTTGAAATTGCAACGTCCCTGAGCTTCTCACCTTGCAGGTTCAATTCCTTCAATTTCTCTGGTGTGAGGTAGCCAATGCTGGTCGGATTATCCATTGCGTAGACGATGTCGAGTTCGGAATTGTAAGGCTCAAAAACAAAAGTTTCATCGATCGGACCTCGAAAGTTAGGAGCCATTTCCTTTAGGAAATCTTTGTCTTTAATGATGGGAACAATGTCACGGAGGAGGACCTTCTCCCGATCCACCTCAAGCATGCCAGTTACGTACTGTTCGATGAGGGCGTTGCGCTCGGTTTTATCTCGGAGGTAAAGCGCATAAGCGTTCGACAGATTGAGGGTCATCGATGTTTTGTCGGGCATCTCGACCTTAAGCTCAAACGGCTCTGATGTTTTTTCGGCGGATGCACCTTTTGCCTTAACGAGGCTGGCAACCTCTTCAGTGAATTCTTCTGGAGACTGAGTCCGCCTTAAGCGGTTTAGGAGAGGCTTTAGCATGGGAGGAGAGACAGGATGCATGGCCAACACCGCACGGCAAGAATATCCTCGGCCCTCCTCAGGATTAGGATGTTGGGGACTGAGCCATACCTCGCATCTCAACGTACGGACACGTGGCTCCAATCAGATAGTGCTAGGTCTGAGACCAACGGAAAGCCTGCCCGGACTAAACGCCTAGGGACCACGACCCTGCGATAGACGCAGGAGGTGGGTTTTCGAACTGTAGGCCTGCGGCAATGGGGCTGACGCGTGAAGTTCCTTAGGGACCTGCCAATGTATACCGGCACTTAGGATACGTTGAGCAGCCCCAGAACTTCCCTCCTTCATTCGCGCCTTTGCTGGCCGTGCGAAGGACCATCGGGTTCTCGCATTTTGGACAGAGCTTGGTGGTGTCGTTGAGAAGCGCGTGCGTCCTGAAGGATCTTTTCGAAGATAAGTCTAGTTGACATGTAATCTGGTGCGAGTTACACGTCATCTGAAACGAACACCTATGACAACAGATCAACCACGCAAAACCCGCTCCGACAGCGTTCTCGGCAAGCTCTCGGAAGCGGATCAAAAGGCCCTGTTTGCCCTCCTCATGGACGAACGCTACTCGTTGGTCCAGGCCCGCCTCTCGGCCCCTCCTCCCAAGGGCCCAGGCATCAATGTCAGCATCACTGCCCTTCAACGCTTCTTCACCAAATGCATGGCTGCTGAGCTTCGCAAACAACGGGAGGAGCACATCGACGAATTCAACGCAGCCGCGAAGGAAATCAACTCCGGCCCCAGTCCATACTTCACGATCGCCCGTGAACTCATTGAGCATCGCCTCATCACATTGGCCGGTCACCCGGAAAGCAGCGCCGATAGTCTCATCCAAATGACGGACCTGCTCCTTCGCATCCGCCGCCTTGATCTTCGCGAGCGCGAGCAATCTAAACAACTGGAGCGTGCATCCGCCCGTGCCGAAGCCCCCAATGTCCACGTGCGCATTCACCCCCCAGTCCAGACCAACATTAAAAGTGTCCTCGCAAATGCCCTCACTCCTGCCGAGGAACCGAAACCGGAATCCCAGCCCGCCCAAACTCCAGATCCTGCGGTCACAACTCCTGGCCAGGTCGAAACCAGGCCCGTGGATAGCCAGTCCCCCAATGCGGACCCAAGATGCGTGGAGGTGAGAAGCGAACAGCCAGCAGACCCACAGCCAGGGCTCGTCACCGTACTCTCAGAGCAGAACGAGGACGAGAATAGTCACCCCAATGACGCCAGCGAGTTTTTGCGCCAAAGCACCAGGAGCGCCAACAATCTCCGCCTATCGATATTACACTCTATTACCCAATAATACACACTATTACACGGTATTTACCCTACTTTTTACAACAAGATGCCTGCCCCAACCGGCGTCTTTCCCGTCCCAAATGGTCGGCCCGGTCCCCTGACCAGGCGTCCTGTTCATCCAATGTTTTACTCTGAATCTTCGGAAATCTGCGGAATCTGCGGACAACCTCCTTCCTAACAGTCGCTGAATTTGTTTTTAGTTGCCTTTCAACGGCCCTCACTTGGACAATGCCAAACATGAAGCCGATTCCTTTCATCGCCGCGATCGCCTTGCTTCTCGCGGCCCCACTCGCCCGCGCTCACAGCGTTGCTGAAGAAATGACCGATTCAGCCAAAGCGTTCCTCCAATCACTCACCGACGCGCAGAAGCAAAAGGCCACCTTCGAGCTTAAAGACGATGAGCGTCTGAATTGGCACTTCGTCCCCAAAGAGCGGAAAGGCCTTCCACTCGGCGAGATGACCCCCGCCCAAAGGCATCTTGCTTACGGCCTGCTCAACAGCGGCCTCAGCCATCGCGGCTATTTCAAAGCCACGACCATCATGAGCCTGGAGCAAATCCTCCATGACATTGAGCAGAATCGCGGGCCAAAGCGTGATCCTGAAGCGTACTTTGTCAGCATCTTCGGCACGCCCAGCGCGAAAGAGCCTTGGGCCTGGCGCGTTGAAGGGCATCATTTGTCACTGAACTTCACTGTCACGAAGGACAAAGTTGCCGCCGCAGCTCCATCTTTCATGGGCACCAATCCCGCCGAAGTTCTCTCCGGCCCCCGCAAAGGTCTGCGTGTGCTCGGCAACGAGGAAGATCTCGGCCGGAAGTTGGTCACCGCTCTCGATGAGAAGCAGCGCAAAGTCGCGATCTACACGACGGAAGCGCCTAAGGACATCATCACGGGCGCCGATCGGAAGGCGAAGCACCTTGAGCCAGTCGGCCTCAAGATGTCCGACATGAACAAGAGCCAACAGGAGTTGCTCACCGCCCTGATCCGCGAGTATGCCGTGCGCGCGCGGCCAGAGCTTGGCGAAGAGACGATGAAAGAAATTCTGGCTGCAGGCCCTGAAAAGGTGACCTTCGCCTGGGCGGGACCAATCGAGAAAGCCGAAAACAATGGTCATTATTATCGCGTGCAGGGCCCCGGCTTCCTGATCGAATACGATAATGTTCAGAACAATGCCAACCACGTTCATGCCGTTTGGCGCGATCTGAAAAACGATTTCGGCGAAGACATCCTGCGCAAGCACTACGAGCAGAACAAGCATTGATGGAACCGTCAGTTGCTCCTCCGCTCCAGGTTGGCCAGCGTCACACCGTCACAATCACCGACATAGCATTCGGCGGCGAAGGTGTCGCCCGGATCGGCTCGTTTGTCGTGTTCGTCCCCTTTGTCATTACTGGCGAAGAGGTCGAGATCGAAATGACGGAGGTGAAGCGCTCATTCTCGCGCGCAAAACCGATACGCATACTCAAGAGATCTCCCGAACGCGTCGAGCCGCTCTGCCCGTATTACGGGGATTGCGGCGGCTGCCAATACGAGCACATCTCGTATCCGCTCCAGCTCGAGATCAAGCGCAAGCAAATCCACGAACTGTTCAAGCGGATCGGCGGGTTCCACGACGACATCATTCAGCCGGTCGTCCCCTGCCCCGAGCCCTACCATTACCGCAACCGAATTATGATTCGGAGCCAATGGAACAAGCTCAAGCAAGGGTTGGAAATCGGCTTCCTGCGGCACGACAACCGCCTGGTGGTGGACATCAAGGAATGTAAAATCTCGGAGCCGGAGATTAACGAGAAGCTTCAGCACGTCCGGGCGCATCCGCCCTACAAAGGTGGCATCAAAGTCACGATTCGGAAGTTCCCGAAGAACTACCACGTTCCGAAAGAATCCTTTTTCCAAAACAACTTCTTTCTGCTGCCGAAGCTCGTGGAAGGCGTTCGCGATGCCGTCCGCTCCGGCGGCGCGAAGCATTTGATTGACGTTTACTGTGGCGTCGGCTTTTTCGCCCTGGAATGCGCTGATCTCGTCGACCGTTACATCGGCGTTGAACTCGACGCCCAGGCGATTCGCTCCGCGCGTTTAAACGCAGAGAACCAGCAGAAAACAAACGGCGAATTCATGGAGGGGCGCGCTGAGGAAATGTTGCCCGCTTTGCTGCAGAAATTCTCCGCCGAGCAAACAGCCGTGCTCGTGGATCCGCCCCGGACAGGGATTCCGGCGGATAGCTTGCGCCAGCTCGCGACAGTGCGGCCGATGCAACTGTTATACGTCTCCTGCCATCCGGCGACCCTCGCCCGCGACATAGGCGTGCTCGTCACCGATGGTCCATACGAACTGCGCCGCGTCACTCCTTACGACATGTTCCCGCAAACGCAGCATGTCGAATGCATCGCGGATCTTCGGCTCAAGCAGACGGCTGGTTCTTCGCAATGAATTGGACGAGCTGCACCTGATCTTTGAGCCCAAGTTTCTTTTGCAGCTCCGCTTTTCGGACGACCAATTCATCGCGAGTGACGCCCAACTCCTCGCAGATCTGCGAGCCGGGATAATGCTGCGACATCATGGAGTACAACTCCAATTCACGGTCGCTTAAGGCCTCCAGCTTCGGGTTTTGCTGCGGGGGTGGCGCCTTGGATAAAAGCTGATCCAACTGCTCGCGTGTCATCAGCCAAGCCATAGCGCCCTTTTCACAAACGAGCCATCGGGGCCAAATTATTTTGCAACTCACGCGGCGCCTCGTGGGTATTCAGGGCATGGCCAGCCTGCAACAACGCAGGAGCCCAACAACAAATCAGCAATATGAAAAAAGCCCTGAAATTCACCGCAATCCTTTGCCTCGGCCTCTGCGCCGCCATCACTCTCAGCTTCGCCGCTGACCCTGGCCCCGGCTACGTTGACTTCGGCAAACTCCAAAGCTCGAAGGAAGGCGAGTTCGTTGACGTCAACATCCGCTGGCCGATCATTGCCATGGCTTCCAAGATCGTGGAGACCAAGGAACCGGAAATCGGCAAAGTGCTGGGAGGCCTCAAGCACATCCGCGTGAACGTCATCGGCATGGCTGACGACAATCGCGACGCCATTCTCAAGAGCATCGGCAAACTTCGCCAGAGCCTCGGCGGCGAAGGTTGGGAAAACATCGTTACAGTGAAAGAGCAGGACCAGGATGTGAGCGTCTCGCTGAAGCTCTCGGGCAAAGAAGCGATCGAGGGCCTCGTGGTCACCGTGGTCGAGGGGAACAAAAAAGCGGTGCTCGTGAACATTGTTGGGGACATCCGGCCTGAACAAATCGCGATGCTCGGCGAGAAGTTCAATATCGATCCCTTGAAGAACATGGACAAAGTTGGCGGCAGCAAGGAAAGCAAGGAATAGTCGGCAAACTCCCTTCTTCCTTCCCTCACCCAGGATTTAACAGTCCTGGGTTTTCAGCGTTTCCATTCTGGGATAAAATCAGGCATGCACACGAAACACATTCTCTGCCTTGTGCTGCTCCTGCTCGGCCTGTCGACCTCAAAAAGCGCCGACGATTCCGAGGCGGGATTTGTTCCGCTATTTGACGGCAAAAGCCTCGCTGGCTGGAAACTCATGCATGGCAAAGGGCCGGGCTACATCGTGCAGGATGGAATGCTCATCTGCCCAGAGAATGGCGGCGGCAACCTTTTCACAGAAAGGCAATACACCGACTTCGCGTTCCGTTTCGAATTCCAACTAAAGACAAATTCGAACAATGGCATCGGCATACGCGCGCCACTCGAAGGCGCAATTCATTATGTCGGCATGGAGATCCAGGTTCTGGACGACGCGGGCCCGCAGTGGGCCGGGAAACTCAAGCCGGCGCAGTATCATGGTTCGCTTTATGATGTGATCCCCGCCAAACAGGGAGCGCTTCGAAAGACCAGCGAATGGAACGAGCAGGAGATCCGATGCATTGGGCGCAAGATCACGGTTACCTTGAACGACCAACTCATTCTGGATGCTGACATCAACACCGTCACTGATCCGAACACGTTGGCCGCGCATCCTGGCTTGCTGCGCGAGCGCGGCCACATCGGATTCCTCGGGCATGATGCTTTTGTCGCGTATCGCAATATTCGCTTGAAGGATCTGTCGCGCACACAACCGGTGAACACGCCTCCAGCAGGATTCGTTTCACTCTTCAACGGCAAAGATCTCTCTGGTTGGCAGGGGCTGATTGAAATCCATAAGCGGGCAAAAATGAGCGTCGAAGACCGCGCTCGCGCCCAGGCTAAGGCAGACAAAAATATACCGCAGAACTGGCAAGTCGAGGACGGGACCATAGCACACATCGGCAAAGGTTTTGAAAACCTCTGCACGGAGAAAGATTACGGAAATTTCGAGCTTTGGGTGGATTGGTTGACTGAGCGCAAGGCGGATAGCGGCCTTTATTTGCGCGGTTACCCACAAGTGCAGATCTGGGCGGAGCCGGTAGGGTCCGGGGGGCTCTTTAACAACAAAAAGCACCGGAGCGAGCCCACAAAGCGGGCGGACAAGCCGCTGGGAAATTGGAACAATTTCAAAATCCTTATGCAGGGCGATAGGGTCACCGTGTATTTGAACGAGGAACTCGTCGCGCACAATATCCCGCTGGAGAATTACTGGGATCGCGATAAACCGATCTTTCCGGTCGGGCCAATAGAACTGCAAGCCCACGAAGACCCGGTTCGTTTTCGTAACATCTACATTCGCGAATTGCCCAACCGTTGACTTCGAAGCGGCTCCGCATCGCTACGTATCTGGATGGGTGTCTTTGCGGTTCCCAATAAGGGCGAGCCCCCCGCGCTGCATCTCAGGAATGAGCCGGATGGAATGACGCATTGCTTGAGGTGAAGGTCGAGGCGTGAACACCACTGACAGCGCGACAGCACCAAGCGGTCTTACGCGCTCAGCAGCGGGTCACTGAGGAGGTGAAATCTCATGGCACAGCAAAAGCAGAACAACAACAACAAGAACCAGAACAACCAGAATCGCGACAACAACAAGAACAACGACCAGAACAATCGCGAAAATAAGAATAACAACAACGACCGCAACGAGCAGAACAACGAGCGCGAGCGTTAATTCTTTTCAGGAGGGGCGCGCCTCAACGCGCCCCTCCTGAACTTCCCACCCGATGAACGCTCCCAAGCTTCTTCACCGTCTTCTTACAGCGTTCGGCCCCAGCGGCGCTGAAGAAAGCATCCAGCGAGTGGTGCACGCTGAGATCAAAGATGTGGCTTCCAGTTGCACCGTCGATGCCCATGGCAATCTTCTCGCGACATTGAATCCTGACGCCCCCATGCGCGTTATCATCGCTGCGCACTGCGATCAGATCGGCTTCCTTGTGCAGAGGGTTGATTCGGATGGATTTTTGTTTGTGAAGAGCCTCGGAGGAGGCGATGAAGCCGCTCTGGCTGGAACGCGCGTCCTAGTGCGGACACCGGACGGGTCTTTGCGCCCTGGCGTTATTGGGAAAAAGGCAACCCACCTTGAGACGAAAAAGGAGCGCGACACTGTCCCGACGAAGAATGATATCTGGATTGATATCGGAGCTGGATCGCAGGAAGAGGCTGAAAAAGCTGCGCCCATCGGAACATTTGTCACTTTTGAGCCGAGCCTCACTTCTTTGTCCGAGCATCTTGTAGCCGCTCCGGCACTCGACAACCGCCTTGGCCTTTACGTCGCGGTTGAGGCATTCAAGCGGTTAGCGAAGGCTCAGGTGAAAGCCGCTATCACGCTGGCGAGCACGGTGCAGGAGGAGCTGGGGAGCCGTGGGGCGATCACCGCGACACAGGCGCTCAAGCCCCATATAGGCGTGGTGATTGACACTGCGAACGCCACCGATGAGCCGAGCAAAGTGAAGCAATCGGACGAAAGATGCTCGTTGGGAGCAGGCCCCACCCTGCCGGTCGGCCCAAACATCAATCGAACTCTTCTGCGCTCCTTCGAAGCTACCGCCAAAGAAAAGCAGATTCAGGTTCAACGGACCCCGTCAGCAGACCTGGAAAGCAATGACGCTAAAGAGATACAGGTCGCGGCGTCCGCCGTCGCGGTGGTGAGCGTTGGGCTTCCCCTGCGGTACATGCACACGCCTGCAGAGGTGGCTGACCTGAGGGATGCTGAAGCCGCCATTGAGTTGATTGCAGAAACCCTCTTGCACAAGCTTCCAAATAGCCCTGAAGAGCTTGCTCCGTTCCGTTTGTGAGCAACAAAAAACCCGCTCATGAGAGCGGGCGCAAAACAAACGCGTGGCTTCTGCTTCACTTGCGAGGCAGGAGCAGGCCGAGAGCCAAGCCAATGCCCGCAGCGATCCCGATCGCGGCCCATGGGTTCTCATGAACGAGGCGATCTGTCTCTTGCGCGGCGGCTTTGGTTTTGTCCACCAGCATCGATTGGATTTCTTGCAGTGAATATTTTCCGCTGCTGATCCCCTCCTGAATCTGGTCGGTGATTGATTCTAAGGCGTCCTGTGCGTCTTCCCGTGTCCTTGGCGTGTCCATAATTTTAACTGGTTTTTTACCTGCCCTCAGGGTTGCGAAATGCTCACCCCGCTGGAATCGGGCGCTTGCCTTAATTTGCAATCAGGGGATTGGCCGACTCATCTGATCGCACCAAAATTGGCCAAGGGCCTGGCAAAATCTGCAAAGCTCGCCGAGCGTTCTGACGCCACCTTGGGGCATGTCAGTCCAAGCGACCCTGAACCGAATCAGCACTGTGGAGCGAGTCATGCGTGGTCATTTCGAAAATTTGTTTTCACCAAGATCTGTGGCCTTGATCGGAGCGACCGAGGCGGTCGGAAGCGTCGGCAGGGCCTTGATGGAAAATCTCAAAGCATTCCCGGGCCAGCTTTATCCGGTGAATCCCAAACGGCCAACCGTCCTGGGAGTGCCTGCCTTCCCGACAGTTGGCGACATCCCTGAACGAGTGGATTTGGCGGTCATTGCGACGCCCGCCGCAAGTGTTCCCGGCATTTTGCGCGATTGCGCGGCGGTCCAAATCAAGACGGTGGTCATTATCTCGGCCGGCTTTCGCGAAGCGGGCGCGACCGGGTGCGCTTTGGAACAAGAGGCGCTGAAAATCGCGAGGGAGGCAGGGATGCGCATCCTCGGCCCGAACTGCCTGGGCGTCATGGCTCCGCATCAAGGGCTCAATGCGACCTTCGGTTCACGCATCGCGCAGCCCGGCAATATTGCCTTTCTGAGCCAGAGCGGCGCGCTGTGCACCGCGGTTCTGGATTGGAGTTATAAACAACAAATTGGGTTCAGCGCATTCATCTCCATCGGGTGCATGCTGGACATCAATTGGGGCGACCTGATCACCTGGTTTGGCAACGATCCACGCACCAAGAGCATCGTGTTGTATATGGAATCCGTCGGGGATGCGCGGTCGTTCCTTTCTGCGGCGCGGGAAGTCTCCCTCACGAAACCGATCATCGTAATTAAAGGTGGCCGCACCGCTGAGGCCTCGAAAGCGGCAGCTTCACACACAGGCTCGATGACCGGCAGCGACGATGTTCTCGACGCCGCCTTCCGGCGAGCGGGCGTGCTGCGCGTTAACAGCATTGAAGAACTATTCGACATGGCGGAACTGCTCGCGAAGCAGCCGCGCCCACACGGCCCGCGCCTGGCTATTGTCACGAACGCGGGGGGACCAGCGGTGCTGGCCACAGATATGCTCGTAACTGAAGGCGGGGAGCTGGCGCCACTTGCCCGTGAAACGGTGGAGGAGTTCAATAAAATGCTCCCGCCTCATTGGAGCCACAATAACCCAATCGACATTCTGGGAGATGCAGGTCCGGAAACATACGGCAAAGCGCTGAAGCTTGCGCTCGCTGACCCGACGACAGACGGGGCTCTCGTGATCCTCACCCCTCAGGCGATGACCAATCCGACAGCGTGCGCGAAAGCCATAGCAGAAGCGGCCCGCAACGCAGCCAAGCCTGTGCTTGCGAGCTGGATGGGGGCTTCCGAAGTCGAGCCCGGGCGGCAGATCCTGCTATCTTCGGGGATACCGAGCTACGAATACCCTGACGCCGCCGCGCGTGCTTTTCAATACATGTGGCGGTATTCGTGGGCGTTGAAAGCTCTCTACGAAACGCCGAATCTGGTGGCTGACCTGGTCACGCCAGAAACACGTCGGGCTGTGGCTACGGCGCTGGGCGAAGTTCGCTCCTCTGGCCGGACGTTGCTGACAGAGAAAGAGGCGAAGGGGCTCCTTTCGCTTTACGGGATTCCAACGGTGGATTCACCAGTGGCCACATCCGAGGAGGAAGCTGTCACGTTGGCCTCGCAGTTTGGTTATCCAGTCGTGGCCAAACTCCATTCTGAGAGCCTTACGCACAAGACCGATGTGGCGGAGTTCATCTCGACTTGCGCGACGAGAATGCTGTTCGCGAGGCCTGGAGGAAAATTCGCGACTCTGTGACCGCGCTCAAAGGGGCTGAACATTTCCAAGGCGTTTCGGTGCAGCGAATGATCAAATCATCCGGCTGCGAGCTGATCATCGGCAGCAGTGTGGACCCACAATTCGGGCCCGTCATAATGTTTGGCGCTGGAGGACAGCTCACCGAGATCATGAAGGACACGGCGGTGGGGCTTCCTCCGCTCAACGCGACCCTTGCCCGGCGAATGATGCAGCGGACACGCATCTATAAGGCATTGCTCGGGGTTCGAGGCCGCAAGCCGGTGAAACTGGAAGCTCTGGAAGGATTGCTGGTGCGCTTCAGCCAACTCGTGCTGGAGCACCCGGTCATTCAAGAGATCGAGATTAACCCGCTGCTTGCCTCCAGTGAGCATCTGGTGGCGTTGGATGCGCGTGTGATTCTGCATCCAGCCAACGAAACCACTTTGCCGACACCGGCGATTCGCCCTTATCCGATCGAGTATGTCTCAAGCTGGACCTTGTCCGACCGCCTGCCCGTCACGATCCGTCCGATCCGTCCAGAAGACGAACCGATGCTGGTTGCCTTCCACAAGACATTATCCGAGCGGACGGTGTACTACCGCTACTTCTCGACCCTCCAGCTGAGCGAACGCATCGCGCACGAACGCCTCACGCGCGTCTGCTTCAATGATTACGACCGCGAGATAGCGCTAGTCGCGGAGATCAGCGGGCCGGAGGGGCTGCGTCAGATCATTGGAGTCGGCAGACTGACGCGCCTGGATTCACGTTCTGAAGCTGAGTTCGCCGTGGTGGTGAGTGACGCCTACCAAGGACAAGGATTGGGGACTGAGCTGCTCCGGCGGTTAACCGAAATTGGCAAACGGGAGGGAGTCACTCGGGTGACAGGCCATATTCTGCCCGATAACAGCGCGATGCAAAAAGTCGCCCGCGACCTTGGCTACACAATTCGGCGCGCGCCGGGCGAGTACAAAGCCGAAATCGGAGTCTGATCCGACACCGGGAGGCGGGGAACAGCTCTGTGCCCATATGATTGCCAGGGGGTAAATCGAAGATTTTCGGGTTTACCCCTCTTTCTTTCCAAATGGTTACGGGTTAGGCTTTCAGCCCTCCGGAAGGAAACGCGCTTCACGCGCAACTTTCTGGCGTTTAGGTTGTTTGTAAGCTCTGTAACACGCATGGCGTTCCAGTCTATTAAGAATATTCTTGAGACAGCGGGCCTGGCCACCGCTGCTCAGTTTGATGAATGGCGCAAAGCGTGGCGCACCGCCACCGAGGCGGGCTCCACGGAACCGCTCCTTTCATTCTTCAGCCGCGAAGCTGGAATCTCCGAAGATGCGTTTCTACAAAGGTTGGCCACAGCCCTGCGCTGGCCGTACATCGACCTGGCACACACCACGGTCGAACCTGACGCCCGCAAGCGAATCTCCACGAAAGTGGCATTCCAGCATTTCGTGCTGCCGGTCGCGTTCGTGAACAACCGTTTGCAGGTGGCGGTAAGCAATCCCTTTGACACCAGCCTGCTGAACGCCGTCACTTTCAACGCTCAAGGCCCTGTTGAATTTGCGCTGGCCCCACGCGCGGAGATCGAAAAGGCGCTGAAGAAGTATTACGGCGTTGGCGCTGAAACCCTCGACGAGATGGCCGAGGACGATAGTGGGGACCTCTTAGTGGGTGATGAGAAGGAAATCACCGAAGGGGACCAGGAAGCAAGCGTCATCAAGTTCGTCAACCAGATCATTTGGGAGGCGTATAAGGATCGCGCGACGGACATTCATTTCGAGCCTGCGGAAGACGAATTGCGCATCCGTTACCGCGTGGACGGCATCCTGCATCAAACGCCGATGCCGCCGCAGTTGAAGCGATATCAATCGGCGCTCATCTCTCGCATCAAGGTCATGTCGGGGATGAACATCGCTGAGAAGCGCCTCCCGCAGGACGGACGCATCAATGTTCGAATCAAGGGGGAGGAAATTGACATCCGCGTTTCGACTGTGCCGACCGTTTACGGGGAGAGCGTGTCGTTGCGCTTGCTGACGCGCGGTAAAATCTTCCTAAGCCTCGATAAGCTTGGGTTTGCGCCTGAGGAAGAATCGCAGCTGCGCGATCTGGTGGTGAAGCCCCACGGCATCGTGCTGGTCACTGGGCCTACGGGCGCTGGCAAATCGACCTCTCTTTACGCCTTTCTCAGCACGATCAACTCGGTTCACAAACGGATTATCACGATTGAGGAGCCGGTAGAATACGAGCTGAAAGGCATCAACCAAATCGCAGTTCGCTCCGATATCGGGCTCACGTTCGCGATGGGCCTCCGCCATATTCTCCGGCAAGACCCGAACGTGATCATGGTCGGCGAAATTCGTGACCTTGAGACGGCTGAAATCGCGATTCGCGCGGCGCTAACGGGTCACTTGGTCTTCAGCACGCTGCACACAAACGATGCTCCAAGCGCGTTTACGCGTTTGATCGACATGGGGATCGAGCCGTTCCTGGTTGCCTCTTCCGTCGAGGCGATCCTGGCGCAACGCCTCGTCCGCACCATCTGCAAGCACTGCAAGGTGGAGCAGAAAGTGGAGCGCGATTACCTGGTTAAGATTGGCTTCCCTGAGGACGAGATCGACACGGCGAAGTTTTACAAGGGGGCAGGCTGCGAGCAGTGCCGGCAGCTTGGCTACCAGGGTCGGTTGGGCATTTACGAATTGCTGGTCCTGAATGAAGCCATCCGGCCGCTCATTCTTTCGCGCGCAACGGCCTCAACAATTGCGCAACGCGCGATCGAAAACGGCATGCGCACGCTGCGAGTGGATGGATGGCGCAAGGTCAAAGCTGGCTTGACCACTATCGAAGAGGTTCTCCGCGTCACCCAGACCGAAGAGCATCTCGGGGCATTAATCGAGGACAGCAAATAGAGGCTCTCTCAACTGAGTGAAGGCGAAAAAAATTCATTCCTGCAACGTCCTGGACCTTGCCCACGAGCAACCGCGCCTCTGGCGTTTTGATGCGCGAAACGGCGGAGTAAAGCTGGATGGCGAGATGCCGATCACGCCGGGCACACCAGTGCCTCCCCGGGTGGGAGCCAAAGGTTGGCAGTCACTCTTTCGCACACGGCTAAACATTGTCTGGATTCCGAGCGACCAGCTTTTCCTGAGGGTTCTGCAGCTGCCCGCGTCCGACATCACTGAACTCGTGTCGATGCTGGAATTCCAGATCGAACGAATAT
>Ga0196963_10001857_pt1 | contig 13448 bp, 5 predicted proteins | sample S1_5metaG_FD_148600 | JGI IMG/M metagenome (GOLD analysis project Ga0196963, IMG submission 148600) | Soil microbial communities from Anza Borrego desert, Southern California, United States - S1_5 | ecosystem: Environmental > Terrestrial > Soil > Desert | place: USA: California | collected... | reverse complement strand
TGCTGAAGCGGTTCGCGCCCGGCAGCGCGCTGTCGCTCAGCGCTGTGCCGGTGCCAATGAAGTTGACCGTCCGATCCGTCCCTTGAGCCAGCGTGTTGACAGTGAACGCAGAGCTGAACGCGCCGCTCGACAATTTCTGCATTTCAATGGTCGAAGCCACGCTGCCGTTGGGAGTCAACGTGCCGACATACTCGGACGAATTCGCCGTGCTGCTGCTGGTAAACACCAGCTTGCCGGACAGCGAAACCGACGCGGCGTCATTCACGCGGTCGGTCAGATTGCCGCCGCTGTTGTTATCGATCTGAAACACGCCGCCGACGCCTACCGCGACGCTCGGCGAATTCAAAATCGTGCCCGCGCCGCTCAGCACGAGCGTGCCGCCGTCTTCATTGATCGTCGTCGTGCCGCTGTAGGTATTGGCAGCCGTCATCACCATCGTGCCGCGGCCACCCTTGTTGAGCGTCTTCGTGCCGAAGATGCCTTCGCCGATTACGCCCGCGAAAGTGACGGTTTGCGCCGGATTCATCACGCGCAGCGTCGGAGTCGGGGCGATCAGCGTCACATTTCCGGTGAAGACCAGGTCCTCGTCGCCCATGAAGTTGGTATTGTCGGCTTCGACGGAAACCGCATTCATAATCGTCCGCGTGCCGCCGACTGCGACGAGCGTGTTGCCGCCATTGCTCTGCCAGGCAAACAGCCCCGTGCCGAACGCACCGTCGCTCCCCACTTCGATCAAACCGTTGTTCCACAGGAACGGGCCGGCAAAGGTGTTGTTGCCCGACAGGCGCAACGTGCCGGGGCCCACCTTCGTGAGGCCTGTCGCTGCCATCCCCGTGATATCGGCCGAGATGTCGAGATCGGTCGCAATGTTGTTGATCTGCGTATCGTTCACCGTCAGCGTGCGGATGGTCCCCACGCCGGTGCCAACCTGCCCGCCAGTGGCCAGATTGCCCAGATCGAGTGAGCCGACACCCGGCGTCGCGCTGATGGTGGCCGCCGGCGATAAACCGCTGGAACCTTGGAAGGCATTGAGCGTCAGGTTGTTGCCCAGCGTCAGCGTGCCGGCGCCGATCGCGATGTCGGCGCTATAAGTCTGCCCAGTGAGTAGCACGAGGTTGCCGACCGTGTCGTCAAAGCCATTCAAGTTGAGCACGCCGCCGCTGTTGATCGTGAGCGCGTTGATCGCGGCTTCGAACGGATTCAACAAAGCGATCTGATTGTCGGCCAGCAGGCGCACTTCAGCGGAATTATCGCCGGTAAAGTTGTCGCCAATGATCAGCGTGCCGGGCACGGCTTTATCTGCCCCAGCCCCCGTCTTGCCCAGTTCCAGCCGGCCTTGCAACACAACCGTTTCGCCGGTGTAGATGTTCGGCTGGTTGCCGGTGAACTGCACCGTTCCGACGCCCACTTTAATCAGGCGGCGGGCGGTCTGGGAGAGCGGCGCGAGAATCTGCCCCGTCAAATTAAGCGTGCTGCCAGCCGATACGCCCAGAATGTTGTTGCCGCCAATCAACTCCACATTGCCGCTCAAGGTGCTGACCGTGCCGCCGATGGCCCGCAGCGCGCCTGCCGTGGAAATATCCGTGCCGTTGCCAAAGCCCACGCCACCTTCGCGAATGGCAAAACCTTCCGCCGTCGTCACGCCCGACAATTCCACTGCAGCGCCGGCCTGCACTTCGGTATGCGCCGTCGTCGCCAGACCCAGGCCGTTATTGTGCGTAACGCGGATCGTCCCTTGCCGCGCTTCCGTCACGCCTTCAAAAGTGTTGTTCCCAGACAGCGTCAGCACGCCGCTGCCGAGCTTGCCGACGCTACCGGCGCCACTGATCACGCCGCTCGCGTTCAAATCACCTTGGCCGTCGAATACCACGGCCGGAATCGTGCCGAAGAGATAGTTGCCAATGATGTTGACCGTATCGATGTCGCCGCCAAAGCTCAGCGTCGTGCCGGCATTGGCCGACATGATCGTCTGCGCATTGATGAGCGTCACATCGAGATCGATCGTGTTCGTGCCGGTCGTATTGTTCGCCGTCAGACCGCCGGACAACTCGATGTCTGCGCCTGTGATGTTGTAGCCGCTTCCCTGAATCAAGATTGTGTTGAAGCGGGTGTTGGCGGCCAGATCGTTGGTGTTGCTGAGAAAGCCGGCGCCGGCAGGGAACACCAGATCGTCCCCTGCCATCGGCGCGACATCGCCGGCCCAGTTCGCCGGGTTCGACCAGAGCGCACTGGCCTCGCCGTCCCAAGTCATCACGGCGAGCAGTGAGCGCTGTTCGAGCTGCTCGAGAAAAATCCGCCGCCGCTTCGGCGCCGAGCACTTCCGCCTGGCGGCGCTACGCAAATGTTTTTGATCGTGACTGCCACCGGAAGTGGAATGCTGCCGCATCGAGTTTCTCATTCGAGTAAGGAGGGGGGCCGAGGGGCCTGAGGATGGCTGAGTCAATAAAAAGGCGTGCTCGCGCGAGGATCCCGGCAATTGCTGCACGCGCGCACTTTGATTCATTAAGCAACGAATCAGATCCGCCGCCATCAAGCGGCTGTGCGCGAGCCCTTGTTGCCCGTTTGTCCCGGCACTCTGCCAGTTGTCGGTAGGATTTAATGGTTGCGCTGACAAAGTGCGCTCAGACCCCGCCAAAATGGCACAGGCAGATTTTGATTGAGCCAGGGCCGAAAAGTCAATCTTATCTAGCAGAATAGTGGAGATTAGGGTTCGAGCCGCTCTTTATGGGGGGCTTGAGGTCTCCTGAAGCATCGCTGGGAACAAGGCCGCGGCCAGAGTCCCAGCGGTGAGCCACATAGCGTCGATCCAGGTCGCGAAGGGATTTTCAGAGAGGAAATCATGAGGCGAACTCGTTAGCATCCGGGTAAGCGACGGCGGGCAATAGCGAACGCTGTTGCCGCGCGGTCGACAACCGGTTGATGTGGTCGCCTTTGAATCGATTGGGCACGACCGAGACGGGCATGCTCGGTTCCATAGTGTTCGGGCAAAACCATCGCAATAGCGGCTGTGAACGGAGCAATGCTCCGCCCTGCCAAGAGTGCAATCCATGAGCGACGAAAAGACTCAAGCAACTGCTTCCCGCCTGGCGTCGCTCGACGCCTATCGCGGCTTCATCATGTTCCTGATGGCGAGCGCGGGCTTTGGCATCAGCGGCGTAGCCGAGAAACTGCCGGACAGCCTTTGGGCGACGATCGCGCCGCAGGTCGATCATGTTCCCTGGGTCGGCTGCGTGCTGTGGGATCTGATTCAGCCAGCGTTCATGTTCATGGTGGGCGTGGCTGCGGCTTATTCGACGGCCAACCGCTTGAAGCACGGGAATTCGCTGAGGCACGTGCTGCTGCATGCCGCGCTGCGTGCCGTCGCACTCATTTTGCTCGGCGTGTTGCTGGCTTCCAACTCGCGCACCGAGAAGCAAACCGTTTGGGTGTTTACCAACGTACTCGCGCAGATCGGCCTCGGTTATTTCTTTCTCGTGCTGCTTTCGCGAACAATCGCAGCAGTGCAAGGGACCGCGATTGCTGCGATTTTGATCGGCTACTGGCTGTTGTTTGCCTTATGGACGCCCACAACGTTGCCGCCAGGCGCCGACACCAGTTGGATCAAACCGACGGAACTGCTCAGCGGCTTTTTCGCGCGCTGGAATCCGCATACGAATGCCGCCGCGGCGTTTGACATGTGGTTCCTGAATCTCTTCCCCCGCAACGAGACGTATGTGCTCACGCGCGGCGGCTATCAAACGCTCAACTTCATTCCCTCGCTGGCCACAATGCTGATGGGCCTGATGACCGGCGAACTGCTGCGGCGCGACACCCGGCCGGAAGCGAAGCTCCGCACGCTGCTGGTCGCCGGCATTGGCTGTTTGCTCGCCGGATGGTTGGCCGGGCAAACGGTTTGCCCGCTGGTGAAGCGCATCTGGACGCCGAGCTGGACGCTCTTCAGCGGCGGCTGGGTGCTGCTGATGCTGGCCGCGTTTTATGCGGTGATTGATGTGAAAGGCTGGCGGACCTGGTCGCTTCCTTTCACGGTAATCGGCATGAATTCGATCTTCGTCTATCTCGGTTTTCAGCTCAGCAGCGGCTGGATTCGCGATACCGCCGCGCGGCATCTGGGGCCCGAGTTCTACAGCGGCGACTATGCGACGATGGCCCAGCGCACGACGGTGCTCGTCGTCCTCTGGCTGCTCGCCTGGTGGCTCTACCGACAGAAAGTGTTTCTGCGCCTCTAGCACGAGGACTGACGATCGGGCTATTTGGGCCCGTAGGCTTCGGCGAAGGCTTTCTTTTCCGCTTCGGCCTTCTCGGCTTGCTCTTGTGCTTCGGCAAGAGCAGCTTGGGCATCGGCGGCGGCTTTCGCTTTGGCGGCGAGCGCTTCGTCGGCCTGCTTTTGCTCGGCTTGCAGTTTGGCGAGTTCGACCTGCAGCGCGGCGAGCTTGTCTGCCATCGCTTTGGCGGCCGCGGCTTTTTCGGCGGCTTGCGCGGCGACGGCATTCTTCTCCGCTTCGAGCTGAGTGGCCATCGTCTGCTTCGCCGCGATCCCTTGCGCTGCTTGCTGGGCAGCCGCTTCGAGCTTCACCGTCATACCGGCGAAGGCATCACGATCGGCCTGGGCGGTGGCCACCGCGGCCTGAGCAGCAGCGAACGCCGCTTGCGCTGCATCAGTGGCGGCTTTCTTCAGGGCGACGGCTGCTTCCTGGTCGGTCTTTTCCTTGGTGAGCTTGTCGACTTCGGCCTTCAGCGGCGGCAGCTGATCGCTGGCCGTCTTGTGATCGGCAGTCAGCTTGGCAACCTGGGCATTGGCGGCGGCCAGCTGCTGTTTGATTTGCTCGAGCGCGGCATTTTCGGCAGCGAGCGCTGCATCGGCCTTCATTAACGCTTCGACTTTAGCGGGAACAGTTGCAGCGGCGGCGGCCCGCTCGGCTTCGATCTTGGCAGCCGCTTCGGCGGAGGCTTTGGCTTTTTCCGTCAGTGCCGGTGCGTCGTCAGCGTTTTCAGCGGTGGCTTTTTCTGCTGCGGCTTTGTCAGTCGCGGCAACAGCGTCAGCCGCAGTTTTAGCGACAGTTTTTTCCGCCGCCAGCTTTTCGGCGGCAGCCTTTTCATCCGTCGCTGTTTTCTGAGCGGCGACGGCAGCGGCCTGCTTTTGCATTTGCGCTGTCATGGCAGCCGTCGTGGTTTCGACGAGCTTCGCAGCGGCAGCTTTGTCGGCATCGAGTTTCGCGATCATGGCAACGTGCGCGGTGTGCTTGTCGCCGGCCACCTTGAGAGCTGCGTCCTTATCGGTAACGTTCTTCTGCGCGGCGGCAAGCTCGACTTGCGCCTGCGTGAGTGCAGCCTGCTTCGGCGCGACGGCAGCCTGCGCGGCGGCGAGCGCCTGATCGAGCGGCAGGGGATTGGGCGCGAGGACGAACAGTTCCTTGGCTTCCGTCGCATCCCAGGCCTTCAGATTGCCGAGCCAGTCGCCGCCGATCACCCGCTTGCCGTCGTGCACGACGACCGCGCGGAGGGCCGGCTCGGTGAAATTCGGATACGTCTTGATCGCGGCCCCGTCGCCGGCCCACAGCTTAACGCTGTTGTCGCGCCCCGCCGTGGCGATCCGGCCGTCCTGGGCATAATGCACGCTGAAGACGCCGCCGCCGTGAGCCGGCCAGGTCTTGATCTGGTTGCCGTCGTTCATCTCCCACAGGCGGACGCTGCCATCTTCGCTGCCGCTGGCGAGCACGTTGGAATCGGGCCGCCAGGCGACTGAGCTGATCGCGCCGGTGTGGCCGCGGAGGCCCAGATACTCGCGGGCGGTTTCCCCTTCCCATACGAACAGCCCGCCGGCCCGATCGCCGGTGGCGAGCAGCACGCCGTCGGGGCTGAACTGGATGGCAGTCACCCAATCGGTATGCTTCTTCACTTCGTGCAGCAGCTGTCCGGTTTCGGTCGAATAGACACGGATGATCTTGCTCGGGCCGCCGAGGGCGACGAGCGAATGCGTGTTGTTGATGTCAGCCGCAAGAACCGAGTCGAGCTCTTCGCCCACTTTGGCGATCCGCTTGCCGGTCTTCACGTCGAACAGCACGACGAGACCCGAATGCCCGCCGCGGCCGCCGCCCACCAGCAGCACGCTGCCGTTGCGGCTGAACTGCAGCACCTGCGGAATCCCTTCCGGGAAGGGCAATATGCCAAGCAACTGCCCATTGTCCGTGTTGTAAAGCGAAACCTGCTTCTGACCAGCGACGGCAACGAGCGGCGCCCAAGGGCTGGCCGCGAGTGCGGTGATGCCGCCCGGCTTTTGCGTGTAGAGCACCGGCTGCTTGAGCAGCCCTTCGGGCATCGCGACTGGGCCGGTCGGCTTGCCGCCGGCGCTCACACTGGCGAGCGCGAGGTTGTTCTTCTTTTTGATGTTGGCCTTGGAGCCGCTGTTTTCCAGGGCGCCTTGCTCGATCCACTTCATGATCGTGTCAAGTTTCGCCGCGGCGAGCTTCTCCGCCATCGGCGGCATTTCGGGCTTTTCTTTATGGCTCGTGAGCGCATACAGGCGGCTGCTGTCAATATCGCCGGCAATCACCACTTCACCGCTGCTGCCGCCTTCCATCGTCTTGGCATAGCTATCGAGCACGAGGCCACCCTTCGCGCGATCTTGCGCATGGCAGGCGAAGCAATGATCCTTGAAAATCTGTCGGACATGATCGTCGTAAGTAATTTTCGGCGCGGCCGAATCAGCGGGCTTCGCCGGCGCTTGCGCGAACGCAGCGGAAGTGAGCAAGCCGAGGGCGAGGAAGGATGCGATGCGAACCATAACCAAACTCCGACAGAATTTACCTGTAGCCACGCCGGTAGAGCGTGGGCGACTTGCCGCGGATCAGCCCACGCTCTAGCGAGCGTGGCTACCGCTGACTAGTGATTGAACAAAAACTCGCGGGAATTCAGGATCGCCCAGAAGACGTCATCCAGCCCCGCTTGCGGGCTTTCGGACTGCGTGACGGTCGTCATCAGCCGCTGCAGTTCTTCCGGCTGCGGCTTGCGCGACAGGCAGCGGATGTAAAGCGATTCAATGATCTGCTCCGGCGTCTTCTTCTCGGCGAGCATCTTTTTCACCAGGCCGCCTTGCCCGATCTTCCCTTGAATCGTCTGGCCATTGATCATGTGCAGCGCTTGCGACAGGGTCGGATCGGTCTTGGCGTCGCCGGCGCACACCGTCTCGCGCGGCGAGCGGCCAAACGTGGTGAGGAAGTAGTTGCTCGTGCGGCCGTCGGCAATTTGCGTCGCCCGAGCGCCCAGCGGCAGACCCTGGAACTTGTCCTTGGCTTCGGTCACCTGGCTGATGCAATCGAGCAGCATTTCGGCGGGAATGCGGCGAACGTTGCCGTGGGCGAAGTTTCGCACGTCGGTCATGTTCGATTCGTTCCGCTCCACCGAGCGCTGATAAGCCTGCGAATTGCAAATGTCGCGGACGAGCTGCTTGAAGTCGTACTTGTATTCGACCAGCTTCTTGCCCAGCTGCTGGAACAACTCCGGATTGCTGGCCGGGTTGCTCACGCGGATGTCGTCGACTGGTTCGACGATCCCCTTGCCGAAGAAGTGGGCCCACACGCGGTTGGCGACACTGGTAGCGAAGAACGGATTCTCCGGCGACGTCATCCAGGCGGCGAGCACCGCGCGGCGGTCTTTGCCGGCGACATCGGCTACCTGGCCGCCGAGAAACTTCGGCGGCATCACCTTGTTGCCGACCGGATGCCGCACTTCGCCGCCGCCGCTGTTGAAGACGATGATCTCGCGGTAGTCCTCGCTCTGCTTGCGGCCGATCTGGGCAAAGAACGCGGCAAAGCTGTAGTAGTCGTCCATCGTCCAGCGGTCGAACGGATGGTTGTGGCACTGGGCGCACTGCGTGCGGATGCCGAAGAAAACCTGCGCGACATTCTCGGCCGTCTTCAGCGTGTCGCGCTCGATCTGATAGAAGTTGGTGCCCGGCGTCTTGAACGTGCCGCCCGAAGAGCTGAGGAGCTCGCGCACCATCTGGTCGAGCGGAACGTTGTTGGCGACCTGGTCGGTGAGCCAGTTCGAATACAGGAACATCGACTTGTAGCTGACCTGGTTGCTGCTCTTGATCATCAGCAGCTCGGCCCACTTCATGGCCCAGATTTCGGAAAACTCTTTTCGCTCGAGCAGCTTGTCGATGAGCTTCGCCCGCTTGTTCGGATCGCCGTCGGCCATGAAGGCGAGGAAATCTTCTTCGGTCGGCAGCGTGCCGGTGATGTCGAGCGAGACGCGGCGGATGAACTGCTCATCGGTGCACAGGCCGCTCGGCAGGATGCGAACTTTCTTGAGCTTAGCGCCCACGAGTTGATCGACGTAATTTCCTTCGACGGCTGGCGGCGTGTACTTGAGGTCCTTCGGCAGGACAAGCACCTGGTTGCCGACGGTGTGCGTTTCGAAGCGGGCCATGAGGAACGCTTCGCCGCGGGCGGCGGCCGTCACGAGGCCGTCCTGCGTGATCGGCGCGCTGTTGTCGTTGTTGGTCATGAACGTCGCCAGCGACGTGATGTCCCGATCGGTGCCATCGGCGTAACGAGCCCGCGCGATGAACTGCTGCGTGGCGCCTTCCCCCTCGAGCACGGCACTGGGCGGATAAAGATCGACGCCAACGACGGCCGGCGTGGGAGCGGGGTCATTCGGCGCGCCGGCTTCCAGCCAGCGAAGGAGGGTGGCGTTGTGTTCCGAATCGGCGGCGAAGCGCTTGCCGCCCGTATGCGGCACGCTGCCGATCGACTTTTCGATCAGCAGGCTCTCGGCGGGCGATGCCAGGTTGATCCGTCGCGTTGTTTGCTCGCGGGTGATGCGATAGTAATCGCCCTGCGGATCGAAGCCGAAGAGGGACAGCCGGAAGCCGTCCTTGCCACGGGCCGCGCCGTGGCAGCTGCCGGTGTTGCAGCCGCCCCGCATGAAGACCGGCATCACGTCGAGCTGAAAGCTGATGCCCCGATCGCCGGCGGCATTCTTCACTTCCACCGTGGCCGAGCTGGTCAGGCCTTGATACTCGACGTTGAGCATCGTATTGCCATCGGCGACCGGATAGAGTGCGTGCTTATCGAGCCGGCAGAGCTTGTCGTCGGCCAGTTTGATCGTGGACTGGGCGGTGACGTCGAGCGTGACGCCGTCTTCGCGCGTGGCGACGACCACAAACCGCTGCAGGTCTTGTTTCGTGCTCAGATGCACATCGGGCGGATAGACGCTGAGCGCGGTGAATTTTTGCTGGGCGGAGGCTGCGGTGGTTAGCAGGGTTAATGTCAGCAGCGAGAGGGCTAAGGTTTGCTTTGACATGGAGTCGCTCCGCGGGAATGCTTGGATCAGATTGTGTGGTTGAGATTGCCTGCTGCTCGGCCCCTCACCCCAGCCCTCTCCCTGGAGTACCGGGGCGAGGGAGTGAGGAGCGTGAATTACTTCTTTTCCGCCGCTTCCTTTTCGAGCCGCAGTTGCTCAAGGCGGGAGAGGCGTTTCTTTTCCGGCGGCTTTTCAGCTGTCGGCATTGGTTGCGGCATGGGCGCGGGCGTGGCGGGCTTCGGCGCTTCGACCTTGGGCGGCAGCGGCGCATCGATGCGGAGCTCGCCAGGGCCCAGCGTGTGGGTCACCGTTTCGCCATCCTGCTGAAACTTCGTGACCGTCATCAGCGTGGTGAACTTGCCGGGACGGGCATCCTTGGCGACGACAACTTTGAATTCGAAGTCAGCCGTGTCCTTGGTAAATTTTACCGGCGTGGTGGTCGCGCCGTTCGGCAGGCCGACGAGTTCGCACGTTGCTTCGCCGGCAAAGTCGGTCAGCTTTTCGACCTTCACCACATACTCAACTTCCTTCCCTTGCTCGCACACGCCCTTGTCGAGCGTGAAGCGGAAGTACTGCTCGGCGACATTCAGATCGATGAAGCCGGTGGAAGTCTCGATCTTGCCGCCAGCATGCGGGCCGCTGCCGAGGACGATGATCTTTGATACTCCGAGCGCGGCGTTGCCGTTGGCGGTGAGCGGGATCAGCGTTTCGTTCTGGTTTTCCGGAATGACCGCGCTCACCGAAGAGCCGACGCCGTTGGGGTTGTAGAGCAACTTCACGCTGATCGGAGCGGTGTAACCCATGGCCCGCGTCGCCACTACCTTCAGCTCCATGCTGCCGTTGCGGACGAGCGGCACTTTCGGCTGAATCACTTCGAGCTTGAACGGCGCATCGTCGGCGAGCGAGACAGCCATCCGGTCGGCGTCGTGGCCCCACACGTCGTTGTTGTTATTGCCGCGAATCAGCATCGTCCGCTGAAAGAAACTCCCGGGAACCATTTGCATCGGATCGGTCGGCTTGCCGGTCAGGTTCGTCAGCGCGCCGCTGGGCGCAGCTTCAGCCGCTGCCGTGAACAGCACCGGCACTTCCGTTTTGCCGCCTGCGAACGGCAAGGCTTCCATCGTCATGCCCGGCGGCAGGTTGGCGGCTTCGAGGGCCAGGTCGCCGGCGAAGTTTACGCGCTGGGCGTTCACCATGAGGGCCATCCGGTTGCCGCGATGGACGGTCAGCGTCGTGGGAATGTATTGCACTTTTTCAGGCAGCCCGATCACGATTGAGGGCTTCACTTCGCTGATCTCGACGCGATAGACATAGCTCGGGCCGCCGCTGTTCAAGTGATCGCGGACCGACACCAGGAACGTGCCGTCGGCGGGAACGTTGAAGCGGACGTAGCTATCCGGGCCGCCACTATCGTCGTTGTTCGTGATCGGCGCGCCCTTGTCATTGTGAATGACGAGAACGGAATCGAGCGGCGAGCGGAGCGGCTTGCGGGCATAGACGCGAATGTCGAATTGCTGCCCCTTCTTCGCCGTGAACTTGTGGAAGTCGATGTCGCCGGCCGTCTCGATGATTCCATTGAGCGCGATCGGCGCTTCGCCGCCGGGCGACGCCTGCTCGGCGGCGTTGTTCGGTTCGACTTCAAGCGCATTCGCCAGATCGACAACACGCACTGGATTCGGCGACGGCGAGATGCCGTTCGCATCCTGGGCATACACGCCCGGCTTATCATCGTTGCTGGTGGGAATCGTCATGCTGGTGGTGAATTCACCGGCGGCATCGCCGATCCATCGGGCTTGAATCGTTTCGCCGGGCTTGCCGCCCGCCGGATAGACAGCCGTGGGCCGCGGGAACGAACCGAGGTGCAACCGATAGGCAGCGCCGCCGCCCGCGAAGGAGCTTTCGCGGACCTGCACGACGTACTTGCCATCTTCCGGCGCGACGATCGAGCAAACCGAATCCTGAAAGAGCAGCGCCGCGTCGTCGCTGCGGGCCAGCTCGAACCGCTGCGAATTCAAAATCGCCACGTAAGGATCGAACATCACATTGCCGAGACGCAGGCCTTCCACTTCCGCATTCAGCCGCTGCCCCTTCTTGAGTTCGACGACATAGTTATCGAGATCCTCGTTCGCGCACGTGCCGCTGATCGTCACGTTCATCTGCACGGCTTGCGGCTCGGCAAACAGATTGTTCGGTTCGACTTCCTTCAGCTCCGGCAGCGGGCCGACCGTGAACGTCCGCAAATTGCTGATGCCCGACGCCGAAGCCAGTCGCACCGCATGAATGCCCAACCGGCAATCGGCCGCGACGGCCACCTTGGCCTTCACGCTGGTGTCGGTCGCGGTGAGTTCCTTCACTTCAAAGCCAGGCGAATAGAACAGCAGCTGCTTCGCATCGGCCAGGCGTTGACCGGGAAAGGTCATTTCCACTTCGGCGCCGCGCTGCACGCCGATTGGCGAGATCTGACCGAGGTTGGGTTCAACGGCTTGAACGCTGCCTGCGAGCAAAGCCAACAAAAGGAGAGCGCGCAGCCCAAAACGGAGGCGGGTCATAACGTTTCTCGTTAGCGGAGGGAGCGTTGGTCAGGCGGGGGTCGCAGCAGGTTGGCTGGAAAGCGCCTGACGACTTCGACCAAGGTAGCCACGCTCGTCAGAGCGTGGGGTGGCTGGTTGCCCACAGTCTGGCGACTGTGGCTACAAGACAGGGCAAAACAAACGCGGGGCGACAACTGGTGACTTGCCGCCCCGCTCATTGTAATCGAAAAACTAGGCGAGCAAGCCCTTAATGACCTTGCCGCCGTCGACAATTTCAATCGGGCGATCGCCGGGGCTCATCAGTTCCTTGTCGGCGACAATGCCCAACTGATGATAAATGGTCGTGGCCAAATCTTCTGGACCGACCGCATCGGTTTCGGGCTCGGACGCCGTGGCGTTCGACGTGCCGTAGATCGTGCCCCCCTTGATGCCGCCGCCGGCGAGCATCACGCTGAACACCTTCGGCCAGTGATCGCGGCCGGCGTCCTTGTTGATCTTTGGCGTGCGGCCGAATTCGCTCGAAACCATGATCAGCGTTGTGGCCAGCAAGCCGGTGCGATCCAGATCCTTGATCAGCGCGGTCAAGCCCTGATCGAGCGCCGGCAGCGCGTTCTTCATGCCGCGGGTGATGCCTGTGTGCATGTCCCAGCCGCCATAAGTCAGCGTCACGAAGCGGGCGCCGGCAGCCACCAGGCGGCGGGCCATCAAGAGCCGCTGACCAGCCGTGTTGCGGCCATATTCATCGCGGAGCTTCGCGTCCTCGGCATCGATATTGAACGCATCGCGAGCCTGCTTGCTGCTGATCAAGCTATAAGCCCGTTCGTAAAAGGTGTTCATCGCGCCGACATTGTCGCTCTTGTCGTACTTCGCGAAATGATCGTTCACCGCTTCCAGCGCGGTGCGGCGGCGGGTGAACCGCTCTTCGGTCACGCCGTTCGGCATGTTCAGGTCTTGCACCTTGAAGCCGCCGCTGGCCGGATCGGCGCCGAGACTGAACGGAGCATACGACGAGCTGAGATAGCCGTTGCTGGCGAACTCGTTCGGCACGTTCGGAATGCAAACGTAAGGCGGCAGGTTATTGCGCGGGCCATATTCATGGCTGACCACGCTGCCCATGCTGGGATAGTTCAGCGCGGGACTCGGCCGATAGCCGGTGAACATGTTGTGCGTACCCCGTTCGTGCGCCGCTTCGCCGTGCGTCATGGAGCGGATGACGGCGATCTTGTCGGCGATGCTCGCGAGCTGCGGCAGCGTTTCGCAGAATTGCTCGCCGGTGTTCGTCTTGATCGGGTTCAACTCGCCGCGGTATTCGAGCGGCGCGTACGGCTTCGGGTCGAACGATTCCTGATGGGCCATGCCGCCCGGCAGATAGATATGAATGACGCTCTGGGCCTTGGCCGGCAGAAAGTCGTAGTGCTTCAGATCAGCCTGAGCGGATTTCATCCGGAAGAAATCGGTCAGGGTCAGCCCCAGACCGCCGATGGCGCCGACGGTCAACATCGCGCGGCGGCTCAAACGATTGCCTTCACACTTCATAACTGTTCTCCAAGGAAGGAATTGCAAGCAGAGGTAAGGTGGGGACAGGTCCAATCGAGCCGGAAGGTCATGCACGCG
>Ga0196963_10001856_pt1 | contig 13455 bp, 16 predicted proteins | sample S1_5metaG_FD_148600 | JGI IMG/M metagenome (GOLD analysis project Ga0196963, IMG submission 148600) | Soil microbial communities from Anza Borrego desert, Southern California, United States - S1_5 | ecosystem: Environmental > Terrestrial > Soil > Desert | place: USA: California | collected... | reverse complement strand
TGGTGATCAGCGCGATCCTGGTACCGCAACAGGCGGCTGCTTCTTCTTGAGTCCTGGGTGTCCTTCCGCGCGCGCCTTGCGGATGCGGTCGCCGTAGGCGGTCGCGCCCGACGCTTCCGCTTCCTTGACCGCCTTGGCGCGCGCCGCCCGCTGCTGCGCCTCGAAGCGCTGGCGGTCGCTGGCGAGGTCGGCATCGCGCTTCTGGCGCGAGGTCAGTTCGGGCTTGGCGGCTGGCTTGGTGGAAACCTCGGCCGTCAACTTGCCGCGCGGCACGCTGGGCGGTGCGCTGGGAGCGCTCTTGATGGCGGCGAGGCGAGCGGTGGAGGACCGCTGCATCTGGGCGCGGCGGGTGTTGGCCTCGGCGTCGAGCTGGGCGCGGGTCTTGCCCGCATTCTCCGCCTCGGCCTTGCGCAGTTTGTGCTGGGCCTTGATGTTCTTCTGGCGCTGCTTCTCGGCGGCGGCTGCGGCCTTCTGCTTGGCGGCGGCAGCCGACGAGGTGCAGTCGTAGGCGTTGTCGATGCTCTTCTTGGCGCCCTTGCCGCGCTTGAGCGCCAGTTCGCGCGCCAATTCGTCTTGGCTGGCGCGCGTCGAGGCACCGGACGACAGGCCCTTCGAGATACGCTCGCGATAAGCGATAGCCGCTTGCGTCGGGCCAGTGCCGGAAGGCTTTCGCAAGCGCTTGGCCTGCTTTCTCTTGCCCTCGACAATTGCCTTCTCGCGAGCAGCGACACGCGATCTCGCGAGGTCGATCTGCTTCCACTTTTTGTCAGTCCGCTCGTCCTCGGCTGCCATTTCGCGGCGGCGCTTTTCTTCGGGAGTGAGTTTCGCGACGGGCTTGGTCAGCGCCGCCTTGGTCGTGGAGGTAATGTTCGCCGTGAACCGCTGCACCACGTCGGCCAGCGTGTTGTAAACGCGGTTGCGATAGCGCGGCTTGTACATGCTGCCCCTTCGCTGGAAGCCCTTGCGAACGCGCTGGGAGACGGTGGAGGCACGGGACGTGGTGTAGCCGTAGGCGTTCTCGCCCACGGCCAGCTTCCGCTTCTTCAACCCATCGGCGATGCGGCGCACGGCCTCTTCCTTGGCGGCTTCGCGGGAGATGGCGAACTCGCGCGGATCGTGGAGGTCGGCGTTCTCGGCCTCGCAGCCGGCGCGATTCTTCTTGGTCAGTTCGGCTTGCTTGGCGGCGCGGATTTGCTGGGCCTTCTTGCGGTCGATCGTGGGGTCGGTCGCGGCCTTCTTCTTGGGAGCGAAGAAGTCTCGCACCGCCTTCATGTCGGCGTCCTTCTCGGCCTTCTTGTAGCGCCGGATGGGGCCGTTCGGGCCGCCTTCCTGGACGTACTCGACGCCTTGCTTGGGGGAGAACGCGCCAGCGTTGTCCGCCAGCGCCTCCTGCACCGAGCCGCGCCCCTTGAGCACCGCCCGATGCACCGGCCCAGCGCCACGTCCGCCCGAGGTCGGGCCGAAGCGACCGAACGAACGCGGCTGGCTCATGCCGGGTAGCGAATTGCGGACGCGGTCGATCAGGCGCTCGAAGGCGTTCTTCTTGAGGACGGGCTTCTTAAGCGCGGCCTTCGCCTTTTTCTGGGCGGCGGCTTGCTCCGCCTTCAGCTTGGCGGCACGTTCGGAGGCCGCCTGCTTGCCACTCTTGATCAGTTCGGGACGGAGTTGCGCCTTCTGGGACTTGGCCGCTTTCTCGAGCGCTTGCTGCGGCGGGTCGATGTCCTCGACACGCTCGTAGGCGCGCGGCGGCGGTTCGCCACCAGCAGCGCGGCGAGCCTTGGCGCGGTCGTCGCCCTTGAGCCGCCACTTGTCGGCCCAGGAGTCGAACTCGGCCTCGTCGAAGGCATTCCCCGTCACCCCTAGCGCCTCGCCCAGCCGCGCCCAGATGTCGCGTCGCCGCTCGGCGTTGACGAGCACGCCGCACCCATCGGCGACCGAGCACGCCCCGGTTTGCCCGAGCAAGATCGCCAGATGGTCCGGGCGGTAGTTGCGGGCGATGAAGTCGTAGCTGCGGCCGTTGGCCGCGTGGCCACGCTGGGGTTCGTCGTCCGTGAACAGCCCGGTGGACAGCTCGATCGGTCGGCCTTCGTTGAGCGAGATCAGCACGCGGCGGTCGAGGTCTTCGCACCAGGCCACGTCGAACCACGCTTCGCCCTTGAGGTCGCCCCCCTCGGCTCGCGCGTTGAACACCCAGCCGATTTGCTGGCGCTCGAGCACGCGCGGGTCCTGGCCGCTGATGTGCCGGCCATCGGGGGTCATCGGATGGTTCAGAAGAACCGGAGTGCCGTTCCAGACGTGAGGGTCGCGCGAGACTTCGGACTTGGGGTAATAGAGCGCGCCCTTCGATCCAGAAAGTACCGTGTCGCCCTTGATCATCACGATCGGGGCCACGATATAATCGCGGCCGCGCACGGTCTCGCGGCGCACTTTACCCAGGATCGAGTCGTTGACAGCGAGCGCGCGCAGGTGTCGCATGCCGTCAACGTAACGGCGAAATGGGAGGCTCTAAACCCCCGCGCAACCAACGTTAAACCATGGTTTTAGCCGCGTAAATCGGCCAGATTTTGCGGCGCCAGATAGGCGACCAGGCGGTAGTGAAGGCGGTTGCCCAGGTACTGAATCAGCACATCGCAGCCCGCTGTGCGCAGCTTCTTCCTGATGTGGCAGAGGTGGACCTGCGCGGTCACCGTTGACGCCAGATCGTCCCACAGCGTGCGCCGCAGTTCTTCCTTGGTGTGCGGCAGGCCATCGGCCATGAGATCGACGATGCGCTGCTGGGCAGGGGTGAATTGCAGGTCGGATAGATCGACAACGTCCTCGGCGGCTCGCATGTCCTTGCGCTCCTGTTTCGAGTCCTTGCGCTTGGCCATCAAGGCATCCCCGGCAGTCGCGGCAAGCGCTCGCTTCCTGGCAAGCGATTGGGAGACACAGCCGCCCAACTGCAACGGCACCTTGGGTGTCTGGGAATGACGCCGCGCGCCTGTTCGACCGTGAAGATGCGGCCGTGCAACCCGGCGCACAAGGGGCACACGCGATCGTCGCGGGCGTCCTGGTACTCCACGAGCGCCGTCACCTGCACGAGCGGACGCTCTTCCTGGTAGATGTCCAGCTGCCCCTCGGCGTAGGCGCGCGACAGTTCCGTCTCGGCGATCACGGTGGCACGCTGCCGGGTCAAGCCGGTCCAGCGCACGATCTCGCTGATCATGTCCACCAGCGATCGCGCCATCTCCACCCCGGTGTACAGCGCCTCCACGATCTGCGCCGACATCGAAGCCGTGATGCCCGCGATCGTCGTCAGGTCCAGTGCCCGCAGGTACCCCAGCACCGCCTCGACCAGGCTGTTCGCGGTCAGTTCGCGATAGCCCGCTCGTACCGCCCGCTCCACTGCGGCCTTGCGAATGGCGGATGCCTTGACGGCGGCCAGGGCGATCTTCTGGGCGGGATGGCGAGCGGCAGCCAGGGCAGGGCGGTGCAGGTCGTCCCAGGCGCGGGCCAGTCCGGTGGCGTAGCTGCGCAGGACGCCGTCGAACAGCGCCTTAGCTCGCGCGTCGCCGCTTGCCGTCACGAGCTTGGCGACCGTGCCCCGGCGCAGCGTGGTCAATCGCTGCGGGTCCAGGCGGGATAGCGTCGGCCGGATGACAGTCGCAGACATCATGGAACTCCCGGCAGTCGGGGCAGAGCAGGGCGTTCCAGCGGTCCAGCAGCGACGCCCAGGCGCGCCGGTCGGACAGCTTCATCCGGTTGGCGCATTTCGCGCGTGGCATCCATCTTCCCTCCGATCGCCGCCGCCAGCAGCATGGCCGCCATGGCCCAGCCCGCCACAGCGACCACCGTGAGCCGGTCGCTGGTGCGGCACTGCTGCTCGTAGCGCGCCCGCCACCATGCCCGCGCCCGCGCCGCCTCGGTCCACATCTCGCGGTAGTCGTCCACCATGGGCTGCCATTGCCTCGCGGTCATCCTTGCCTCCACAGCCGCTTGCCGTGGCGCGCCGCCTTGGCCACGGCCTTGCGCTTTCTCTCGGGCAGTTTCGTGCCCTCGGGAGTCTCGTCCTCGAACTTGCGCGCCAGTTCGGGGTCGGTGGCCCACAGAAAGCGGCGCTGGGCCTTGGAACGCAGCGGGTTCTCGACGAACTTCATGCCGGCTCCTTGAGCGGTGCTCTCCCATCCCAGCGAATCCCGCGCAGCCGCGCCTCCGTGCGCATGCGGGCCAGACCGCGCTCGACGCACTGGCGGGCGCGCTCGCGCGATACCCCGCCCATGATCTCGCCCGTCTCCTTGAGCGACATGCCGCGCACGATGTGCAGCGTGATCGCTTGCCGGTCCTGGGCCGCCAGCGGGGCCATGAGCCGGGCCAGCACGCTGTCCGCGTCGATCTTGTCCGGGTGCGTCTCGCCGGGGCGATAGTCTTCCAGCGACATCGCGATCGTGCAGCCCGTCTCTCCCGAGGGACGGTCCAGCGACATGCCAAGATCACGCTGGGCACGGCCGGTCGCCTCGCGCCAGATGAACTGGTTGATCCATTGCGTGGCGTAGGTCGAGAAGCGGGCGATGGTCGGGTCCCACAACTCCGCCGCCCGCAACAATCCAAACCAGCCCGCCCCCACGGCGTCCTCCAGGGGGAGGTGCTGGACCTGGCCGCGCCGCTTCATGGACAGCGCCACTCCCCAGACGAGCCTGGCGTTGTCGGCGGCCAGTTTGTTACGTTCCTCGACGCCGCGCCGGGCGGGCTTGCGGTTGTGCCGCCGCGATAGCCCGACCGTCCCGTCCCAGCCGCTGCGCGAGGCGTTTCCTTTCACCATGACATCCGGCATGTCAGCTCCTCAGGTACTTGCGGTACCGCGCCAGCGCCGCTGCCATGCGGCGGGACCGCACATCCACGTTCGCCACCGTCTTGCGCTCGCTCTCTCGTGCCGTCTTGATCTCTCCGGCCACCGCCGCCGCCTCGGCGCGCAGGCCTCGCTCCGCCTCGCAGGCCAGGACCCGCCGCCCCACCGACCACAGTTCCTCCGCCGCCTCGGCATGTTCGGGATGGGCCTTGGACCATGCCGCCAAAGTGAACACGTCTCCGCGACCCAGCCTTTGGAAAGCGCCGGGGGAGGTTTTTTTCATGGCGCGTTTGAGCCCGCTGGCCAGCTTGCGCAGGGCGGACTTTTCCAGGGCGTAGGTTTGCGCCAGTTCCTCGTCGGGCATCTGCGACAGACCCATCTCGGCAGCGACCCGGCGTGCCTCGGCGATCTCGGTGGCCGTGCGTTCGTCGTAGCGCTGCTCGAACCACGAATCGGGCTTGTCGAGCTTGGCCGCGGTGCGCGCCTCGTCGTAGGCCGAGGCCAGGTCCGCGTCGTCCGTCCAGCCAGCCAGCGGCAGCGGTTCGGCGCTCTCGGTGCCTGGGCCGCCACCACCGGCTGCGCCCGCCTCGCCCTTGGGGAGGCACTTGCCGTCCGGGCCGCGCTGACAGGTCGCGAAATAGGACTCGTTCAGGGCGATGTTCGACGCGAGCAGGTCGTCGGGCTCGGCCAGGAGGTCCGCCAGCGTCCGTCCCCCGCCGGCCAGTTTGCGGACGGCGCGTTCCGGGGGAGCCTGCTGCTCCTGCTCCCGTTCGCGCTGGCGCTGGGCGGTCTCGCGCTGGGCGTCGAGCTGGTCCCTCTGCTGCTCGGCGGCGATGCTCTCCTGGTCGGTCTTGGCGCTGGCCTGCTTCGACTGCTGGCGGGCGATCTTGGCCTTTTCGCGGGCCAGGTCCACGGCCAGTTGTGCCGCTTCGACCGCCAGGCGGGCCTTCTCGGCTTCTGCCTCGGCGACCGGGTCGGGGGGAGGGGGTTCGGGATTGGCGGCGGCCTCGGCGGCGGCTTGCGCTTCTTGCTGGGCCGTCTCGGCGGCGATCTCGGCCTGCATCGCCTCGGCCTCGGCCTGACGCAGTTTGATGCGGGCCTCGAGCGCCCCCACGGTCTGCGGGTCGCCGCCCTGGGACTCGGCCAGCATGGCGTCGGCCTTCTCCTCGTCCATGTCCATGAACTCGGTCCAGAACTTGCGCGGGCTGACCATCGCCTCCGCTCCCGACGCGATGTACTGCGCGACCACTCCCATCCTGGTGTTGGCCACGTTGGCGCGGTCCTGGTCCGACAGCGATTCGAGGTCCGACCACTCGACCGAGTACCCCTGGGGCGTGGGCAGGACCCCGACAGCGATCAGCCGGTCCACGAAGGGCACGATGATCCGGGGCGTGATGTAGCCGTCGCGCCGCTCGCGCAGGCGGTCGTTCCAGGCCGAATCGTCCTGGCCCGAGGCCAGTTCCCCACGCTCCGAACCCATGAAGATGCGCTTGGGGATGCCGAGCTTGATGCAAATCGCTTCGAGCTGGGTGCCTATCTGGGGGGACGGGTCCACCACGGTGGGGTTCAGCATGCGGAAGGACACCCCCGCCGCCCCGAGGACGCGCTGCATGCTGTGCGTCCAGTTTTCCAGCTGGTTGCGCAGGTCGGACCAGTCGATGTTCACGTCCCCGGCGTTGGGCTGCGTCTCGGCCACGACGCCGGGGAACGCTCCGCGCCAGTACATCTCCGCCGACCCGCCGTAGAGTTTGCGCAGGTCGATGAGCCGGTTCAGCACCGGCCGCATCCTGGGCACGCCGCACACTTCCCCCGACGTGTCGGTCACCTCCGCGATGTGGATGACGCGCGTCCAGTGGACGTAGACCGTGGCCGTGGGCAGGCCGATGCCGGCGTGCTGGTCACGCGGGTCGTTCAGCGTCACCGAGTAGCGGACCGGCTGACCGAACCTGGGGCTGCGGACGTTCGACTCGTACTGGACGATCTGCACCATCGCCTCGGGGAACACGCGCAAGAACAAGAGCCGCGGACCCTTCGACTGCTTGCCGTTCGGCGCTTCGGGAGCGAAGCCGGTGGTCTGGTACAGGGCCTCGGTGCCGACCTTGGCATACTGCTCCATCGTCCAGTCGTCGTCGCCCGGAGTCTGCCGGCCGAGCCCTTGGTTCGGGGACGGCTCGGTATCGTTGGCGGTCAGTCCCCTGGACCAGCGCTCGCAGGCGGATTTGAGCTTCTTGGTGGCGGCGGCAGCGTCGGCGTTGGAAACGATCTCGCGTTCGACCGTCTCGCCGTTTTTGGTTTGCTCCTTGACCGCCACGCGGCTGAACGTGCAGTTGCCAGGACGTTCCAGCGCCACCAGCTGGTTCAGGGTCAGCGCCTGCCGGCGCAGCTTGCGCTGGACCTTGCGGCCGTTGGCTGTCACCCGCACCACGTTGGCGGCGGGCGGAGACTTTTCCCCTGCGACCGTCGCCACGGGCTGATCCAGGGGCATGCCGTCATCCAGCCCCAGGAGGAGGATGCCGAACCTGCCGATGCCCGAAAGGATGTCGGCGCGCTTGAGGTAGTCCCAGACGGGAGACCCTTCCTCGTCCTGAAACCAGCACGCCTCGCCCCGGAGAGATTGCCCCAGTTCCCGCATGGCCTGGTCAAACGGTGTCTCGCCGCCGGCTTCTTTCTCGAACACGGACGGGGTGGTCTGCCAGCATTCGCGCGGGTAGACATCGACCACGCGGGCGGGGATGGGTTCGCGGTCGTAGAGGTCCTGGTAGACCTGGGCGGGGATCGAGTCGCGCGCGCCGGGGTAGCCGCATTCGTCCTCGATGTTGCGGCGCGGGTCGATGAGGTTCTTGAAGAACTCGCGCGAGATCGAGTAGGCGTTGGCGCGCAGGCCGGTCCACGCTTCCAGCAGGCGGCGGTCGGGCTGCGGATTCTGCTTGGGAGCGAAGGCGCTGAACTGGTTGCCGTTCGTTCCGTTCTCGGTCGTCATGTTGGGCCTCTTCTCGTCAAAACACGATCCCACCCACCCGCTGCGTCGGCCGGTGCAGCATCGCATGCACCGCCAGCACCAGCGCGTCCGCCTCGTCGGGGCTGCGCCCGATCAGTTGATCCAGGGTCACCGTGCGGTCGCCCGCCGTCGCGTTGCCGCGCCGCTGCTTGGGGGGCAGCATCAGCCGCCCCTCGCCGTCCCGCCACAGGGGGATCGGAGCCAGTTGCCGGCGCAGTTCGGTCAGGTCCGCCGGGATGCCGAAACCGCGTTCCTCACCCTCGGCAGGAGGTTCGAGCAGCCCGCGCAGTTCGCCGTACATCTCGGCGCGGCGGTTGACGTAGGCCCCCCGGTCGGTGCGGTTGTCGATCACGTCCCGGAGCGGAGTCTTGCCCGCGCGCGGCTCCAGGGTCGGCGCTTCCCCGAAGCCCACCGTCCTGACCCACTGCGTGCGGTGCCGCTGCTGACCAGTCACCGGATCGGTGTTCATGCGGTCCACCAGTTGCTTGCCACCACCGCCACGGTCCACGCAGACCTGATCGGGGGACAGGTTGTACTTGCGCATCAGGTCGCGGGTGATGCCCTCGATGACGGCGGTGTTCGGGGTCTGCATCGACACCAGTTCGATAATCCCGTGCTCGTCCACCACGCACCACGCCGTGAAGTCGCCGCCCTCGCCAGGGTCCAGTCCCAGCCCGCGGGCGGCGCGGCGCATGCCCTTGACCCGCTCGGCCACCGCCTCGGCGCGGTTCAGCCAGGCCGGCGGGAACAACAAGGCTTCTGCCCCTTCGTAGAACGCCCCGTCCAGGCCCACGCACTGGCGCACGGCGTCCCAGTGCTTGCGGCGGTACTCGTACCCCTTGAGTCCGTCGCGGTAGCGCAGCACGCCGGGGACTAGCACGCGGTTGGAGGGTTCGCGGCCGGCGGCGATCTCCGCCAAAGCCAGCTTGACGTTGGGGGTGTCCTCGGCACGCAGGCGGATATTGAGCCGGTGGTAGCGCTGGCGGTAGCTGCCGTCCCACCAGCGCACGCGCTCGCCCTCGATCGGGATGTCGCCGTCCTTGAAGGCGCGGCGGTAGCGGTTCTGGCACTCGTGCGGGTTGCCAAACGCGAAGATCTTTTTCGCCCAGCCCTCGGCGAAGGTCCAAACCTGATCGTCCACGCCGGAGGCCTCGTCGATCACCGCCATACCCCAGGCGGCGTGATGACCGGCCATACCCTCGCCCTTCTTGCTGACCTTGCCAATGAGGTAGGACTTCACGGAATAGCCCAGATCAGGCCTCGGTCTGATCTCCTGGTGCCTCCGAATTAGAGGCCCACCTTTCTTCGAGTCCAGCGGGATCGCGGAAGTCTCGATATAGTGGTCAATCTCGCCCCACAACACTCGCAAGTGATCTTCGCTAACCGAGGTGGTGATGATACGGGCTTCCTGGTGGCAAATGATTCCACGCAGGCAGCACAGGGCGGCGATCTTGTCCTTGCCGGCCATGTTGGGGCTGTAGACGTTCGTCTCGCCGTTGTACTCGACCGAGTAGTAAATATCGCGCTGCTTGTCGTACAGGTCCAGCGCCGGCCAGAACGCCTTGGCGAACGCCAGGGGGTCGCCGCGGAGCCGGTCGATCATCGCAGCAGCTTCGGAACTACGCGCCACGCCACGGTTCCTCGTCTTCGGGTGCTTCCAGCGCCGCCTCCATGGCGGTCATGCGGTTGCTCAGATCGTCCAGCCCCTCGCGCAGTTGCTCCTGCATGAGGTCCATGTTTTCCCGGCTGCGCTGCCAGTCCAGGAGCGACCGGGCCGCCTCGATGCGGTCATGGTCCGTCGAAGCGACGTTGCTGGCGATGGCTTCCAGGGCGTCCAGGGCGCTGGTCAGCCGGTCTGCCGGCGCGCGTAATTGTCCGTTCGTGTCCATGAGTGCCCCCTCACAGTAGGTCGTGGTTCGACAGCACGCGGTCGGTGCCAAGATGGGTCCGCAGCGCCATGAGGGCGCGGGCGGGGCAGTCGAAGAACCGGCGTCTCCCCCAGGAATCGGCCAGAAAGCCCGGAGCCTGACCCTGGTCGGTCACCAGCACCCAGAAGCGCCCGGTGGGCACTGGGCTCTGGTGGCCGTTGACCGAGGCCATGACCTTCTCGGGGAAGATGACCGGAGGCCGGCCAACGTCCTCCAGCCAGCGGTTGCCGAACGTGTCCGGCTCGGGAAGTGCGAAGTCTGACATGGCCCGCTTTCCTTGCGTGCGTTTGGTGGTCCTAGCGACCCAGTTGCTTGAACTTGCGCACCAGTCCGCGCAAGACCAGCCCTGGAAATCCCGACAGGGGCTCGGAGGGCAGGATGCCCACCGGCTCGCCCTGCACCCTCAGCTTGACGGGCCGCAGGGACAGGTTGCGGACGAGCATCACGTCCTGGTCGCGGTCGATGACCACGACGATGCCCTGGTCAAGCTGGGTCTTCTCCCCCATCGGTCGGTTCCTTCCGTAAGTGGCGTTCGATCTCTTCGCTGATCGTGTCAGGAGCTGCCTGCTCCATGTGTTTGGCCAGCAGGGACCAGTCGAACAGCGCCTGGCCGTCCGGGGTGGTCGGGGCGATCTTCTCGGGTGCGTTGATGCCTTCCAGCCGCGCTCGCATGGCCATGACCTTCATCACGCGGTCGAAGGCCTCCATGTCCCCGGACGTTGCCCTGTTCCAGACGCTCAGAAGCAGCTTGTCCAGCCGGTCCAGCTCGATCTTGCGGACCTCCTCGGCCGGCTCGCGGATCACCTCGTGCATGGCCGACATGACGGCCTTGTGCGCTCCCGAGGGATGCGCGTAGCCCAGGGCGTTCGCGATCTGCCGGTAGTCCGCCCCGCCGCGCCGCAGCTCTAAAGCCTTGAACTGCTTCTCTTTGGCTTCGATGCGACGTACACTCGCCTTGGATTCCCCCATGTGTTTGCGTCCGGCTTTGGCCATGGGTCACCTGGCCTTCTGGACGCTGAGGCCTTCGGCTTCCGCCCTGCGAAGGCAGACCTCGACATACTTGGGGTCAAGCTCCATTCCGAAGCAGCGATTGCCCGTGCGGTGGGCAGCGATGATGCTCGTGCCGGAACCGCAGAAGGGCTCGTAGGCGAGGCCGGGCCAGCATTGCATGGCGAATGCGGGGAACTCCACCGGGAACTGAGCCGGGTGGCCGTCCGAGCCGACTTGACGAGTTATTCGCACCACCGAGTCCGGAATCTTGTGTGTCTGTAGGCCAGACTCGGGCGATGTCTTCGCCCGAGTCTGGCCGTCCTTCTGGCGGAAGGTGCCGACCGCTAGGGTGATGCTTTCCGGCTTCTTCTCGACGAACTTCTGTGGCGTTACTGGCTGACGGTTGAAGTGAAAGACGAACTCATGCGAAGGTGCCAGCCGTCCATTCCAATCGCCGCACAGCCCACTCCCCTGATCCCACACATACCACCCGAAACGCCGCCATCCCTGCTGCCGCATCCACTCAATCCACGGGTCCCAATAAGGAATCCACTCGCCGTCCCGATGAATCAACCCCAGATTGACCAGCACCTGCCCGTCGTCAGCCATGGGCAGGTTTGCGAACACCCCGCACATCAGCGCGAACCAGTCCTGTACATACTCTTTCGCTGCGCCGTAATCGCGCTGCTGGCCGTAGGGCGGCGACGTGAAGCAGAGATCGGCAACCTGCCCGTCCATCAGCTTCGACACATCCTCCGTCTTCGTCGAATCACCGCACACCAGCCGATGCTTCCCCCCGTCAATCAGCCACAGATCCCCCGCCTGCACCCTGCACGGCCCCTCCGCCGCCTTGTCCGCGTCGAAGTCGTCTCCGCCAGCACCCGGCTCCGGCAGCACCACCGGCCCATGCGCTGCCAGCCCGTCCAGCATCTCGCGGACTGCGGTGCTCTCCGTCTCAATGCCTTCGAGCAGGCTGCGCAGGGCGTCGTGGTCCGCATCGGCCATGGCTGCGAGCGGGTCCAGCGTGGCCAGGATCTTGCGTTCCTGCTCCTCGGTCCAGTCGCCAACGAGGACCGGCACCTTGGTCGTGCCCTGCTCGAGCGCGACCTTCTTGCGGGCGTGGCCGTCGATCAGCCGCTTGGTCCGCTCGTTGTAGAGGCAGGCCCCGGCCCAGCCGACTTCCGACAGGATGCCTTCGAGGGCGGAGAGTTGCGCTTGCGGATGCCGGCGCCAGTTGAAAACGTTGTCCTTCAGGTCGGCTGGCTTCATGTAGACGAGGCGGAGGGAATCACTACGTGACGCCACGTTCTTCTTGCTGCTACGTTTCTGGCCAATCCCCATGAAACACCATATTTTTTGGACAATTTCTTGTACCCAAGCCCTGCGGCATGGTCAGCCAGAATTTGCCTCACAAGATCCTCGCTTATCGAAGCACCAGCATTTCTCTCGCCCTTGTTGTCTATCAGCCCGGACGCTACCGCATGATCGATATTCTGCTGACGACTTACTATTTCAAGGTTGCTCGTCGAATTGTTTCCCTTGTCTCCGTCCTTGTGATTCACTTCTTGGCCATCACCTAGATGGCCCATAAACGCAGAAGCCACAAGCCGGTGAGCCAAGAAGCTTTCGCTTTTGTTGTCGCGATAAAGAGATACCGCTAGGTATCCGTCTTCCCGCTTGGTCAGGGTCATGACGATCCCTGCTACTGATCGCGTTGCGCCGCCTCGAACCATCGCCCGTCTTGGCAACGAGCGAACTCTTCCTTTGTCGCTTACCTCGTAAAATCCCTCGTATCCATGAATCGGACGCCAAGTCTCTTCTCTAAAATTGACTTCAGACATGCCCGCCTCCCAAATAGGTGGTTATGTTCGGAACTGGCAAGATGGCCGCAATCCACTTGCCAGTTCGTTTTTTGCCAAGAGATCCCCCTCGCCATGGTCATTTGCCCGCATCGTAGCCCATACGCCACGTCTGGGAACCCCCTGACGATCGAACCTGGCACCCGGTTTGCCTCTCCCTGTTCACATGAACGACTTGCGCCTGATCGCGTTTCTCTTGGATGGCACGGCGACCGTGGACGAGGCGTGGAGGCTCACCTCTGGTCCCCGCTGCCGTGCAGCGTACCGGCCTGAGCACGCTGGCGCAGCTTCGCGATGTTCCAAGCGGCGACCTCTTCCAGCGTGTAGCCAAGATGGCGGGCCAGTTCGGCCAGATACCAGAGGCAGTCACCGACTTCGCTTGCCAGGTCTGCCGGAACGCCAGCGCTGATTTGCCCGCCGTGGTCGCGGTAGATTTTCTTCACCTTGTTGGCCAGTTCTCCCGCCTCTCCGGCCAGACCTAGCGACAGGTAGGCCAGTGCGACTTCGCCTGGGTAGATGGCGGTTTCGTGGCAGGCGTCTTGGTACTCGGCGAAGGTCATTGGGGTTCTCCTTTGGTCACGATTTGCGGGCTCATGGTTGGTCCATCAATTTCAGCTTGTTCCTCTCCGGCTCCAAGACCGCGTGCAACTCAAATCCGTCCTGCTCCGTCGTGAATGGGCCGACGAACTGAAACGGTTTGCCGCACATGACGCACGTTATCCGTATCTCGGCGAGGTATTTGCGCGTGTCAGCGAGATATCCACAGCTAACCTCCGTCGTGACGTGGCCGTGCTGGCAGAACGGGTCAGGCGTCATGGTTGTTCTCCTTGGCACTGAAGTATCCAATCCCCAGCC
>Ga0196963_10001855_pt1 | contig 13456 bp, 11 predicted proteins | sample S1_5metaG_FD_148600 | JGI IMG/M metagenome (GOLD analysis project Ga0196963, IMG submission 148600) | Soil microbial communities from Anza Borrego desert, Southern California, United States - S1_5 | ecosystem: Environmental > Terrestrial > Soil > Desert | place: USA: California | collected... | reverse complement strand
GAAGGTGCGCAGCCCCCGCACCGGCAGGTAGACGGCGTAGAGCGAGGTGGTGGCGCAGATGAACAGCCGGTTCAGCTTGGCGCCGCCGAAGCAGACGTTCGCCACCCGCTCCGGCACGCGCACCTTGCCGATCAGCCGCCCGTCGCGGTCCAGGCAGTGCACGCCGTCCGCGGCACTGGTCCAGATCCGCCCGGCATCGTCGAAGCGGAACCCGTCGAAGAAGCCGGACGTGCAGGTGGCGAACACCTCCCCGCCGGACAGGCGCCCGCCCTCCCCCACCGCGAACACGCGGATGTGGCGCGGCCCGTCCTTCGCGTGGGTCCCGCCGGTGTCGGCCACGTAGAGCCGCCCGTCGGGCCCGAAGGCGAGGCCGTTGGGGCGCACGAAGTCGTCGGCGGCGATGCGCACCTCCCCGCTTGAGGGGTCGGCGCGGTAGAGGTGGCAGGCGCCGATCTCGCTCTCCGCCCGCACCCCCTCGTAGTCGCTGTCGATGCCGTAGGCGGGATCGGTGAACCAGACGGCGCCGTCCGCCGCCACGACGACGTCGTTGGGGCTGTTCAGCCGCCGGCCCTGCCACCGCTCCGCGATCACGGTCAGGGAGCCGTCGTGCTCGGTGCGCACCACCCGCCGTCCGCCGTGCTCGCAGGTGACCAGCCGGCCCTGGCGGTCGACCGTGCTGCCGTTGGCGTAGCCGGAGGGGGAGCGGAAGACGCCGACGGCGCCCGTCGCCTCGTCCCAGCGCAGCATGCGGTCGTTGGGGATGTCGCTCCACACCAGCGTGCGGTGCGCCGGGAACCAGGCCGGCCCCTCCGCCCAGCGGGAGCCCTGGTGCAGCCGCTCCACCTGGGCGCTGGTCTTGACGCAGGTGCGGAAGCTCTCGTCCAGGATCTCGAAGTCGGCGTCGGCCATGTCCCATTCCCCCAGGGGTCGCGTTGGCCCCCAGTCTATGCGCCGGCCGCTGCCGCCGGGCGGCGATTTGGGGGCCTCGCGCGCAGGATCGCGGCGCGGGAGGCGGCCGCGGCGCCGCCGCGCGGCACATGTCCGCGGCTGCCCTGTTTGACCGGGGCGGAGCGGGCGGAAGGCGGGACCCATGGACGACCAGCGCAGGCGGCCGGAGGAGGAGGACGGGATCGTGCGGTCGCTCGACCGCGCGGCGCTGGCGGCTGCCGGGCCGGCGGCGGAGTGGCTGGTCGCCAACGGGCTGGGCGGCTACGCCTCCGCCACGGCCGCGGGCGCGCTGACCCGCCGCTACCACGGCCTGCTGGTCGCGGCCCTGCCGGCGCCGCTGGGCCGCATGGTGATGCTGAGCCACCTGCGCGAGGCGGTTCGGCTGGCGGACGGGCGGGAGCTGCCGCTGGTCCCGCTGGAGCAGCCGGACGACGCCGGGACCGGCTGCCTGGATGCCTTCGCGCTGGAGCTGGGCCTCCCCGTCTGGCGCTTCGCCGCCGGCGGGGTGCTGCTGGAGAAGCGCCTGTTCATGCCCTACCGGCAGAACGCGGTGCAGGCCCATTACCGCCTGCTGCCGGGCAGCGCGCCGGCGACCCTGCTGCTGCGCCCGGCGGTCGGCTTCCGCGCGCTGGAGGCACCCGTGGCCGCGGCCCCCGCCGCCTACCGGGTCGGCATGGAGGACGGGCGCTGCGAGATCACGGGCGACCCGGCCCTGCCGCCCCTGCGCCTCCGGGTCCACGGGGCCGCCGCCCGACTGGTGGTCGAGGGGACCGGGGCGATGGACGTGCTGTACCGGCAGGAGGCGGAGCGCGGCTACGACAGCCGGGGGATGCTGTGGAGCGGCGCCGGCTTCGAGGTGCCGCTGGCGCCGGACCGCCCCGCGGCCCTGGTGGCCGGCACCGAGCCCTGGCCCGTGCTGGATGCGCTGCCCCCGGCGGAAGCGCTGGCGCTGGAGCGGGAGCGGCGGCGCCACCTCCTCTCCCTCGCCCCGCCGGCGGCGCGCGCCGGCCCGGCGGCGGAGCTGGTGCTGGCCGCCGACGCCTTCCTGATGAGCCCGGCGGGGCGCAGCGCCGACCAAGCCCGCGCGCAGGCCCGCGGGGACGAGGTGCGCAGCGTGGTGGCCGGCTACCACTGGTTCACCGACTGGGGCCGCGACACCATGATCGCGCTGGAGGGGCTGACGCTCTGCACCGGCCGCGCCGCGGAGGCCCGGTGGATCCTGCGCGCCTTCGCCGGGCACGTCCGCGACGGGCTGATCCCCAACCTGTTCCCGGAGGGGCGCAACGAGGGGCTCTACCACACTGCCGACGCCACCCTCTGGTTCTTCCACGCCGTCCACCGCTACGTCGCCGCCACCGGCGACCGCGCCACGCTGCGCCGGCTGCTGCCCGTCCTGCTGGACATCGCCGGGCACCACCGGCGGGGAACCCGCTTCGGCATCGGCATGGACCCGGCCGACGGGCTGCTGCGCCAGGGGGCGGAGGGCTACCAGCTGACCTGGATGGACGCCAAGGTGGAGGGCTGGGTGGTCACGCCCCGCCGCGGCAAGGCGGTGGAGATCAACGCGCTGTGGCACAACGCGCTGCGGCTGCTGGCCGGCTGGCTGGCGGAAGAGGGCCGCGGGGCGGAGGCGGAGCCCTGGGCCGCCATGGCCGACCGCGCCCGCGCCAGCTTCAACGATCGCTTCTGGTATGCCGAAGGCGGCCATCTCCACGACGTGGTGGACGCCGAGGGCGGCGGCGACGACCCGGCCTGCCGGCCGAACCAGGTGCTGGCGATCTCGCTAGACCATCCGGTGCTGGACCGGGAGCGGTGGGAGCCCGTCCTGCGGGCGGTGGAGGAGCGGCTGCTGACCCCGGTCGGCCTGCGCTCGCTGGCGCCCGGCCATCCCGACTACCGCGGGCGCTACTTCGGCGACCTCCGCTCCCGCGACGCCGCCTACCACCAGGGCACCGTCTGGGGCTGGCTGATCGGGCCCTACCTGGACGCCCGGCTGAAGCTGCACCCGGAGGACCGGGCCGGCGCGCGGCGCCTGCTGGAGGGCCTGGCCGCCCACCTGGGCGAGGCTGGCATCGGCACCCTCAGCGAGATCTTCGACGCCGAGCCCCCCTACACGCCCCGCGGCTGCATCGCCCAGGCCTGGAGCGTGGCGGAGGCGCTGCGCTGCTGGGTGGGGACGGCGGAGGGCGGGGCGGCGTGACGGGAGCTATTCCGCGGCGAGGTGCCCCGGGCGCCGCCGCGCAGGCTCGCCCCGCAGCATCCCGGCCAGCGACAGGTCCTCGTCGAGGTCGGGCCAGCTGACGCCCAGCCCGGCCGATACGATCTCGCACCGCGCCCGCGCCTCGGGCGGCGCCGCCAGGAGCCGGGGATACCAGGCGAGCGGCGTCGAGACGACACGTCCGTCGTCCAGCCGGACGGTCACGAAGTCGTCCGTCACGTCGACATGCACGATCGCCCGGTCAGTCATCGCCACCCCCGAAATGGGTCTGCCAGGCATTTAGAGCTCCTAACAGTACTGCGCGCCAGCCGCGATGGTAAGGTTTGCCGTCAGTCCGGCAGGAGGAGCGCCGAGGGCGGGGCGGCGCCCCGGCGAGGCGGTCCGACGCACCGGATGGCGAGCAAACCTTACCACCCCGCCCACACGCATTTCTGGGGGGCGGCCGGATTGCCGGCCCGTGGTCTGCGTCACGCGGCTTGCCCGATGCGCCGCATCGCGCCGCGCCGCCTTCCTTGCCACGCACCGGCACTCCGGCCGTCGCGGCGACGCGCAGTACTGTTAGGAGCTCTTAACACCTGCCACGATGTTCCGCCACCAGGGCGAGGACGATCCTCGCCTCATGCGCCGCGAAGCCCCGGCTGAGCGCCAGCCTCGGCGGGTCCTCCAGCCATATCTTGGCGGTGCAGGCGCCGCGATCTACATGCACGTGCGGGGGTTCGCTCCCTTCGTTGCTGAAGAAGCGGATCACATAGGGCCCGAAGCGTCCAATGGTCGGCATGCCCTTGCATGCTGCCACCTGCCATGCTCGGTTGCAAATCCCGCCTCACGCCGGCACAAGCCTCCGCCCCGTGCCCGGCCGGTCCGCGGCGCCCCACGCGTATTTGTAGTCCTCCCTCCCCCGCAGGAAGTCGAATTCCCGGCAGCCCTCGCGGGCGGCCTCCTCCACCGCGTGGGACAGCAGCAGGGCGCCGGGGCTGATCGCCCGGAAGGCCGGGTCGAAGCCGCCGATGTAGTAGTGGAAGCGCCCCTTGGCGGCGAGGCCGTACAGCATGGCGACGGCACGGCCGTCGAGGTCGAGGCGGTAGAGGCGCAGCAGCCCGGCTGCCTCCAGCAAGGGGGCTGCCTGCCGGTGGAAGGTACGGACGGCCGCGTCGTCCAGCACCCCCGTCCCGCCGCGCTCCCGCCAGCGGGCGCCGTGCAGGGTGGCCAGCGTGTCCAGGGCCGGCAGGACCTCCGCGCCGCGGACCCGGCGGGCGTCCAGCGTGCCCAGGCGGGCGGCGCGGTTGCGGGCGGTGCGTAGGTTCTGGGCGAGGCGGCGGGACGGCGCCGCGGGCAGCGCCAGCACCGGGCAGGGCTCCGCCTCCCACCGCTCCTCCCGCCAGCCCGGGGGCGCGGGACAGCCGGCGAGCGCGCCGCGGATGTCCGGCAGGTCGAGCGACAGCCCCGCCGCGCCGGCCGCGGCAAGCAGGGCGGTCGCGGCGCCGGGCCCGAGCGTCGGATCGATGAGGCCGCCCAGATGGTCGGTGATCCCCGCCCCCAGCGGCAGCAGTCGGCCCTCGTGGCGGAACAGCGGGAACAGGGCGTCCAGCCGGTCCGGGCCGCCGACGATGACGGCCGAGACCGCTTCCGGCGCGAAGACCCGGGCCCAGGGCAGCAGCCAGGCCGGGCTGTGGAAGGGCGTCGCCCCGGGGTCGCGCCGCCAGAGGTCCCACCAGGTGGCCTCCAGCGCCGCCAGGGCTGGGAGGCCCCCGACGGTGGCCGCATTGCCGGCGGGGAGCCTCATTACCCCCTCACCCACCCCGCGCCTGAAGCCGCGGGACCGCTTCCTCTCCCGCACGCAGAGAAGGCGTCCGGCGGGCGGCCAGCGTTCCGTACAGCTCCAGGTACCGCGCCGCCATGGAGTCCAGGGAGAAGCGCGCCCGGGCCCGGGCGCGGCAGGCGTCGGGGTCGAGCGCCGCGGCGGCGTGGATGGCGTCGGCCATGGCGGCCGCGTCGTCCACGACGAAGCCGGTCAGCCCGTGCTCCACCACCTCGGGCAGGGCGCCGTGGCGGAAGGCGACGACGGGGGTGCCGCAGGCCGCCGCCTCCATGGCGGTCAGCGAGCTCGTCTCTTCGCAGAGGCTGGGGATCAGGACGGCGCGCGCCATGCCCATCAGGCGGCGCTTCGGGGTGAAGCCCAGCGGCCCCAGGAAGCGCACCCGGCGCGACAGGCGGGGCCGCAGTACCCGGTCGAAATAGTCGAGGTGCGCGCGGTAGGGATAGACCCGGCCCGCCAGCAGCAGCGGCACCTCCGCCCGCTCCGCCGCCTCCACCGCATGCTCGAACCCCTTCTCCGGGCAGACCCGCCCGAGTGCGGCGGCGAAGCCGGCCTTGCGCCCGCGCCAGTCCAGCCGGTCCACCGGCACCCCGTTCGGGACCGCCGCCAGCAGGTTGGGCACGGGCGGGCAGCGGCGGCGCTGGCTGTCCGACACCGGGTTCAGCCAGGTGTCCGGCCGCGCGATGCGCCAGGTCTCCTCCGGGTACCAGGCCGGCGGCAGGTGCAGCGTCGCCAGCACCGGCACGCCCGGCGGCGGCAGGTAGGCCATGAAGTCGATGCCGTGCAGGTGCACGACGTCCACGGGGAAGCGGTCGAGCGCGTCGGCGATGGCGGCGGCGTGGCGGGCCTGGGCCGCCCGCTTCGCCGCCTCGTCCAACTCGCCCCGGGGCAGCGGCACCGGCAGCAGGGTCCCGGCCACCTCCGAGCCCTCGCAGGCGACGACGAGGGAGCGGTGGCCGGCCGCCACCAGCGCCCGGTCCATGTGGGACAGCACCTGCTCGGCGCCACCCACAGCCCCCTGGCCGACGGGTGCCAGCGGGTAGGCGACGCCGAGGACGGTCAGCGCCACGGCGGCGCCTCCAGCTGCAGCTGGGCGATGGCGGCGGCGGCCTCGTCGCGCCAGCGGGCGCCGTCCACCCCCCAGGAGAAGTTCTCGTAGTAGAGGCGGCCCGTATGCGGGGGCGAGAGGAAGTCGTAGTCCGGGGCCGTGCGCACCCGCTCCATCTCCAGCGGGAAGTTCTCCAGCATGCCGGCCTGGGTCGCGTGGCACTCGAAAAGCCGGCGCTTCAGGGCCTGCTGGTCGAGGTCGAGGGGCAGCACCTCCTCCACGACGCCGGCGGCCGGCAGGAAGGCGCCGGTCCTGAGGCCGCCGTCCGGCCCGGCATGGTAGCTCGCCATCTCCAGGATCTCCGGCGCCGCCAGCCCGGCCTCCCGCATCAGGGCGGAGGCCGCGTGCACGGCGAAGCAGGTGGCGTCGTGGTCGGGGTGGCCGCCCTCGTAGGGATGCGTCAGCACCACGCCAACGTCGGCCTGGTCGAACAGCTCGGCCAGCCGGCGCGCCAGCCCGGCCATGACGAAGCTCGCCTCCTGGTCGGCGATGCCTATGCCGACGACGCGCATGGGCGGGATGCCGGCCACCGCCATGGCGGCCTCCAGCTCGTCCCGGCGGGCGCCGGCATAGTCCTCGCGCGTCTGGAACCCGTGGGCGCGGGCGTCCACCAGGTCGGCCGGCGCCCCGTCGGTGACGTGCACCACCCGCACGCCCGCCAGCCGCGGCAGCTGCGCCCCCAGCCCCACCGTCTCGTCGTCGGGATGCGCCACGACGATGGCGACCCGCCGCGCGTCCAGCACCGGCGGGCCGGACGGCAGCAGGTCGCGCAGGAAGGCGGCGGCGGGCGGGTTGCGGGCCGCCCGTCCGCCGGGCCGGGAGGTCCCCCCGGCGATCACGCCGCCTCGGTGGACGCGAGCGGCGCCGTGCCCGCGGGGGCGGCGCTGCCGGCGTAGCGGCGGGTCATCTCCACGCAGAACTCCGCGAACTCCGCGGGGTCCTTGGGCGGGCTGGTGTAGTGCGGCTGCACCCCCTTGTGCTCCGGCGTGAAGCAGTAGGTGACGGTGACCTGGAAGTCCTTCAGCGCCTCCATCTGCCGGTCGAACCAGGCGAGCGCGTCGGGGCGGTAGTAGTCGGCCCAGGAGAGCCCGGTGCGCAGGTAGGTGACGCCCAGCTCCTTCATCCGCCGCACCGCCTCGTCCAGCCGGTGGTCCTGGTAGTGGAACCACTGGCAGAGCCCGACCTCCGGCGTCAGGCCGGCGAAGTGCCGGTAAGCCAGCTTCTCCGTCATGTCCTCGCGCACCAGCCCCATGTAGAAGTGCCGGTAGTAGGAGGAGCCCTCCGCCTCGCGGTGGCGGGTGGTGGCGGGCCAGGCCTTGGGCAGGTCGAACAGGCTGTACCAGTGGATGCGCGGGACCCGGCCGACCAGCAGCTCGGCGGAGCGCTTCAGCCCGAACTCCTGCACCTCCTCGGCGCCGAAGGTGGAGATGCCGACCTCGGAGACCCACAGCTCCTTGCCGGTGACCTGGCGGATCTCCTCCAGCTTGTCCGGCCACTCGTTGATCTGCCAGTGGTTCCAGTCCAGCGGGAAGCCGTGGACCGCCACCACGTCCATGTCGTCCAGCGCGCCCTTGCGGTCCAGGTTGCGGATGAAGTTGGGGTCGATGGGGGAGATGCCGCCCAGCACGCGCGGCACCTGCGGGCACGCCTCCTTCAGCGCCTTTGCGGTGATGGAGGTCATCTCGGCGAAGGCCGCCCAGTCGGGGTCGAGCTCCAGGTCCCAGTGGGACTTGTTGTTGGGCTCGTTCCACAACATTACCGCTTCGATCATCGGTCTCCCCTCTTCGTGCCGTTCGGCTTTGCGTCGGGTTGCTGGGACTTCAGGGATGGCGGGCGGGATAGACGGCGCCGGCGCCGTAGGGCGGTTCGGCACGCCGGCAGATGAAGACCTCCTGCTCGGGATGGTCGACGATCCGGAACCCGGCGCTGCGCAGCATGGCCTCGGCACAGGCGTTGTTGGGAACCCACCAGTTCGTCCAGTCGTGGGCGTATTCGTGCTCGACGAAATGCAGCCTGGGATATCCGGGACGGTCGAAGACATCGGTCGTCCAGAACGGATAGTCACTCTCCAGGGGCTCCACCTCGGGGCTACCCCGCTGCATGCTCTGGAACACCAGCAGGTCGCCGCAGACATGCTCGTGGATGAGGTCGAGCGCCAGCAGGGGATGGCGCAGGTGGTAGAGCACGCCCATGAAGATCACGACGTCGAACCGCTCGCCCAGCGCGCCCACGTCGTAGACGGACAGCTTGCGGAACTCGATGTCGAAGCCCAGCACCCCGGCGGCGAAGCGGGCCTGGTCCAGGTACTGGTCGTCGAAGTCGATGCCGACCACCCGCTCGGCCCCGCGCCGCTTCATCTCCAAGGAGTAGAAGCCGGCGTTGCAGCCGATATCGAGCACCGACCTGCCCGTGAGGTCGGCCGGCAGCGCGTGGGCGAAGTTGCGGAACTTCACCGCGGGATAGTCGCCCAGGAAATGGTCCGGCGCCGTGCGCACGCCCTTGAGGTCGAGGTTGTGGAACCAGGGGCCCAGCGCCTCCGCACGCCGGCGGATCTCCTCCGGCGGCAGGCCGCCGCCGGCCTTGTGCGTGTCCATCAGCGCGTCCTCATGGTCTGGGAGTGGGTCTCGGGGAACGGCAGGCCGGGGTTGCCCGACTGGCCGCTCAGCAGCCCGATGGCGGCGCGGTAGCCGTGGACGGTGCCGACGTCGACATAGGCCGTGCCGGCGCGGATGCCGACGGCGCGGCCGCCCCGCGCGATCCAGGCGTTGACCAGCGTGCCTATGTACTCGTCCTGCCGGTCGCGCCCGCGCCACAGCGCGTGCAACTCGTGCAGGACGGCGCCCGGCATCTTGAAGGCGCCCCAGATCCAGCGGGTGGAGGCGTCCTTCCGCTTCACCTGGATCTCCCGCACCGTGCCCTCGCCGTCCGTCACGACCGCGTCGAAGAACTCCGGCCGTTCCACCGGGAACAGCAGGAAGGACAGGCGGTCGTCGGGCAGCGCCCGCAGCGCGTGGTCGGGAAACCACACGGTGTCGGGCAGTCCGACGATGACCGGCTCGTCCGGCGGGATCAGCGGCAGGGCGCGGAAGATGGCGTCGCACAGCCCGCCCGGGTTCGGCTGCACCACATAGGCGATGGAGGCGGTGCCGTAGCTGCCGCCGTAATATTCCAGGATGTCCGACTTGCCGGGGGAGATGACGAAGCAGACCTTGTCCGCCCCGCCCTGCACCATGCGCTCGATCAGGTACTCGCTGACCGCGCGCGGGCGCTCTGTGTCGCCGTCGAGGCGGCTGCCGACCGGCAGCAGCTCCTTGGAGAAGGCGAGCGGCTGGATGCGGGTGCCGCTGCCCGCGGCCGGGACGATGCCCCACATGGGATCAGCCCCCCTGCACGCCGTCGCGGCGGTCCGCATCCCCGCCGGGGCGCGCCGCCGCCGGCCGGTGGGCGGCGGAGAGCGCGGCCAGCAGCTCGTCCGCCCGCCGGTCGGCCGTGTGCTCGGCCAGCACCCGCTCGCGCGCGGCCTCACCCACGCGCCGCAGCCCCTCGTCGGAATGGTCGATGGCGGCGACCGCCTCCGCCGTGGTGCGGGCGACCAGGATCTCGCGGCCGGGCGTGAAGAACCGGTCCAGCCCCTCCCACCAGTCCGACAGGACCGGGCAGCCGCAGGCCGCCGCCTCGAACAGCCGGCCGCTGGGGCACCAGCCCATCTCGGCCATCGCCCGCCGTGTCACGTTCACCGTCAGCCGGCCGGAGGAGAAGAAGGCCGGGTGCTCCGCCGGCGGCAGGTGGCGCACGAAATGGATGTTGGGCGTCCAGGGGAAGTCGGCCGGGTACTGCGCCCCGCCGATCAGGAAGCGCCGGCCGGTCAGCACGCGGGCCGGTTCCACGAACAGCCGCTCCAGCATGGCCTGCCGGTCGGCGGCGTAGGTGCCGAGGTAGGAGAGGTCGGCCCGGTAGTGCTCCACCGGCGGCACCGGGCGGTGCACGGCGGGATCGACGTGGCCGTAGAGCGGCACGACGGCCCGCGCGCCGAGCCGGTCGCGCAGCCCCTCCAGCGCCGCCCCGCCGGTGTAGCTCAGCACCAAGTCGAAGCCGCCCAAGCCGCGCGGGCCGATGTAGGCCAGCCCCTCCCCCGCCGCCAGGGTCGCCAGCGTGACCGGCGTGTCCAGGTCGTAGAAGGTGCGCAGACCGCGCCCCTCCTCCAGCACCAGCTCGGTCGCCTCGATCCCGTCGGGGCAGTAGGAGGTGACCATCGCCACGTCGGCGTCGGCCAGGTGCCGGCGCGCCTCGGGCAGCACCGTCTCCCAGTCCCGGTAGAGCACCAGCTCGCCGCCCGGCAGGTCCCAGAGGTCGCGGGCGCCCGCGTACCAGGGGACGTCCTTCTCCAGGAACACCACCCGGCAGCCGCGCCGCGCCAGCGCCGCGATCAGGCCGCGCCACAGCGTGGCGTGCCCGTTGCCCCAGGAGGAGGAGACCGTCAGGCCGAAGACGACGATCTTCATGCCGCCGCCCTCCCCGGGAAGGCCGGCCCCGCAGCCGCCACGCTCGCTCTCATTCCGCCCCCACCTCGTTCAGCGACAGCACGCGCGGCCCCCACTCCGTCAGCTCCAGCCGGCTCAGCGACGCGGGCGCGACCTCCAGCCGGAGCAGCAGGTCGAGCGGCATGCCGAGCGCCCAGCAGAGCGCGGCGCGCAGCGGATCGGCATGTCCCACCAGGGCGACGGTCCCGTCGGGATCGCCCTGGCGCAGCCGTTCCAGCAGCCCAACCATCCTGAGCTGAACCTGTCCCATCCCCTCCCCGCCCGGGGTACGCGCCCCCGACCGGAAGGAGTTCCAGCGCGCCCAGAGGGGGTCGCCCGACAGCTCGTCGAACCGCCGCCCGGTCCAGGCGCCGAAGTCGATCTCGATCAGGTCGGGCTCCGCCTCGACAGGCAGGTCAAGCCGGCGGCCGAGGATGGCGGCGGTTTCCCGGCAGCGCTGGACGGGGCTGGTCAGCAGGCGCGACGGGCGCTCACGCAGGAGCCGGCCGGCGAGGCGCTCCGCCTCCGCCCGGCCGGCGGCACTGAGGGAGACGCCCTCCATGCGCCCCGCCAGGGTTCCGCCCAGCAGGTCGTGGCTGCCGTGGCGGACCAGCAGGAACAGGGTCATAGGCCGTGGTCGCCGTCGATGAACCCGCGGGCGTGCTGGCGGGCCTCCGCGTCGGTGAACTGGCGCGGCGGCGACTTCATGAAGTAGCTGCTGGGCCCCTCCAGCGCGCCCGACACGCCGCGGTCCAGCGCCAGCTTCACGCAGCGCACCGCGTCGATGACCACGCCGGCGGAGTTCGGGCTGTCCCAGACCTCCAGCTTCAGCTCCACGTTCAGCGGCACGTCGCCGAAGGAGGTCCCCTCCATGCGGATGTAGGCCCATTTGCGGTCGGTCAGCCAGGGCACGTAGTCGCTGGGCCCGACATGCGCGTCCTCGTTCGACAGCGGCACGTCCATCTGGCTGGTCACCGCGTTGGTCTTGCTGATCTTCTTGGACTCCAGCCGCTCGCGCTCCAGCATGTTCTGGAAGTCGCTGTTGCCGCCGAAGTTCAGCTGGTAGGTGTGGTCCAGCCGCACGCCCCGCTCGCGGAACAGGTTGGCCAGAACCCGGTGCACGATGGTGGCGCCGACCTGGGACTTGATGTCGTCGCCGATGATGGGCAGCCCCGCCTCCTCGAAGCGGCGGCGCCATTCGGGGCGGGACGCGATGAAGACCGGGATGCAGTTGACGAATCCGCAGCGCGCCTTCAGCGCCGCCTCGACATAGAACTCGGTCGCCTTCTGCGAGCCGACCGGCAGGTAGGAGACGACGACGTCGGTGCCGGTGTCGCGCAGCACCTTGGGCACGTCGGCGACGGGCAGCTCGGACTCCGGCACCGACTGGCGCAGGTAGCTGCCCAGCCCGTCCAGCGTCGGCCCGCGCCGGACCGTCACGCCCAGCGGCGGCACCTCGGCGAAGCGCTTGGTGTTGTTGGGCGGCGCCAGGATCGCCTCGGCCACGTCGCGGCCGACCTTGTTGCGGTTCACGTCGAAGGCGCAGGAAATCTCCACGTCGCCGACATGGTAGCCGCCCAGCCGGACGTTCATCAGGCCGGGGACGGCGTCGTTGTCGCCGGCCCTGCGGTAGTATTCGATCCCCTGCACCAGGGACGAGGCGCAGTTGCCGACACCGACCAGCGCGACCCGGACTTTCCGCTCAGCCAATTCACCAGGCTCCCGACCCGAGACCCCGGGCAGGCCCCCGCGGAAGCCCGGCACCGGAAGGTGGAGGGGCGGCCGCCACCGAGGCCGGCCGCGCATCCGGCCGCCGGAGGGGAATTCCGACGCCCAGCCGCCCTCACCAGCGGCAGACCGTCGGCGACGGCCGGATGCACTGGACAAACGGCGCCCCGCCGGCCTTGTTCCTATGTAGATGGTGCCCAAGTGGTGCAGGCGCGAAGCGGGCGGGGTGCCCCCTTCGGGCGGGTGGTAGCCCGGGACGTCGCATTGCGCTGACGCTCAATGCGACCTACGGTTGAGGGGATGCGCAGGTCGCATGGAGGCGAAGCCGCAATGCGACGGACCACGCCGCAAACCGCCCGCGCCGGATCAAGGCCCGGCGCTGTCCGCGTCGGCGATGTGCTTCTCGAAGAAATAGTCGGCGTAGGGATCGTCGTTGAACCGGTCGATCTCGGTCCAACCCCATCGCCGGTACATGGCGATGGCGTCGGTCAGGGCGCGGTTGGTGTCGAGACGCAGCGTCGCGATGCCCAGTTCCCGCGCCACCTGCTCCGCCGTCCGGGCGAGGCGGCGCCCCAGGTCGAGGCCGCGGACCGTCCGGTCGACCCAGAGCCGCTTGATCTCCGCCAGCCGCTCACCGGACCGCTTCAGGCCCACGCAGCCCAAGGGCATGCCTTCCGACAGGGCCACCAGAAAGGTGCCGCGGGGGCGCCGCATGTCGTCCAGGTCGGGATCGCGGGAGAGGCCCACCTGGAAGCCCTCCTCGAACCGCTCGTCCAGCTCGGCGTAATAGCGTCCCAGGCAGAACCGGGCCTCCGGGCCGGCGGGATCGACCTCAGTGACGGCGATCCGGTCGGATTCCAGGACGGCGGCGATCAGGTCCATGGCCGCCAGCACCGCGTCGGCGTCCCTGCACCGGCCCAGCAGCGCCGCCGCGCGCGCGTCGGACAGCTCCTCATAGACCCGGAACTCCGCCTCGCCCGCCGCGGTCAGCCGCACGACCCGCCGCCTTGCGTCGTCTGGATGGGGCTCGGTGACGACCAGCCCTTCCTCCTCCAGGCTCCGCAGCAGCCTGCTCGCGAGGCCGGAATCGAGCTTCAGGCAGGCCCGCAGGGCGGCGA
>Ga0196963_10001854_pt1 | contig 13462 bp, 12 predicted proteins | sample S1_5metaG_FD_148600 | JGI IMG/M metagenome (GOLD analysis project Ga0196963, IMG submission 148600) | Soil microbial communities from Anza Borrego desert, Southern California, United States - S1_5 | ecosystem: Environmental > Terrestrial > Soil > Desert | place: USA: California | collected... | reverse complement strand
ACCGTGACTTCACTGCCCGGCGCCATCGCGCCCGACAAGGCTTGCTTCACGCTGACCACGCTCATCTTGATTCTCCGAAGGGGCGGCCCCAATGCAGCCGGGCATGATACCGGTAGAATCGTCCCCATGAGCATCCGACTGACCCCGACCGCGCTCGAACGCGCCCGCCGCTTCATCGACAGCCAAACCAATGCCAAGGCACTGCGCTTCGGCGTGCGTCGTACCGGCTGCTCCGGCTGGGGCTACGAGGTCGACGTGACCGATGAGATCGCCGCCGACGACACCGTGTTCGAACAGGACGGCGTGCGTGTCGTGGTCGATGCCGCCAGCCTGCCGCTGGTCGCCGGTACCGAGATCGACTTCGTTCGCAACGGTCTCAACCACAGCTTCGTATTCCGCAATCCCAACGCGAAGGCCGCCTGTGGCTGCGGCGAGAGCTTCACCACCGACGCCGTCGGCTAGGTGTCGTACGCCTCACGCCGCTCGAAGGGGCGCATAATCCCTGAACCGGCCGCTCAGGCCGCATGAGGGGAGTGCCATGTTGCTTCGCTCCGCCGCCGGCACGCTCGTGCTGTCCGCGACACTGTTCACCTCCGCCGACGCCGTCGAGCTGCGCGTCTTCGAGTGGGAGGGCTACATCACCGTCTACGAACAGGCCTTCGAGGCCCATGCCAAATCGAAGGGCAAGGACATCGACCTGGTGTTCTTGAAGAAGCCCGACGGCTCGCCCTGGTACATCGGCAGCGCCGACGACATCTTCGAGCAGACCCGCAAGGGCGCCGTCGACGTGGTGACGCCGACGCACAACTACTACAAGCAGGAGCGCGGCAAGCTGATGCAGCTGCTGCATCCGATCGACACAGCCAAGCTGAGCAACTACACGGATGTCTATCCGGGGCTGCGCAACGCCGGCTATGCACGCGACGAGGTCGGCAAGGTTTACGGCTTGCCGCTGCTCGGTGGCTCCTATGCGCTCGCCTACAACGCCGACAAGGTCTCGGCGCCGGATAGCTGGGCGGTATTGCTGAAGCCCGAGGCCAAGGGCACGTTCTCGGTGACCGGCGACCAGCACGAAGCGAACGTCTACCAGATGGCCCGCCTGGCCGGGGTCGCGTTCGCCGATCTGTACGACTACGACAAGTTCACGCCCGAGCAGCGCCAGGCGACCGCCGACAATTTGAAGCGCCTGGTGGCGAACGCCGCGAACTTCTGGGGCGGCATGCCCACGGCCGAGCAGATGGCGTCGCTGAGCTACGTCACCGACTATTGGTTCGGCGTCGCCGCAGCGAACAAGGCGGGGCAAAACTGGAAGTTCGCCGAGCCGAAGGAAGGCGTGACCGTGTGGCTGGATAATGTCTCCATCGCCGCCAGCACGGCGCAGGATCCGGCCAAGCTCGAGGCGGCCTATCTGCTGCTCGATTACATGATCGGCGTCGAAGCGCAAGCGACGATCGCACGCGAATTCGGCAGCGTCATCGTCAACCCCAAGGCCAAGGCCAAGCTGAGTGCCGAGCAGGCTGCAGCGCAGCCGGGCGAGGACTTCTTCGTCGAGGAGCGCTTCTGGCAGCCGCTGTCCGATCGCAGCCGCAACGGCTTCAAGAAGATGTGGGAGGACGCGCTCGCCGCCGCGGGCAAGAAATAGGCTCGCGCGCCGCGGTTGCTTGCGGCGCGGCCTCGCAACGCCTAAAATTGCGCGCCCCTGGACCGACCCCGGGCCGGGGCCCTTGCCTCACCGCGGCGCCCACGCGCACGTCGGGAGGCTGCGTGCCGGCAATTCCGCCGCCACGACATCCACAAGGACATCCCATGCGTCATTACGAAATCGTGTTCATGGTCCATCCGGACCAGAGCGAGCAGGTCCCCGCGATGATCGAGCGTTACAAGACGCTCATCGAAAGCGACAACGGCAAGATCCACCGTCTGGAAGACTGGGGCCGCCGCCAGCTGGCCTATCCGATCCAGAATCTGGTGAAGGCGCACTACGTGCTGCTGAACATCGAGTGCTCGCAGAACGTGCTGAACGAGCTGGTCGCCGGCTTCCGCTTCAACGACGCGGTGCTGCGCCACATGGTCATCAACCGCGATGGCCCGGTGACCGAGCAGAGCTTCATCATGAAGAGCAAGGACGAGAAGCCGGAGCGTCGTCGTCGTGACGAGGAAGGCGCCGAAGCCGCCACCGCCGACGAAGCCGCCTGAGCCCATAAAGGAACACATCCATGTCCAAGTTCTTCCGCCGCCGCAAGTTCTGCAAGTTCACCGCCGAGGGCGTGACCGAGATCGACTACAAGGATCTCAACACGCTGCGCCAGTACATCAGCGAGACCGGCAAGATCGTGCCGAGCCGCATCACTGGCACCAAGTCGCGCTACCAGCGTCAGCTCGCCACCGCGATCAAGCGCGCGCGCTACCTGGCTCTGCTGCCGTACTGCGACAACCACTAAGGGATGCACGGCGCGGCTTGGTTTGAGTCGCGCTCGTCCTGGCCGGATATCGCATTCACATCCCGCTGTGCGCTTCGCGCACAGCGGGCCCCTTGACTCAAGGGGCCTCCAAGAGCGGGCAGCCGCGCTGCCCTCAAGTCCGTTCGGACAGCCACGCGTTGCGGGCCATTCCAGGGCTCGCTAACGAATACGGAGTAATTCCATGGAACTGATTCTTCTGCAGAAAGTCGCCAACCTCGGCGGCCTGGGCGACAAGGTCAAGGTCAAGCCGGGCTACGGCCGCAACTTCCTCGTGCCGCAGGGCAAGGCGGTGCCGGCCACCGCGGCGAACATCGCCGAGTTCGAGAAGCGCCGCGCCGAATACGAGGCCAAGGCCAAGGCGCTGTTGTCGGGCGCCGAAGCGCGCCGTGCGCAGCTCGAAGGCCAGTCGGTGACGATCCGCGCCAATGCCTCGACGGAAGGCAAGCTGTTCGGCTCGGTCGGTCCGCGTGATATCGCCGAGGCGTTCACCGCCGCCGGCATCGCGCTCAACAAGAGCGAAGTCGTGATGGGCGAAGGCCCGATTCGCCGCACCGGCGAGTTCGAAGTGCTGATCCATCTGCACGCCGATGTCGAGACTACGGTCAAGGTGATCGTGCAGCCGGAAGCCTGATCGGCGCCGTACCGCTGACGATGTACCGCAACGGGCGCCGCGAGGCGCCCGTTGCGTTTCGTGGGGCTGAACCTGCTGTGACGCGGTCTCAAGCTCTGCGATTTCCACCTGCTATCCACAGACTTATGCGCAGCGGGCTCGGCACGGCACGACGTAGCATTGCCTGCCTTGTCGATGCGCTGTGCAAGCGCTCGCTTCCTCGACGCCCGGATAGCCATGGCCGCCGTTTTTCCCCGCCGCTCCCCCGAACGCCCTGAATTCCGCGCCGACAGCCTGCGCGTGCCGCCGCACTCGATCGAAGCCGAACAGGCCGTACTCGGTGGCCTGATGCTGGCCGAGAAGGCCTGGGACCAGGTCGCCGATCGCCTGCGCGAGGAGGACTTCTACCGGCGCGATCATCAACTGATATTCCGCGCGATTGGTGCGCTATCGGAAAAGAACCAGCCCTGCGACGCGGTGACGCTGGGCGAATGGTTCGAAGCCCAGGGCCTGGCCGAGCAGGTTGGCGGCAGCAATTACATCCTCGAGCTGGCCAGCACCACGCCCAGCGCGGCCAACATCACCGCGTATGCCGACATCGTTCGCGAGAAGTCGGTGTTGCGCCAGCTGATCGACGTCGGCACTGGCATCGCCAACGACGGTTTCCAGCCGGAAGGTCGCCCGGCACGTGAGATCGTCGAATCCGCCGAGCAGGCGGTGTTCCGCATCGCCGAGGCCGGCAGCCGTGGCCGCCAGGGCTTCGTCGCGATTCGCGGCGCGGTGAAGGAAGCGTTCCGCATGCTGCAGGAGCGCTACGAGAGCAAGGGCCAGATTACCGGCGTGCCGACCGGCTTCATCGACTTCGACAACATGACCACCGGCTTGCAAGGGGGCGACCTGGTGATCCTCGCCGCGCGTCCGTCGATGGGCAAGACCGCGCTGGCGCTGAACATGGCCGAATACGCGGCGCTCAAGACCAAGCGCGCGGTGGCGGTGTTCTCGATGGAAATGTCCGCCTCGCAGCTCGCCTTCCGCTTGATCTCATCATTGGGGCGGATCAATGCGCAGCGGCTGCGCACCGGCCAGCTCGAAGACGAGGACTGGAGCCGCGTGAGCCACGCGATTACGCTGCTGGCCGAGGCCAAGATCTTCATCGACGACACACCGGCGCTGTCGCCGACCGAGCTGCGCTCGCGCGCGCGGCGCCTGGCGCGCGAGCACGGTGGCTTGGGCCTCGTCGTCATCGACTACCTGCAGCTGATGCAGGTCCCGGGCAACAAGGAGAACCGCGCCACCGAGATCTCGGAGATCTCGCGCTCGCTGAAGGCGCTGGCGAAGGAGCTGAACGTGCCGGTGATCGCGCTGTCGCAGCTCAACCGCTCGCTGGAGCAGCGCCAGGACAAGCGCCCGGTGATGGCCGACCTGCGCGAATCCGGCGCCATCGAGCAGGATGCCGACGTCATCATCTTCATTTACCGCGACGAGTACTACAATCAGGATTCGACCGACAAAGGCCTCGCCGAAGTCATTATCGGCAAGCAACGTAACGGCCCGACCGGCACGGTGAAACTGGCCTTCCACGGCCAATACACGCGCTTCGATAACTACACCTCGGAAAGTTATAGCGGCTCGTTCGAGTGACCCGCCCGTGGGCGGGGAGCCGGCGCGCCGCCGATCCCCGCCCTGCGTCCCGAACATGAGTCGCCCCACCTCCGCCACGATCCACCTCGACGCGCTGCGTCACAATCTCTATCGCATTCGTGAACTCGCGCCGCACAGCCAGGTGATGGCGGTAGTGAAGGCCGACGGCTATGTCCATGGCCTGGAGCGGGCCGCGCGGGCGTTGGAAGGGGCGGATGCGTTCGGCGTCGCGGCGATCGCCGATGCCGAGCGCCTACGCGCCGCCGGTCTGTCGCAGCGGATCGTGCTGCTGTCCGGCTTCGACGAACCGAGTGATCTGACGCAGCTGCGCCGCTTGAAGCTCGACAGCGTCGTACATCACGAAGAACAGCTGCGGATGCTCGAGATGGACCGCGATCCGCAGCCGCTGCGGCTATGGCTGAAGCTCGACACCGGCATGCACCGGCTCGGCTTTCCGGCAGCGCGCGCGGCTCAGGTCTACCAGCGCCTGCGTGCATTGCCGCAGGTGGACAGCGAACTCACTCTGATGACCCATTTCGCCCGCTCGGATGAGTTCGATTGCGATGCGACCCGCGCGCAGATCGATTGCTTCGCGCGCGCCACGGAAGGTCTGCCGGGGCCGCGTTCGCTGGCGAACTCCGCCGCCGTGCTCGGTTGGCGCGATGCCCATGCCGACTGGGTGCGGCCAGGGGGGGCGCTCTATGGCTTGTCGGTCGTCGAGGGCGCAGCGGCAGCCAGTTTCGGCCTGAAGCCGGCGATGAGCCTGACCACTCGCTTGATCGCGATCAACGAGGTCGCCGCCGGCGAATCCATCGGTTATGGCGGGACCTTCATCGCGCCGGAGAGGATGCCGATCGGCATCGCGGCGATTGGCTACGGCGATGGCTATCCGCGTCACGCGCCGAGCGGCACGCCGGTGCGGGTCCGAGGGCAGCGCACGCTCACCGTCGGCCGCGTGTCGATGGATCTGTTGGCGGTGGATCTGCGCGGGCTACCCGAAGCACGGGTCGGTGACCCGGTGCTGCTGTGGGGGCCGGGCTTGCCGGTCGAGGAGGTCGCGGCGGCGGCCGGCACCTTGTCGTACGAGCTGACCTGCGGCATCACCCGGCGGGTGCGCTTCGTCGAGGCCTAGCCGGGGCTCGGTCGGCAACGGCGCCGGCAATCGTTCTGCGACACACGCGCCGCCATGGATATCGCGGGGCGACGCGATACCGGCGTGAGCCCGCAGTGCCTCGATCCGGACCGGCACGCTTTCAGGGGCAGCATTATCGCTGGTCGCATTGAGCTGGCCGGGGCCATCAGCGCGTCGCAGTTGGCACCCGCCGGATCGCCGGCCGGCCCCAGCGCGGCCAGCAACGATGCGGGCACGCTTTGGATTGGCGCCCATGGTCTGGCAGCCACCGCAGCAGCGGCCGGGCAGCGGCTTCGAGGGGGGCGTTCGCCAAGCCGCTCAGCCGTTATCCGTCTCCCCGTGCAGCGCGGCCTCGATGCGGCCAAGCAGGGCGGAAATCTTGTACGGCTTGATCAGATAATCGTTGACGCCCAGCGCCTTGCAGCGCAGCACGGACGATGTGTCCACCTGCCCGGTGATCATCACGATCGGGATGTTGGCGAGCCTGGGATTGGACTTCATGAACTCGACGACGCCGATACCGTCGATGCCCGGCATGTTGATGTCGAGCAGGGCGAGATCGATGGTCGTCGTTTCGAGCAACTCGATTGCGCGCTTGCCGCTGGCCGCCATCTCGAAGCCGTAGTCTTCCAGCGACAGTACACGCGTCAGCAGCGTTCGCATGTTGTCTTGGTCGTCGGCAACCAGGATGACGGGCTTGCGGTCGGACATGGCGAGCGCCCAGGCAAGTATGAAGCGGCATTGTGCCGCATCGTCGCGCCGCACGCCTGCCGTTAGACTGACCCAGGTCATGCCCGGATGGTTGCCGGAGAGCGGCCGCGATGCCCGAACAATTCGTGTTTCGCAGTCAGGACGATGCGGCGCGACAATATTTCTACGTGCCAGAGGTGTCACGCCCGGCCGGGGCGACCACCCAATGGTTGTGCTTCCGCTTCCGCAGTGCGGGTATGCAGCGGCACTCGGCCGCCTCGCATTTCGCCATCGCGCTGCGCGCCGAGCTCGGGTTCGATGCGGACGGGCAACCAATTTCGATTTCCGGCCGTGGCATCACTTGGGGTGACACCTCGCAGGCCTGGGCGCCGCCGGACAACGCATTCGCTGTCGCGCCCGGGTTCGGTGGTGCGCGCGGCGCGCAGGTGGAGAGTTTCTGGGCGGGCGGCAACTTTCTCTACCGTCAGGCACGGCTGCTCGACCAAGGGTTGGTCGACGGCACTAACTATCATGTCCATCTGCACGTCAGCGACGAGCGCTGGGTGGCGTTCTGGGTGCTGGACGATGCGGGCCGGCCGATCGACCCGGCCGGGCACGCCTGCGTTCAGGACCGCGCCGAGCATCCCGTGGCACCCGATCGCACCGGCATCGTGATCGCCCTCGGCCGCGCCCCGAGGGAGACTGGGCCCTGGCAGGCCGAGTTCAGCGAGCTCGAGTGGGGCTGGTTCTGAGCCTGTTTGCAGCAGGTTCAAGCGGACGGCCGAAGTGCTTGCAATGGGGCGGGATTCAGGGCCATGCTTACGCCGTGTCCCCGATCGGAGGGCTGGTTATGGCCAAACGCAAGTCACCCACTGGCGCTACGCGCCTGGATGTGCCGGAAAAGGGCACCTATGGCTGGATGATGCGGATCAAGCGTGGCGACACCTTCATCCAGGAGTTCTACGCGGACGCGCAGTACGGGGGCAAGCGCGCGGCACAGCAGGCTGCTCGCGCTCGCTACGCAGAGCTGGCGGCGCAGTTGCCGCCGCCGTCCACGTCGGAGGGCCGGGTCACCGCACGCAACACATCCGGCACGGTGGGCGTGCGGCTCTCGCGCGACAGCGGCCGGCGCTCGGCGGAGAACAACTACTATTCCTACGTCGCTTTCTGGCGCGACAAGGGCAAGGACATCACCATCCGCTTCTCCTGTGAGAAGTACGGCAAGCGTGCCGCATTGGAGATGGCCAAGATCGCGCGCGAGAACCGGGTGAAGGACCGTGCCTGGGTCGAAGCGGCCTACAAGCAGAAGAAAAGCGCCAAGGCTGCTGCCAAGAAGCGCGCGTAATCCAGCAGCGCCCGGTCGCCGGGCGCATGTTCGCTCATTGGAAACGGCGGACGCCGGGGTCTATATCCGGGCCTTGCGCCTATCCTGGGCAGGTCGCCGCCCGATTCGGGTGGTCAATGCTGCCTGCCGATGAGGTGATGCCGTGTCCGAACCCACCCGTGCCCTGCATCTGGTTGCGCGTCCCGAGGGGCTGCCCAAAGAGAGCGACTTCGAGATTCGCGAGTCGATCCTGCCCGATCCGGAAAAAGGGCAGGTGTTGGTCCATGTCCGCTACATCTCGGTCGATCCGGCGATGCGTGTATGGATGAGCGTGCAGAAATCGTATTGGCCACCTGTCGAGCTCGGCGATGTGATGCGGGCTGCGGCGATCGGTGTCGTGCATAAGTCCGCCGAGCCGGCGCTTCCAGAGGGCACCTGGGTCAGCGGCATGTTCGGCGTGCGCGAATCGCTGATCTGCGATGCAAAGAGCCTGCGCCCGTTCGACCCCGCACCGCTCCCGGATGAGCGCTGGGCCTTGTCGCTGTTCGGCGGTACCGGCCTCACCGCTTACTTCGGCCTCATCGATATCGGCCGGCCGCAGCCCGGGGAAACGCTCGTGGTGTCATCGGCAGCCGGTGCAGTCGGCTCGGCGGTCGTGCAGATCGCCAAGCAGCTCGGTTGCCGGGTGATTGGCATCGCCGGCGGCAAGGAGAAGTGTGACTACGTGGTCGAGGAGCTCGGTGCCGACGAGGCCATCGATTACAAGCGGGAGAAGGTCGACGAGAGCCTGCGCCTGTACTGTCCGCAAGGTGTCGACGTGTATTTCGACAATGTCGGCGGTGAGATCCTCGATACGGTGCTGCGCCGTCTGGCGCGTCGCGCGCGCATCGTGCTGTGCGGCGGTATTTCCCAGTACAACGCCACCGGTGAGCCGCGGGGTCCGGCCAACTATCTGAATTTGATCTCGGCGCGGGCGCGTATGGAGGGCTTCGTGGTGATCGACTATCTCGATCGCACCGACGAGGCAATCGCTGCGATGCTGCCCTGGGTGCGCAGCGGCAAGCTGCGCTCGCGCATCGACGAGGCGATCGGCATCGCCGAGTTCCCGTTGGCGCTGCGCCGTGTGTTCACCGGTGCCAACTTTGGCAAGCAGGTGGTGAAGATCTAGCCACGCCGGGTCAGCGCTCGTCCGTTGGGCACGAGCGCTTCGACCCTGCCGGCGCGCATGGCGTACGGCCGGGCCTGCGCCCATAATCGAACCGCACGCCGCGCGTGAGGTGCCGGCTGCGGAATTTGTCTGCTTTGGGAGGCAGGGTGTCGAGCCGGCTTGGGCCTGCATACCGCACTTCGACACTTCGCCGTGTGCTGGTGGCGTGCGCGTTGCTGCTCGGGCTGGGCCAGGCGCCCACGGCGCGCGGTGCCGAGCAGGCTAGCGAGTACCAGCTCAAGGCGGCCTTCCTTTTCCACTTCACCAGCTTTATAGAATGGCCTGAACGCGCCTTTGCTGGTCCGGATGCGCCGTTTCGCCTGTGCCTGGTGGGCGGCGACCCGTTCGGTGCCGCGATCAAGTCGCTGGAGTCGAAGACCTACCGTGGCCGGCGCATCGTCGTCGAGGCCCTGGGCGGCGAGATCGCCGCGGGGCACTGCCAGATCGTCTACTTCAATGGCCGCGTGCCGGCGGAGATGAGAGCCCTGGCCCAAGAGGGCGCCGGGCAGGCGGTTCTGACGGTCAGCAGCGAGGACGCCTTCACGGAGCAAGGCGGCATGATTCAGTTCGTGCCGGTCGAGGGGCGCGTGCGGATTCAGGTCAATCTCGCCGCCGCGCGCGCGGCCAATCTGCGCGTCAGCGCAAAGCTGCTCGAGGTGGCGGTCAAGGTGATCGACAGCAACGCAGGGCAGGCGCGGTCATGAATCTGGTGCGTCGGCTCACGATCCGCGCCAAGTTGATATCGGTGATCCTCGGGGTCAGCCTGGCGGGCATCGCCGCGCTGGCGTTGCTGGCGCTGTTTCGCGAGCAGGCGGGCGCGCGTCTGGGCATGGCCGAGGAACTGCAGTCGCTGGCACGGTTGGTCGCCAACCGCAGCGAGGCCGCATTGGCATTCCAGGACGAGGGACTGGCGCAGGAGAACGCGGCCGCGCTGGCCGAGTTGGAGCAGGTCGAAGCGACTTGCATCTATGAAGGCGACGATCGATTGTTCGCGGCCTACCGGGCCGCCACGGTGACCTGGAACTGCCCGGATCGAGTGCCGGTGATCGAAGACGACGCGCGGGTTCGCGCCGATGGCATCCTCGTCGTAAGTCCCATCGGCCCGGAGTCGCAACCGCTTGGATACATCCTGGTACGGGCCTCGCTCGAGCCGCTGATGCAGCGGCTCAACGCTCAGTTGCGCGCGCAGGCGGTCACCGCCGCGGGCGTGGGCCTCGCCTCGCTGCTGCTGGCGCTCTGGCTGCAGGGCCTGATCTCGGTACCGATCAAACAGGTGCGCGATGTTGCCGCGCAGGTTATGGAGCACGGCGACTTCTCGCTGCGCGCCCCGGTGCGCTCGGCGGACGAAGTAGGCGATCTCGCCGAGCATTTCAACCGCATGCTGGCTCGTATCGAGACGCAGAACCGGGATCTCACCCGACTCAATGCGAGCCTCGAAGACATGGTGAGGCAGCGCACCGCGGCGCTGAGCGAGGCGCTGGAGACGCTGAAGCGTGCCCAGGACGAGTTGATTCGCTCGGAGAAGATGGCCGCGCTCGGCTCGCTGGTGGCCGGCGTCGCGCACGAGTTGAACACCCCGATCGGCAACGCGCATACCGTCGCGACGACGATCGAGCAGCGCAGCAACGAGCTGCGTGCGCTGGTCGAATCCAACCAGGTGCGGCGCTCGCAACTGGATGCGTATCTCAAGGCCTTGAGCGAGGGCAGCGCGCTGGTGACCCGCAACCTCGTGCGGGCGCGCGAGCTGGTCGGCAGCTTCAAGCAGGTGGCCGTGGATCAATCGAGCGACAAGCGGCGGCCCTTTGATCTTGCCGAAGTCGTCGAGGAAACCCTGACCACGCTGCGGCCGGCGCTGCGGCAGAAGCGCTATCAGTTGATCAACGCGGTGCCGCCCGGCATTCGCATGGACAGCTTCCCGGGGGCCGTGGGGCAGATCGTCACCAATCTGGTCAACAACGCCGTGCTGCACGGCTTCGATGGTCGCGACCACGGGCAGGTCCGGTTCGATGCGAGCGCCGATGGGAGCCATGTCAGCCTGCGGATTTGCGACGATGGGATCGGCATGAGCGACGAGGTGCGCAAGCGCGCGTTCGATCCGTTCTTCACCACGCGTTTTGGACAGGGAGGCTCCGGCCTCGGCCTCAGCCTCGTGTTCAATCTGACGACAGGCGTGCTTGGTGGGCGGTTGCGGCTGGACAGTACCCCCGGCGCGGGCACCGAATTCGTTTTCGAACTGCCTATCACGGCGCCCGAGCGAAGTGGCGAGGACGGCGCGTCGGCCTGGTCGCAGGTTGGACCTGCGACCACCCGAGGAGAGATACTGGCGCCATGAACTCCGGCCATCAGGAAGACGCGCTGGTATTTGTTCCGGAGGCCGAGCCGGAAGCGCTGGAACTCGCCCCACCGAGCTGGCGAGTGCTGGTGGTGGACGACGACCCGGATGTCCACGCCGCCACCGTGCTGGCGTTGGAGGGCGAGCTGATTTGCGGTCGGCCGCTTGCATTCACCCATGCGCACAGCGCCAGCGAAGCGGAGCGCCTGCTCGCCGCCGACGGCGAGTTCGCGGTGATCCTGCTGGACGTGGTGATGGAGTCGGCGCATGCGGGCTTGGAGCTCGTCGATACCATCCGACGTCGCTTCGGCCTGCATCGGCCGCGCATCATCCTGCGCACCGGGCAGCCCGGCTACGCGCCGGAGATCAGCGTGGTGCGCGAGTTCGACATCAACGACTACCGCACCAAGCAGTCGCTGTCGCGCACTCAGTTGTTGACGCTGTTCACCGCCGCGATCCGCGCCTACGAGCAGATCATCGCGCTCGACCGCAGCGGCTTCGGGTTGGAGCAGATCGTCGAATGCTGCAGCGGGCTGACGATCGACCAGGGCATCGGCGTCTTCGCCGAAGAGGCGATCCAACGCCTTGCGGCGGTGCTGAATCAGCACACCTCGGGGGTGTTCCTGGCCCAGCTGCCGGAACCCGGCGGCGGCACGCCGACGTTGCGCATCGAAGGGGCGACCGGCCGCTTCGCCGGACTGGTCGGCCAGGCGGTCGATGCGCTGGAAGGAGGGCCACTGCGCCAGGCCGTGCAGCAGGCGCTGGAAACGCGCCAACTGCAGACTCACCCGCGGGCATTGGCATTCGTACTGAATTCGCGCACGTCGGCGCTGTGCGCGCTCGGCATCGAGCTGGTGCGTCCGCTCGATCACGTGGATAGGCGATTGGCGTCCGTCTACGCGCATAGCGTCGCCGCCGTCGCGGACACTCAGCGCCTGCTGTCCAGCCTGCATCGCACGGCCTACATGGACAGCCTGCTCGGCATCGCCAACCGCTCGGCCCTCGTCTACGAAATCGACACGCTGCTTCACGCCGGTGTGCCGCAGGGCCTGGCGTTGAGCCTGATCGACATCGATCAGTTCTCCGAGATCAACGAAGCCTTCGGCGACAGCTTCGGCGACGAGCTGCTGCGCGCGGTCGCAGCGCGCCTGCGCGGTGCGTTCGCCAGCGAGGATTTGGTCGGGCGCATCGCCAACGACACGTTCGGCGTGCTGGCCTCGGCGCATGAGCTCGAGCCCGCCCGGCTGCAGCAGTTGTTCGCGCGTCCGTTCGACGTGAATGGCAGCGCGATCGCGATCACCGCGTCGTTCGCGCGGGTCGATCTCAATGCCGATGTGCATTCGGGCTCCGAGGCGATCAAGTTCGGCCACAGCGCGCTCAAGCGCGCCAAGGCGGCCGGGCCGAATTCGCATGCGGTGTATTCGCGCGAGTTCGGCGTCGCCATTGCCGAGCGCACGCGTCTGTTGCAGGAGTTGCACGCGGCGTTTGATCGCGAGCGGCTGTTCCTTGCGTTCCAGCCGCAGCTGGATATCACGGGGCGCCACGTCGTCGGCCTGGAGACGTTGATGCGCTGGCGCACAGAAAACGGCAGTCTGGTGCCGCCGAACCTGTTCATTCCGATCGCCGAGCAGTCCGGGTTGATCCTTGCGCTCGGCGCCTGGGCGCTGCGGGCCGCATTGCGCGCCAGCGTCGCGCTGCGCGATGCCGGCCATCCGGGGCTGCGCATGGCGGTCAACGTATCGATGCCGCAGATGCTCGATGCCGGCTTCGAAAGCCTGGTCGATGCGGCGCTGGCAGAAAGCGGTGCCGATCCGCAATGCCTCGAACTCGAAATCACCGAATCGGTGGCAATGCATTCGCCTGAGCAGATTTCGGCCAAACTGCAACGCCTGCGCGATCGCGGGGTTGCGGTCGCGATCGATGACTTCGGTACCGGGTTCTCGTCGCTGGCCTACCTCGAACGGCTCGCGGTGGACCGACTCAAGATCGACCGTTCGTTCGTCGCCGCGCTGGGCCATGCCAGCAGCGGCGCGCGCATCGCCGAGATGGTCATCGAACTGGACA
>Ga0196963_10001853_pt1 | contig 13468 bp, 13 predicted proteins | sample S1_5metaG_FD_148600 | JGI IMG/M metagenome (GOLD analysis project Ga0196963, IMG submission 148600) | Soil microbial communities from Anza Borrego desert, Southern California, United States - S1_5 | ecosystem: Environmental > Terrestrial > Soil > Desert | place: USA: California | collected... | reverse complement strand
CAGGCACGGACAAAGTGATTAAACACATGCGGACCGCTGCCGTCCGGTCCGGGGATCCGATGCTCGCGCTGATAGAACCTGACATACGCCGCGCGGACGGGATCCAACGGCTCCTCGATCAACGTTTTCAGGAACGCCAGATTCGGGGTGACGATGCGAATGACCCCGCCTGGCTTGAGCACCCGGTGGCACTCGCGCAGCATGCGGAGCGCGTCGGCATGCGCGATGTGTTCGATCATGTGTTCCGAATACACGAAATCGAAGGCGCCGGTTGGCAGCGGAAACGGCTTGGTCGCGTCCAGAAAGATCTGCTCTCCGCGCGGACACAGCTCGGTGTTCAGCCAGCCGTCGAGATGATTCGCGCCGGCGCCAATGTGCAGCGCCGGCGCGGCCGTCGATTGCAAATACTGGCGAATCAGCTGCTGATCGCGGCCACTGAGGGCGCGAACCGCGTTCGTCAGCTTCGGTTCGGTCCATATCCACGCGCGGCTCGCGCTTTCATAAAGGCCGATCCGCCGCAGCGCGTGCTTCAGCGCGCCTTTAGTCATACGGAGCCGGATCAGGAGCGACCGTCTTGCCCGTCAGCGCCATCAGCGGGAATCCAGCCACGAATCGGAGGTGTCCGGACGAGGCGTTCCATCGCCACGTCGCCCGGTACAATCTCCACGCATCGTCGCGAAGGCCGGCGCGCACGCAGTCGATCATGACCGAACGCAGATGCCGGGTTAGAAGGCGGCGGCGCTGGTGCGCGCGAGCCATCCCGCCCGGATACTGGTTCGACTGCTCGGTGCGTACGGCGTGCCACGCCCCGTCAACGGTTCGTGGCAGGTTGGCAATCGCCGAACCGGCGTGTCGGCGGTAGCCGAAGGCGACCGGACTGGTGACCTGGACGAAGCGGCGCTGGGTACCCAGCTTCATCGCAAGGTCGGCATCCTCGGCGTTGATCGGCGCGTTCACGAACCCGCCGACCGATGCAAACGCATCCGCGCGGACGACAAAAGAAGAGGCGCCATACCACCGCCAGTCATCGGCCGACGCATAGAAGTCCTCGAACGCCTCGAACGCGACTGGCGCCGCCTGGATAGCCGACAACTCGTCGACTTTTTGGAAAAACGCGGGCTTGCCCGTCACGAATGCCGGCGTGCCAGCCTGCGCGATCACCGCTCCGTAATGCTCGAGCGTCCACGGCAAGAACACGTCATCGCTATCGAGGAATGCGAGATAACGCCCCCTCGCTAGCTGCGCACCGGCATTTCGCGCGGGCCCGGGGCCGGCGTTGCGCTGGTAGTGCACGCGGATGCGATCGGCGAACGCGCCGAGTACCGCCGCCGTGTCATCCGACGAGCCGTCGTCCACGACGATGACTTCAAAGGCTTCGCAGCGCTGCTGGAATACCGATGACAAACATTCAGGAAGCAGCGACGCGCGGTCGTAGGTCGCGACGATTACCGAGAACAGGGGCTGGCTCACGCCGTCGCAAGCCCGGTCTTGGTGAACAACTCGGTAAAGCGGTGGACCCAGGTGTGCGCGTTCACGGCGCGACGGTAACCGGCCTGGCGCAACGACTCCGCCGCGGCCGGATGAGCAAGATAGTAGCGGGTCTTGTCGACGAACTCGTCCGCCGTGCGGTACGCGTCAATCTCGGTGCCGATGTCGTAGTGCTCGGTGATCTCGTCGGTATAGCCGGTGAGGTAGCACGCGCGGCACATCGGTGCTTCGAAATCACGAAGACGCACGTGCGGAATGAGCGCCGCTCCCGGGTGGCCGTCGGCCCACACGTTGCTCAGGTTCAAGCAGACTTCGTAGCGATTGAATACATCGACGAGCGGTCCGGCCGGTGCCGGGCCCTTCGCGTACGGCGCTACCGCGGCGACCGCGGCGTCGTGAACGTGGCGCGTCAACAATCGCCTCGCGATGCGTCGCGCGCCGGCAATCGCGCCGTCACGCTCGATGATCTCGCGTGTGACCTTGAGGTAGCCCCCGACACTTCGACCACGAAACTGCCGGCGTCCCAGATAGACCGGTGGGTCGGTTTCAGCGGTCGACGCATCATCCTCCGCCGTTGGAGCGCCCCAACCGTGGCCGTAGACGTCCACCGGAACGCCGGCGTTCACCAGCGCCGCCATCCATACCGCGCGATCGGCGTAATTCTGGCCGGCGAAACAGGCTCGCGGTTCTCGCGGGACCCCGGTCGGCCGATAGATCGACGGGTCGGCGCCCATCTGCACCCGTACCGCCCTGGCGCCGACGCGCTCGTAACTCGCACGCGCGTCGCGCTCCGGATACCACGACACGTCAGCCTTCGCCGCGATGTCAGCGACATTTTCGAATTGATAAATGCTGTTGCAGTAGAAATTGATCGACGGAATGCGGAGTGCGCGCAACTGGTCGAAGCCCTGCGGATCGAAGTGCGCGTTATAGAAATAGCTCAGAAAGAGTTGCAGAGGCTGACGCCGATGCGCCTGCCGGACTTCGTCGAGGATCGCTTCGGTCGCCGCGGTTCGGGCAGCGCGCTCTTCCGGCGTAAAGCCGGACGCCACATCCATGAAGCGGCTGGTCGGGTAAAGATCCGTTTGCGATTCGACCAGCTCGTGCCCGAGCTGTCGTAGCGCCGGGTAGAAATGCCCGCTCCACAACCCGCCGTAGAAACGGCGCGGATCCAGGGCGTGCCGCACGGCGACGAAAATGCGCATCAGCGCGCCACCTGCCGTGACAGGAACAGCGCGTCGGTTTGCACCAGCGGTCGCCCAATGGCGGTCGAGCGCCCAAGTGCGTGCAGCACGAAGCCTCGCGCGTTCAGGAAACTGACAACGTCGCCAAACAGCGCCTGGCCGGCATAGAACTCACGAAAGCTTGCTTCGGCAATGATGGCCGAGGCGTGACGCAGGCAGTCGGCTGCGCCCTTGAGGACTTCGACTTCGAAGCCTTGAACATCCAGCTTCAGGAGCGATGGCCACGGCGCACCGGTGCGTGCGCGCCAGTCATCGAGCCGCTCGACCGGCACGTCGACCTGGGCGACCTCGCGGACCTGCCACTCTCGTTCGGCCGCATCGGTTGGCGGCAGCAGGCTCGATGCGTCCGATAGGCTCGTCACGTGGCACGGCATTCGACCGCTGTCGCTCCCCAACGCGATCTGATGGAGGGAGACCTTCGACAACGCCGCGGTATTCATTGCAAACCCCGCGTGATGCTGGGCCAGCGGTTCGAAGGCATGAACTTCGACCTCGGTCAGCACGGCCTTGCACAACAACGTCCACGTGCCGACATTCGCCCCAATGTCGTACACCACCGTGGGGTGCAGCGCGCCGGCCAGCCGCAACAGCTCAAGTGAATCGATGTGATCGTCGGTGAGCGACGCGGCCGCTGTTCCTCGCAGCTGCGCTCTCCGCCGCCGCGCGATGGACAGCTCGGCCAGCCGTTCGCACAGCAGTCTCGGGTTATAGAGGAGTTCGGTGCGCACGTCAGTAATGGCTGCGCCGGGGTCGTCTCAATCCGGACACCGCATGCCATGACGACTGCAGCCGCTTCGCCACGCGCCAGCCGACGATGCGAGACAGCCGCTCGAACCCGGGGGTGCCCGGGACCGCTTCATCGGCGAAGCCGAGCGCGGCGACGCGCTGCTCCGCCGCGGCAATCAATTCGGGGCACCGCGGATACGCCATGTACATGAACGTGAGATATCGACGCGCCGCCGCTCGCCTGACCTCGGGCGTGTCGGCAAGGCCGCGAACGAGCCGTTCGTAAGATTCACAAATCACGTAGACGGCGCGGAGCGCATCGACGTCGCGGTTGTGACCCGCCGACGCCGGCCGATCGGCACGGAAGTAGGATCGTCCCTCGGGGGCAAACAACACGCGAGGCGACCGCGCGAACACGCGCATGAAGAACTCACCGTCGTCATCCGGGTTGTCTTTCAAGCGGTCATTCCAGAGGCCGGCATCCTCGACGAGCTGACGCGGCGTCAGCCACGCACAGGTCGGCACCATCGGCGAGGCCGTCAGCCAATCGATCGCGTCGGTGTCTCTCTGAAACGCCGCGGGTGGGTTCCAGCCGCCATACGCGCCGCTCGCGTCGCCCAGAAAACGGATCCACGGTCCTGCCACCGGACAGCCAGGCGTCTCCAGCGATCGCGCCATCTGCTCGCGAATCTTGTCGCGGTGCAACAGGTCATCGTGATCCAGGAACTGAATGTGCGATCCGCGCGAACGGCGGAAACCGGCATTGCGCGCCGCGCTGCCGCCTGCGTTGGCCTGGGTCATCAACACGACGCCGCGCGACCGGAAGCCGTCGATTATGTCGCGACTGCGATCCGTCGATCCATCGTCGACGACGATGACTTCGCAGGCAGGCCACGACTGATCGAGCGCCGATTCGAGCGTCGCCGCGATGAACGGCTCGCAGTTGTAGGCGGGGATGATGATTGAAACGAGCGGCGCCATGCCTTCAGCGCGGCACCTGCGGACCGTCCGGATCGCCCTTCTCGATGATGATCAGGTCGCGGTGGAAATGCATCGCGCGAATCCGCCTCCGCCACGGCTCGGCCGCAGCGCCAGGACGGCCCTGCACGGCGACGGCGAGCGTCTTGAAAAACCCGATGATCGTGTTCGGGTCATCGTCCGCACCGGCGTGGCCGCCATACTCCGGCAGATACGACGTCTCGACGTCTTCGATGGCGTAGTAGCCGCCGTCAGAAAGCATCGGAAAGGCGATTTTGAAAGTCGCGATGGTCCGGTCGTTGTCATGGCTGCCGTCGTCAATCACGATGTCGACGCGGCCGATTGACTCCCACACACCCGCCAGGAACTTTTGGTCGGACTGACTGCCTCGAAAGACGCGAATCCGCGGCTCTTCTATCGGCGACTTGTCGTAAATGTCGACACCATGAATGTGGCCATGCGGAAAGTAGGCTTTCCACATCCGCAGCGACGCACCACCGGACTGCGGTACTTCGTATCCGCCGACGCCGATCTCGAGCAGGTTAATCGGCCGATCGCGCAGGCGCGCGAAATGCGAGGCGTAGATTTCGGCGTACCAATGCGCGCCCCACTTGTCCGTGCCGAAAAACGTCGCAAGACCGACGAGGTCGTCACCGTAACGCCACGCAGCGGCCTGGCGGTGCCACTCTCGGACCCACCCAAACAACTCCGGGTTCCGGGCGCGAACGAGTGCCGACATCCGATTCACGAATGCCGGCCTCATGCGGCGGCGCCTCCGACCGCCTCCAGAAGTTGCCGGTGTCCGCGAGCGTGCGAAAACTGCTGTTCTCCGACCCGCAAAGCCGTCGCGGCCAGCTGCCAACGCCACTCGCTGTCAGTTTCGAGGCGCGTCAGCGTCTGGTCCAGGAGATCGCCGTCTAATTGATCGACGATTGCTGCCACGCCCGGATTCGCGCGCGCCCACCCGACGGCCGACGAATACGGTGGGCCGGCGATCAGCAGCGGCAGGCCAACAGCTGTGTAGTCGGCGATCTTGCTGGGAAATCCGAGGACGGTGTGCAGGCGTTCGCGCTCGTCGAACGGCATTGGCACGAGCAGACAGTCGGCGCGCTGACGCAGCACGTGCGCGAGCTGGTCCGAGGGCACGAAGGTTTCCATCGTGACATTCGGCGACCTCAACCAGTCGCGTTCGGTGTTCGACACCATCGCGCCATAAATCTGGAGACGCCCGCCATTGCGCTCGAGCCAGCGCACCAGTCGGCCGGCGACATCAAGATGCCCGCTGTTAAGCGAGCCGGCAAATGCGACGGTAAAAGGGCCGGAGCGGTCGCGCAAGCGGGCCGCCGGTTCGCTCGCCGCCCAGGCGTCCCGGCTGCGCGTTGGATAAATGACCGACCCCGCGGCGTGCAGCGTCGAGCGATAGTGCGCCTCCATGCCCGGCGAGACACATAGCCTCGACGAGGCCGCGCGATACACAGCCGCAAATTGCCGATCGGCGTAGGCACGGAACAACGTCGCCACGCGAGCCGTTTCCGCGCAGTCGTCGTGCACCACCAGGTGTAGCGGCAGCCCGTGCCGCTGTGCGTACGCATGCGCGGTCCGCCACGTATAGCCATGCGCGATGGTCAACACGGCGTCTGGCACCTCCGGGTTCAGCCGTTCGACGACCGACACACGTTGCGGCGCGCGCACCAACAGCTGTCCGGCGTACAGACCGGCGAGGCGCGAGTGCAGGAGCGCGCGCGATCCAATGGAAAATTCCGTATAACGCACGCCCGGCAGGCCGGCCGCCCGCCGCCGCGGGTCGGCCAGGTCGCTCTGACAAATCGCAAGGCGTTCGGCGGGATACCCGTCGAGCAATCGATAGATCAGCGCGGCGCCCGCGACGGTCGGCTCTACGGGCACGTCGCCGATGTACAGCAGGCGCGGCGGTCCGGCTGCGGCACTCACGGCACGCGCCGCTGCCACGCCTCGACGATGTCCCGGATGGTCGAGTCGAGCGACTGCGTGATGTTCCATGAGGGGTAGTGAGCCCGCATCTTACGCAGGTCCGAGTAGTAACAGATGTGATCGCCGCTGCGGTGTTGATCCGTGTACGTGAACTGCTGCGGGATACCGGTGAAGCGCTCGGTGATGGCGAAGGCCTCAAGGATCGAGCAGGAATTGGCTTTGCCGCCGCCGAGGTTGTAGACCTCGCCGGCACGCGGCGCCGCGATGAAGGCGGCCATGAACCGCACGACGTCGAGAGAGTGGATGTTGTCGCGAACCTGCTTGCCCTTGTAGCCGAACACGGTGTACGGGCGTCGCTCCAGGTTGCAGCGCACGAGATACGAGAGAAATCCGTGCAGTTCGACGCCGCTGTGATTGGGACCCGTCAGACAGCCGCCTCGCAGACAGCACGTCGGCATGCCGAAGTAGCGTCCGTATTCCTGCACCATCACGTCGGCGGCGACCTTCGACGCGCCGAACAGTGAGTGCTTCGACTGATCGATGGTCAATGTTTCCGGAATGCCGTTGCTGAACGCGGGATCCGCGTAGTCCCACCGCGTCTCCAGTTCGCGCAGCGCGATCGCATTTGGCGCATCACCATAGACCTTGTTGGTCGACATGTGGACGAACGGCGCCTCCGGACACACCTGCCGCGCCGCTTCCAGGAGATTCAACGTGCCGGTGGCGTTGGTATCGAAATCGTCAAAGGGTATGGCCGCGGCGCGGTCGTGGCTCGGCTGCGCGGCCGCGTGAACGATCGCCTGCGGCTTGATGGCGCGCACCAGGTCCGCCACGCCGCCGCGATCGCGGATGTCGAGCTCATGATGCGTGAATCCTGGAAGCTCGTGCTGCAAACGCTGCTGATTCCACCGCGTATCGCCGTGCGGCCCGAAGAACGCCGCCCGCTGATTGTTGTCGATGCCGTGCACGGCGACCCCTTCGCGTGCAAAGAACGAACACACCTCGGAGCCGACCAGACCGGACGAACCGGTCACGAGCATCCTCTTCACGATGGTTGTCGTCGGATGACCCGCCGATCGAAGCTGCGGAGCGCATTGATCAGTGGAGTCGGCAGACCGAGCCGATCGAGCCGACCACCAAGATGCAGCCGCTGCTGCAATGCCTCCTCGCAACGACCCTTGATTGACAGGTAGGTGTCACGGGCGACGGCCTGATGCAACAGCGTCAGGTAGAGGATGCGGTCCTCGGCGGGCGCCCCGGTGATCACCGTGACCCAATAGTCGGTGACCGCGATCCCGTGCTCGGCGCACATCTCCAATACACCGTCCGAGGCAGCACGGAATTCATCCATCCCGTTCGCCCACAGCTGGTGACTCAACTGCCCTTCGCCGACGCGATAGTAGCCGCCAATCCACGGCAGGCTGATCACCTCTCCGTGCAGAGCCATTTCGGCCAGCATCATCCGGTCGTGCCACACCGGATAGGTTTTCCACCGCGCACATTGGTCGAGGGCCGCCACGCTTAACACCGAACCGATCATCGACAGCGGGGTGCCGACCAATGCGAGCGCCATCCATTCGGCGCGCTCCCACTGATAGATCGTTGTATAGGATGCCGCTTGCCGTCGCAGGAACAAACCCTGCGCCCGCGTATCCGGCGCGCCGGGGTAGCGATGGCAGAGGATCAGCGACGCCACCATCGACACGTCGGGCCGGCTCTCAATGGCTGAAAGGCATCTGCCAAGGTGCCCTGGGCTCACGACGTCGTCATGCGAGAGCAATGACAGCCACGGGGTCTCCGCAAGCTGCGCAGCGCGCTCGAAGTTCGCGAGGTGGCCGAGGTTACGGTGGTTGCGCTCGTAGGCAATGTCGAGACGGTCGGCGAAGTCACTCACCACACCCTGCAGTGGCACCGGCGACGCGTCGTCCACCACCACGACGCGGTAGTCCTCGCGCGACAGACCCTGATCGCACAGGCTGTGCAGGGCGTCGCGTAGGAAATCCGGCCGATTGTAGGCAGGGATGCAGACCGTCAGGCGGGCACTCATGTCAGGACCGAAGCTGGTAATCGAGCTCGACGACGCCGCGATAGGGTGCGGCGTACGGGACGTGGCCGCCCGGCCGGTGGCGCGGTGCGACTCGCAGATCGATCAAGCCGAGATGATCGCCGGCGTACGCGGTCGTGCCGACGCCAAGGCCGACCCGATAGTCGCCCTCGACCAGTGGCAGCGCCGCGATCGATCCGCCGAGCGCCCATGTCTCGCCCGCAGACAACGTCCGCGGCGCGCCCGCTTCACGCAGATCGACGATCGCGACGCGCAGTTCCTGAATGGAGTGAAACAACAAGGCGAGATGTTCGACGCGCGCGGGCTGCATGGCCTGAAGCCGCAGCGCGAAATCGACTCGGCCGCCGGTTTCGACCGGGTTCGGCGACATCTCGAAGCTGTCGAGCGTCAGTTCGTCTCCGATCCGGACCTGCCCGGCAGGACCGTCGGCCGCACCAGCCGGCGAATGACTCAGGTATCGGTGGATCGCCGCATCGACGTCGCCGTCAGCCGCAATCGCGCCTCGCTCGAGCCAGATCGCACGCGTGCACAGCGACTGGACCGCCGGCATCACGTGGCTGACGAACAACACGGTCCGCCCGCCGCGGCTCACTTCATGCATCTTGCCGAGGCACTTTTTCTGGAACTCCGCATCGCCCACCGACAGCACTTCGTCGACGATCAGAATTTCGGGCTCGAGATGCGCGGCCACCGCGAATGCCAGACGCACGTACATGCCGGACGAATAGCGTTTGACGGGCGTATCCAGAAACGTCTCGATTTCGGCGAACGCCACGATCTCATCGAACTTGCGGACGATTTCGGCGCGCGACATGCCCAGAATGGCGCCGTTCAGATAGATGTTTTCGCGGCCGGTCAGCTCCGGATGAAAGCCGGTGCCCACTTCGAGGAGGCTCGCCACGCGCCCATCGAGCACCAGGCGCCCGGTCGTCGGCTCGGTGATGCGGCTGAGGACTTTGAGCAGCGTGCTCTTTCCCGCGCCGTTGCGGCCAATGATGCCGACCACTTCGCCGGCCGCCACCCGAAACGTGACGTCTTTGAGGGCCCAGAAATCCTCGCACGCCAGATGCTGTCGACGGCGCGCCCGCCACCACGCGCGCGGCTGACCGACGGCCTGGGTCAGCACGTCGCGAAGAGCGACGTACGGCTGTCGATCGCGCTGATGCTGAATGCGATAGCGCTTGCCAACGCGCTCGGCGACGACGATCGGTTCGCTCATCGGCTAGACGACGTCAGCGAAGCTCCGCTCGGTGCCCCGGAAATAGTAGATGCCGATTGCCAGGACCACTACCGTGATGACCATCGAGCTGACCACCGCCGGCACGTTCGGCGTCACGCCGAGGATCGCCCACCGGAAACCCTCGATGATACCCACCAGGGGATTGAGCGCGAAGATCGCACGGAAGCGCTCGGGCACATCGGCAATCGTGAACGCGATCGGCGAGACGAACAGACTCATTTGGATGACGAACGGCACGATGTAGCGGAAGTCGCGGTAGCGCACGTTGAGCGCCGCCAGCCACAAGCCGCCTCCGACCGCCAGCGCGAATGCTTCGAGGATGAATACGGGCATGAGCAACACGGCCGGCGATGGCGCGATCGCGTAAACGAGCATCAGCACGCCGAGTAGCACCAGCGTGATGGCGAAATCGGCCAGCGCAGTCGTCACTGCCGCCAACGGAATGATCAGCCGGGGAAAATACACCTTGGACAGCAGGTTGGCATTGCCGATCAGGCTGTTCGACGCTTCGAGCAGCGCGCTGGAGAAAAACTGCCACGGCAGCAGGGCCGCCATCACCAGTACCGGTTCCGGCGCGTCCGACCGCCCGGCTCCTACCAGACGCCGAAAAGCGACGAACGCCGCGAGCGTCAAGCCCGGACGCAACAACGCCCAGACCACGCCGATGACGGTCTGCTTGTAGCGCACGACGAGATCGCGCCAGGCGAGAAAGTACAGCAGCTCTCGATAGCGCCAGAGATCACGCCAGTAATTGGCCGAGGCGAGGCCTGGCTCGATGACGACGCGCATATTGGGAGGGCCGCACGTTCGCGGCGGCCTTAGATGAGGCGCTGACGGACGCGGATGGTGTCGTTGGGACGCACCAAATCCGACATGCTGACTTCGATCTCGACGTCTTTGTTGTTGACCTTGCGCGTCACTTTGATGCCGCGGGTCGAGCCACGCTCGGTGATGCCGCCGGCTTCGGCAATGGCCTGCTGAATCGTCATGCCGGGGCGCAGCACGAACGAGCCGGGCGTGCGAACGAAGCCGGTGACGTAGTAGCGCTCTGCCGCGGGCACGATGATGGTGTCGCTGTCCTGCAGCAGCACGTTCGACGCGAAACGCCCTTGCTTCAGATCCTCGATGTCGACGCGCAACAATTCCGCCGTATCAGGGCTATTCGGCTGCGCCGGCGCGGCGGCGATGGCCGCGGCCATGCCGTCCTTGTAGCGCTGAACGATCAACGTCGGTCCGGCGGCTGGAGTAAACGAACCCGCTTTCGCGATGACTTCGAGCAGGGTCGCCTGACCCTCGATGTTGTATTTGCCCGGCGAACGGACTTCGCCGAGCACGTAAATCGCGCGGCTGCGATAGGTCGCGATCTCAACCGAGACCTGCGCCCGGTTGATGATGCCCTCGCGCAGCTGCTGGGTCAGCGCCTCTTCGATTTCGCGCAACGTTTTGCCCTTGACGCCGACGCGGCCCAGGAACGGGAACGTGATGGTGCCGTCGTGATCGACGTTGTAGTTGGCGGAGAGGCTCGGCTCATCGAACACCTTGATCGAGAGCACGTCGGCGGGGCCGACCAGGTAGTTCGAGGTCGCCGAGATCGCGGCCTGTACGGCCGCCGGCGCCGGCGCCGGCGCGACCTGGGCGCTGACAGGGGCGGTGAGCACCGCAAGCACGACAAACAACGACGAGGCCAGGCGGTTCAACATACCTAAAATGCGTAAAGCCACGAGAAAAACCAACGATGGCGATCGTAGTCCCGCTCATCGAAGACCGGCGATCGGCGTCGGGCCGACTCGTAATTCATTGCGATGCGTGTTCGGTTACGTAAATTATAACCGAGGCTCCCCGCGGCCGAATCAAGCTTGTCGCGGCGGTGTGGGACGCCCTGGCGGAAGCCATAGTCGAAGGCGGACAGCGAGCCCCTTAGCTGCAAGTCGTAATTACCGCCGAGGCGGTGCGTATAGACGAGGTTGCCGGTCATCTCCTTGTAATAGGCCTCGTCGACGTCGAACGAGTAGTTGAAGCCGCGGATGAAGCTGACGGTCACGCGGCCGACTTCCAGAAACGGGTAGGTCACGCCGATGGTGGACGTGATGCCGCGGAAAGGCCTGACCAGCGGATCGCGTGGCTCCATCCATTGATACGACACCGACACTTCGCCCGACAATACTGCTTCGGTGCCGATCTTCAACGTCGCATCGGCGACGTTGCGGTCGGTGTTACGTTCGAGCAGCTCTTCGAAACGATCTTCCTGGAATCCACCCTGCAGCGTCAGCATCGCCAGTGGCGTCACCGCAGTACGGATGCCGGCCATATATTTCGTCGTCTCCATGTTCAACGTGCGTGACAGGTCGACGCCCTCTTCGAAGGCATTCCGATAATCGATGCGGTATCGATAGAGCCCGGCAAACACGTGGTTGTACTGCCCGAGCTCGTAGCCAACACCGCCGGACACTTCCTCCAGGCGGCGCTTCGCACGCACGTCGATTTCGGCATTCGGCCGCGTCCGGGTATTGGTGTGGCCGGCACCAAAAAACGGGCGCAGCCGCCCTAACAACAGATCGAGGCGGCCGCGTCCCTCGACCCCGGCGGATCGCTCGGCCGAATATTTGTGGTAATACGCCAGCTCGGAGCCGACATACGTCGACAGCTGCGCGAATCTGAGGCGAGTGAACATCGACACATCGGGAGTGCCGCGAAACACCCAATCCGATTTCGGATCGACCTTCTCGTCGAAGACGTTGTCGTCGGTGCCCAGCTCCTGAACGGTCATGCCCGGCGCCAGCCTGACGCGGCCCCACGTCAACGTGCCGGTGGTCGGCTCCGTGTCGGTCAGCGTCGACGTCAACGGGCCGGCGCCGAAGTTCTGCGCGTCCGCGGCCGGCGGCAGCATCATCACGACCATCACAAAGAACGCCAGCTGGAATCGAATCATTTCCTCACACCTCTCACGTCGGTCTCCCGGCCGCCTACCAGGACGCTGAAGGTGCCGTCCCGGTCGTCATCCGCCTCGACACGCACGAACCGCCCGGCAGCGTCGTAGACGAGGCGCCGGTCGGGGCGATCGCTTCGCAGCGTCGTGTCGAACTCGGCCTGGCGCAGTACGCCATTCTCGAACCGATCCCAGCGATCGATGCGGCCGTCGTTGTTCGTGTCTTCTTCGGCGCGCAGCAAGACGTCGCCCTTGAAATATTCGCGGCGGTCCGGATAACGATCGCGTCCTTGCGCGCGCTCGACGCGGCGGTCGCCGTTCGGGTCCGTCACCGTCCACGTGTCCTCGACGCCATCGCCGCTGGCCGCCACGCCAACCTTGCTCAGCCGCCCGTCACGGTCGAAGTACTCCCAGCGGTCGACCCGTCCATCGCCATCGGTGTCACTCTCGCCACGAAGGACGCGGTTGCCGTCCACGTATGTCCATTGATCGACGCGGCCATCGCCATTCTGATCGGCATAGAGCGCCACCAGCTTGCCGGTGAATGCGTCGTAGCTCGGCACCACGCGCCGTTCGGGCTGCCCTCCGGAATCGCATCCGTACGTGAACAGAAGGACGAGCATTTTTCCACAGCGGCGTTTTGGCATGGCTTCGCCCTCTCGCTTACATGGTAGAGACGTAAACGATCTCGTCCTTGCAGACTCAATATGACTTTACCAGCCATATTGGCCGTCGGGCGTGATCCGGGCTAGGCGAAACACCTGCTTCCGGTTACGTTTCTTATCGGTTCGACACACCGCTTACGGCATGGCGCACTATCAGCAGTTACAGTTCGTCGGCATCGTCGCGCA
>Ga0196963_10001852_pt1 | contig 13470 bp, 11 predicted proteins | sample S1_5metaG_FD_148600 | JGI IMG/M metagenome (GOLD analysis project Ga0196963, IMG submission 148600) | Soil microbial communities from Anza Borrego desert, Southern California, United States - S1_5 | ecosystem: Environmental > Terrestrial > Soil > Desert | place: USA: California | collected... | reverse complement strand
AACACGTCCGGGTGCGCCTTCTCGACCTCGTCGAGGAGGACGACCGAGTACGGGCGGCGGCGGATCCGCTCGGTGAGCTGACCGCCTTCCTCATACCCGACGTACCCGGGGGGCGCGCCGATCAGGCGCGACACGTTGTGCTTCTCCATGTACTCGGACATGTCGATCTGGATCAGCGAGTCCTCGTCGCCGAACATGAACTCGGCCAGCGCCTTGCTCAGCAGGGTCTTGCCGACGCCCGACGGGCCGAGGAACAGGAACGAGCCCATCGGGCGGTTCGGGTCCTTCAGGCCGGAGCGCGCCCGGCGGATCGTCTTGCTGATCGCCTTGATCGCCTCGTCCTGCGACACGACGCGCTTGTGGAGCTCGTTCTCGAGCTCGAGCAGGCGCTGGGCCTCTTCCTTGGCCAGCCGGGTCAGGGGCACGCCGGTCATCTTGGAGACGACCTCGGCGATCACCTCCTCGTCGACGACGCCGTCGACCTCCTTGGCCTTGTCGCGCCACTGCTTCTGCATCTCCTCCTTCTTCTTCCGCAGCGCCTCGGCCGAGTCGCGCAGGCGGGCGGCCTCCTCGTACTCGGCGTTGCGGACGGCCTCGTCCTTCTGGATCGACAGGCGCTCGATCTCCTCCTCGATCTCGGCGAGGTTCGGCGGCTTGGTCATGCTGCGCAGGCGGATGCGGGCGCCGGCCTCGTCCAGGACGTCGATCGCCTTGTCGGGCAGGCAGCGGCCGGTGATGTACCGGTCGGACATCTCCACGGCGGAGACGAGCGCGGCGTCGAGGATCTGCACGCGGTGGTGCGCCTCGTACCGGTCGCGCAGGCCCTTGAGGATCTCGACGGCGTCGGTCTTGTTCGGCGGCTCGACCGTGATCGCCTGGAACCGGCGGGCCAGGGCCGCGTCCTTCTCGATGTACTTGCGGTACTCGTCGAAGGTCGTGGCGCCGATGCACTGGATCTCGCCGCGGGAGAGGGCGGGCTTGAGCACGTTGGACGCGTCGATCGCGCCCTCGGCCCCGCCGGCGCCGACGAGCGTGTGCAGCTCGTCGATGAACAGGATGACGTTCTTGGCGCGGCGGACCTCGTTCATGACGGCCTTGATGCGCTCTTCGAACTGGCCGCGGTACTTCGTGCCCGCGACCATCATGGCCAGGTCGAGCACGACGAGGCGGCGGTCGTGAAGGATCTCGGGGACGCTGTTCGAGATGATCATCTGGGCGAGGCCCTCGACGATCGCAGTCTTGCCGACGCCGGCCTCGCCGAGGAGGACGGGGTTGTTCTTCTGTCGGCGGCAGAGGATCTGGATGACGCGCTCGATCTCGTTCTTGCGGCCGATGACGGGGTCGAGGGCCCCTTCCTTGGCGAGCTCGGTCAAGTCGCGCCCGAACGAGTCGAGCGCGGGGGTCTTGCTCTTGCCCTTGTTCGGCTGCTTTTCCTGACTGGCGGACGGTTCTTCGTTTTCCACACCGGCTCCCAAAAGGTTCAGCACCTCTTCCCGGACTTCTTCCAACTTCAGCCCAAGGTTCATGAGCACCTGGGCGGCGACGCCGTCGTGCTCGCGGAGCAGCCCGAGCAGGAGGTGCTCGGTGCCGACGTAATTGTGGTTCAGGTTGCGGGCCTCTTCGATCGCGTACTCGATGACCTTCTTGGCGCGGGGGGTCTGGGGGAGCTTGCCCATGGTGACCATGTCGGGGCCGCTCTTGACGAGCTTCTCGACTTCGAGGCGCACCTTGCGGAGGTCGACGTCGAGGTTCTTGAGCACGTTGGCGCCGACGCCGCTGCCCTCCTTGACCAGCCCCAGCAGGATGTGCTCGGTCCCGATGTACTCGTGGTTGAACCGCTGCGCCTCTTGGTTGGCCAGGGCCATCACCTTGCGCGCCCGGTCCGTGAATCGTTCGAACATGTCCATCTCCTGTCGGCCGGGTCGGTAAGGACCGGGCCCCTCTCTCGGGTGCAGCGTTGCCGTCGGCAGAGTGCCGTTACTTCCGGTCGCGCCCCGCTGCGCGCGGGTCACACCAGGAGTCGGGGGCGACCGACCGACCCGCCGCGCGACTCCGTCGCGCGCCCGGACCGATGGCCGTCCCGCCGGAACTGTTCCGGCCGGCCGGAGATTAAGTCCGGCCCGCGGTCGCCGGGTGTGCCTGGAAAACCCGATTGTCGGGTCGAGTAGACCTCACATCCCGCCGGCGACGCTGCCCCGGATTCTAGTCCTCAACTATCGGCAATCAAGGAACGCCCGGCGAGCGGAAACGACGCCCGGGCAAATACGATCGGCGCGAGCGGGGAGGGGGGCCCCGTCGCCGCCGGCACATCAACACCCACCCGAGTCCGGCGACCGCCGACATCACGCCCGGTTCGGGCACGGTCGCGTCCGTTCCCCACGCGAGCCCGAACGCGGCCTCGTCCGCGGCGCCGATCCGGTCGTACAGTTCGCCGTTCCAGAGCACGCGGATCAGGTACTCGCCGTCGGCCGGCACCAGGAACGACAAGTGCTCGACGTTCTGGAATTCCGAGGCCGACTCGGCCACGAGTGCGTCGGCCAGACCACCCGTCAACCGCCAGACCTGTAGGTCGAGATTTGCGAAGCTGCCGAACTCGGGGACGTCGGCTCCGTCGGCGAGCGTGCTGTTCACGAACCAGTCGAGCGTGACCGTCAGGCGCGTGCCGGCCGCCAGCGGCTCGACGATCGCGTAGTCCGTCGGCCCCACCGGGTGCGCCAGGCCGAACGCCCAGCCGGTCGACAGGACCGGCGCGCCCGCCCCGGTCTCGTCGACGCTCACCGAACCGTTCAGGTATTGTCCGAACGCGCGGGTCAGGTTGAGCCGGCCGGCGCCCGCGGCATAGTCAAGGGCCCGGGTCGTTCGCACCACCCCGCCGGCCGTCGTTTGCCCGTTGTCCCAATTGGGCGTCTTGTCGGCCGAGTTCATCAGCACGGCCTTGACGACCCGCGCGTCGACCGCCCGGCCGACGCCGTCGAACCACGTCCGCCCGGCTTCGACGATCAGCGCCGCCGCGCCGGCGACGACGGGTGCGGCGTAGCTGGTGCCCGCCCCCTCGACGGCGTAGAGGCCGGTCGCGGCCGGGTCGGTGGGGTCGTAATAGGCGGGGAACAACATGTCGCCGGGCGCGACGATCGACACGGCCGTCCGCGCCCCTGCGTGCGCCACGCCGGGCGTGAGCGCGTCCGGCGATGCCGCTTTGCCCGTCGGGACGAACCCGTCCGTCGGCGAGCGCGCGCTGAACGCGGCCACGCCGGCGTAGGGGTTGTCGACCGAGAACGCCGTCGCCCCGACCACGATCGAGTTGTAGCTGGTCGCGGGCGACGTGACGGTGTTCGCGCCCGGGCCGTCGTTGCCCGCGGCGAACACGAGGGTCTTGCCCGTCTGCGCCGCCAGGGCGTCGACCGTGACGGCGTAGAAGTGGTTGTTGCTGGTCAGGCCGCCCGCGGCGCTCGTGCCCCAACTGCTGTTGATCACGTCGGCGGTCTGGCCGCCGATGCCGGTCTTGAAGGCCGTGCGGTAGATCGCGACGAACTGACGGTCGTCCATCTCGAAGCTGCCCGTGGCGGCGTCGAACGACGTCGCGATGTTGCCCGACCAGAGGGTGGCCCCCGGCGCGATGCCGGACTCGAAGAGGGTGGTCGAGCCGACGTCTGGTTGGCCCCCCGCGATCACCATGCCCACGCCGGTCGCGTGGTTCGTGTACGCCGGCGTCGTCGTGGGCGGGGTGAGTGAAGGGAAGTACGTGTCGACCCGGGTTAGCGCCTCGTGGCCGTTCCAGACCGATCCGCCCTCGATGTTGGCGACGATGACGCCCGTGCCGAACGTGTGGTAGAGGTTTCCGAAGAAGTCGGAGTAGTTGTAGAAGGTGGTCGCGCCGACCGCGTCGTTGATGATGACGGCGTTGTTGATCGCGTTGTTGGCGGCGTCGTATTGGCCCCCGACCAATGCCCCGGCGTGGCGGGCCGCGCAGAGCGACACCGCCAGCGCGGCGGCCCACCGCCGCAGTTTGCCCTCGCTCCGTGTCCGGCCCATCCTGGCCCTCCAGCCGCCCGCCCTGTTCGGTCCATCATCATCATGCGCTATGCCGGAATCGCGGCAACCGCCCCCACCTGTACGGCCGGGGCGGCGAACTGTTTTGAGAGACTGGTAGGATCAACGGCAGGCGGCGGAGGTTAGGCCAATGTTCCCCATGGAACATTCGCGGTCGGATTGTCTGGCAACTGATCTGATGCCGACTACACTTGCCGCGCCGTTTGCGCCCATTCCGAGGGGCTTTCACTCGCTTTCGACTCGCGGAGCTGCCCGACCATGGAGTTCATCAACCGTCTCGTCTGGACCATTTTCCACCTGAGCCCGTGGTCGTTGAACTGGTTCCTCGAATACGTCGGGAACACGAACCTTTACGTCATCTTGTTCGCGATCGTGTTCGCGGAAACGGGGCTGGTGGTCACGCCGTTCCTCCCCGGCGACTCGCTGCTGTTCGCGGTCGGCGCGGTGGCAATGATCCCAGGTTCCCCGCTCAACCTGTGGACGCTGACCCCGCTCCTGATCGTGGCCGCGATCATCGGCGACGCGGTCAACTACTGGATCGGCTACAAGGTCGGCCCGGCGATCTTCCGCAAGGAGACGGGGCGGATCTTGAACAAGAAGCACCTGATCAAGGCGCAGGAGTTTTACGACAAGTACGGGGGGAAGACGATCATTCTGGCCCGGTTCGTCCCGATCGTCCGCACGTTCGCGCCATTCGTGGCGGGCATCGGGCGCATGAACTTCTTCAAGTTCTGGATGTTCAACATCATCGGGGCCGTCGCGTGGGTGTTGATCTGCGTGCTCGCCGGCGTGTTCTTCGGGCGGTTCGAGTTCGTGCAGAAGCGGTTCGAGTTGGTGATTATCGCGATCATCTTCATCTCGCTCCTGCCGATCGCGATCGAGTTCTGGAAGGCGCGGCGGGCGGCGAAGGCGGCGGGACCGGTGGCCGAGCCGCACCCGGTGGTGGACGCGGCGATCCAGGCGACGACGACGTTGCCGGCGGTCGAAGAGGACGCGGCGAATCGGTGACCGGGCTTCGCATTGCTCGTGGCCGCTCCTGATCGGCCGTACTCGCAGCGCCCCGGATTTGCCGTCGGCGGAAAGCCGGTTGTAGTATCATTTCACTATGGAACTTGCGATTCCTCCCGACACTCAGCGGCTCATCGAGGAGCACGTCCGTACCGGTCGGTTCGCCTCGGCCGAAGATTTCGTTGCCGCCGCGGTGGCCGCGTTCGATCGGAACGCGCCCGGCGAGTTCACGCCGGGCGAACTCGACGCGCTCCTGGCCGAGGGCGAGGCTAGCGAATCGTTGGACGGCGATGCAGTCCTCAAGGAATTCCGTCGGGCGGTGCGGGGCAAGGCGGGATGAGAACCCTGTTCGTCAAGGCCCGCGCCCGGATGGACCTGTTGGCCATCGCACGCCACCTGAGCGAATCGGCCGATGAGCGCGTCGCCGATGCGGTGGGTGACCGGGTCGCTACTGCGATAGAAGCGTTGCGCGACACGCCCAACCGCGGCCACATGCGGTCGGACGTCGACCGGCCGGGAATGTGGTTCTGGAACGTATTTCAGTACGCGATCGCCTACCGCTACGACGACCGATCGGTCACCGTGGTCGCGAGTCGTGCACGGACAGCGCGACTTCCGGCGCATCTTCCCGAGGCAGACGTGAACTTTTCTTAACAGAGGGCCGCCGGACCCGGGTGCCCGCCGGCCGCGCGTTGGCGGTCGCTCGTGACGGCCTGAGTCGAGCCGCGCGCGTGCGTCGCTATGCCGAGGCTGACACGGGTGGGCATGGACCTTTGCGCGCCGGGGGCGGTGCGATATCATCGCCCGTCCATTCGGGGCAGCAGCACCGATGCACCTAGTTCAGTTGAAGGGAGCGAGACGATGTCCGCCACGACGCAGTGCCCGCATTGCGGGGCCGCCAACCCGTTCGGGTCGCAGTTCTGCCAGACGTGCGGGAAGGCGTTGCCGAGCGTCTACCAGTCCGGCCCGCGCGTGGTGGGTTCGGACGAGTTCGCGGCGACGGCCGCCGGGCAGAAACTTCAGTCCGACGAGTTGCTGAAGCAGTCGAAAAAGGCGACCGGCGCGCTGCTGACGGTCGCGATCCTCCAGACGCTCGGGGCCGCGTTCCTCATCTACCTGTTGAACGACGTCCGCGTCCCGGCGTTCCTGGAGAACTTCGTGCGCATCATGGCGTTCGCGTCCGTCGCGATCGCCGCGCTGTTCTGGGGCCTGTGGTTCTGGTCGCGCTCGAACCCGTTCCCGGCGGCGATCGTGGGGACCGTGCTGTACGTGACGTTCAGCCTGGTCGACTACATCGGCGCGTTCATGATCATCGAGCAGAACCGCCCGCCCGGCGCGACCGGCGGTACGCCGGGGATCCCGTGGCTGAAGATCCTGATCATTGCGGTGCTCGTCCAGGCGTGCCAGGCGGGCGCCAAGCACCGTAAGCTGATGCAGCAGCAGCCGACGATGTGACGGCGCTCGGCTACCGCGCGCGATTCCCGGGATGACGTCCGACGTGACCGACCCATTGACCGAACAGTCCCACGAGCAGAACCCGACCGGCGGCGATCCGCCGCTGGGAGCGGTACCGGTGTCGGCGGTGGCCCCGCCGTGTCCGCCGATCCCGGTGCTTCCGCCGCTCCCGGCGATTCCCGTCGCCCCGCCGCGGCGGTTCTGCAACACGTGCGGCGAGCCCGCCGACCCGGTGACGGGCGGCTGTCCGCGGTGCGCGACGCGGACGGCGGGCGCGGGGCCGCTCTACTCTCGCGGCTCGATGGCCGCGCCGGACGAGGGGAGCGCGATCGCGCCGGCACTCGGCCTGTACTTCGCGTACCTCGCCACGTCCGCGGTCGGGTTGATCGTCGCCGCCCAGCCACGAACGGACCCGGTCGGCCTGGACTTCGGTTTGTCCATCGCGGCGTCGGTGCTCGTGATCGCCTGGGCGGGGTGCACGGCGCGGCTGGTCGCCGGTCCGCTGACGACGCTGGGGCGGTTGCCGTGGTACCCGCTCGCCGCCGGCGCGGCGATCGCGACCTTCGCGCTCGCGTCGACCCTCGTCTGGGCGTTCTCGCGGCTGCTCGACCAGCCGCCGGGCGAGATGACCAACGACCTCGCCGCCGCCGGTTACGGGCTGCCGACGATGGTTTTGCTGATCGCCGTCCAGCCCGCGGTGATCGAGGAACTGGCGTTCCGCGGAGTGATCTTCGGGGCGCTCCGCCGGGCGTTAAACCCGGGCGAGACGATCGTCGTGTCGGCGATGATGTTCACGATCCTTCACCTGTCGATCGCGAGCTTCCCGCACCTGCTGGTGATCGGCCTGGCGTTGGGATACCTGCGCCACCGGACCGGCTCGATCTACCCGTGCGTGTTGCTGCACTTCTGCCACAACCTGCTCTGCGTGCTCGCCGAGCGATGGAAGGTGTTCCCGGTATGGTAGTCGAACACATCTTCGTCACGACGATGGAGCCGGTCGACGCGATGAGCGTCACGTCGCAGTTCCTCGCGCAGCGCGGGTTCGTCGCGGGCGTGCAGACGTCGTTCCAACTCGGGGCGCCGGGGTGGAACGTGGTCGAGATGGCCCGCGGGCGCAAGACGGCGGCCCGGGCCAAGTCGACGCTCGAGCTGCCGCAGCAGATCCGCGTCGAGTACGACCGCGGGCGGGTGACCGTCGCCGCGAGCGCGCTGACGGCCAAGGAGGCGCAGAACGGCAGGCCCCCTAAGGGCAAACCCGCGGCCGAGGCGCAGGCGATGCTCCTGGCGCTGGTGCAGAACGTGGAATACCTGCTCGTGCACCGGGCCGACCCGGCCACGCTCATGGGGCAGTGGTCGCAGCACGAAGACGGGATCCACCGCGAGGGGTTGCGGCGGCGGGCGCGGCGGCTGACGATCCTCTGGTCGATCGTCGGGGTGCTCGTGCTGCTGATCGCGCTGGCGATCATCGCCGCCACGCGACGAGGGTGAGGCGCGCATTACGGCCAGAGGTTCATGCCGTCGAGGCCGGCGGTTTCCGGTAGGCCGCAGATCAGGTTGGCGTTTTGGATGGCTTGGCCGGCGGCGCCTTTGCCGAGGTTGTCGCAGGCGCCGATGGCCATGACGAGGTTTCGGGCGGGGTCGGCGGCGTAGGAGACGAAGGCGAGGTTGCTGCCGGTGGCCCACTTCGTGTGCGGGGGGGTGGCGGAGACGCGGACGAACGGGCGGGCCGCGTAGAAGGCGCGGGCGGCGTCGAGGCACTGTTCGGTGGTTGCCTGGCCGCGGCAGTAGATCGTGGCGAGGATGCCGCGGGTCATGGGGCAGAGGTGGGGGGTGAAGACGAGGCCTTCGGATTTAACACCCGAGAGTTTGGAGATCGTGGCGGTGATCTCGGGCATGTGGGTGTGTTTGAGCAGGCCGTAGGGGGCGAGGTCTTCGTTGACCTCGGCGTAGCCGAACTTGGAGTCGCCGCCACCGCGGCCGGCGCCGGATACGCCGGTCTTGGCGTCGACGATGATGTTGTTGGGGTCGATCAGTTTGCCCGCGAGCAGGGGGGCGATGGCGGCGAGGGTGGCGGCGGGGAAGCAGCCGGGGTTGGCGATGCGGGTCTTGCCGCGGATGTCGTCGGGCCAGGCGTCGGCGAGGCCGTAGGTCCAGCCGTCGGCGTAGCGGTGGTCGCCGCCGATGTCGACGATCTTGACGCGGGCGGGGACCTTGGCGAGGGCTTCTTTCGATTCGCCGGTGGGGAGGGAGGCGAAGAGGACGTCCAGGTCGGCGGGGAGGGCGGCCGGGTCCCATTTCTGGATGACGAGGTGGGCGAGCTTGGGCGGCAGGGCGGGGAAGCGGTCGGACACTTTTTGGCCGGCGGACGATTCGCCGGCGGCGTAGATAAGCTCGAAATGGGGGTGGGAGGCGCAGAGGCGGAGGGCCTCGCCCCCGCCGTAACCGCTGATGCCGATGATGCCGACCTTGATGCTCATGGGATTGGATTATGGGGATAGGGGGGGCGGAGACAACGCGTGTTCCGATCATAGGTCGGAATCGCGACGACGCGAAGCGGCTGCGAGGGGCCATTGCGGGGGCGAACGGTCAACGGTCGGCGGGATACGCGTGAGGAATTGTTTCCTGACGAGCGCGCTCCGGTCCGTCGCACTTGACCGGTTTGGGGCATGACGGGTGCGGCGACGGGACTCCGCGAGTGGGGGTGTGCGGGTGGTCGGTGCGGCCGCCCATCGGTTTGGAAGCTTGCCAGGAGTATTCGCCATGCGTCGTGATTCAGTCTGTCAGTCGTTCGAGTCGCTCGAGGGTCGCCGGTTCTTTTCGGCCGCGGTGGAGGTCGTCGCGCCCGAGCGGGCTACGCCGTTCAAACGGACTGCGGGATACCCGGCTCAGATTGCGGCGTCACTGAGCAAGGGCGGGACGCTGACCGTGCTCGGGAGCGCGAACCCCGAGACGATCCGGGTGACTCACGAGGCGGACGGGCGGATCTGGGTGTCGACGACGCGCAAGGGCGGGATGACGCGGTTTTTGTTCTCGTTCCGGGCCAAGACGACCCAGCGGGTGTACGTGGACGCCGGCGACGGGGACGACAAGATCGACTGCAAGGGCGTGTTCCGGATCACGCATCTACTCGGGAACTTCGGGAACGACTCGATCCACGGGTCGGACTACATAGATGGGATCTTCGGCGGCCCGGGGAACGACAACATCCACGCCCACGAGGGGAATGACCAGGTCTGGGGCGACGACGGCGACGACACGCTCCAGGGGGACGACGGCGACGACGACCTGACCGGCGGATACGGGTCCGACACAATCCTGGGCAACGGCGGCGACGACTCGATCTACTCGGCCGACGGGACCGCGCAGGATTTAATCTCGGGCGGGCTCGGCATGGACTGGGCGAGCGCGGACAAGAACCACGAGGGCGATTGGCAGGGCGAGTGGACGCCGGGCGACTGGGAGCGGTCGGCGGTGTGGGCGAAGGACATCGAGACGATCACGGGGAACTGATTACCCGACCGTGTCGGCGTCCTTGAACAGGGGGGCGAAGTCGCGGTCCCAGGTGTCGTCGGCGAGCTTGGCGCGGTCGTTCTCGAACTGGTTGAGGCTCGGGACCTCGCCGCCGAAGTCGGGCTTGGCGTCGAGGGTGATCGGGACGCGGATCAACTCGGCCCGGCGGACGACCTCGAACGTGAGGGTCTGCCCCGCGGCGGCCTTGAGGACGGCGGCGATCAACTGGCGCGGGGAGTCGATGGGCTCGCCGGGCTGTTCGACGATGCCGACGATCACGTCGCCCTCGCGGAGCAGTCGGTAGGAGCAGAAGCCGGGGATGCGGGAGAGGACGCTGACGCCGCGCTCGAGCCCGAGGAGCGGGCGCTCGTCGGCGGCCATTTCGGAGGGGAGGCGGATCCCGAGGAACCCGCCGGGCGTGGTCGGGTAAATCTGGTCGGCCAGGACGATTTGGGTGACGATCTCCTGGAGGACGACGCGCTGGCTGGGCGCGAGGGGGAGGGATCGGCGGACGGCGTCGCGGAGGACGGAGAGGTGCTTGCTGCGGAGGCCCATGAGGGCGACGCGGGCGTCGTCGCGCTTGGACGCGTCGGCGGCGCCGAGGTCGGCGACGAGCCGCTGGACGAGCTTGATGTCGCCGGGCGGGCGATCGGCGTTGACGGTCCGCGGGGCGGCGTCCTGCGCGGGGAGAAGGGGGGCGAGCGCCGTGGCGAAGCAGACGGCGAGGGCGACGGGGACGAGCCTGGTGGTCAGGCGGGGGGGCATAGCGGGTGGGCGGGGCCTCCGGGGAAAGGATACGTCTGGTGGGAATGAAAGGCGCGGGGAAAATTGCACCGTTCAATCGCTAAGCCGCAAGCGGCGAGCACGAGGAGTAAGGTCCGATTCCAATCCAGATCGGTTCCCGCGCGGGGGCACTGCCCATGCCGGGGGTTGTCGCATATGATCCGCCACCCATGTCCCCGCTCGTCGTCGAATCCGCCGTCAAGACGTTCCGCCAGGGCGAGCGCCAGGTCACCGCGCTGGCGGGGGTGTCGCTCGAGGTCGCGGCGGGCGCGTTCCTCGCCGTGATGGGCGCGTCCGGCTCGGGCAAGTCGACGCTGCTGCACCTCATGGCGGGCCTGACCACGCCGGACTCGGGCAACGTGCTGATCCGCGGGCAGAATTTGGCGGGCATGAACGATAAGCAGCTCACGCTGTTCCGCCGGCGGAACGTGGGGCTGGTGTTCCAGTCGTTCAATTTGATCCCGACGCTGACGGCCGAGGAGAACGTCGCGCTGCCGCTGTTGCTGGACGGCGCGAGCGAGTCGGCGGCCCGGCCGCGCGTGCGCGAGATCCTCGACAGTTTGGGGCTCGGGTCACGCATGGCCCACCGGCCGGACGCGATGTCGGGCGGGGAGCAGCAGCGCGTCGCCATCGGCCGGGCGCTGGTGACGGACCCGGCCGTGCTGCTGGCGGACGAGCCGACCGGCAACCTCGACTCGGCCAACTCCCGGCACGTCTGCGAACTGCTTCGGGACCTTTCGCAGATCCACAACAAGACGATCGTGATGGTCACGCACGAGCCGACGGTGGCGGCGTTCGCGCAAGAGGTCGCGGTGATCAAGGACGGGAAGCTGGTGCACCGGTTTGCGACGTCGGAGACGGACGGGCACCAGGGGTTGGCGATGAAATACCAAGAGTGTTTGCGGTGAGGAATAGTTTGCGGAGAGGTGTTCCCCCTGTCATTCCGAGGTACTCCGAGGAATCTGGCTGGAGCGTCGGGGCCCGTTCGACGTTGGCAATTCGTGTTCGAGTTTGGTCGCCAAAGTCGAAGAGGCCTCATCGTTCGGGGCCGGATCCCTCGTTCCTTACAGTTCGGACGCTCTGCCGCGAAGTGACGCGGCCGTGTGTTCGAGGCTAGATCCTTCGGAGTACCTCAGGATGACGACCGGCGCGAGCCGAAAGTAGTCGAGATTCGGAAGGCTCCCCGCCCATGGCGACGCTCAAGCTGCTCAGTTCCAACCTCCGCACCCGCCCGGTTCGCACGGGGTTGACCGTCGCGTCGGTCGCGCTGGCGGTGTCGCTCGTGGTGGCGGTGACGTCGGGGTACACGTCGGCCGAGGGGGTGCTGTTCAATTACCTCGCGTCGGTGTTCGGGTCGACGGACGTGCAGGTGACGCACGGGACGGATTGGCGGAAGGGGATGCCGTCGTCGGTCGTGGACCGGATGCGCGCGGACCCGCTGGTGGCGACGGCGTTCGGGCGGATCGAGGCGGAGATCGGCCTGCTCGACAAAGATGGGAAGTACATCCAGGCGGTCGCCGCGGAACTTGTGGGCGTGGACCGGCCGGTCGACGACGACATCGCCCGCATGGCCCTGGCGGGGGGCAAGTGGTTCGACACGCGGACGGGGGACGTGGCCGTGATCGACCAGCGGTGTGCGGAACTGCTGAAGGTCGGCGTGGGCGGGACGATCATCCTGCCGGCGCCGGGGGATCAGAAGCGGCCGTTCAAGGTCGTGGGGATCTGCAACAAGCCGGGGTTCTTCGCCGACAAGGTCTCGTCGGTGTACGTCCCGATCGAGACGGCTGAGGTGCTGACGGGGCGGAAGAACGAGTACACGCGGGCGTTGGTCCGGCTGCACGCGCCGGGGAAGGCGGGCGAGTTCGTCGACCGGTGGGCGCCGCTGGTCAAGGCCGTGGACGCCGACCTGCGGTTGCGGTCGGCGAAGGACCTCCGCAAGGAGATGGACAAGAACATCCAGGGCATGCACACGCTGTCGATGCTTGGGGGGGCGGTGAGCCTTGTGTCGGCGGCGTTCATCGTGTTCTCGACGCTGTCGATGGGCGTGGCCGAGCGGCAGCGAACGCTGGCGATGTTGCGGGCGATCGGGGCGGTGCGGGGGCAGGTCGCGCGGCTCGTGCTGGCGGAGGGCGTGGGGCTGACGCTCGCGGGGGCGATTCTGGGCGTCCCGCTGGGCCTGTTCTGGGCGTGGCTGCTCACCAAGTGGCGGGCCGACTTTTTCACGAGTGGTTTGGTCGTCGACCCGGCCGGGATTTGGATGGGAATCGTCGGGGCGGGCGCGGCGGCGTTGTTTGCGGGCATCATCCCGGCGGTGACCGCGTCGCGCGTCAGCCCGCTGGAGGCGATGACGCCGCTGGCGCGGCCGGCGTCGTTCCGGGTTGCGATCGCGTGCTTCTTCATCGGCCTGTGCGGGGTGGCGTTCGACACGGTCAGTATTTACCTGTCGGGCGCGTCGGCGGACGTGAAGTTCATCGCGCACTTTGCGATCGGCCTGCCCGGGATCTTCGTCGGCGCGTTTCTCATTGCGCCGTTGCTCGTGCGGGCGACGGATTTGCTTCTGGCCAAGCCCGTGGCGCGGTTGCTGCGTGTGCAGCCGCGCCTGTTGCGGCAGCAGCTTTCGGGCGCGGGGACGTGGCGCGCGGCGGCGTACCTCTGCCTGTACCG
>Ga0196963_10001850_pt1 | contig 13470 bp, 13 predicted proteins | sample S1_5metaG_FD_148600 | JGI IMG/M metagenome (GOLD analysis project Ga0196963, IMG submission 148600) | Soil microbial communities from Anza Borrego desert, Southern California, United States - S1_5 | ecosystem: Environmental > Terrestrial > Soil > Desert | place: USA: California | collected... | reverse complement strand
TGGACGGCCTGCCACCGCGCGACTTCGGCGGCTTCGTCGGTGCGTTCTACGGGCGTTCGCGGCGCACCTCGGCACAGGTCGACCTGACGGTGTTCTCTCGCAACGGGAAGTTCGTGAAGTGAACGCGGGGCCGACGGGGCCGGGCCGCAGGCCGTGAAGCGGAGGAGCCTGTCAGCCCAGCGCCCTCGGCCAGCCTTCCGGCCGGATGAAACCGGGGTTCAGCAGCGCGAACAGCTTGTGGTCGCGCCAGGCGCCGTCGATGTAGAGGTAGTCGCGCGCCAGGCCTTCTTCGCGGAAGCCCAGGCGTTGCACCACGCGCAGGCTGGCGGCGTTCTCAGGTCGGATGGCGGCTTGCACGCGGTGCAGGTTGACGGCGGGGGAGAAGGCCTCGTCGAGCAGGGCCGACAAGGCCTCGTGCATCAGGCCGCGGCCGGTGTGGTGCAGGTCCAGCCCGTAGCCCAGCGCGCAGCCGTGGAAGGGGCCGCGCGCGATGCCGGAGAAGTGCACCGAGCCGATCACCCAGCCGGGCTTGCTGCGCGGCTCCAGCCACCAGCGCAGGCCGCGGCCCTCGTCGAAGGCGCGGCGGCCTTCGGCCAGCGATTCGGCGACGCTGGCGAGCCGGGTGTGGTCGGGCGGCAGCGGCGGGTCCCAGCGGGCGAAGTGAGCGGCATTGCGCTGGTAGTAGTCGGCGACCGCGGGTGCCAGCGCGGGGTCGGTGGCGTGCAGCAGCAGGCGCTCGGTTCGGATGCAGTGGCGGGCAGTGGCTGCGGGCATCGGCGCAGTCTAGGGCGGGTCGCGGGCGCATGTTGTGACCGGTGGCAGCCAGCGCACCCCGCTCGGCGATGGCCGGCCGCCGCTCATCGCCCAACGCCTGGAGGCAGCGGCACAATGCGCGCCTGCTTCACGCTTCGAGTCCTTCGCCATGACGCTGCCCGGTTCGCTGTCCATCCTGGTGTCCGCCGCCGCGCTGCTGTCGGGTTGCAGCGCCGTCTCGGAGCTGGTCTACGAGAACAAGCGCCACTCGGCGACGCGCCACTGCGTGCAGCAGGTGACGAAGACGCAGCACGACGAGTGCAGCAGCCGCCTGCCGCTGAGCTACGACGAGTACGAGAAGCAGCGCCAGTCCGCGTCCGGCGGCGTCAACGAGCAGGCCGCGTCCCGCAAGGACGCCCAGACCAAGCGTGACGAAAGCCTGTGCTTCACCCGCCAGGCCACCGGCGAGCGGGTCTGCCCGAACTGACGCCCCGAACGGAGCCGCCGAACGGGGCCGCTGAACCGGTCCACCGAACCGGCACGGTGAGCTACGCGGCCAGCGCCTCGCCCGCCGGCCCGAAGGCGTATGCGTCCATGCCCACGCAGCCGTAGGTCAGTGCGTCGTGCAGGCGCCGCGGCGGGGCAGCCCGCCCGCCGGCGCCGGCGGCGACGAACCAGGGCAGCAGGTGCTCGTCGGTCGGGTGCATGTCGGCCGCGTGGGGCGCCTGGCGCCGGTAGTCGAGCAGCGCGTCCCAGTCGCAGGCGGCGCTGCGATCGGCGAACCAGCGGCGGAAGGCGGCGCTTTCCGGGATCTCGGGCGCATCCAGCGCGGGGCGCCGGGCGCCGAGGATCAGGCGCAGGTTGTGCGTGATGCTGCCGGTGGCGAGGATCCACACGCCTTCGGCCGCCAGCGGCGCCAGCGCCTGGCCCAGCGCGAACAGCTGCGCCGGGCTCCAGTCCGGCGGAAACGCCAGCGGCAGCACCGGCACGCCGGCGTCCGGGTGGCTGAAGCGCAGCGGCGTCCAGATGCCGTGGTCCAGGCCGCCGCTGTCGCTGACGTGCGCCGGGAGGCCCGCAGCTTGCAGCAGGCTGGCGACGCGTTCGGCCAGGGCCGGTGCGCCGGCGGTGTCGTAGCGCAGTCGGTACAAGGCATCCGGGAAGCCGCCGAAGTCGTGCACCGTGGGTTGCCGCGCTGCGGCCAGCAGCACGGGCTCGCGCGCCAGCGAGTGGGCCGACACGGCCAGGATGGCGGCCGGCCGGCCGCCGGCCAGCGCGTCGATGCTGGCGCCCAGCCGTTGCCAGAACGGGCCGGTGAGGCCCGGCTCCAGCGCCGTCATCGGCGAGCCATGGGAAACGAACACCGGCGGGATGGTGCCGGCGGCGGGTCGGGTGGCAGCATGCGTGTCCATGCCGGCATTGCAGCAGCTGCCGGGCGCGCGTGCGTTCGAGCCGGCTGCATGCTGCCTTCAGTGGCCTTGTCGGCCGGCCGCGTTCGGCCCACGGTTCCTGGGGATGCCAGCGCCCTGGCGCGGCCCGGCGGTGCTTGCTGGTGTACCGTCGCCGCCCATGGATGCCTCCACCGCCGCCCAGCCTGCACCGCCCCTGGCCAGCCCGCTGCCGCTGAAGGCCGCGCCGCCGATTTCGACCTTCGCGCTGGCCTGGCGCCAGGGCTGGCGTGACTTTCGTGCCGGCGAACTGCGCCTGTTGATGGTGGCCGTGATGCTGGCGGTGGCCGCGCTGGCGGCGGTCGGCTTCTTCGCCGACCGGCTGCAGGGCGCGCTGGCGCGCGATGCGCGGCAGCTGCTGGGCGGCGATGCCGTGGTGGCCAGCGACCAGCCGGCGCCGCCCGAGTTCGCCGCCAAGGCGCGCGAGCTGGGGCTGCAGCCGGTCGCCACCGCCACCTTCCCGAGCATGGCGCGCGCGCCCGATGACAAGGGCGGTGACAGCCGCCTCGTGGCGCTGAAGGCCGTGCCCGCGGGTTACCCGCTGCGCGGTGCGATGCGCGTGCGCGGCGAAGCCGGTTCGGCCGAACAGGCGGTGGCGCATGGCCCGGCACCGGGCACCGTGTGGGTGGACGCCGCCCTGCTGGACCAGTTGCAGTTGAACCCGGGCGACCCGTTGATGCTGGGTGACCAGCGCTTCACCATTGCCCGCGTCATCGTGCTGGAGCCCGATCGCGGCGCCGGCTTCATGAGTTTCGCGCCGCGGGTGATGCTGCATGCGGCGGACCTGCCGGCCACGGGCCTGATCCAGCCCGCCAGCCGCGTCACCTACCGCCTGGCCGTGGCCGCGCCGGAGGGCCGTGCGGCGCAGGTGGGGCAGTTCGTGCAATGGGCCGAGGCGCGCATCAAGGACGCGAAGCTGCGCGGCCTGCGCATCGAATCGCTGGAGTCCGGCCGGCCCGAGATGCGGCAGACGCTGGACCGCGCGCAGCGCTTCCTGAACCTCGTCGCGCTGCTGGCGGCGCTGCTGTCGGCAGTGGCGGTGGCGATCGCCGCGCGCGACTTCGCCCAGCGCCACCTGGACGACTGCGCGATGCTGCGCGTGCTGGGCGCGCCGCAGCGCGCCATCGCCGGCGCCTATGCGCTGGAGTTCGGCGCGGTCGGCGTGATCGCCAGCGCCGCCGGCGTGGCGCTGGGCTTTGCCGTGCATTTCGTCTTCGTGCGGCTGCTGGCCGGGCTGATGGACGCGGCGCTGCCGGCGCCCGGTTTCATGCCGGCGCTGTTCGGCCTGGGCGTGGGCCTGACGTTGCTGGCCGCCTTCGGCCTGCCGCCGGTGCTGCAACTGGCGCGCGTGCCGCCGTTGCGGGTGATCCGCCGCGACGTGGGTGGCTTGAAGGCGGCGTCCGTCGGCGTGCTGCTGGCGGGCACCGCGGGCTTCGCGGCCTTGCTGGTGGCGGCCTCGTCCGACCTGAAACTGGGGCTGATCGCCGTCGGCGGCTTCGCGGCCGCGATCCTGCTCTTCGCGCTGCTGGCCTGGGGCGCCGTGGCGTTGCTCAAGCGCGCGGTGCCCTCGTCCAGCGCGCCGCGCTGGTGGACCTTCGGCGCCAGCGCGCCGCGCTGGCTGGTGCTGGCCACGCGCCAGCTGGCGGCGCGGCCGGCCTTCGCGGTGCTGCAGGTGTCGGCGCTGTCGGTGGGCCTGCTGGCGCTGGTGCTGCTGGTGCTGCTGCGCACGGACCTGATCAGCGCCTGGCGCCAGGCCACGCCCAAGGACGCGCCGAACCGCTTCGTCATCAACCTGCAGCCCGAGCAGGGCGAGGCCTTCCAGGCGGCCTTGAAGGCCGCTGGCGTTGCGCGTTATGACTGGTTTCCGATGATCCGCGGCCGGCTCACCGCGATCAACGGGCGCGAGGTGAGGCCCGCGCAGTTCATCGACGACCGCGCGCAGCGCCTGGTGGAGCGTGAGTTCAACCTGAGCCATGGCGACACGATGCCCGGGCACAACAGCCTCAGCGCGGGCCGGTGGACGCCCAACGAGCCCGATGCGCTGAGCGTGGAAGAGGGGCTGGCGCAGACGCTGGGCCTGAAGCTCGGCGACCGGCTGCGCTTCGACATCGGCGGCATGCCGAAGGAAGGCCGCATCACCAGCCTGCGCAAGGTCGACTGGCAGTCGATGCGCGTCAACTTCTTCGTGATGTTCCCGGTTGCGAAGCTGGACGACGTGCCGGCCAGCTACATCAGCGCCTTCCGCGCGCCGGACAAGCCGGGCTTCGACAGCGCGCTGTCGCGGCAGTTTCCGAACATCACCAACGTCGATGTCTCGGTCTCGCTGGCCCAGGTGCAGCGGGTGCTGGACCAGGTGATCCGCGCGGTGGAGTTCCTGTTCGGCTTCACGCTCGCCGCCGGCCTGGTGGTGCTGTTCGCGGCGGTGTCCGCCACGCGCGAAAGCCGCTCGCGCGAGTACGCGGTGATGCGTGCGGTGGGCGCCGGCTCGGCCCTGCTGCGGCGCATGCAGCGTGCCGAGCTGCTGGGCGTGGGCGCGCTGGCCGGGCTGCTGGCCTCGCTGGCGGCCATCGGCGTCGGTGGCGTGATGGCGCGCCAGGTCTTCGAGTTCAGCTGGGCGCCTTCGCCGTGGGTGCCGCTGGCCAGCACGGCGGTCGGCGCGCTGCTGGCGCTGGTGGCCGGCTGGTGGGGACTGCGTGAGGTGCTGCGGCGCCCGGTGATGGAGACGCTGCGCAAGGCGCCGGAGTGACGCGCTGCTGGTGAGCCATCACGTTTCACGCAGCCGCGGCAGCCGCACCTGCACGCGCAAGCCCGGATTCGGCTGCCCCGGCTGATGGTCCGCCAGCGCGATCTGCCCGTGCAGCGATTCGACGATCGCGTGGCAGATCGCCAGGCCCAGCCCCGTGCCGGTCGCATGCCCCGGCGCGGCGCTGGCGGTGGAGAAGGGCTCGAAGGCATGTTCGCGCACGCTGTCGGCGATGCCAGGCCCGCTGTCCCAGCACTCCAGCATCACGTGCTCGGCCGAGCTGGCGATCGCGATGCCCAGCAGCCCGTCCGCCGGCGTGTGGCGGATGGCGTTGTGCAGCAGGTTGCTCACCAGCTCGCCCAGCATCCACGGGTGCGCTTCAACCATCGGTGTGCAGCCGGGCGTGCATTGCAGCTCGAACTGCAGGTTCTTCTCGGAGATCAGCGGCGACAGCTCCACCGCCACCTGCTGCGCCACGTCGCACAAGTCGCAGGGTTCAACATCACCGCGCTGGCGCAGCTGTTCCACCTTGGCCAGCGACAGCATGTGGTTCGACAGCGTGGTCGCGCGCTTCACGGTGCCGAGCATTTCGGACATCAGCACCTGCGGCGGCACGTCGCCGGTCAGGCCTGATTGCAGCTGTGTGTTCAGCACGGCCAGCGGCGTGCGCAGCTGGTGCGCCGCGTCGGCGACGAAGCGCTGCTGCTGGCCCAGCAGGCCGCGCAGCCGCTGCATCAGCTGGTTCAGCGAATCGACCACCGGCCGCAGCTCCGGCGGCGCACCGCTGGCGGCCACTGGCGACAGGTCGGCGCCTTCGCGCGCGTCCAGCTCCCGGCGCAGCGACTGCAGCGGCGCCAGCGCGCGGTTGACGACGAAGATGGTGGCCGCCACCACGCAGGCGATCAGCACCGACTGCATCGCCAAAGTGCGCCACAGGATGCCCTGCGCCAGCTGGCGCCGATTGGCCATGGGTTCGGCCACCTGGATCAGCACCAGGCCTGAGCGGTCGTGGCCGTCCACCGGCTGCTGCAGCGCCACCATGCGCATCGGCTCCTGCTGGACCTCGGTGTCGTAGACGCTGACGAGGCCGCCGTAGATGGACGGCTTCAGCGGCGGCGATTCGATGCGGGGCAGGCGTTCGTCGCCGCCCAGCAGTTCGCCATCCAGGCCGCTGACGCGGTAGGACATGGCCGTGCCCGCGCCTGCGTGGTGCAGTTCCAGCACCGCATAGGGCACGGTCAGCTCCAGCTTGCCGCGCTCCAGCCGCAGCATGTCGCCGATGGAATGCGCGGCGGCGACGAGCTGCCTGTCGTAGGCGGTGTGCGCTGCGTCCAGCGCGCTGCGGTAGAGGCTGACGGTGTCGACGGCGACGAAGCCGACGATGGGCGCGAGGATGCCGGCCAGCAGTTGCGTGCGCAGCGACAGGTAGCGCTTTGGCGGCGCGGACGGGGCCGGCGTGCCCACCTGTGCTCAGGCTCCGGCGGCGGGGCTTGAACGCTCGCGCAGCAGGTAGCCGACACCGCGCAGCGTCATCACCTCGGCATTCGACACGCCCAGCTTCTTGCGCAGCCGGTGCACCACCACATCCAGCGCATCGATCTGCGCCGACTCGTCATCGCTGAACACCATGCGCAGCAGGCGCTGGCGCGGCACGGCGTGGCCGGGGCGGCGGATCAGCGCGCGCAGCAGCGCGTTTTCACGCGGGGTCAGTTCGAGCGGTTCGTCGTCGAGGTAGGGCGCGCCGGCGGCGGTGTCATAGCGCAGGTCGGCGCAGCGCAGCACGCGGTCCTGGTCGGCCTGGCGACGGCGGCCGATGGCCTGCAGGCGCGCGACCAGCTCGTCCAGGTCGAAGGGCTTGGGCAGGTAGTCGTCGGCGCCGGCATTCAGGCCCGCCACGCGGTCGCCGACCGAGCCGCGCGCGGTGAGGATCAGCACCGGCAGCGCATTGCCCTGCGCGCGCAGGCGCTGCAGCACGTGCAGGCCGTCGACGACCGGGATGCTCAGGTCGAGGATCGCCACTTCCAGCCGGTCGTCCTTCATCAGCCGCAGGGCCTCGGCGCCATCGAAGCAGACGGTGACCTGGTGGCCGCGCTTTTCCAGCGCGCGGGACAGGGCACGCGACATGTCGGGATCGTCTTCGACGAGCAGCAGCCTCATGGTGGTCACGCGGGCAGGACGGTGCCTGCATGGTGCGCATTCGCAGCCCTTGCCGCAAGGCGGCGGACCCGGATTCCGGCGTCTGCATTTCAGTCGTCTTTCACGCGCAGGCGCCGCGTGAAAGACGATCGAAAGACGGCGGAAATGGGGCTGCAAGACAAGGGGCCGGATCGGGCCGGTGCGCGCTTGTGTGCCTGAAGTGCGGTTCCTAGACTGCGCCCCAACGGCTCACTCGAACCGCCAACGATTGGAGACAACGGACATGAGATTCCGCCCTCGCGCACTCTGCGCCACCAGCCCGATCCTGGGCCTCGCCCTGGGCCTGGCCGCCACGGCGCAGGCGCAGGACAGCTGCGCCCACCGCGGTGACCTGGACACGCCGTACTGCGACGCCAACAAGGACCTGGTGGCCGACGCGCCCACTGGCGCCGGCAAGACCAAGACGCCGGGCACCATCGTCTTCACCTTCACGCCGGTGGAAGACCCGGCCGTCTACGAGAAGATCTTCCGCAACTTCACCGAGCACCTGTCGTCGTGCATGTCGCGCCGCGTGGTGTTCTTCCAGGTGCAGAGCAATGCGGCCGAGATCGAAGCCATGCGCGCCGGCCGCCTGCACGTGGGCAGCTTCTCCACCGGCCCGACGTCCTTCGCCGTGAACATCGCCGGCGCCGTGCCCTTCGCGGTGCGCGGCACCGAGAAGGGTTTCATGGGCTACAACGTCATCACCATCGTGAAGAAGGACAGCCCGTTCCAGAAGCTGTCCGACCTGAAGGGCAAGCGGGTGGCGCACGTGGCGCCGTCGTCCAACTCGGGCCACATGGTGCCGCTGGCGCTGTTCCCGAAAGAAGGCCTCACGCCCGAGCAGGACTACAAGCTGATCTTCTCGGGCAAGCACGACCAGTCCATCCTCGGCGTGATGAATGGCGACTACGACGCGGCCGCCGTCGCGTCCGACGTCTTCCACCGCATGGCGCAGCGCGGTGCGATCAAGGAAGACAACTTCCGCGTGATCTACCAGAGCTCGAAGTTCCCGAACTCCGCCTTCGCGCATGCGCACGACCTGGAGCCTGCCTTTGCGGAGCAGATGAAGAAGTGCTTCTTCGACTACCGCTTCACGCCCGAGATGAAGCAGGCTTTCGATGGCGCCGACCGCTTCGTGCCGGCCAGCTACCTGAAGGACTGGGCGGTGGTGCGCGACGTGGCCGCGGCCAGCGGCGAGAAGTTCAACCGCGCGGCTTACGAGCGCACGAAGAAGTAACGTTCAATGTACATGTACTCATCAAATCAGGAGCGGGCCGAGCGCCGGGCCGCTCGCAAGCCGGTCCGCATCCCCTCGGGGGATCGGCCGATGTACCCATCGGACGAGGGGCTGGCATGACTGCTCACGCTTTGGAACTGCGCGGCCTGGTGAAGGAATACCGGCCGGGCCAGCCGGTGCTGCGCGGCATCGACCTGAACATCGAAGGGCGCGGCCTCACCGCGATCGTCGGCCCATCGGGCACCGGCAAGTCGACCTTGATCCGCTGCATCAACCGCCTGGTCGATCCCAGCGCCGGCGCCATCTGGCTGTGCGCCGGCAATCAACGCATCGACCTGGCCACCCAGCGGGGCCGCGCGCTGCGCGAATGCCGCCGCCGCATCGGCATGGTGTTCCAGGAGTACAACCTGGTCGAGCGGCTGACGGTGATGGAGAACCTGCTGACCGGCCGGCTCGGCTACGTCGGTGCCTGGAATGCCTGGCGGCGCAAGTTCCCGCAGGCTGACCTCGACCATGCCTTCGAGCTGCTGGACGCGGTGGGCCTGCGCACCTTCGTCAACCAGCGGGCCGATGCGCTGTCAGGCGGCCAGCGCCAGCGGGTGGGCATCGCCCGCGCGCTGATGCAGCGGCCGCAGGTGATGCTGGCCGACGAGCCCACCTCGTCGCTGGACCCGAAGACGGCCGTCGAGATCATGACGCTGCTGCGCGACCAGGGCCTGAAGCGCGGCATCCCCGTCATCGTCAACAGCCACGACGTGGACCTGGCGCGGCGCTTCGCCGACCGCGTGGTCGGCATGTCCGGCGGCAAGGTGGTGTTCGACGGCGCGCCCGCGGGCTTGAGCGATGCGGTGCTGCGCACGATCTACGGCGGGGAGGACTGGCTGCAATGAGCAAGACCATCAGCCAAAGTCCTACCGCCACGCCGTTCCAGGCGCCGCGCGCCGCGCGCATCGTCGGCCTCTCGGTCGCGCTGTATGCGTGTTATGCGCTGGCGCAGCTCGATTTCTCCTGGGCCCGCTTCGAAACCGGCCTCGGCAACGGCCTGCGCTTCATCGCCCGCATGTTCCCGCCCGACGTGTCGCGCCTGGACGTGCTGTGGAGCGGCCTGCGCGAGAGCCTGCAGATCGCGGTGCTGGCCACCACGCTGGGCGTGCTGTGCGCGCTGCCGGTGGGCATCCTGGCGGCGCGCAACCTGATGCCGGCCTGGTGCAGCTGGCCGGCGCGCGGGCTGATCACCATTTGCCGCTCGCTGCACCCCGTGATCGTGTCCATCCTCTTCGTCAAGGCGGTGGGCTTCGGCGCGCTGGCGGGCATCCTGGCGCTGATGGTGGCCTCGGTCGGCTTCATCGGCAAGCTGTTCGCCGAGGCCACGGAAGAGATCTCGCTGAAGCAGTTGGAAGCGGTGCGCGCCACCGGCGCGTCGTTCCCGAACCTGTTGGCCTATGGCGTGCTGCCGCAGGTGCTGGCGCGCTTCGTCGGCTTCGCCACCTACCAGCTCGATTCGAACCTGCGCAATTCCACGATGGTCGGCATCGTCGGCGCCGGCGGCATCGGCGGGGCGCTGTTCTCGGCCTTCCAGCGCTACGACTACGACTTCGTGTTCACGATCCTCGCGTCCATCGTCGCCATCATCGTCGCCGGCGAACTGGCGGCCAACCAGCTGAAGAAGGTGTTCCATGTCTGAACTGAGCGCCTTGCAGGCTCCCGCGCCGGTGGGGTCCGCCCCGTTGGTGCCAGCCCCGTTGGCCCCCGCCGTCTGGCAGCGGCACACCCTGGCCGAGCGCCTGCTGCGTTATGGCGTGTGGCTGCTGGTGGTGGCGGCCATCGTGCAATCGCTGCGCACCGTGGAGGTGATCCCCGAGTTCCTGGTGGATGCGCCGCAGCAGATGCTGGACATGGTGCAGCGCATGTGGCCGCCGGACTGGCGCCACTACCCGCAGTCGGTGCACGCTGCGCTGGTGGAAACCTTGCACATCGCCTCGCTGGGCACCATCGCGTCGCTGGTGATGGCGGTGCCGCTGGGACTGCTGGTGGCAGCCAACGTGACGCCGAGCAAGCCCCTGAACCTGCTGGCGCGGGTGGTGCTGGTGACCAGCCGCTCCGTGAACTCGCTGGTCTGGGCACTGCTGTTCGTCGCGGTCTTCGGGCCCGGTGCGCTGGCCGGCGCCATTGCCATCTCGTTCCGCTCGGTGGGCTTCGTCGGCAAGCTGCTGGGCGAGGCGCTGGAGCAGGCGCCGCGCGGGCCGATCGAGGCGCTGCAGGCCGCGGGTGCGTCGCGCCTGGCCGTCGTTCGCTACGGCTACTGGCCCGCGGTGAAACCGGCGTTCTGGTCCATCGTGCTGCTGCGCTGGGACATCAACGTCCGTGAGTCAGCGGTGTTGGGCCTGGTGGGCGCGGGCGGCATCGGCATGGTGCTGGACACGGCGCTGAACCTCTTCCAGTGGCCGCGCGTGGCGATGGTGATCGTCGCCATTTTCAGCGTCGTGGTCCTCGCCGAACTGGCAGTCACGCGCCTGCGCAAGCACCTGTTGTAAGCGGCCATCCCGAGGTGGCCACCGCAGGCCGCCAGCCGTGGCGCGGGCCTTCGGCGCCGTCGTTGGAGACTCCCATGGGCATGATCTCTTCGGCCGCGCCGTTGGCGCTGGCCGCGCTGCTGGCCTGCGCGCCGCACAACACCCGGGCCGCACCGGCGGCCGATCCGGCTGGTGCCACAGCGGCCGCGCCACCGCTGCGCCTGGCATTCCCGAAGGCCTACAACAAGCTCGAGACCTGGCAGCTCTACGGCGGCTTCGTGCGGCACCTGGCGCAGTGCACGCGGCTGCGCATCGTCAACCAGGACGGGCGCGCGCTGGACGACGGCGTCGACGCCCTGGACCTGCTGCCCGAAGACCGGATGCTGGACCTGCTGAAGCGGGGCTTGCTGCAATTGACGCAGGTGAGCACCGGTCTCGTGCCGGCCGCGATGGACACGGCGCAGGGCGTGCCCTTTGCGGTGCGCGGGGACGCTGCCAGCGGCCGCTTCCATGGCTACCGCGTGAACTTGATCGTGCGCAACGACAGCGCGTACAAGACGCCGGCCGACCTGAAAGGCAAGCGCGTTGCGCACACCACGGCCGGCTCCAACTCGGGCAACCTGGCGCCGCGCGCGTACTTTCCCGCGCTGGGCCTGGTTCCTGAAACGGGCTACCAGGTGGTGTTTTCGCAGGGCCACGAACGGTCGATCATCGGCACGCAGTACGGCTTCTGGGAGGCCGCCGCCGTGGCCAGCGACCAGTTCGAACGCATGGCGCGCAAGGGCCAGATCCGGCGCTCCGACTTCCGCGTGCTGTGGTCCAGCGACACCTTTCCCGCATCGGCGTGGGTGATGAGCGGGAAGCTGCCGGCCGAGACGCAGGCGGCCTTGCGGCGGTGTACGGCGAGCTATCGCATCCCCTCGCCTGTTTCCGCCCTGTTGGACGGCGCCGATCGGTTCGTGGCGATCGATCCGGTGACGGCCTATGCACCGGTGCGGTTCGTTGCCGGGCGCAGTGGAGCGCCCAGGCCCTAGTTCAGCCGGAACGAAGCCACCGCCTCAGCCAGCCCTGCGCTCTGCATCTTCAGCGCCTGCGCCGCCGCGGCGCAATGCCGTTGATGACGCCGATGATCTCGCCGACCTTCTGCGACGAGCCGTTGATCTTCTCCATCGTCGCCATCACGCGCGCCACCACCGCGCCGCCTTGCCCAGCGGCGTCAGTCGCGGCCGTGGCCAGTGCATTGGCATGCGAGGCCGATTCAGGCGCCAGTTGGACATGCGAATTCAGCCGCTGCAATTGCGCCGAGGTTGCCTGCAGGCTGGCCGCGGCGCGCTCGGTGCGGCCGGACAGGTCTTCATTGCCGGCCGCCATCTCGCTGCTGGCCACGGTGACGTGCTCGGCCGTGCGGCCGACCTCGCCGATCAGGTGGTGCAGGCCCGCCTGCGACCGGGCGCTGGTGCTGCAGATGGGCGGTGAGGTGGAAGTCAGCAGTGCGCCGGGCAGGGGCGCGCGGTTCGGGGTGCGCATCCCGCGGGTGGGGTAGGGCAGTTTCCTCGTGAAGCCTGCACATGGCCGAACGTCATGCTGGTTGCGGGCCGGGGTGTCGGTAGCCAGTAGGATCGGCCGGCTTTCAAAACTGGAGTAGACCGATGCCTCGCTTGCTCGCCGCGACCGCGCTGTCGCTGACCTTTGCTGCCACTGCTGCCCAAGCCCAGCTGGTGGTGCCCATCGACCTGATCAACGAGACAGGGGCGACGAAGCGCCTGGGCACCGTCACCGTCACCGAGAGCCGCTACGGCCTGGTGTTCACGCCGGCGCTGGAAGGCCTGCCCGCCGGCGTGCACGGCTTCCACGTGCATGAGAACCCGAGCTGCGCGCCGGTGGTGCGCGACGGCAAGCCGGTGGCCGGTTTGGCCGCCGGCGGCCACCTGGACCCCGAGAACACGAAGAAGCACGGCACGCCCTGGGGCGACGGCCACCTGGGCGACCTGCCGGGCCTGGTCGTCGAGCACGACGGCAAGTCCAGCTACCCGGTGCTGGCGCCGCGGCTGAAGCTGGCGGACCTGAAGGCGCGCTCGCTGATGATCCACGTCGGCGGCGACAACCACGCCGACCACCCGGCCCCGCTGGGCGGTGGGGGCGGCCGGCTGGCCTGCGGCGTGATCGCCGGCTGAGCGGCGCCGCCAGGGAAACGGCCGCCCCCAGGCGGCCGCACGCTTGATCCTGCGCGCACCGGCGCATGCGCCGGCCGCTTCGATCTTGGGTTAGAAGTTTTCCCAGTCGTCGGACCGACCGGCGCCGGTCGGCAGCGGCGCGGACTGCACGCGAGCCTGCTGGATCGCGGCCTTCGCCACCTCGGCCGGGCGCGGCGGAGCGGGCGCTTGCGCCTGCGGTGCGGTGACCGCGGCGTCGCCGATCCGGAAGGTCGACACCACGCCGGCCAGGCGCACCGCCTGGTCCTTCAGGCTGTCGGCCGCGGCGGCCGATTCTTCGACCAGCGCGGCGTTCTGCTGCGTCATCTGGTCCAGCTGGCCGATGGCGCCGTTGACCTGGCCGATGCCGGCCGATTGCTCGGTGGCGGCGGCGCTGATCTCGCCGATG
>Ga0196963_10001849_pt1 | contig 13473 bp, 18 predicted proteins | sample S1_5metaG_FD_148600 | JGI IMG/M metagenome (GOLD analysis project Ga0196963, IMG submission 148600) | Soil microbial communities from Anza Borrego desert, Southern California, United States - S1_5 | ecosystem: Environmental > Terrestrial > Soil > Desert | place: USA: California | collected... | reverse complement strand
CCGCGACCATCGTGGCGATGCCCGGCGTCTCGTGGCGCACGACGGTGGCCACGAGGGTGGCGCCGAGCGCGTCGAACAGGAACACGGGCACGGCGAGACCGAGGGCGGCGGCGATGTCGCGGCGGGCGAGGCGGCCGGGCACCGCGGTGGGCTCGATGAGACCGAGGTGCAGCTTGGTGCCGAGCCGGCCCGAGAGGATGCCGCCGAGCGCGCCACAGCTGGAGAGGAACGCCGGCAGGAGCACGAGCAGCGCCGGGTTCTCGGTGAACGGCTCGAGCTGCCGCTCGATGGCCAGGCCGGCGAGCGCGCTCACCGCGCCGGCGAGCACGAGCACCGGGAGCGACTGGCGCACGATGCGCGGCAGCTCGTCGAGGTTCGAGCGGAGAGCGAGCACCACGACCACGACGGCGGCCGCCACGCCGACGACGGCGATCGACGGGGTCACGATCGCGAGGCCGGCGAGGGCGGCGGCGATCCAGAGCGCCGGCAGCGTGAGCACGTCGCCGAGGGTCGACACGAGCGGGGCGCTCACGTCGTCGAGGTCCCACCCGAAGCGCACGGCAGCAGCGGCGATGCCCACCGTCGACGCCAGCACGACCGCCGACGCGAGGATGCCGCCGACGGTCGACACCACCACGAAGTCGGCGAGGGGCACCGAGGACTCCTGGCCGAGGGTCGTGGCGATCACCTTGGCGACGATGCCGAGCAGCACCGACGCCGCGATCGTCAGCACCACCGCGGCGGTCACGTTCTGGCCGAGCACCGAGCGCCGGTTGCGCGTGAGGGCGAAGGTGCCGGTGTGGATGGCGGTGCTCAGGCGGCTGCCGACGGGGGTGAAGATGTTGCCCCGCAGGCCGATGGCCGCGGGCACGAGCACGAGGAGGCCGGGCCGCCGGGCGAAGGTGTCGCTGACCGCGCCGAGGAAGGCGCCGGCGACGAAGCTCGTCGACGCGTTCAGGCCGAGCGCGGTGAGCGCCTGGCGCCCGGCGCGCGCGCCGGCGACGGCCGACGCCGCGCGACGGCGGACGACCGCCAGCCGCGCCGTCGCCATGCCGCGGGGCGACTGCGCTCGCTCCGTCGCCATGGCACCGTCGCCTTCGAACGCACGCGCACGAGGGCCAGTCTGCCCGAGTAGACCTGCATCGTGGTGCGGGCAATCAAGCGCGGCGTGGTGGTCGTCGCCTCCGTGATCGTCGGCCTGTTCGTGCTCGGCGCCGTCGACGTCTTCGACTTCCTGCCGAACCCGTTCGAGCGCTCCGAGATCGACCGCAGCCAGCCCGCGCTGCTCGAGCGGCTCAGCGACATCGCCGAGTACCGGGCGGCGACCGCCGAGCTCCAGGTGCTCATCGACGTCGAGGAGGACGTGCAGCTCCTGCCCACCTTCGTCGCCGGCGAGCGGGTCACGTTCCTCGCCGGCGGGACCGTCGACGCCGCCGTCGACTTCGGCGATCTCGGCGAGGGCGCGGTCGAGGTCGACGGGGACCGGGTGACGGTCACGCTGCCGGCGGCCACGATCGTGGACGTCGACGTCGAGCCCGATCGGTCCTACGTTGTGAACCGCGAACGCGGCATCCTCGACCGGATCGGTGGGGTCTTCACCGACAACCCCACCGGTGAGCAGGACCTCTACCTGCTCGCCGAGGAGAAGCTGCGCGCCGCCGCCGACGACAGCGCGCTGCGATCGCGCGCCGAGCGCAACACCGAGAAGATGCTCGAGACGCTCCTGCGCTCGCTCGGGTTCGAGCGGGTGACCGTCGTGTTCGAGCCGCCCCCGGAGACCTGAGATGACGACGACGCTCGACGAGGTGCTCGGTCGGGTGCAGGCCGAGCACGGACTGACGTTCAACGTGAAGGGCCGGGCCGTGCACGGCCAGTCCGGTGAAGGCGCGTGGTTCGCCACCGACGACGACGGCCGCGACGTCGTGCTCAAGTGGTTCGACGACGAAGGCGTCGCGCTGCGCTACGAGGTGCTGGTGCGCTCGCTCGCCGTCCTGCGCGAGCGCGGGTACCCGGTGCCCGAGTACGGCCCGATCGTCGTCGTGCCCGGCGTGACGCTGTCGGTGCAGTACGTGATGGACGGCATCACCGGTCACGCGCTCGGTCCGAAGGTCGTGCGCGACGTGCTCGCGCTCAACGAGCTGCAGGTCGACGTGCCCGCACCCGTGAACCCGATGTCGTGGGGCACCTTCGTCGTGCACTCGCTGGTGGAGGGCGAGGTCGGGTGGGCCATGCACGAACCGCTGCGCACGCACTCGCTGCGGGCGCGTCATCTCGTGCAGCGCATCGAGGGCATCGGGCACCAGACCGAGTCGCACCGGTTCCACCCCACCGGAATCGTGCACATCGACCTGCACACCGGGAACATGCTCCTCACCGGCGACGACGAGCTCGCCGGCATCGTCGACTGGGAGGGCGCCTGCTACGGCGACCACCGCTTCGACCTCGTGACCTTCGCCCACCACCTCGTCGCCACCGGCAACGGCGCGCTGTCGGTGCCGGTCTGGGAGGTCCTCGAGGCCACCGTCGACCCGCACGTGCTGCGCGCCTACGTGGCCCACATGGTGCTGCGGCTCGTCGACTGGCAGATCCGCCACGACCCGCCCGACGTCGAGAACCAGATCGACGTGGGCGAGCTCCTCCTCGGCCGCTACGGATAGGCGAGGGCGCAGACGGCGTCGTGGAGCACGCCGTTCGACGCGACGGACGCCTGCATGTCGTACCGGGCGCCGCCGTCGGGATCGGTGTAGCGACCGCCGGCCTCGGCCACGAGGAGCACCGCCGGCGCCAGATCCCACGCGAAGCCGCCCTTGCCGATCACCGCGTCGAGCTCGCCGTCGAGCAGCGCGAGCGTGGGTGAGCTGCTCGCCACCCAGCGGGCGACGCGGTTGACCCGGCTCGGGATCTCGGGCCGGCTCCACACGTAGCCGCCGATCCGGGCGTCCTCGATCGACGCCGTCGTCGAGACGCGGATCGGGGCCGCCGAGTCGCTGCGGAAGGCGCCGGCGCCGCGCGACGCGTACCACGACAGCCCGAGCATCGGCCGGGTGATCACCGCGACCTCGATCGTGCCGTCGACCTCGAGGGCGACGTGGGCGCCCCACGCCGGCAGCCCGTCGATGAAGTACGACGTGCCGTCGATCGGGTCGATCAGCCACCGCCGGGTCGAGCCGATCGCGCCCGACAGCCCGTCCTCCTCGGTGAGCACGGCATCCTCCGGCCGGTGCCGCGCGAGCTCCTCGCGCAGGGCGGCGTCGACGGCGAGGTCGGCGGCGGTGACCGGTGAGCCGTCGGCCTTCCACTGCATCGACACGTACCCGGACGCGTACGGCAGCGCGACCTCGTCCGCGATCGACGCGAGGTGCCGCGCCAGCTCCAGGTCCGTCATGCCGCGAGGTTCACGACGCCCGGGCGGCGGTCTCCCACATGTCGCGCGCGCGCTCGGCCTGGTCGAGGTAGCCACCTTCCTCGTAGCAGGCGAGGCCGCGCTCGTAGCGGACGAAGGCGGCGTCGACGTCGCCCTCGGCGAGGTCGATCATGGCGAGGTCGCACAGCGAGGAGCCCATCCCGCCGAGGAAGTCGATCTCGTGGCACAGACCGAGGACCTCGTTGTGCAGGGCGCGGGCCCGGCCGTAGTCGCGCTCGCTGAACGCGACGCACGCCTGCAGGTGGAGGACGTGGAACAGCCCGAACTCGTCGTTCAGCTGCCGGGTGGCGGCGTAGGCGACCTCGAGGTTCGACTTGGCCGCGCCGAGCTCGCCGTTGCGCCACAGCGCGAGGGCCCGCTGGGTCGGCCAGCGCACCTCGAACGGCAGCCGGTCCATCTTCGCCCGCTCGCCGAGCTCGTCGATCTCCACGCGCGCCCCCTGACCTACATCCCGCGAGCCACGCACCGGCTCACTTCGTCCATTCGCCCCGTTGCGTCACATCCCGCGCGCCATGTTCTCGAACTTCGCGTACGAGTTGAGGAATGCCAGGCGATCGATGCCCGTGGGCCCCGACCGGTGCTTGGCCACGATGATCTCCGCCTGGCCCTTGTCGTTCGAGTCCGGGTGGTACACCTCGTCCCGGTACACGAACATCACGACGTCGGCGTCCTGCTCGAGACCGCCGGACTCACGGAGGTCGGCGAGCATCGGTCGCTTGTCGGCCCGCAGCTCGAGGCCGCGGTTCAGCTGGCTGAGGCCGACCACGGGGATCTCGAGCTCACGGGCGAGGACCTTCAGGCCTCGTGACATCTCCGACACCTCGAGCTGGCGGTTCTCGGCCCGGCTGTGCGCGCCACCGCTCATCAGCTGGATGTAGTCGATGACCACGAGACCGAGGTCGCCGAGCTTCGACTTGAGCCGGCGCGCCTTGGCGCGGATCTCCATCACCGTGACGTGCGGGTTGTCGTCGATGTAGAGCGGCGCCTCGGCGACGCGGCCGATGGCGTGGCTGATCTTCCCCCACTCCGGCTCGGTGAGCTTGCCGGTGCGGAGCTTCTTCGAGTCGACCCGCGCCTCGGCGGCGAGCACGCGCTCGGTGAGCTCGTGGTGGCCCATCTCGAGGCTGAAGAAGAGCACCGGTCGCTGCTCGCGCACGGCGACGTGGGTGGCGATGCCGAGGCCGAAGGCGGTGTTGTGCACGAACACGTCGGCGGCGACGAAGTTGTGCTCGCCCGGCACGGTCAGGTCGTAGACCTGTTCGAGGCCCTCGGGCTCGATGCCGACGACCTCGTCCCACCACACCGCCGACGGGGTGCCGATGGCGAGGCGGGTGTCGTCGTAGACGGCGGTGGCGCGGCCGCTCGTGCGCGCCCGGGCGCCGACGGTCGACGGCGTGGTGCGCGCCCGCCGGATCTCGTCGCGGGCCTCGGGCGCCTCGGTGTCGAGCGCCTGCTGCTGGAGCACGGCGCCGGCTCGGCGGGCGACGAGGTGGAGCTCGGCCTCGCGGCCGGGCAGGCCGATGCGGCGCTCGAAGGTGCGCAGCTCCTCCGGGTGCCAGATCGTGAGCGACCAGCCGTGGCCGGCGGCGCGGCGGCGCAGCCGGGCGTTCACGCCGAAGCGCAGCAGCAGGTGCTGGACGTCGGCGGCGACGGCGCGCGACGGCGCCCGGTAGGCGATCTCGGGGCGGGCGCCGTGGTCGAGGTCGGCGCTCGCCGCCAGCACCAGGCCGAGGAAGCGGGCGAGCTGGTCCTCGGGCAGGCGGAAGGCCGCACTCGGCACGCCGCGGTCGACGCGGGTGTGCGGGACGCGCGCCGCGAGCGCGTCGACGTCGTGCACCGGCTCGTCGCCGAAGATCGGCAGCTCTCGAGGCACGGCCACCCGGGTGCCGATGGTGAGCTCGGCCAGCGGCTTCCAGCCCGTGCACGTGAGGAACGGGTGGGCGGCGGTGGTGCGGATCTCGCGGCCGGTGCGCAGCCGCACGCGGAACACCGGCTTCACGCCGTCGTCGATCACCGCCGACGGCTGGCGCACCGTGAGCTGGTGGGCGTCGTCGAGGGTCACCACCTCGACGTCGCCGCGCTCGACCAGCTCGCGCAGCCTGAGCCGGGCGCCGGTGCGGGGGTCGCACATGAGCGTGTCGGCGGCGACGCACTTGCCCATGGCGGGGCGGGCGCCGACGATGTTCAGGGTGCTCGGCTGCAGGCCGCTGAGGAGCTCGTCGAGGCCCTGGTAGCCGGTGGGCAGGCCGGTGATCGACTCGCCCCGCTCGTAGAGCTCCTCGAGCCGGGTGAGGCTGGCGTCGAGCAGGTCCTTGATGAGCCGGGTGGTGTCGTTGTCGCGGCGCTGGGCGACGTCGAACACCATCGCCTCGGCCCGGTCGACGGCGGCGACGACGTCGTCGGGCATGCCGTAGCCGATCTCGGCGATCTCGCCGGCGACGGCGATCAGCCGGCGGAGCAGCGCGTGCTCGGCGACGATGCGGGCGTAGTGCGGCGCGCTGCTCGTGGCCGGCGTGCGCATCGAGATCGTGACGAGCGCCGTGGGGCCACCGATGGCGTCGAGCAGGTCGGCCCGGCGCAGCTCGTCGGCGACGGTGACGGGGTCGACCGGCTCACCGGCGGCGTACAGGCCGGTGATCGCCTCGTAGATGTGGCCGTGGGCGGGCCGGTAGAAGTCGGCAGGGTCGAGGTGGATGTCGGTTGCGGCCGCCAGCGCTTCCCTCGAGAGGAGCATCGCGCCGAGGAGCGACTCCTCGGCCTCGAGGTTGTGGGGGGCAACACGTCCCTCGGCCCGCCGTGGACGAGCCGAGGGGGAGTCGATCTCGGCGAGGGACATGTCGGGAGTCACGATGCGGGAGCGCCCCTGTGGATCGGTAGGGCAACAACCCTGTGTCTTTCGAGTGGACGACGTGTGGATGGTCGAGAGTTGTCCACGGGACAAACGTACGTTCGGGGTGTGACACCGACGTCCGACGGCGACCCCGCGCCGGTCCGGAGGCGCGCTTCTGTGAAGGCCCGCCGGGTCCTGGTCCCGGCACGCCTTCACAGAACGAGGTGGGCGCGAGGCCCGACGAGCGGGGCGGGGCTACTGGCGCGTGATCTCGAGGGTGACCGGGAACTCCACGTCGGCGTGGAGCTTCACGGTGACCCGGTGCGAGCCGATCTCCCGGATCGGCTCGTCGAGGACCAGCTTGCGGCGGTCGAGCTCGATGCCCGACTGCGCCGCCACCGCGGCGGCGATGTCGGCGGCGGTCACGGAGCCGAAGAGCTTGCCCTCGCTCCCCGCCCGCGCCGAGATCGTGAAGGTCTGCGGCACGAGCCGGGTGGCGATGGTCTCGGCCGCTTCGCGGTCGGCGGCGTCGCGCAGGTCGCGCGAGCGCCGCATCGCCGCCGCCTGCGACTCGGCGCCCTTGGACGACTTCATCGCCAGGCCCCGCGGCAGCAGGAAGTTGCGAGCGTGACCGTCGGCGACGTCGACGATGTCGCCCTTCTTGCCGACGCCGTCGACGTCGGACCGCAGGATCACCTTCACTCGTCGCCCTCCGCACTCGAGGACTCGCTCGACGACTCGGCCGACGCGTCCTCGAGCTCGGCGGCGTCGACCTCGACGTCCTCGAGCTCCAGGTCGCGCTCACGCTCGCGATCGCCGCGCGGCGGCCGGTCGTCGCGGTCGCGGCCGGGACGGCCGCCGCCACGCGACGACGTCACCCGCACCGTGTACGGCAGCAGCGCCACCTCGCGGGCGGTCTTGATCGCGGTGGCGACGTCGCGCTGGTGCTGCGAGCAGTTGCCCGACACCCGGCGAGCGCGGATCTTGGCGCGATCGGACATGTAGCGCCGGAGCAGGTTGACGTCCTTGTAGTCGACCCACTCGACCTTGTTCTGGCAGAAGACGCAGACCTTCTTCTTGAACTTCTTGCCTGCGTCCTTGCCCTTCGGCGCCCGCTCGCGGGTCGCCTTCGCCTTGCGTGCCATCTAGAAGGGCTCCTCGTCGTAGCCGGCGGGCGGCTCGTTGGCGACCGAGCGGGCGGGGCTCGCCCCACCGCTGTCGCCGAAGTCGCCCCCGCGGCGCTCGTTCTTCTTGACCTCGACCGTCGCCCAGCGGATCGACGGGCCGACCTCGTCGGCCACGACCTCGACGATCGAGCGCTTGTCGCCCTCCTGGGTCTCCCAGGAGCGCTGCTCGAGGCGGCCGGTGACGATCACCCGCATGCCCTTCGTGAAGCACTCGCCGATGTTCTCGGCGAGCTCGCGCCACGCGACCACGTTGAAGAAGGACGTCGCCTCCTCCCAGTCGTTGGTCTGGCGGTTCTGCCAGCGGCGGTTGACCGCCAGGCCGAAGCTGCACTGCGCCGCGCCCGAGGGCGTGTAGCGGAGCTCGGGGTCGCGGGTCAGGTTGCCGATCAGGGTGACGGCGTTTCCACTCATGACTGTTCCTCTGTCGTCTCTGTCTCTGTCGCCTGCGCAGTCGCACCCGCGAGCTTCCGGCCGGCGGCCTTCTCGGGGATGCGGACGATCTTGTGGCGGAGCACGTCGTCGGCCAGGCGCAGCGCCCGGTCGAGCTCGTCCATCGGCGCGGGGGTCGACGTGACATCGAAGAGGACGTAGTAGCCCTCGGTGCGGTGGTTCAGCTCGTACGCGAGGCGACGCTTGCCCCACTTCTCGACCCGGTTGACCGTGCCGTTGCCCTTGGTGAGCACCTCGGTGGACCGGTTGATGATCTGCTGGACCTGGGACTCCTCGAGCGCGGGCTCGAGGATGACCATGACTTCGTACGGCCGCATGTGCGGACCTTCACCTCCCTCTGGACCCGACCCGTCGAGCGGGCTCGGGGCCCCCGGACGGTCCGGGAGCAGGGTTCGATTGGAACGAGCAAGCGTAGCGGTCGCCACGGGGAGAACCCTAAGGAGGGGGTGTGACAGTGAGACCGGGCCCGGACGCGACGGTGCGGCCGCCGAGCCCGGGGACCGGGTCCGACGGCCGCACACGACCGAACAGCTAGGGCACGTTCTCGCTGCACCACTCGCCGACGGCGGTGAGGTGCTCGCTGTTCATCATGTCCTCGAGGGCGACGTCCTCGCCGGCCTCCTCGAGCTGGCGGAGGTACTCCGCGGCGCCCGTGATCGCGTCGGCGATCTCCTCGGGCGGATCGGTCACGGCCTCGAACTGTGCCGCGCCCTCCCCCGCCTCCTCGGGCGTGATCACGCCGTCGTCACCCTGGCCGGTGTCGGAGCACACGACCGCCATCGGGTCGTCCTCCGACGGCTCGGTCGCCTCGTCGCCGCCTTCCTCGTCGCCGGCGTCGGTCTCCTCGACCGCGGTGTCGTCGTCATCGTCGTCACCGCAGGCGGCGACGAAGCCGGTGAGCAGCGTGAGCAGCGCGAGCGCCGTCAGCAGTCGCTTGAGCATGTGTCTGGAACCCTCCTGGTCGTTGTCTGGGTGGTGGATCAGAGCGCCGAGCCGTCGTTGTACCGGGACGTCGAGCAGCCCTCGGTCACCACCGCGATGGCGTCCTCGAGCGTCGGGAACTCCGCGGCCGCGGCCGAGGTCTCGGCGTCGGTGATCACGCCGTCGCCGTCGTCGTTGTCGATGACGTGCTGGGCGAAGTCGGCGAGCAGCTGCAGCGCGTCCATGCCCTCCTGGGTCTCGGCGCCGGTCTGTGCCGCGAGCGCGAGGTCCCGCGACGCCTCGACCTCCTCGACGGGGGTGTCACCGCCCTCGGAGCTGTTGAAGTCCTCGCAGAACGCCGCCACCGCGTCGTCGACCTCGGCCTGCTCGGGCTCGACCTCGCCTTCGGCTTCGTCGCCGCCGTCGTCCGCGCCCGCGTCGTCCTCGACGGCGGACGCCGATGCCGACGCGTCGTCGTCATCGTCACCACCACACGCGGCGAGCGGCGCGAACAGGAGCAGGGCCGCGAGCACCGCGACCGACCGTCGAGAACGTGACACGCCGTCTTCCCCTTCGTCTGGAACCTCGTCGCCGCCTGAACGGCACGGTACGGATCGCGGTTCCCCCGTGCACGGATGGTTCCGAACGGACCACCCGGTCGATGACCCGGGCTCAGCGCTCGCAGGCCTCGTCGGTGCCGAAGGCGTTCGGCCCGTCGCTGTCGGTGGTGGACGGCGACTCGCACGCGACCTCGGCGCCCCGCGCCGCGTTCAGCGCCGCCTCGCTCGCCGGGCACGACGCGGCGTTGAACACGTCGATGGCGACGCCGGCCGCCGTGAGCTCGTCGCTGCCGCGCAGCGACGAGAGCTCGCCGATCGCGTCGCGCACGACCTCGAGGTCGTCGGCCACCTCGTCGGGCGCGTGCACGTACATCGAGTCGATGCGCTCGCGCGCCTCGTCGCCGTCGAGGAGGGCGACGACGAGCTCGATCACGCCCTCGCCGGTGAACAACCCGACCTCCTCACGGGTCGACTCCACCGCGACGACCGCCTCGCAGTAGCGCTCGACGTCGGCGGCCCGCTCGGGCAGCGGCGAGTCGCCCGCACTGCCGCACGCCGCGAGCGCCGCGGGCAGCGCGGGCAGCGCGGCGAGGAGGGATCGCACCCGGCGCACGGGTCGAAACTACGACCGGGATCGCTCGCCGTTCAGTCGCGGACCCTGGCCCAGGACGAGCGCGGGTCGCCGGGCACGAGGAAGACGACGACGCGGTCGTTCGGGTCCGGCGTGGGCAGCGCCGCCTCCTCGATCACCGGCGTGCGCTGCTTCTCGCCCATGACGACGTCGTCGACGGCCCACAGCGCGGCGGCGAGCACGGCCGCGCCCACGCCGCCGCGGCCCCGCGGCGTCGGCGCCCGGTGCGCCTCGGCCCGCCGGTCGAACTCCTCCCAGTCGTAGACGACCTCTACGGACACGGCGTGCCCGGCAGGTCGATCGAGGACCCGGGACCGATGCCGAGCGCGCCGAGGCCCCCGCGCGGCACCTCGAGCGCGTACTGGAACGGCGCCGCGCTGCGGTAGAGCGGGCAGTCGAGCACGTCGGGCGGGCACGGGTCCATGCCCTCGGCGGAGATGAAGGTGCCGTCGGCGGCGAAGAACGCCACCGCCAGCGGGATGATCGTGTCCTTCATGTAGAACGCGCCGTCGACGGGCTCGTCGTACGCGAACAGCATCCCGTCGTAGCCGCGCAGGTCGGTCTGCTGCATGAGGCCCCGCGCCCGCTGCTCCTCGGTCTCGGCGAGCATGGCGCACCAGCGCGCCATCGCCCCGCGCGGGTCGGTGACGGTGAACGCCACCTCCTCGAAGCCCTCGAGCGGGCGACGCTCCTGCACCTCGAGGAACGGGTCGGCCGGCGAGGACCCGCCGCGCACCACGAAGGCGAGGAACGCGACGGACAGCACGATCCACGCGCCCTTGCGGACGCGGTCCCAGCCCTGGGGGGTGTCGAGCCGCTCCCGCAGCTCGTCGAGGTTCACGCCGACATGTTGCCGTACAACCCGACGAGCTCCTCGTCCGAGACACCCAGCTCGTCGGCGATGCCGGCCGGCAGGTGGTAGCTCTCGGAGTCGTCGGGGAACGCGCCCGACCGCACGTCGGCGGCGAAGGACGCGATGGCGTTGACGCCGTCGGCCTTGAGCGTGGCGTACCGGCGCACGAACTTCGGCGTGATGCGCTCCTCGAAGCCGAGCACGTCGTGGAACACGAGGACCTGACCGTCGCAGTGCGGACCGGCACCGATGCCGATCGTCGGCACGGGCACGGCCTCGGTGACCATGCGCGCGACCTGGTCGGGCACGCCCTCGAGCACGATGGCGAACACGCCGGCCTCCACCAGGGCGCGCGCGTCCTCGACCAGGGCCCGGGCGGCGTCGACCGACTTGCCCTGCACCTTGAAGCCGCCCATGGCGTGCACCGACTGCGGGGTGAGGCCGATGTGGCCCATCACCGGGATCTCGGCGTCGACCAGGGCGCGCACGTGCGGGACGCGCTTGGCGCCACCCTCGAGCTTCACCGCCGTCGCGCCGGCGCGCACGAGCTGCGCGGCGTTGCGCACGGTGTCCTCGACCGAGGTGTGGTAGCTCATCCACGGCAGGTCGGCGACGACGAGGGCGCCGGGCTTGGCCCGGGCGACCGCCGCGGTGTGGTGCGCCATGTCCTCGACGGTCACCTGCAGCGTGTCCTCGTAGCCGAGGACCACCATGGCGAGGCTGTCGCCCACGAGGATGAGGTCGGCGCCCCCCTCGTCGACGATGCGCGCGCCGGGCGCGTCGTAGGCCGTGACCATCACGAGCGGAGCGGCACCGTTCGCGACCTTGCGCGAGCGAACGGCAGGGGCGGTCATGCGCGAGCCCATGGTCGTACCTCCTCGAACCGTCCAGCGCCCGAGTGGCTGCCGGCGGCGGTGTCCAGCGTACCCACTACGTTCGACCCCGTGGCCAGTGGGACCTGTGACAGCTGCGGGCGGGACGACGAGGACCTGGCGAAGGTCCACCGGGTGTACGTGACCCCCGAGGCGTGGGACACCGAGGAGAAGGCCGAGGTCCAGGCCGACGTCGAGGTGTGGTGCTTCAGCTGCCGGACCCACTACCCCCACGAGGCGGTCGCCGGGGGCTGACGGGCTCCCTCAATGGCCCTGTGGCTGGCAGCTGACGACCTCGCCCGAGGGCTCGCCCTTGAGCACGCGGACGGCGAGCTGGCCGTTGGCGAGCGACGCCTCCAACCCGGCGCCGAACCCCTCGGGCAGCTCGAGCTCCCGCTCGTAGCCGCCGTACTCCCACTCGTGCAGCAGGAACTCGCGCTGGCCGGCCGAGCGGACGTGGGCCCAGAACCGCAGGCAGCCGTCGCGCACCTCGACGGTGACGTCGGCCGGCTGCACCGCCGGGAGCGGCGCGACCACCACGATCGCCTCGGACGTCTCGTACATGTTCACCGGCACCGGCTGGGGCCGCATCGTCGCCTCGGTCGCCGCGGTCGAGTCGACGATCTCGTCGTGTCGTGTCGACGTCATGCCGCTCGCGATACCCCGCGCTCGGCGATCCGGGCAAGCCTCCGGAGCGATTCGACGTTCCGGGCCCACAGCGCCGCCCGCTGCAGCGGGTTGTCGAAGCGGCGGGCGAAGCCCTCGAGCGGGTGCTCCTCCATCTTGATCTCGGTGCCGCCGTCCTCGAGCGGGGTCAGGATGATGCGCACCCGCGCCGAGCCGGCGGGGAACGCCTTGACCCGCAGCGACAGGGCGTGGCCCTCGTCGACCGCCTCGCTGACCGAGCTGTCCTTGATGTCGACGGGGCCGACGCCGACCTGGTGGTGGAAGCGCGAGCCGGGCTCCGGCCACGACTCGTCGACGCCGCGGATGCGCTTGGCGCCCACGACCCAGTCGGCGTAGCGCCACCCGTCGGCGAGGACGGCCCAGACGGCCTCGGCCGGTGCACTGGTGCGATGGGTCACGGTCGTCATGCGCATACGGCCGCTCCCCTACCCGATCGGCACCCCGGTGGTACTCGTGGTGGAGGTCTCCTCCGGCGGCGCGGTGGTCGAGGGGGTGGTTGTCGTGGTCGTCGACTCCTCGTCCGGCGCGGACGTCGTGGTCGTCGACTCCTCGTCCGGCACCGACGACGAGGTGGTGGACGACGTCGAGGTGGACGAGGTGGTCGTCGTCTCCTCACCGCCCTCAGGGATGCGCCCGCTGTCGGGGATGAGCTCGCCGTCGAGGTCGCCGGGGTCGACGAACTCGCCGCGGTAGCGCGGGTCGTCGGTGGCGACGTCCATGAACGCCTTCCAGATCTCCGCCGGCAGCGACCCGCCCGTGACGTTGATGCCGTGCACGCCGCGCAGCTCGCGGTCCTGGCCCTCGGGGAAGCCGAGCCACACCGCGGTGGACAGGCCCGGCGTGTAGCCGACGAACCATGCGTCGCCGTAGGACTGCGTCGTGCCCGTCTTGCCCGCCGCCGGCGTGTCGAGCCGGGCCCGGGTACCGGTGCCCGAGCGGATCACCTGCTGCAGCACGTGGTTGACGATGTCGGCCTCGCGCTCCTCCATCACGCGCGTGCGGCGCACCTCGGGCTCCCACAGCACGTTGCCGTCGGCGTCGGTCACGCGCACGATCAC
>Ga0196963_10001848_pt1 | contig 13474 bp, 13 predicted proteins | sample S1_5metaG_FD_148600 | JGI IMG/M metagenome (GOLD analysis project Ga0196963, IMG submission 148600) | Soil microbial communities from Anza Borrego desert, Southern California, United States - S1_5 | ecosystem: Environmental > Terrestrial > Soil > Desert | place: USA: California | collected... | reverse complement strand
AAGATCGAGCACGGCGGCGTCCGCCTCGAGCGCGCCCGGCTCGAGGCGCAGGCCCATCAGGCGCAGCGGATAGGCGAGCTCGTCGGCTTCGCTCGGCCACCGGCCCTTGATGCGGTACGAATTCGCGAGGTCGAGCAGGCGCTCGCGCAGGCGCGTCTGTTCCAGCTCGCGCTCGACCGCGACGATCGCCTCGTCGAGGCGGTGCTCGAGCGAGCGCGCCGGCGCCGGATCGGGCAGCGTGGTCGCGATCTCGCCGGCGCGGTCGCGCGCGTCGCGCAATTCGCCCAGCGCCTCGCTGGTCTCGTCGGCGTCGTCGCGCTTGGTCTGGGCGAGCCGCGCGAACGCCTCGTCCTCGATCTTCTTGAGCCGTTCGACGGCGACCGCGGTGGCCTGATCGCGCCGGCGCCGTTCGCGCCGCTCGATCAGCAGGAAGCCGGCGATCAGGATGATGAGCGCCAGCGATCCGGCGATCACCGCGGCGCCGGCCCGCGGCGAGCGCCGGAACGCGGTCCAGGCGCGGGTCAGGGGGCCGGCGTGCTCCGCCGACGTCAGGCCGAGCGACAGCCAGCCGCGCAGGTCGGCCGCGACCGCCTCGCCGTCGCCGTAGCGGTCGCCGGGCGCGCGGCTGAGGCAGCGTCGCGCGACGGCGACCAGGCCGCGCGGCAGGCCGCGCTGGTCGAGGGGGCTCAGGTCGAGGTCGTTGGCGCGCAGCTTGCCGCCATCGGCCAGCCGGACGAGATCGCGCGGGCCGACGCCGGTCAGCGCCGCCATCAGCAGCCCGCCGAGCGCGAAGACGTCCATGCGCGGATCGGCGGCGGCGCCGTGGAACTGCTCGGGCGCCATCCACGCGGGCGTGCCCAGCCCGTGCTCGCTGCGCGCCGCATCGGGCGGCGCCTCGCGCTCGCTGACCGGCAGGGCGCCGACCCGACCGGCCAGGCCCCAGTCGATGACGTAGGCGGCGCCCAGCGCCCCGACGATCACGTTGTCGGGCTTGAGGTCGCGATGCACCACGCCGCGGCGATGCGCGTAGGCCACGGCCTCGGCGATGCGCAGCAGCAGTTCGACCACCTGGGCGACGTCGGTCGCCCCGCCGTCGCGGCGGCGTCCGACCATCGCCGTCATCGGCTCGCCATCGAGCCGCTTCATGGTGAACGCCGGCTCGCCGTGCGGACCGGTTCCGACGTCGTGCACCGGCACGATGCCGGGGTGCTCGAGCTGGGCGGTCACCTGGGCCTCGCGGCGGAACACGCGCAGGCGCGTCGCGTACAGGCCCATGTCCTCGTCCACGCGCCGCGGGCGGCAGCGCTTGAGCGCGACCTCGCGGCCGAGGGTGACGTCGAACACCGCCTCGACGATGCCCATGCCGCCCTGGCCGATGCACGGGCCGCCGCGGAAGCGGCTGCGCGCGCCGCCTTCGGGCGTGAAGCAGCCGTTCTGCGCGCCCGCGGTGTCCAGCGCGCTGGCGCTGATCATCGCCACGGCCTCGTCCCCCCCGGCGAGCAGCCGTTCCTGCTCCTCGGGCGGTTGGGCCGCGAGCCAGCGGTCGACCGCCTCGAAGCGGCTCAGGTCGAGCCGGCCTTCGCGGTAGGCCTGCAGATCGTGCTCGGTCGGAGTCGCGGCGGGGTCCATGGGTGCGGTCGAGGATAGGCGGGCCGGGGTGCCAAGACAGGTCGCCAGGCCCGCGCGCGTTCCGGTGCGAACCGAGTGCGATGTGCGCGCAGCACGCGCGAGCTCGCGGTTCGCCGCGGGGCGGTCGGCGCTATCATCACGGCATGCGCACCATCCGACTCCCGATCGAAGGCATGACCTGCGCCGGCTGCGAGACCGCGGTGGTGCGCGCGCTGACGCGGGTGCCGGGTGTCGCCCGGGCGCGCGCCTCGGCGGCGAAGAAGGAGGCCGAGGTCGACGCCGACGGCGCCGTCCTGCCCGAAGCGCTCGCCGGCGCCGTCCGCGCCGCGGGATTCACGACCAGCGCGGGCTGACCCGCATGCGTTGACATCGCGCGCGGCGACGCGTAACGAGCGGGGTGCGCCCGCGCTGGTTCCTGCTGCTGCCGATCATCATTTCGGGCTGCGCTCCGACGCTGAGCCGCGAGCAGGCGCGCCACGTCGTCTGGGTCGATGGCGTCGGCGTCGCGTGCGATCCGTGCCGGGGCCTGGTGCGCGAGGATCCGCGGGTCGCCGCCGCCCACGTCGTCGCGGTCGTCGCCGATCTGCGCGACGCGGTCCTGGCGCACGCGCGACACGACGGCCACGGCCTGCGCGCGGTGGTCTTCATCCACGGCGGCCTGAACTCGACCGGCATCATCGAGCGCCGCACCCGCGACCTCCACGCGGCGATGCGCGCCGACGGGGTCCATCCGATCTTCATCAACTACGAGTCGGGCATGGCCGGCTGCTACGGCGCCAACCTGCGCCGCTTCGGCGACGGCGCCGTCGGCCTCGCCGCCTCGCCCGTCGCGCTCGCCGCCGACGTCGTGCGCGGTGCGGTGCGCATCCCAGCGAGCGCGCTCGCATCGACCCAGGTGCTGGTCGGGCGCTACGACCGTCCGGCGGGCACGCTGGCGGCGTTCGATCGGCTGAGCGCGGCGCCCGCGGGCGGCCCCGGCGGCACGATCGTCATCGGCCCGGTGCGGGAATCGGCGTGGGCGCGCACCGGGCGCTTCGCCGGCGAAGCGCTGGTGCCGGCGCATTACTTCACGGCGCCGTTCATCGACGCCGTCGGCATGCCGTCATGGGATCAGATGCGCCGGCGCGCGCGCGCCCTGATGCAACCGCCGCCCGGTCGCCCGGCCGCGATCGCCGAGCTGTTCGCCGCGCTCGCCGCCGACCGCGACATCAGCGTCGCCAGCCGCGATGGCCGGCTCGAGCTGGTCCTCATCGTCCACAGCATGGGCACGCTGCTGGCCAACGAGGTGCTGGTGGCCCAGCCGACGCTGCGCTTCAGCGAGATCGTCTACCTCGCCGCCGCCTGCCCGATCGACGACGTGCGCACGCTGGTCGTGCCGTACCTGGCGCTGCACGGACGCGAGGGCTCGCAGCGCGCGCCGCGCTTCGTCAGCGTCATGCTGCATCCGCTGGCGGAGGCCAACGAGATCATGGCCACCGCGTTCTGTCCGCGCGGCAGCCTGCTGGTGTGGGTCGATCGCCTGTTCGGCGAACGCCAGGACGGTCTCGATCGCACCTTCGGCCGCTGCGACAACGCGCTCGAGTCGCTGCACGTCTTCCCCGCGGCGCTGCGTCCGTCGGTGACGATGCACGTCTACGGCTACCGCACCGGCGAGCCGCAGCGGCATTCGCAGTTCTCGCGCTCGCAGACCGGCTTCTGGCGGCGCGACGCGTTCACCGGCGCCGTGCCCGCGGGGTACCGGTCGGCGCGGTTCTGACCCCGTCGCCGGCATCACCGTGAAGCGTTGGATTCCCGGGTCGCCCAGCGCTGGACATTCTGCGTCGCATCGCGCCGCTCGAGGGCTGCATCGGCCCGCACCGCCGCATGCTGCCGCCATGACCTCGCTGACCGCCATCGTCGAACGCGCGGTGGAGATCCGCCGCGATCTGCACCGCCATCCCGAACTCGGTTTCGCCGAGGAGCGCACCGCCGCGGTCGTGCGGCGCGAGCTCGATCGGCTCGGCATCGCCTGGCGCGCCTGCGCCGGCACCGGCACGGTCGGCATCATCGGCGCGGGCAAGACCGGTCGGCGCATCGCCCTGCGCGCCGATCTCGACGCGCTGCCGATGGCCGAGGAGACCGGGCTGCCCTGGGCCAGCGTCCATCCCAACACCATGCACGCGTGCGGCCACGACGGCCACACCGCCAGCCTGATCGCGGCGGCGGCGTACCTCAAGTCGCGCGAGCAGGACCTGCCCGGCACCATCACCCTGCTGTTCCAGCCGGCCGAGGAACGCGGCGCCGGCGCGCAGAAGATGGTCGACGGCGGCGCGCTCGACGAGGTCGACGAGGTCTACGGCTACCACAACTGGCCGACCATCCCGCTCGGCCGCGCGGGCTGCATCCCCGGCACGCTGATGGCGGCCAACGGCGAGTTCGATCTGGTCATCACCGGACGCGGCGGTCACGCCAGCATGCCGCACGAGGCGATCGATCCGCTGGTCGCGGCCGCCAACGTGGTCGTGGCGCTGCAGCAGGTGGTCAGCCGCCAGATCAATCCGATCGATCCCGCGGTGATCTCGGTCACCGCGATCCAGGGCGGCACCGCCTACAACGTCATCCCGGACGGGGTGAAGCTGATGGGCACCGTGCGCGGCGTCACCACCGCGCTGCGCGACGAATTGGGCCAGCGCGCCCAGAAGCTCGCGACCGCGATCGCCGAGGCCTCCGGGTGCCGCGCGACGTTCACCTACCGCCCGCAGTACCCGGCGACCGTCAACGATCCCGCGTGCGCGGCCAAGGCGGCGGCCGCGATCGAGCGGGTGCTGGGCGCGGGTTCGGTGAACATCACCAACCTGCCGATCATGGGCGCCGAGGACTTCGCGTTCTATCTGCAGGCCAAGCCCGGCTGCTACATGCTGCTCGGCTCCGCGGTCGCCGGCAAGCCGGTCGAGCCCTGCCACAGCCCGCGCTTCGACTACAACGAGGCGCTGATCCCGCTGGTCATGCGCCTGTGGGCGGATCTGGCGGGGGTGCCGATCGCCGCGAAGGCCTGAAGCCAAGCCCGCCGCGCGCAGCCGCGCGGCGATGCCGGCGATGCGCCGTGGCCTGCCACACCGTCGGCCGGCGCGGCGCTTCGCCGTGGCGCGGTCGCGCCACCGCCGGTTAATGCGTGCGGCATGAAGCTCCCTGTCAAGATCCCACGCACCGGCGGCGGCTGGCACGCCATCGGCTACACTTTCAAGCAGTCGTTCGCCACCGGCGGCGTGCTCAGGATGTGGAGCGCGATGCGCGCGAAGAACGCGTGCAAGACCTGCGCCCTGGGCATGGGCGGCCAGATGGGCGGGATGGTCAACGAGAAGGGCCACTTCCCGGAGTTCTGCAAGAAGTCGATCCAGGCGATGGCCAGCGATCTGCAGCCGGCGATCCCGATCGAGCGCATCACCGACGTGCCGTTCGACTACCTCGCCGGTCTCAGTCCGCGCCAGCTCGAGACCATGGGCCGCATCACCGTGCCGATGGTCGCGGAGCGCGGCGCCGATCGTTATCGCGCCGCGACCTGGGACGAGGCGATGAAGCGCCTGGGCGCGCATCTCAAGGCGACGCCCGCCGAGCGCAGCTTCTTCTACTTCTCGGGGCGCGCGTCGAACGAGGCGGCGTTCCTGCTGCAGCTGTTCGCGCGCCTGTACGGCACCAACAACGTCAACAACTGCTCGTTCTACTGCCACCAGGCATCGGGCGTCGGCTTGACGTCGGTCCTCGGCCAGGGCACCGGGACGATGGGCCTCGACGACCTCGACCACTCCGACCTGGTGTTCCTGATCGGCGGCAACCCGGCGTCGAACCACCCGCGCTTCATGCGCACCCTCATGCAGGTGCGCCGGCGCGGCGGCCAGGTCATCGTCGTCAATCCGCTGCGCGAGACCGGGCTGGTCGACTTCTCGGTGCCGTCCGATCCGCGCAGCCTGGTGTTCGGCACGACCATCGCCGACCTCTACCTGCAGCCGCACATCGGCGGCGACATCGCCCTGTTCACGGCGATGGCCAAGCGCCTGCTCGACGCGGGCGGCGTCGACCGCGCCTGGCTGGCGGCGCACGCCAACGGCTGGGACGAGCTCGAGAGCCACCTCGCGGCCCAGGACATCGACGATCTGGTCGCGCGCAGCGGCGTGCCGCTGGCGCAGATCGACGACGCCGTCGCGCGCTACCGGGCGGCGAAGGCCGCGGTGTTCTCGTGGACCATGGGCATCACGCATCACCGCCACGGCGTCGACAACGTGCGGGCGATCACGGCGCTGGCGCTGATGCGCGGCATGTGCGGCTTCCCGGGCGCGGGCCTCCTGCCGCTGCGCGGCCATTCCAACGTCCAGGGGCTCGGCACGGTCGGCGTCACCCCCAAGCTCAAGGACGAGGTGTTCGCACGCCTGCAGGACCGACTCGGCGTGCGCCTGCCGACCACGCCGGGCATGGACACCATGGCGTGCATGGAGCGCGCGACGCAGGGCGGCATCGCCGCGGCGTGGTGCCTGGGCGGCAACCTCTTCGGCTCGAATCCGGACGCCGCGTACGCCGGCCGGGCGCTGGCGGGCATCGATCAGATCGTCTACCTCAACACGACGCTCAACACCGGGCACGTCCACGGTCTCGGCAAGGAGACCTGGGTGCTGCCGGTGCTGGCGCGCGACGAGGAGCCGCAGCCCACGACCCAGGAATCGATGTTCAGCTTCGTCCGCCTCTCGGACGGCGGCGCCGCGCGTCACGAAGGGCCGCGCAGCGAGGTGCGCATCATCGCCGAGCTCGCCAGCGCCGTGCTCGGCGACGCCGGCGCGATCGACTGGTCGGCGATGGGCGCGTCGCACGGCCGCGTGCGCGAGGCGATCGCCGCCTGCATCCCGGGGCTCGAGCCGCTCGCGGACATCGAGCGCACCAAGCGCGAGTTCCAGATCGACGGACGCGACCTGACCGAGCCGAAGTTCAAGACCCCCGACGGCAAGGCGAAGCTCGCGGTCGCGCCGGTGCCGCGCGAGGCGCCGCTCGCCGCGCGCGAGCTGCGCCTGATGACGATCCGCTCGGAGGGCCAGTTCAACTCGGTGGTCTACGAGGACCACGACCGCTATCGCGGCACCGAACGCCGCGACGTCATCCTGCTGGCGCCCGAGGACCGGGTCCGCCTCGGGCTCGCCGTCGATCAGCAGGTCGTCGTGCGCAGCGCGGTCGGCGAGATGCGCGTGCGCGTGCGCGAGTTCGCGGTGCGTGCCGGCAACGCCGCGATGTACTACCCGGAAGCCAACGCGCTGGTGCCGCGCGATCTCGATCCCGAATCGCGCACGCCGGCGTTCAAGAACGTGCGCGTCGCGATCGGTTGACGCTCAGGCCTGGTCGGCGCGCGGCGGCTTGCCGCGCAGGAGCTCGCTGGCTCCGACCAGGAAATGCTGCGCCATGAGCGTCACGACGATGAAGCCGGCGATGGCGATGCCCGTCCACCAGGCGTGCTCCGACCAGTCGCCGCCGACCGGTGTGCTCGCGCGCCACGCGGTCCAGCTCTGCGCCAGGCACCACAGCAGCAGGTTGCTGATCGCGCCGTAGACCACGACGAAGGTCAGGAAGACGCGCCACGACGCGCGCGCGCAGATGCCGCCGCGGCACGACGAGCAGCGGTTGGCGAGATGCCGCGCCAGGTCGGGGTCCGGCATCGCCGGTGGCACGGCGGTGGCGCAGCCGCACCACGGACAGGGGCGCTTGGGGACGAGGATGGCGAGCATGGCGGGTGAAGAGCATAGCCATGGGCGTCGCGCCGGCGCAACACCGAGAAACGTCGCAACCGCTTCAACCGGGTTCAGCGAGGGCGCTGCGACGCGACCCTCAGGACGCCGCGGTGCCGCCGAGCTTGTCGTGCACGCGGCGCAAGGCCTTGATGGCTTGCTCGGCCATGCTCAGCGCGCTGGCGACCGCGTCCGCCTGCGCGGGCTCGGCCTGCTCGCTGCGCAGCACCGCCTGCACGTTGTGCGCGGCCGTGTCGAGGAGCGTGCGCGCGTCGGAGAGGTCCTCCTTCAGCGCATTCGTGAGACGCTTGGCCATACGCCGATGCTCGCGCCCGCGACGCGATGCGTCAACGCCGGTCGTGACGCGCGCGCCAGCGGCAGCGCATCGCCAGCCAACGCGCCTGGCCCCAGCGCATGACCGCGAGCGTGCGCACGCGCGCGCGGTCCTCCCACGTCCGTGAGAAGCAGAACAGCAGCGGGATGCCGAAGACCGCCAGCGGCGCGCCCGGGATCACCGGCATGATCCAGCCGATGATGCCGACCACGACGCAGGCCAGTCCAGCGATCGGCAGCAGCACGCGCTGCCACCAGGGCCGCTCCGGCGCCGGCCGCTCGAGCACGGCCTCGAACGGCAGGCGACGGCGCGGTTCCATGGGCTGCGCCCGCACCGGAGCGGGCGCCTCCGGTATCACTTGGTCGACGACGAGCCGGCGGGGGCCGGAGTCGTGGTGGTGGTCGTGCCGGTGCCGGACTGCTGGCCCGTGGTCGGCTTCGCACCCGTGGTGCCGGTCGTGCCCGGCGCGGTGCCGGTGGAGGAGGTCGAGCCGGCGCCGCTGCCCGAGGTCGAGTTCGGCTGCGACCCGGTGGTGGTGGTCGTCGAGCTGGCGCCGCCTTTGTTCGTCGGCTCGTTCGCCGAGGACTGGTTGTCGTCGGTGCAGCCGACGACGAGGGCGAGGGCGACGCCGACGGACAGCAGGAGAGGCTTCTTCATGGACGGATCCTGTGGTGGTGGACTCGATGGAGCGTCGGCGACGCGCCGACGCGGCCAGCCATCCTAGCAAGCGCCTCGGACCAGGCAGATGCGATGGGCGCTGGTTCAACAGGTGCGGTTCGCGTCCGGACGCCACCGCCACCGTAAGTTGTTGTCGAAACGGGCTTCGTCCCCCGGCCGCGAACGCAGCCTTCGTGGCGTACACTGGCCCATGCCAGCCATGCGCTCCCTCGCCGGCTATCAGACGGAGGCGCTGCGCTTCGAGCGGCTGCTCGGCTGCGGCGGCATGGGCGACGTCTACATCGGTCTCCAGCGCCGCCTCCACCGTCTGGTCGCGATCAAGGTCGTGGCGGCGCATCTCGCCAGCGACGCGCGCACGCGCAGCCGCTTCGAGCGCGAGGCGCAGGTGATGAGCCGCCTGCAGCACCCGAACGTCGTCTCGTGCTACGACTACGGTCCGATCGCCGGACCGGAGGGCGATGAGCTCTTCGTGCTGGTGCTCGAGTACGTCGACGGCGACCACCTCGGCACGTTGACCGCGCAGGAGCGTCCGGTGCGCGAGATCCTGGAGTGGACGCGCCAGGCGGCGCTCGGTCTGCATGCGGCGCATGAGCTCGGCATCATCCACCGCGACGTGAAGCCCGAGAACATCCTCGTCGCGTCGGCCCGACCGAGCCTCGACCCAAGGTCCATTATCGGCTCGTCCGGGCCGACTGCTCTTCTCCCGGGGGCTCCGCCCCCGAACCCCCACGGCATCGCCAAGATCGCCGACTTCGGTCTCGCGCGCGCCGACGACGTGGTCAGCGTCACCCAGACCGGCGCGGTCGTCGGCACGCCTGCCTACATGGCGCCGGAGACCTGCCTGCGCGGCGAGATGACGCCGCGTTCGGACATCTACGGCCTGGGCTGCACGCTCTACCACGCGCTGACCGGCGAGGTGCCGTACGCGGGCAGGAACGCGATGGCGGTGATCGAGCAGCACGTCGGCGCGTCGCCGCCGCGCCTGGCGGACCGGCGGCCCGACCTCGCCGAGCTCGACCCGCTGCTGCGCCGCTGCCTGGCCAAGGATCCACGCGAGCGCTTCACCGATGCCGCCGCGCTCGCGGACGAGTTGCGGCTGATCGCGTCGCGCCTGCCCGCCAAGGCGACGACGCGCGCGACGACCGTGCTCATGCCCCATCCGGCGGCGCCTCGCCCCCATGCCGCGCCGGCGGCCGTCCCCCCGCGCCGCGTGCCGACCGCGGCGCTGATCGCCGCGCTGATCCTGGTCAGCGCGGTCGGCATCGGCGCCGCCTGGCGTCACCGCGCACCCGATCCCGACCTGGTCCGCCAACGCGATGAGCTGATGGAGCGCCTGCAGCGCGTCGAAAGCGAGCTGGCCCAGCGCCAGGCGCAGGATGCCGAGCCGCCCGTGCCGACCGCCGGCGCGCGCCTGGACGAGCGTCGGCCGGAAGGCGAGAACCCGCCGCTCGCCGCGCAGCCCACGCCCTGACTCCGCTTCCAGGCGCGCGTTCGCGGCTAGCCTGAGGGCGATGCCCGCCACGCCGCGCACCGATCTGCTCGGCCTGACCTTCGCCGAGCTGCGCGGCTGGGCGCGCGACCTGGTCGGTTTCGCCGATCGCCACCATGCCGCGCTGCATCGCCAGGTCGCCGCCACGGGACGCTTCGCGCCGCACGAGCTGCCCGAATGGCAGGAGGCCGAACGCGGCCGACCGGGGACACTGGCGACGCTCGCCGCGGCGGCGGCCGAGGATCAGATGCCCAGCGTCTCGCGGGCGGAGAGCGCGCACGATCCGCAGCACGGCACCACCACCAAGCTCGCGTTGCGTTTCGCCGACGGGCGCGAGGCCGAGGCCGTGCTCATCCCGATGCGCGGCGACCATGTGACGGTCTGCGTCTCGTCGCAGGTCGGCTGCCGCATGGGCTGCGCCTTCTGCCGCACCGCGCGCATGGGCCTGGTGCGGAACCTCGCCGCGCACGAGATCGTCGGCCAGGTCGTCGCCGCCGCGCGCCACGCGGGCGCCGCTCCGCGCAACGTCGTGTTCATGGGCATGGGCGAGCCGCTCGACAACCTCGAGGCCGTCGCGCGCGCCGTCGCGTGCCTGGCCGAGCCGCGCGGCTGCGCCATCCCCGGCAGCCGCATCACCATCTCCACGGTCGGGCGCGCCGATCAGATCCCGCGCCTCGGCGGGCTCGGGCTCGGCGCCTGCAATCTCGCGATCAGCGTCAGCAGCGCCGACGACGCGCTGCGCGACCGCCTGATGCCGGTGAACCGCACGCACGATCTCGCCGCCCTGCGCGCGGCGTTGGCAGCGCATCCGTTGCCGCGCGGGCGCAAGCTGCTGATCGCCTACGTGCTGATGGCGGGCGTGAACGACGCCGACGCCGATGCGCACGCGCTGGCCGACTGGATCGGCGACCTCGAGGCGATGGTCAACCTGATCCCGTTCAACGCGTTCGCGGGTTCGCCGTGGCAGCCGTCGCCGATCGAGCGCGTCGTCGCGTTCCAGGCCGCGCTGCGCGGCCGCGGCCTGCATGCCCTGACGCGGACGACGCGCGGCGACGCCGTGCTCGCGGCGTGCGGTCAGCTCGGGACGGGAAAGAAGGAAGTCAGCGTCGGCTGAGGCTGGACGGCGCCATCAGCGGCTCGGCGCTCTCGTACAGCGCGCGCTGCGACGCCTTCAGGACGACCACCGCGGCGTCCTCGGCCGGCTGGCCGAAGTCGGCGACCATCAGGCGCGGCGCGAGGCGGCCCTCGTCCTCGACCGGCGCGGGCACCGCCGCGGGCGCCCGCTGCAGCGTCGCTGGCAGCGACAGCACCAGGACCTGATCGGGACGCAGCGCGACCACGCCCTCGAGCGTCGCGCGGCGATGCAGCACCGCGACCGCGATGCGATCGCAATCGATGCGCGCGCCCGCCGGGGCGTTGGCGCCGATCAGGCGCGCGTGCTGGGCGTCGAGGCTGGCGATCGCGACCGCGTCGCCGTCCGCAGCGATGCTTCCATCGATCAGCGCGCCGAGCCACGCCGGACGCGCCGGCAGATCGGGCCGGCCGCCATGGATCAGCGACACCGAGCGGTAGCTGCCGAGATACGCGCGGCCGTCGGGCGCCGTGGCCGTGATCGGCAGCGCATGCGACGACAGCCGGCGCGCCGCGACATCGCGCTGGAGCAGCGTGGCGACGTTCAGCGGCAGCACCTGGCGCGGCGTGCCGAGATCGATGCCGATGGCGGCGAACTGGTCGCGCGGGCCCTCGAAGATCCACGCCTGGACGTCGATGGCGTTGGCGTCGTCGCTGCCGGTGGTCGGCTCGGCGCCGAGTTCGATGCCGTAGGCCGAGCGCTCGACCTCGGTGGCGGCGACATCGGACGTGGACGAGACGGTGTGCGGCAGCGCCGGCAGGCGCACGGCGAAGGCCAGCGCGGCGGCCAGCGCCGCCGCGGCGACGGCGCGGCGACGGGTCGGGGGCGCCTCCGTCACGCCGATGCCGAGGCTCGAGGGCGCGGCCGGCAGGGCGCCCGGGCGCAGCGCGGTCGCGGCGCCTGGTCCGAGCCGGGCGAGCGCGGCGCGCGTCCGCGCGATGACGACGCGCCGCGGCACGCCGAGCGTCGCGGCGATCGCGGGGTAGGGCAGGTCCTCGACCAGGCGCAGGACCGCGGCTTCGGCCTCGGCAGGCGGGAGGGACAGGAGCGCGCGGCGCTGGTCGCCGGCCCGGGATGCGCCGGCGACGCCGCGGCAGGCGGTCAGGACCGCGGCGACCCGATCGTCTCCGACGGTGAGCGCGATGCGTGCCGCGCGCTCGGCCGACGCGTCGTCGCCGAGCAGGTGGCGGCACAGCCGCCACACCGCCGCCACGCTCTCCTGATCAGGTCGCGAACCGGGCATGCGTCACGGGATGTATACCACGGCCACGACCGGGCCAGGCTGATTTATCCCTCGCGGCACGCGGATCGCAGGGGGGTGCGGTAGTCAGCAGCGGTCATATGAACGTCGCTCGCGCGGTCGGATTGACAGGATCCGCCGCCTCCTACAGTGCGCGACCCGGTTTCGCAGGAGCAGTCATGCACACCAAGATCCGACGCAGCGCCCTCAAGGCCCGCAAGATGAAGGGCTTCCGCCGGCGCATGAAGACCCGCGCCGGCCGCGCGATCATCAACCGCCAGCGCCGCCGCTCGACCGGCAAGGGCAAGAAGCGCCAGGGCAACCTCGGCCGCGGGCAGGACCGTTACACGAAGTACAGCAAGTAGGTCGCCTCGGCAGCGCCGCTGCCTGGCGATCCCGCGCAGAACCCCGCCCAACGGCGGGGTTCTTTCGTTTGCGGCCGACGTCGACCGCGGACGGGTCAGGTCCATATTGACTTGGGTTCAAACCGGCCCCATCATCTGGCCGCATGAGCAACGAGCTGCCACCCGGCCAGACCAAGATCCTGCGCTTCTTCGCGGATGCCGAGGACGAAGGCCACCAGCCGAGCCGTGCCGAGGTCGCCCTCGCGATGGGCTACGCCTTCCCGTCGGCGGTCAGCAAGCATGTCGACGCGCTGGTGCGCAAGGCGCTGCTGCGCGCGGACCGCGACAAGAAGCGCAACGTCCGCCTGACCGAGTCGGGCTGGGCCGCGATCAGCCGTTCGCCAGCGCGCCAGGGCGTGCCGGTGATCGGCGCGATCGCCGCCGGCGTCCCGATCCTCGCCAGCGAAAGCCACGCGGGGTACCTCAAGGAGATCCAGCCGGCGCCTGGGCGCATCGCCCTGCGCGTGCGCGGCGACTCGATGGTCGACGCCGGCATCCTCGACGGCGACTACGCGATCGTGCAGGCCGATGCCGAGGTCGGCGACAACCGCATCGGCGCGGTCGTGGTCGATGGCGACGCCACGCTCAAGCGCGTGCGCTACTTCAAGGACCGCATCGAACTCGTGCCGGAGAACGTGAAGTACCAGCCGCTCGTGGTCCGCCGCGACCTCGGCCAGGCGGTGCAGATCGTCGGTCCGCTGAGCTTCGTCTATCGCGTGGTCGAGTAGCCGTCGCAGGGGGCATCGACTCCTCGACATCATCCCGCATTCACCTTCCATCTTTCCCGAAGCCCGAAGCCCGAAGCCCGAAGCCCGAAGCCCGAAGCC
>Ga0196963_10001847_pt1 | contig 13482 bp, 12 predicted proteins | sample S1_5metaG_FD_148600 | JGI IMG/M metagenome (GOLD analysis project Ga0196963, IMG submission 148600) | Soil microbial communities from Anza Borrego desert, Southern California, United States - S1_5 | ecosystem: Environmental > Terrestrial > Soil > Desert | place: USA: California | collected... | reverse complement strand
TTACGGGATGAGAACCGCGATTCTACCCCAGGTCACGACGCTCGCCCTTTACTTCGGCCAGATCGTCACCGGTGCGGTCCTCGTCGAGATCGTCTTCACCTATCCTGGGCTGGGCTCGCTGCTGCTCGATTCGATCAAGCTCTACGACTATCCGACGATCTACGGCATCGTCTTCATCCTGACCATGACGGTCGCGCTGTCGATGCTCGTCGTCGACCTGATCTATCCGTGGCTCGACCCACGCGTGCGCAAGGCGGCCTGATCATGAGCGACCGCGTCGTCCAGATTGCCGAGGAGCCGGATTGGGGGTCGTGGCGCGGCAAGCTTCTCGAAAGCGGCCGCTATCTTGCGCGTAATCCCTCGCTGGTCGCCGGCTTGGTGCTGCTCGGTGCTCTGGCAGTCTTTGCCGGGCTCGGCCGTCTCGTCGTCGATGTGGCGACGGCAGCCCCACTCTCCGGCCCGCCATCCCAGCCGCCGAGCGCCGCCTTTCCGCTCGGTACCGATGCACAGGGGCGCAACCTGATCGCCGTGATGATCGAGGGTACATGGCTTACGCTGCGCACCGGCATCGTCGCCGGGGCGCTGGGCATCGTGGCCGGCGGCGCGCTGGGCTTCGTCAGCGCCTATATCGGCGGCGCGGCCGACAAGGTGATCACCTGGGCCGTCGATGTGCTGCTCACCGTGCCAGCCATTCTGTTCCTGGTCATGATCTCGGCGGTCGTGCAGACGGGTTTGAGCTCGATGGGCATGGCGCTGATCATCGCCGTCCTGGCCTGGCGACGGCCGGCGCGCCAGATCCGCAGCCAGATGCTGGTGATGCGCTCGTCGGGCTATGTCGATATGGCGAAGCTCTCCGGCGCCGGCCCGATGCGCATCATTTTCCTGGAGATCGCGCCCAACCTTCTGCCGTTCTTAGTCTCATCCTTCGTCACCGCTGTGGCAGCCGCCATCCTGGCCGGGATCGGGCTCGAGGCGATGGGCCTGGGGCCGCAGAACGAGCCCACATTGGGCATGACCGTCTTCTGGATCATGACCTTCTCGGCGTTCCTGCAGGGGCTGTGGTGGTGGATCCTACCGCCGGTGGTAATCCTCATTGTCCTGTTCGTCGGCCTGTATCTGGTCAATGCGGGGCTCGACGAACTCGCCAACCCGCGGCTGCGGCGGAGGGTCTGATGTCGCTGCTGCGCGTTCGCGATCTTGCCGTCGATTTTTTCACCAGCACTAAGGTCATTCACGCGGTGCGCGGCATCGGCTTCGACATCGCCGCCGGCGAGCGCGTGGGTCTCGTGGGCGAGTCCGGATCGGGCAAGACGACCGCGGCGCTGGCTCTGATGCGCATGATCCGGCCGCCGGGCTGCATTGTCGCCGGCACGGCCCATCTCGACGACACCGATCTCCTGGCACTCGGGCCGGAGCAGGTGCGCGACGCACGGCTCAGGCTCGTCTCCTATGTGCCGCAGGGCGCGATGAACGCGCTCAATCCGGTGCTGCGTATCGGCGAGCAAATTCTCGACGGCGTCGTTGATCATGACATCGCGCTGCTGAAAGGCGAGCGCCTGGCATTGGTCGAGAATGTTCTGAGCAGCGTCGGCTTGCCCCTCGGCGTCGCCAACTTGTTCCCGCACGAGTTGTCCGGCGGCATGAAGCAGCGCGCCTGTATCGCCATCGCCATGGTGCTCAAGCCGCGGATCATCATCGCCGACGAACCGACCAGCGCGCTCGACGTCATCAGTCAGCGCCAGGTGATGAAGACGCTGTGCCGGGTCCAGGAGGAGATGGGCTGCGGGCTGATCATGATCGGCCACGACATGGGGCTGATGGCCCAGGTCGCCGACCGCATCATCGTCATGCGCGACGGTATCATCGTCGAGGATGCTCCGGTGCGCGAGCTTTTCCAGCGTCCCCGTCACGCCTATTCGCGCATGCTGATCGACAGCGTGCCGACGCTGGGCAATCGGGCGGAAGGGGCTGGGCAGGCAGCTGACATCGCGACGGACGAGAAGGAACCTCTTCTTACCTTCGACGCCGTCAGCAAGACCTTCGGAAGCGGTCTGTTCGGCCGCACGAAGAAAACAGCGCTGCAGCCTTGCAGCTTCCGGCTGGCGAGCGACCATGCCCAGATCATTGCCGTCGTCGGCCAGTCGGGCTCGGGAAAGACGACGATGGCCCGCATGATCTTGGGTCTGGAGAAGCCGTCCTCGGGCGCCATACGCTATCGCGGCTCGGCGCTGGCCGATCTCACCGGCGGGGCGGCGCAGCGTTACCGACGCGAAGTGCAGGCGATCTTCCAGGACCCCTATGGCTCGTTCAATCCCTTCTACAAGATCGATCACGCCCTGGCCGAGCCGCTGATCCGTTTCGGCCTCGCCTCAGGCCGCAAGGCGGTCCACGCGCGGATCGAGGAGGCTTGTGCCGCCGTCGGCCTGAAAGCCTCGGAGATGCTGGGCCGCTTTCCGCACGAACTCTCGGGCGGCCAACGCCAGCGCCTGATGGTGGCCCGCGCCCTTCTACTGCGGCCACGGTTGATCGTGGCCGATGAGCCGGTGTCGATGGTCGATGCGTCGCTGCGTATGACCATCCTGCAGAACATCGAGGCGCTGAAGAACGACCACCGTATCTCGATCGTTTACATCACTCACGACCTCGCGACCGCCTATCACGTCAGCGACTATGTTCTCGTTCTGCACGAAGGACGAATCGTCGAGGCCGGGCCTCCCGAGGATGTTATTCAAGCCCCGAGGCATCCCTATACGCAGGCCCTGGTCGGCGCCATCCCCTGGCCTGACCCGCAGCGGAAATGGCCGGATCTGCCCATCAATATGCGCGAGCAGTGGCCCGCGCCGGCCGTCCTGCGTGGGCGTGTCCCCGGATTTGAGCTCAAGGCGGCGTGACGTGATTACAATCAACCAAGTCACGGCCCTTGCGGCGCGCGTTTCACCGAATACCGTATGGCACTTCGTGCGCCTCGACAGCGCAGAGGGCATACAGGGCTGGGGCGAGGCCACGCTGCAGGGCTCAGCCGTGGCGGTTCATGATCACGTCGTACGGCTGGCGCCAGCGCTTACAGGGAAAAAGTTCAATGGTGATGTCGATGTAATGGATGTCGTGGGTTCGTGCGGCCGCGATCTCGCAGAGGCGGCCGCCATCAGTGCGCTTGATCAGGCGCTCTGGGATGCGCTGGCCCAAGCCCGAGGAGTAGCGCTCACCCAGGCGCTTGGGTCAGCCATCAGATCAGAGATCAAGCTGTACGCGAACATCAATCGCGGGACCAGGGACCGTAGTCCGACTGGGTTCGCCACGCGGGCTCGCGAGGCTGTTAGCCTTGGCTTCGAGGCTATCAAGATCGCGCCCTTCGACGGTGTTCAGCCGGGCCACGAGGAGCCGGAACTGCTGGGCGCTGCGATTGCCCGCGTCGCTGCCGTCCGCGCCACGATAGGGCCATCAACAAGTCTGATGGTCGACTGCCACTGGCGCTTGAGCGAGAGGGCCGCATCTGATGTACTGCGCGAGATCGATCCGCTCGAGCCCTATTGGTTCGAATGCCCATTGCCTGAAACACGCGAGAATTTTCCGGCGCTGCGCCGTCTGCGCACCCAGGCGAACGCGAGGCGGATTCGCTTGGCGGGCTGCGAGGCGATGGTAGGCCGGGCGGGCTTTAAGCCGTTTCTTGAGGCCGGGATATACGATGCCATTATGCCGGACGTGAAATACGCCGGCGGGCTTCGGGAACTTCTGCGCATTGGCCAGGACGCTCAGCGTGCGGGTGTGATGTGCTCGCCGCACAATCCGTCGGGGCCGATCGCGCACGCTCATAGCCTGCATTTGAGCGCCCATCTGCCGATCTTTCCGTTTCTTGAGTTCCAGTACGGTGAAAGCCCGCTGTTTTTCAAGTTCGTGGATGGTGCCATGCCCGATCCGAATCGCGGCGTCAGCCATCTCCCCCAGGGCAAGGGCTTGGGGCTCGCGGTCGGGGGAGAAGAGTTCCGGCGTTGCCTGGTCGACGCGAGTGCAGCCACTGTTCAAAAGATCGTCGCGTGAGTACCGGACCATCGATGGCCAAGACGCGTGTCATACCGCGTGAGGCGGCCGTCCCCGTTCATGAGGCAAACGCACTGACCGGGGAAGTGGCCTGCTGGGATGAACGTATCAGTGTTCTGTGGTGGGCCGATATCCAGGGGCAGCGCCTGCTGGGATTTTCCCCCGAGAATGGCCGGCAGGAGACTCATAATCTTCCTGGAATGCTTGGGCTCATAGTGCTGCACGCCTCGGGCGGCCTCGTCCTCGGCCTCGAAGATGGACTTTACTCCTTCAACCCGGCGACAGGATTGGGCGCGCGACTGGTGGCTATCGAGGCCGACGATCCGCGCACGCGGGTGAACGACGGCGCGGTCGACACGAAGGGCAGGCTCTGGTTCGGCACCATGGACAAGACCGGTTCTGGAGATCCGATCGGAAGCCTCTATTGCCTGTCCATCGACGGCACATTGCGCCGGCTGCAGACGAAGATCCGTGTGCCGAACACGATGAGCTTTTCTCCCGACGGACGCACATTCTATTGGTCCGACTCCCGGACCCGAACCGTCCAGGCGTGCGACTACAACCCCGAAAGCGGAGAAATTGGCTCATCCCGGGCCTTCGTTGAATATCCGGAAGGCGCAAGCCCCGACGGGTCATGCGTCGATGCCGAGGGCGCCCTCTGGATTGCTGTAGTGGGGGGCGCGAGGCTGGAGCGTCGTCTTCCCGATGGGAGCGTCGACACGATCGTGGAACTGCCGGTGTCACGACCGACCATGCCCCGGCTTGGCGGCCCCGACGGGCGAACGCTCTTCGTTACGTCTCAGCGACGGTTTCTGAACGCCGAGCGCCTCGCGCGAGAGCCACTGGCGGGCGATCTCCTAATGGTCAGGGCAGAATTCGTTCGAGCTGCCACGTCGAACCTGGCACGCGTAAGGTCTGTTGCCGCCTAGGCGCGAGAACCGCCTGTCCTGGAGCGAGGCCTTCGCCAACTGGACTAGGCCGGATCCGGCGCGCGTGATCTCGGACGCGATTGCAGCGCCGGACGGCACGACGACGACGGATCTGCTGCATTCCCTCGATGTACAGCGGCCGACCGACAGGGACTTCTTTAAGTCAAATATGGATTTGCAGAGTCAGTCTCAATTATCGCCAGAGGCGCCGTCCAGGCTCCTCAGAATGGCGTTCCGAAGGTCGCGTACGTGTTCGCGTGACAGGCGTTCGGCCTCTTCGCCGTCCCGGCGTTCGAGAGCATCGATAATGGCCATATGCTGATCGAGTGAGCGCTCGATGAGCCGGAGGCCGCGGACGGCGCGGCGAGCGCTGCCAAGATAGTCGTAAGCCTTCGCCAGGCGCGTCAGGACGCCCGCGCCTGCTTCTTCGATGATTTTCGCGTGGAACTTTGCGTTGGCATCGAGATAGGCGGCATCGGTCACTTTTCGTGCTGCACCGGCATCGATGCCCGTGAAAAGACCGCGCAAATAGGCAATGCCCTCGGCGGAAATTGCCGCCGCTGCCCTTCGCGCCGCGACACCTTCGAGTGTCTCGCGGATCTCGAGCCAGCACAGATATTCTTCCAGGGTTGTCGGGGCCACCATGAAGCCGCGATGCGGCATCGCATCGACCATGCCCTCCTGCTGTAACCGGTTCAGCGCCTCGCGCACTGGGGTACGGCTTACTCCAAGCCGCCGGGCAAGGTCGACCTCCCGGATAGGGATTGGCTCGGATATGGCGGAAGCCAGTTCCATCACGTGCTGGCGGAGCTGCTTGTACACTTCGTCGCGGAGGTAGGGGCGCGGGGGGATCGCCATGGATGTGTTCCGTTTAGTGGAGCTGCCAGAGTCGTGTCCAGAGAACTTCGGCTAGCTGTTCTTGAGGAAGCGCTCGAGGCCAATCAGTCGTTCGACAGCGAACATCAAGGCCGTCGAGATAAGCACCGACACGACCGCAACGACAGCAACGCTGGGATCGTCAAAATCCTTGATGTAGTTGTAGACCTCGATCGGGATGGTCATGGAGTTGCGCGAGACCAGAAAAACCGTGATCGAAAAATTGTCGATGGTCTCGACGAAGACGAAGATGGCACTGGCCAGCATGCCTGGCCTGAGCATTGGCAGAAGCACCCAGGCCCATACCTGCCAGCGCCGCGCGCCCAGTGATTCCGCTGCATCCTCCCAGACCGGGCCGATCCCCTGCAAGTTGGCGACGATAGCTCGTACGGCGAAGGGAAAGGTGAAGCAGAGCATTGCCAGAATGTTGCGTACGCCGCCGCTGTAGAGATTAATGACACCAAAGAAAGTGAGAAAGGCGATGCCTGAGACCACGCCGGGAACGAGGAGCGGTGACATGATGAGGACGTTCACCGCAGCCTTGAGCGGCAAATCGTAGCGCACGAGAACGAAGGCGGTGGGTATGGCAAGTGCCACGCTCAAAGGAGTGACGATCAGGCCGGTAACCAGGGAGTTGATCGCTGCCGCTACGAAGCGCTCGTTTTCCCAGGCAGAGACGAACCAGCGCCAGCTCAATCCGCGTGGGACGAGCTGAAAGTAGGCGCCGTCCTGCGCGGCATAATAGAAAATGACCAGGATCGGCAGAAGCAGGAAAGCGGTGACGGTCGCTGTCAGAGCCATCACCGCACTGCCGAAGGAACGGAAGTCGCGGATCATCGCGCGGCGCCCCAGCGTCGGTCATCCACGACGCGCCCGAGCGCCACGGTGAGGGCGGAGATCGCAACCACGGTGACGACGAGGAAGATCAGAGCAGTGGCTGCGGCATAGGGGATGTCGAAGTTGATGAAGATCAGCTCATAGATGTGGTTCGACATCATGCGGACGCGTCCGCCGCCAAGCAGAAGCGGGAACAGGAACGCGCTGACCGCTACTGACAGTGTCAGAACCCCGGCGCCGACAGCGCCACGCAGGGTTAGAGGCACGACCACGGTCCAGAATGTACGCAGTCGGCTTGCACCCAGGCTCGTCGAAGCCTCTTCGAGATTGCGTGGCAGAGTCTGAAACGTCCCGATCAGGGTAAGGATGCAGAAGGGCAGGAGGAAATGGACAAGCGCGATGACGACGCCGGTGAGATTGTGCACCAGCGGCAGCCGGTCGAGGCCGAGAGCCAGCAGGCTGCGATTGATCAGTCCGCTGTTCCCCAGCACTACCATCCAGGCATAGGCCCGGGTGATGCCGCCCGATAAGAAAGTGACCATCACCGCTCCGAGCAGAAAGCGCCGGAGGCCGCTGGACTGGGTTCTCGTCAGAAGATAGGCGAACGGATAGGCGAGAACCAAGGTGATGATCGTCAGCAGGAGCGAGATCAGAAACGTGTCGGCCAGGGTGGCCGCGGGCGCCGGTGTTTCGAAGAAACGGCTGTAATTCTGCAGGCCTGCGTCGCTGGTATCGACGCGCCCGTCAGAGGTTCCGCGGTAGAAGCTGGTCAGGACAAAGGTCGCGAAAGCCGAACCGTAGAGGCCCAGAACAACGAGCATCGGGAGAAAGAAGAGATAGTTTGGACGCTGGCTGCTCACGAGGCGTCCCTGCGCAGCACGACAAAGGAGCCAAGCGCAGCATATCCGCGCAGGCGGGCGCCAGCGGCGCAGCCAAACGGCGGACCACCGTCACGCAGGCGATACGCAACAACCCGGCTGCCGTCAAAGAGCCGTGCCTCGATCTCCATGCGGCCACCCACCTCGCGGACCTCGCTCAGGGTCGCCTCGAAGCGAAGGGCCTCTGGTGCTTCCGATTGTGGGCCGCCGAAATGAAGCTTCTCGGGTCGCACAAAGATATCGACATCTGAACCGAGCGGCAGGCTGCTTCGCACCGCAATCTGGCTGCCTTCGCTGAGGCGGATCGTAGCGCTGCTGGCGTCACTTCCGATGACCTTACCCGGGATGAGATTGCCGCTCCCAAGGAATTCCGCGACGAAACGCGTCCCGGGTCGATCGTAAATCTCCTGGGGTGCGCCGACCTGAAGAATGCGCCCGGCATTCATCACGGCGACCTTGTCTGAAAGGACAAAGGCCTCTTCCTGATCATGGGTGACGACGATCGTTGTCACGCCGAGCCGCCGTTGCAGCTGGCGGAGTTCCTGTTGCACGATCTGACGCAGGTTCTTGTCGAGTGCGCTCAGCGGTTCATCGAGAAGCAGAAGCCGCGGGTCGATGGCCAGGGCCCGCGCAACGGCCGCTCGTTGCTGCTGGCCGCCGCTCAACTGGGCAGGATAGCGGTCGGCGTAGCCCTCGAGCTTCACCAGGGCAAGCATGCGCTCGACTTGTTGCGCAATTTCGGCATCCGCCTGCTTCCTGGCCTTCAGTCCAAACCCCACGTTTTCCGCGACGTTGAGATGCGGGAAGAGGGCGTAATTCTGGAACACGACGCCGATATCGCGCCGGTTCGCGGGCAGTTCCGTGATGTCGGCGCCGCCCAACACGATGCGGCCGGAGGTCGGACCCGCGAATCCGGCAATCATGCGCAGCAGGGTGGTCTTTCCACAGCCGCTCGGGCCCAGCAGGGTGAGGACCGTGCCGGGCTCCACGGTAAGGCTGATATCGGCCACGGCCTCCACATTGCCGTAGACCTTACGCAGCCGTTGAAGCCGCAGCTCCTCGCGCTTCATGCGGAAAAGACCACCATCGTCAGGAACATCCTTACTTCGCAATCTCGCGATTGAAGCGTTCCGTCCAGGCCGGCACGCTGGCGTTGACCACGTTCTCGTCGTAGGTGAGGCCCTGCCCGGGAGGCGGCATGAGGTCGCCCATGCTGCCACCGGTCTTCGCATCGACATTGACCGGCCCGATGTTGCGCTTGGCTGCCATCGCCTCGTTCACGTCCTTGCGGATGACATAATTGATATACGCCGCCCCAAGCTCTTCCTTGCCGCTGCGGGTGAGCATGGCAACGTCGAACTCCAGGGGAGCGGGCCGAAGGGCCGCAGCCTTGACGTTCACGCCTTGGTCGTTCAGCCAGCGCAGCTGCATCGGGGGCATAAACGCCGCCGCGACCTCTCCCTGCGCCAGCGACTGGCGGACCTGTGCATCCGAAGAATAGAACATCGCCACGTTCGGGCGCAGGGCCTTCATCCTCTCAAAGCCCGGCTCGATATTCTTCTCGTTGCCGCCACCGAGCGTGGCGCTCAGCAGAAGCATCCGGGCCTGATACATCGCCATGTTGGGAACGGCGAGTTTGTTGCGAAACTCGGGCTTCCAGAGATCCTCCCATGAGCCCGGTGCCTGAGGGATCAAATCCGCGCGATAGAGTAGGACCATGGGGAAAGCCGCGATCGGCGCCCATTTCGGATTGGCGGAACCCGGCAGAAGCTTCGAGATATTGTCCATACGAGTGACAGGCAAGTCGGCGAACAATTCGTTGTCGGCTGCCGCACGCGAGGCGAGGGAGAGGGTAGTGAACCAGACGTCAACGGTCGGACGGGCTCGCATGGCCTGGAGCTTGACTAAACCTTCCGGGGCGCTGGTCTGGGTCTCGACCGCCACCTTGATGCCCGTTTCCTTGGTGAAGTTCTCACTGAGCTCCTTGAAAACCGTCTGCCATGTTGTGCCCCAGATCATGATGGTGATCTGCTTGTCCTGAGCCAGCGCTGCAGCAGGGGTCAAGGCGGCAGCGACAATTGCGGCGGCCATAACCGTCGATGTGACGAGTGACTTGAATGACATTGCTTTGCCTCCCTCGGTTGGCGTGCCCGATGAGGCACGCAGATAGACGTCAAGCGACCGTGTTTTCCAAGACTCCGATGCCTTCGATTTCAGCGGCGATCCTGTCACCCGGCTTCAGGAAGCGCGGGGGTTCCATGGCGTAACCGACACCGCTCGGTGTCCCGGTTGCGATGACATCACCAACCTCCAGGGTGAGGCCCGCGGAAAGCTGGCTGATGATGGTCGGGATATCGAAGATCATCTGATCCGTGCGGAGCTCTGGCGGAGCTCTCCATTAACCCGCAGCTCGATCCTCATTCCTTGGCTCAGTTGCCATGCGGAGCGGTGAACGATCCAAGGTCCGAAGGGACAGCTGCCATCCAAACTCTTGCCCTTGAACCACTGTCCGTGGCGACGCTGGAGGTCGCGCGCACTGACGTCATTGATGATGGAGACGCCGAAGACGTGATCGAGGGCGTCCGCAGGCTTGATGTCGCGGCCGGTTTTGCCAATGACAAGGGCGAGCTCGACCTCGTAGTCGAGTTGCGCGGTGACGTCGGCGTGACTCGGAATGGGCGACCCGGGGCCAATCACTGTGGCGGGTAGCTTGGTGAAGAATTGCGGATAGGCCGGAAGCTCGGTGGGCTTCTTCTGTGCTCGATCGCCCTCGGCGACATGCTCCTTGTAGTTTCGGCCGACGCAGAGGACGTTGCGATGCGGCTTCGGGATCGGCGCCAGGAGCTCAACGCTGCTCAAGGGAAGCTTTGCCTCGGAAGAAAAACCTTTCGATATCTCCTGGCGGAGTGTCCCGATCAATGTGTCGCCCCCTTCGATGAGGGCCACCATGTCATGCGGTGCGTTCGGCAGGACGCGTCGCAAGTCCACAACGCAGCTGTCATCGAGGATCAGACCAACTCCGATCTGATTCATGTGTCTGAAGCTTGCGAGTTTCACGTACTGCCTCGTGGATCTTCTGCGTTCAAGAAAGCGCGGAGATCGGCGTTGAAGCGCTCTGCGTGCTCCTGCATCGGCGCATGTCCGCAGGCGTCATAGATGGACAGCTTGCAATTGGGGATGCGCGCAGAGGCTTCCTGCGCCCGTTGCCAGGAGGCACGGATATCGTTACGCCCTACGATCATCATTGTCGGCTGCTGAATCTCCTCCAGCCGCGGATAGGCCTGGACCGATGGGGTGTTCGCTGAGGCAATCAGTGAATCGTAGAGATCCATGGCCGCTTCCTGGCGGCCGGGCTGAGCGTTAGCGGTGATGAGAATCGGCAGGGCTTCTTCGGCGATGGAGGAAGGATCGTGCGCGAGCTTCTGTAGGCGCTGCCGCGCCGCGGCAAACGACCCGTCCGTAAGCGCCTTCAGGCTATTCTCGCGTGCGGCCCGCAGGACGGCCGCTTGTTCATCGGGGGGGTGCGTGGCGGAGCCGCTGCCGACGATGACCAGCCGCTTTACGCTGGCGGCATCCTTCAGCGCCAGCAGAGCGGCGACAAGCCCGCCATATGAACTCCCGATCACACTCACCGCCGGCAGACCGAGCTCTCTGACGAGACCGCGGATCTGGGCGACATGGATGGATTGCGGTGCTTCTCCGCCGAAGCGGACATCGCCGCTGAATCCGTGGTTCAGCAGATCCGGTGCATAGACCGAGAAGTTGCCAGCCAGGGCATCGATGTTTCGGTACCAGCGTTCGGCCGTCGTGCCGAGCCCGTGCAGCAAGACGACGGCGGGACCGCTACCAGCATATAGAAGGCGGGTGCGTTGCCCGTCGATGTCGAGGAAACGGACGCGCATGTCAGGTGGGTTTCTGCGCTGAAGCGGTCTGAACGGCTGCCCAGATCCGGGCCGGCGTCATAGGCATGTCGATATGCCGGACGCCGCGGGACCACAGTGCATCGACCACGGCGTTGCGCACGGCGGCGAGCGCACCGATCGTTCCGCTTTCGCCGGCAGGTCGGACTCCGAGATCGTTCGAGGTTGCCGGCGTTTCCTGAACGCCGGTAAGGAACGAAGGGAAGTCGGACGCTCTCGGCATCGCGTAGTCCATGAAACTGCCGCAGAGAGGCTGGCCGGTCATCGGATCGAAGGCGATGTGCTCCATGAGCGCCTGGCCGATGCCTTGGGCGATGCCGCCATGGGCCTGGCCTTCGACAATCATGGGGTTGATGATCCGGCCGCAATCGTCGATGGCGGTGTAGCGCAGGATGCGGACACGCCAGGTCTCTGGATCGATGCCGACGGCGCATAAGTGATAGCCGCTGGAGTAGTTGCGCTCGACCGGATCGTAAAACGCGATTTGTTCGAGAGCGGGATCAAGCCCGTCTGGCAGCCCGCCACCTTGATAGGCAGCGTCGACGATGTCTTGGAATGGCAGCTGGCAGTCGGACCCGCCAATCCTTAGGACGCCGTCGGCCAACACAACGTCGGCTTCATGGCACTCCATTAGGTGCGCAGCGATACGACGGCATTTGGCGGCGAGCTGCGCTGCAGCCTTTGCCACCGCCATACCTGTGGTCACAGTGGAACGCGAGCCCCAGGTGCCATGGCCGAACTGAACTTGCTCGGTGTCGCCATACACGACCTCAATATCGTCGAGCGGACACTGAAGGCTTTCAGCCGCGATCTGGGCAAACGTCGTCGCGTGGCCCTGGCCGTGTGAGTGCGAGCCAGCAAGGATCGTGACCTTGCCGGATGGATGGATACGGATGGTCGCGGAATCCCATCCGCCGACCTTCTTGCGTCCCATCTTCAGCATCTCGCTACTTGGTGTTCCGGCGCAGTCGACGAAGGCTGAGGCGCCGATGCCGATAATCTCGCCGCATGTCGCCGTTGCTGCCTCCTGTTCGCGCCGCTGGCCGGCGTAATCGAACAGGGCGATCGCCTTTTCCTGTAGACCGGCCGGATGGGCAGCGTCGTATCGCAGGCCCAGGGGAGTGCTGTAGGGGAATTCCTGCGCAGCAATGAAGTTGCGGGTGCGCAACGTGCAGGGATCGATGCCCATCTCCCGAGCGCCGTTCTCAACCAGCGATTCGACGACGTAGCTGGCTTCCGGTCGACCGGCACCCCGATAGGCCTGAACCGGTGCCGCGTTAGTATGGACCGCCCTTACCCGGCAATACGCCGCCGGGATGCGATAAAGACCGGTCAGGAAGCGGGCGTAGTACTGCGCGGGGATACTGGCGCCGAGACGGGTCTGGAAGGCCCCCAGGCTGGCGAGCGTATCGACATGGATGGCCGTGATGCGGCCGTCCCGGTCGAATGCCATACGGGCTTGGGTCCAGTGATCGCGCGCCTGGGCGTCGCTGAGCAGTGATTCGGAACGGGTTGCCGCCCAGCGAACCGGACGCCCGGCCATCTTGGCGGCCCAGAGGATTGCCGCGTCTTCCGGATGGTTCGCGACCTTCATGCCGAAACCGCCGCCGACATCGGGGGCGACGACACGGATGCGATGCTCCGGGTGACGCAGCGTATTCTCTGCCAGGTCGCGACGCAGGATGTGCGGCGCCTGATGGGTGGCCCATAGGGTGAACTGGTCAGTCCCGGGACTGTATTCGCCAAGTGCCGCCCGCGGCTCCATCGGGTTGGCAGTGATTCGACTGTTGGTCAGGGCAAGGGACGTGACATGACTTGCGGCGGCGAAGGCCTCTTCGACGGCCTTCGCATCGCCGATCTCACGCAGGAAAATCAGATTGTTCTCCGCTCCGGCATGGATCACCGGCGCGTCGGATGACAGGGCCAGCGCAGGATCGGTAACCGCCGGCAGGGGCTCATAGTCGATCTCTACGGCTTCGGCGGCGTCAAGCGCCTGCATCAGCG
>Ga0196963_10001846_pt1 | contig 13492 bp, 12 predicted proteins | sample S1_5metaG_FD_148600 | JGI IMG/M metagenome (GOLD analysis project Ga0196963, IMG submission 148600) | Soil microbial communities from Anza Borrego desert, Southern California, United States - S1_5 | ecosystem: Environmental > Terrestrial > Soil > Desert | place: USA: California | collected... | reverse complement strand
TCGGCGCGGTTCAGCCGCCGCACGGTTACGCGCCCGGGGTCCTTCGGGAGCTTGGAGAGGTCGAGGTTGTTCAGCCGGTGCGTGAGCCACCCGACGATCAGCTCGCGCTCGGCGGGCGTCGGCTGGGCCTTGGCCTTGGGCGGCATCACGTGCTCGGCGACCTGGTTGAGCACGGTCCGCCAGACCTTCGGGTCCTGCTCGACGACGTGCTCGCCCTTGAAGTGATCGAGCGAGACGTCGCCGCGCGGGTCGTCGGCGTCGTGGCAGTTGAAGCAGTATTTGACCAGGAGGGGGCGCACCGACTTGTCGAACGTCGTCCCAACCGGCGGCTCGACGGCGCGCGCCGCGCCCGCGACCCCCGCCATGACCATTGCTATCACCGCCCACAGCTTCATACCGCCGATAGTAGTCGCGCCCGTTCGACAAGTTGAACCGGCAACCCCCAAACGGGAAAACGGGCACGAGGCACCATTATAGAACAGCGCGGGCGGCACGCGGCCTGTGCGACGTCGGTCACCGTCCGAAAGATCCCCGCCCGTTCACGCACCCAAACGACCGACGGGCGCGCCGTGAACGGCGCGCCCGTCAGATACTACATCAATCGATCATCCGACCGCGGTCCGCCGGCCTACTTGGCGCCGAACAGTTCCGCGTAGAACGCGTGCAGCACGTGCCGCTTGGCGTCCAGTTGGTCCTTCGCCCAGTCGCCGGACATGGTGCCGACCTTGTTGAGCGAGTTCTTGACCGCGTCGTGGACCATCTGCCCGTTGAGCGTGTCCGGGACGTCCAGGCGCCACTTCAGGTTGTCCTTGACGAGCGGGATCGTCACGGCCGGCAGCCCGTGGCTCGCCGGGATCATGGCGTTGGCCATGGTCACGTCGTTGGTCTCGCCGGACTTCTGCACCATGACCCAGTTCTTCAGCACGTCGTCGCCGACGTCGAACTTGGCGTTGTACTTGCCGTTCCAGGCCTTGGTGAACGTGTCGGCCGCGCCCTTGAGCTCGGCACTCTCCTGCATCTTGCCGATCCGGTCGCGGTCGGCCTTGCCGAAGTACTCGACCGCGTCGCCGAGGTCACCGTCGTCGAACGCCGCGTCCACCGGTTCGTGGAGCGCGTTGTAGATCGAGCTCAGGTCGACCGTGCCGATCTGGTCGCCGGGCAGGTTCGCGCCCGCCGTCCGGGCCGCGTCGCCCGGGTTGGTCACGACCTTGCCGTCGCCCGTGGTCGACGGGTTGTTGTTGGCCGTCGTCTTGTTGTCACGATCGCACCCCGTGAACGCGATCCCGCCCACGCCTAGCGTGGCCGCCATCAGCCAGTTCAGTTTCCTCGTCATAGCGCATCTCCTGTCTGAAAGAGTTCGAAGTTGGAAGCGGCCCGCACGTGCGGCCGCCGCAAGAGGAGGTTCGCAAAGCTGGGGCCACATCGACGGTGAACCGCGTAACGCACCACACTACACGCCGAAAAACCGGGGTTGCGATCTTAAAAACCGGGTTTCCGCATACCGGTCGAGCCCGCAATTTTCAGGCGACCCCGACAGGACGTCATAACCTGTGTCAGCTCAGCCCTTTTGGGCCCGGCCGAGCCTGCTGCGATCGCGACGTTCCGATTACGCTGTAACGATGCCACCTCCCACCGCGAAGACGGTCATCGGAATGGTCCACCTGCCGCCGCTGCCCGGCTCGCCCCGGTTCGCTGCCTCTTCCACAATCGCCCAAATCCGCGACGCCGCCCTCCGCGACGCCGACGCGCTGGTGAACGGCGGCGTCGACGCGATGATGGTCGAGAACTTCGGCGACGTCCCGTTCTTCCCCGGCACGGTTCCCGCCCACACGGTCGCCGCGATGACCGTGATCGCCGCCGCGATCCGCGGCGCCTTTCCCGACCACCCGCTCGGCATCAACGTCCTGCGCAACGACGGCCGATCCGCCCTGGCGGTCGCGGCGGCGGTCGGCGCGAGTTACATCCGCGTGAACGTCCTGTGCGGCGCACGCGTCGCCGACCAGGGCCTGATCCAGGGCATCGCCCACGACCTGCTGCGCGACCGGGCGACGCTCGGCCCCGGCGCCGCCGGCGTGCGGATCTTCGCCGACGTCGACGTCAAGCATTCCGCGCCGCTCGCGCCGACGTCGATCGAATCCGAGGTCGACGACGTTCTCAAGCGCGGCCTCGCCGACGCCCTGATCGTCTCGGGCTCCGGAACCGGCAAGGCGACCGACGCGCAGCACCTGGCCCGCGTCAAGGCCGCCGCCGGCGCGGCCCCCGTCTACGTCGGCAGCGGCGCGACCGAGCAGACGATCCCCCTCTACCTCCCCCACTGCGACGGCCTGATCATCGGCACCGCATTCAAGGAGAATGGAGACCGGCGGAATCCAGTCGACCCGGCGAGGGTTAGACGGATGATGGCGGTCGTCAGAGGGGATTGATCTTCCGGTGGCATGGGTACGGCGTCAGCCTTACCCGTGTCTTGCGCTCGTTCGCAAGCGACGCGCTCGCCTGCGGACGGCGCTGTCGCTTGCCCTTCGGGTCGCGGCTAAACGGGGGCGCCCGAGCGCCTCACTTCTCGCCCTCGTTGTCGTCGTCCACCTTCGGCGGCTCCTCCGCCGCCGCCGAGATCCGCCGGAGCACCGTCGACAGCCGCTGCCGGACCTCCTCGTCGTCGGCCTTCCGCAGCGCGTCGCCCAGCGCCTTTTCGTTCGCCCGGCCCAGCTGGATCAGCTTGCGCTGCGCCGCCTCGCGCTCGCCGAAGTCGCCGTCGCCGAGCTGGCGGATCAGCTCCGCGACCACGTTCTCCTTCGAGTCCTTCAGGCACTCGACGCCGACGAGCAGCGTCCGCACGACCTGTGCCGGCTTAGGGTCGATCCGCAGCGGCAGGAGCGACTCGGTCGCGCCGCGCGGGCTGAAGAAGATCACGCGCAGCCCGCCGTCCTCGAACCACGGCTTCTGCCAGATCTTCGACATCCCCGCCGCCTCCTTCGGGAACAACCCCTCGTCCTCGAGCAGGTCGGCCAGGCGCTCGCGCAGATCGGCGGCGGTCGTCGCCTTCAAGTCCTTCGCGGCCGCGCCCATGTCGAGCGCCGCCTTCGCGCCCGGCGCGATCGACGCAATGTACCGGTACCGCGCCTTGCCGCCCGCGACGTGCACCGCCAGCACGTGCCGCACGGCCTCCCCCCGGAGCGTGTTCGTCACGCCGTACTTCTGCCCCGCGCCGCCATCGACCTTCAGCGCCGGCTCGGCCCCGGCGAGGATGCCCCGGTAGAACAGGAACTTCTCGAGCGTCCCGTTCACGTTGACGAGGGTCGAATCGGTGTCCCTGCAGATCGGCCACCACCACGCGTGCGCCGGCACCGCCGGCAGCTCGACCGGCGCGGCCGGGCCGTCCGCCTCGGCCGCCGCCGCCGGCTGGAGCTCGAAGTTCCGCCACGTCAGCACCGCCCCGCCCTGGTCGAGCGCGGCCTTCATGTCCGTCACCGACCCGTCGAACGGGTCCGGCATGACCTTGGTCGCCTTGGGCCACCACGTCGTCAGCAGCCCGTTCGGGCACCCGACGTCCACGCGCATCGTCTCCGGGCGGTCGGAGTAGAAGTAGATGATCGGCTTCTTGATGATCTCGATCTTCACGCCCGGCGCGGCGTTCTCGCCGCCCGCGTTCGGGTCGTCCGCGCCGCCGCGCTGCCGGGCGATCTCGTCCCACCGCTGGACGAACTCCGGCAAGTCGGACGCGTCGGTGCCGAGGTCCAGCCGCCCGCCCTCGACCCCCTGCCCGAACCCGACCGCGCCCCACTCGTGCACGACCAGCCCCCGCTTCCGCGCCGCCTCGTCCCGCGCCTTGCGGATCTGCCGGCGGAGTTCGAGGCGCAGGGCCCAGGTCGCATCTGGACCTTCGGCGAGCGCCGCGTGCGCGTCGATTCCGCCCGCCACGATTTCCTTCTTCAGCGCCGCGAGGCCCTCCCCGTTCGCGTCGGCCAACTTCGCGACGCGCGCGCCCCAGTCCGCCGCCGCCCCCGGCGCGACCGCGGCGACGCCGAGCAAGACGATCCAGCACACCACGTAACGCATAGGCGACTCCGTTCCGTGCGATCATAACCCCCCTGCCCGATAGACGCGCCGCACGGGCCCGGGTTGCATCGGCGAGCCACGGTCCGTTCACTACCCCGCGCGCCCCCTTGCCCCACCCGCCGCGCGCCCATACCCTTCCCCTCCCGCGGCCCACCGCCCTACAATTCACTGGATCGCCGTCTCATCAACGTCCGGAACGAACCGCAATGACTGACCACTCCCGCGTCGAAAAGCTCGTGATCATCGGCTCCGGCCCCGCCGGCTGGACCGCCGCCATCTACGCCGCCCGCGCCAACCTCCAGCCCCTGGTCTACGAGGGCGCGATCTCCGAGGAGAACCGCCTCGCCGGCACCCTCCCGCTCGGCCAGCTCAACCTGACCACCGAGGTCGAGAACTTCCCCGGCTTTCCGCACGGTGTGACGGGGCCCGAACTCATGATGAAGTGCCGCGAGCAGGCCGAGCGCTACGGCGCCCGCATCGTCACCGAAGACGTCCGCGACCTCGACCTCTCGACCCGCCCCTTCAACCTCACCGACTCGACCGGCAAGGCCTTCCAGGCCCACAGCGTCATCATCGCGACCGGCGCGTCGGCCAACTACCTCGGCCTCGAGTCCGAGAACCAGTACAAGAACTTCGGCGTCTCCGCGTGCGCCGTCTGCGACGGCGGCCTGCCCCGCTTCCGCAACGTCCCGCTCGTCGTCGTCGGCGGCGGCGACACCGCGTGCGAGGAGGCCACCTACCTGACCAAGTTCGCCACCAAGGTGTACCTGGTCCACCGCCGCAACGCGCTGCGCGCCAGCCCCGTCATGGCCGACCGCACCCTGGCCAACCCGAAGATCGAGCCCGTGTGGGACTCGGCCGTCGAAGAGGTCCTGGGCACCACGACCGCCACCGGCCCTTCAATGACCGCCGTCCGCGTCAAGAACCTCAAGACGAGCGAGACGCGCACGATCGACGCGGCCGGCATGTTCGTCGCGATCGGCCACACCCCCAACACGAAGTTCCTCCGCGGGCAGATCGAGACCGACGACAAGGGCTACGTGAAACTGGCCGACCCGTTCCGCACGACGACCAACGTCGATGGCGTGTTCGCCGCCGGCGACGTCGCCGACAGCACCTACCGCCAGGCCATCACGGCGGCGGGCATGGGCTGCAAGGCCGCGCTGGACGCCGAACGCTGGCTGGCGGCGAAGGGCATCCATTGATGCGGGATCCGTAGGGTGGGCACTGCCCACCGTCCGCGGGATTTGCGCACGGCGTCAGACCGGGACAATGACGAACGTCGAAACCCGAAGCTCGAGTCAATGACCAAGCTCGAATGCCGAATGCCGACACATCGCTGATCCGCCACCCGCTTCGGCATTCGAGTTTCGACTTTCGGGTTTGATTCGGATTTCCGGTTTCGGCATTCGTCATTCCCCACGTTTCCCCACGACCCCATGCCCGCCGCGCGCCCCTACCCGTTCGCCCGCCGCCACCGCCTCACCCACGCGCGCCAGTTCCAAGCCGTCTACGAGGCCAAGACCCGCCAGTCCCGCGGCCCGCTGACGATCTTTGCGCTCCCCAACGACCTGACCCACCCGCGCCTCGGCCTGTCCGTCGGCCGAAAGGTCGGCATCGCCCCCAAGCGTAATCGGATCAAGCGCCTGCTCCGCGAGGCCTTCCGCATGCTCCAGCACGACTGGCCCGCCGGCTACGACGTCGTCATCAACGTCCGCCCCCACGACGTGCTGCTGCTGGCGGATTACCAGCGGATCCTGTCGCACCTGATGGTCGCGCTGCACAAGGAATGGCAGAGGAAAAGCACGAGGATCGAGGATGGCGGATAGAAGATGGAAGTCGTCGCGCTCAGCGCTTTAATCCATCCGCCCCTCTTCCATCTTCCATCCTCGTGCTCTCCTCCCTCCTCATCTTCCTCGTCCACCTCTACCGCGCCACGCTCGGCCGGTTCATGGGCGGGCATTGCCGCTTCCACCCCACCTGCTCGCAGTACGCGATCGACGCCATCCGCAAGCACGGCCCTGCACGCGGCGCGTGGCGCGCGCTGAAGCGCATCCTGCGCTGTCGCCCGGGAGGCGGCAGCGGGTTCGACCCCGCGTGAATCACGATGCGCGCACTGGGGAAGACCGCGACTGCGTCGCGATCCGACTCCACAGGAGTCGGCGTGGGCGTCCTAAACTCCGAGCTTACCGCCGCCGGCCGCGCCGCCCCAGCAGCCCCGCGCCGATGAGCAGCAGCGCCGCCGTCGACGGCTCGGGCACCGGCGAGATCACCACGCCGTCGAGGGAGAACGCCGAGTTGTCCGTCGCCGCCGTGGCGTTCCCCGAGACGTGGAACCACGACGCCGAGGACGCCCCCGCCCCGCGCCGGAAGGTCAGGTCGCTCGCCGTAAACGCCGGGTTCACCCCGTCGTCGATCGTCGCGTCGTACGTCCCCGTCGTCGGGTCCACGTCGACCGTAATCCCGTAAACACGCCCGCCGACCAGCGCCAGCCCCGTGTCGACCATGTTCGACGTGGCGAAGTCGGTCGAGCCGTTGTTGTCGTACATGTACCAGTTGCCCGGGAACACGCTCTGGCTCGCGCTCGCCCCCGAGTTGCCCCCGGCCACGCCGACCAGCCACGTGTTCGACGTCGCGCTCGACGTGACGGCGCCCGGGTCGCCGAAGATCGCGAGCCGGTCGTTGAACGCCGTAAAGTCCCCCATCGTCCCGTCGAACCGGTAGCGGAGCGAAATCCGGTACGGCTGGGTAATGTTGACGTCGCCCGACGTCGCGTACTGCCGCCGGATGTAGGCCGGGGTGGTCGCCGTGTTGTCTACGAATTGGAGGTAGTTCCCGCCCCCGTCGAGCGGGCTGGTATTGACCACGCCCGTGCCCGCGGCCGAGCCGGACGACCCCCACGCCGTCGCCCACCCGCTCCCCGCGACACCCGTCCACTGGTCGGGCAGCGCCGTCCCGTTCCCGTCCGTAAAATCCGCCACGATCGCGGCCCGGGCGGTCAACGGGGCGGACACGGCCAGCAACGACGCGGCGACAGCGGCCGCCGCACGGCGACGAGAAAGCATCCTGAATTCCATCGCGGGCATCCTCTCCAGAAGGCGGGGCGGCAGCACTGCGGAGTCACCACAAAGCCCTCGACTCCACGGCAGCCACGTCGGCGACCGACGCACGGGTCAACCTACCCCGCCGCCGCCCCGTTTCCAAGTAAAACTCCCCCCGAAAACGCCCCGGCGCGAGCCGCGTCACACTCGCATGCAATTTGCGCCCCGCCCAGACCCGTTAACCCGCACAGGCCGACTCATTTCCCCTTCACCCCGCTCTGCCCGTTCCCGCTCACCGCCTCCCACGCGATCTGCCGGAACGCCAAATCCAATTCCTTCGAAGGAAACTGCCCCTCCCGCGCCAGCATCCCGGGAATCTGCTCCGGCGACTTGCCGTACAGCGCCGCGTAGAACACGTACCCTTCGAGCAGATTGAACCCCGGCCCGAGGTGCCCGATCGGGTCCGTGAACAGCGACCGCTCCTTCTTCCCGATCAGCTTGTGCACGCTCTCGATCCCCGGCAGTTTCCCCTCGCGCTGCCGCCTGGCCGCCAGGTGCATCGCGTCGTTCATCGGCACCAGGAACACCCGCCCGGGGTGCTTCTTCTCCAGCGCCGCCACGATCCGCGCGAACGTCTCCTTCGGGATCCCGAACCACTGTCCCATCGCCTCGTCCGACAGTTCGGCCTCCGTCGCCGGCGCCTTACTGAACCCCGCGATGCCCGGCCACACGTCGACCAGGTAGAACTTCATCTGCGGGTTGTACTTCAGGCAGAAGTCGATCCAGCACTCGTAGTACGCCGGCCGGTCCTGGAAGAACGGCCCCCACATCATTACGTCCCACTGCCCGTTGGCGATCGACGCGAGCAGCTTCGGCTTGGGCTTCTTGTCGAACTGGAAGATGCCGTTCTCCTCCTCCCACTTGTACCGCGCGCTCCCGGTCACGCCGCCCCCGGCGTGCACGTACAGCCGCTGCTCCTTGAGCCCCGCGGCCTGCGCGATGCCCGGGAGCGTCCCGTACCCCGGCATCATGAAACTGTGCCCCGTGCCGACGATCCGCAGCGACCCGTCCGCCGGCTTGGGGTACGTGACGAACGCCGGCTCCTTCGACCCCGCCTTCAGCGACGCCGCGTACACCGCCGCGATCTCCTTCGGCGACCGGTAACAGACCGCGTGCTCCGGGAACTTCCCCGGCGTCAGCCACCCCGCGTCCACCGCCAGCGCCGACTTCATCGCCCACGAAATCTTCAGCCCGTCCGGCCGAACGATCTCCTGGTCCCACCCCCACTGCTTGATCTCGTCCGCCGAGAGCCGCCCGTCCGGCTCGGCGGCGGCAACGGCCCCCGCGATCAGCGCGACCATGGCCAGAATCGCGACCCAAGACCACCGCCCGCTCGCCATCCGTCCTCGCTCGCGCATCGATCGCTCCTGTGCCCCGCCTTTTCTACGCCGTCCCGCTGCGACCGTTACGGCCGCCGCGCGCCTTCACGTCCTTCGGGGCGGGCGGCGTGACGTCCAGCTCGGCCGCCGGGTCCTTCGAGTCGAGCAGTTCGATCGCGCTCTGGTCGTACACGCGCATCGCGCCCGAGGCGGTCGCGATCACCGCCAGGCACTCGCCGCGCGTCGCCAACTGCCGCGCCAGCCGGGCCATCGTCCGGTACGCCGGCCGGTACGCCCCCGCCTCACGTAGGGGGCCGCCCGGTCCGCCGAAGTAGTCCACGCCCACCCACCCGCGGTGCTCCCGCACGGCGTCGGCGGCCCGCTCGTCGCCCACGACCTGGTCGTGCGCGTCCTCGCCCTCGAAGTACCGCGCGCCGGACGACACGCCCATGAAGTGATCGCCCACGCGCACGGCGAACCCGGCCCCCTGCTCGGCCACGAAGTTCTCCGACTCCGCGTCTTCGCCGAACTCCGCCAGGAACGCCCGGCCGGCGGCCAGGCGCAGGTACCGCGCCGTCAGCGCCGGGCGGAGTCGCATGAGAAGAACGATCGAGTGCATCGGCGGCGGAATTTACCCGCGAATGGCCGCAGGCCAAAGGATTCAACACAGAGACATCCTTCCTACCTCAGAACAGGCTCCCGCACAGAGATCGGAAGAGGGAGAAGACAGTTAGTTTTATCTTCCACTTTCGACCTCTGTGTCTCGGTGTCGAGATTTCTGTGCCCGTCCCGGGTTCGCCCCAGTCAGAGGCCACCCCCGCCCGCATGCGGGGGGACTACGCGAAATTGAGGGGCGGCGACAGCAACGCGTACGCGAGGACGATCACCACGATTGCGATGAGGCTGGCGGTACGCCGGCGGCCGGGCTCGATCAGCCCGGCCGCGGCGAGCGCCAGCCCGATCCCGCCCGGCCACATGGCGTTCGCCCACAGCGCCTCCCAGAACGGCCCGCCCGGGTGCTGACCCGGACGGGCGGTCCGCACGTACACCAACACGACGATCGTCAGCCCCGCCATCACCATTGCCGCGCGGCCGTAGAACGACGCGCGCGGCTGGGGGTGGCGTGCAGGATGTGCGTAGTCCAACGTGGTCGTCGACGTCGTCGGAGGCGGCGGTTCCCGATCGACTTGCTCTGGAGGGTACTGTTGATCCCGCGGCATCACGCAGAGTTTACCGACGGTGGCGGCCGCGCGTGATGCAGAAACGGCAAGGCCCGGCATCCCGTCCGGCTTCGAGCCCGGCCCACGCGGCCGATCATCGCACCGCGACACGCTGAAGCGTGAACTCCGAGCGCCGCGGATCGGCGCTGCTCGACGTTCGTTCCGCTCGCTGAAGACGATTGCGCGCGAAGCGGTTGCGCGCCTTGCGCCATCTATATAGAACGCCCATACTTAGCCCTTCGGTGTGCCAACACGAAAGGAACCAAAGTATGGGCGAGACGACCGATCGCGAGTTGTGGGCCCGGGTGACCGCGGCCGTGTCGCGCGCCGTGCGGGCCGTCGGCCGGCGCGGGCGCGAGTGCAAGTTCGCCGACGCCCTGGTCGTGCGGATGTACCTGTGGGCCGCGTGGCACGACCGCCCGCTCTGCTGGGCGTGCGACCGCGCGCATTACAACACGCTGTTCCGGCCGCGCCAACTGCCCAGCGTCAGCCAGTTCACCCGGCGGGTCAAGACCGACGTCGCGCGGGCGGTCCTCCAGCGGGTGCACGACGACCTGGCGGCCCGCGGGATCGCGACCGGCCTGAGCGCGCTGGACGGCAAGCCGCTGACCGTCTCGCCGGTCAGCCGGGACCGCGACGCGCGCCGCGGGCACGTCTCGGGCGGGTTCGCCAAGGGGTACAAGCTGCACGCGTGGGTGACCGACGACGGGCGGCTCCCGCTGTGGGCCGTCACGCCGCTGAACGCCGACGAGAAGACGGTCGCGCGGCTGCTGTGCGAGTCGCTGCCCGAGATGCCGCCCGACGCGCTCGCGCTGGCCGACGCGAACTTCGACGCGGCCCCGCTGCACAAGCGGGTCGCGCGGGCCGGGGCGCGGCTGTTGTGCCCGTTGCGCGGGCAGGGCCGGACGGGCGACGGCGGCCACCACGCGGTCACGCTGCGGCAGATGGGCGCCGCCCGGCGCGAGCTGGTCGCGCTGTGGGCGGCCAAGCCGGACCTGTGCGACCACGTCCTGCACCACCGCAACGCCGTCGAGCGGGGGTTCAGCACGCTGACGTGTCACGGCGGCGGGCTGGCCGCGCTCCCCGCGTGGGTGCGGACGATCGGCCGGGTCACGCGGTGGGTCGGGGCGAAGATCATCCTGTACCACGCGCGCCTCCGGGCCCAACGGGCGGCCGCCAAGTTAGCCGCCGCTTAGGTCGTTCGTGCAAAATCGTCTGAAGCGTGCCCTACGCGGAGTAGGGAGGCGCAGGGAAGGCAGGGGCCGCGCGGTCGTACGCCGACTCGCAATGTCGAGCGAGCCCTCGCGCGCCGGCCGGATTCCTCGGGGTACTTCGGAACGACAGGTGGGTGGGCGGGGTCAGCGCCCGTCACGGTTCGGGGCTGGATCCTTCCCTGCGCTCCGGATAACGGCGGGGCATGGGTACGGCCGTGAGGCGATACTCGTGTCCGGGCCGCCCGGAGAGATGCGCGGGTCCGCCGTGGACGCGCTTCACACGGGTATCGCCTTGCGGGCGGTACCCATGCCATGAACAGTCACGCCAGCGCGCAACGGGCTCGAGACCCGTGAACATGAAGAGGGCCGCAGGCCGGCCGGCCACCTTCTTCATGCTTCATGTCTTCATGTTTCACGATTCCCCGAACGCGATCGCGCGGGCGAGTACACCGAGAGTCCGCCCGCCCTACTTGAACAACGCCTCGAACACTTCGCCGCGCGTCGTCTTTCCCGCCTCGTACTTCAGCTCGCCCTTGAGCCCGAGCTTCTCCGCCCACTTTTCCGGCTCGCCCTTGGCGACCGGCTTGTCGATCCCCGACGCGTACCCGCCCTCGCCGATCAGGCCCGCCATCGCGGCCTTCTGCAGGGCGGCGTAGTGCTTGTGGTCGGGCTTGGCGTCCGTGAAGTGCATCAGGATCGCGCCCTGCTTGAGCAGCTCGGACTGGATCTTCTTCACGTCCGCCGCGCGGGGGGTCGTGTTGTCGTCGATCGAGACGGCGGCCGCGACGCCGGCGGCCTGGCCCAGGGCCATCCAGCACGGCTCCATCCGCAGCGTGCTGAAGCCGATGTGCGTTCCGCTCACCGGCACCGGCGTCAGGAGGTTGTCGATCTTCTTGGGGACCATCACGCCGTAGGGGACGGTGTAGACGCTGGTCGGGTGGCTCAGGAAGCCGTCGAGGTGCACCTTGCCCGGCTCGCGCTTGTGGTGGGCGTGCGAGTCGAGCGCGTAGTGGCTGGCCGTGATGCTGTCGGTGTGGATCGGCGTCCGCCCGCCCTTGACCTTCGGCAGCGCGTCGTGGGCGGTGAACAAGTACTCGCCCTCGATCCGCCGGCCCTCGCGCACGTACACCTGCCGGGGGAAGTTGCCGTTGTCGGTGTACTCGTCCTTCGCCAGGCCCCACTTGGCGCAGTTGGCGCGGAAGTCGGCCGGCAGCTCCGGGTCGTTCTGCACGAACCAGATCAGGCCGAGGTTGTACTCGCGCAGGCGCTGGGCGAACTTGTCGCGCCACGCCCAGTCGGCGGTCGGCCAGGGGTAGTTCTCCTCCGGCAAATCGGTCGACACGAACGCGGCGTGCTGGTTGTTCGCGTCGGTCTTGCCGTTGGGCAGCTTGACCATGTTCACGATCCGCCCGATCCCGTTGGGCGTCTCCATCTCGCCGCCGGCCTTGCCGGTCTTGGTCGCCCACCGGTCGAGCTTCACGTCCTCGATGATCGACTTGAACTCGTCGCGGTTGTAGTTGGCGGGCTTTTCGACCTTCACCATGTTGTCGGCGCGGGTCGTCAGGCAGATGCGGAAGTTGAACGCCTGGATCGTGTCGTCCCCCTCGCCGGTCGAGCCCTCGCCGAGCTCGTCGGGCTGCGTGCGCCAGGCCTTGTACACCTTGCCGGCCAGCGGCTCGTTGTACTCCTTCTTCCCCTCGCGCCGCGTGCGGAACGGCGCGCCGGCGGCGGCGCCGAGGTCGCCCTCGTACGTCGCGTCGACGAAGATCTTGCCGGCGTACTCTTCGACCTTCCCGTCCGGGCGGTGCGTCACGCGGATCTTCGTGACCTTGGTCCCGTCGAGCGTCACGTTCTCGGCCTTGGCGTCGAACTGGCGCATCTTCAGGACGGTGATTTTCGGGTGCTCGGCGAGCATCGCGTGGAACGTCTTCTCCGCAATGCTCGGCTCGAAGTGGTACCCGTTGGACGAGTCCTTCACCTGCTGCGAGGTCGGGCCATAGGTGTCGACATAGTGCTTGTAGTTTCGGCCGACGAACTCGGTGAACAGGCCGCCGGTCGCGCCGCGGGTCGCGATGTCGGTCGCCCCAAGGCCGTTGGACGGGAGGCCGCCGACGTGCTCGGTGCGCTCGAGGATCACGGCGGTCTTGCCGAGCCGCGCGGCGCCGATCGCGGTCATGATCCCGCCGGGCGTGCCGCCGACGATCACGACGTCGTACGACTGGGTCGCGGCCGGCTGGGCGCCCGCGCCGGACGGGAGGACGAGCGCGACGAGGGCGAGTGCGGACAAAACGAGGCGACGCGTCGGTCGGGTCATGGGGGCTCCGCGGTTAGGTCTGGGGTGTGGGGTATACCCGTACGGGGCGGTTTGGTGAAGCGGTTGGGCGCGCGAAAGAGGGGCGCCGGGGGAACCGGCGCCCCTCTGTTGCGAACTTGATGTTTGCGTAGCAGGCTGGGTTTACCAGCGGGGCCGGCCACCGCCGCCGCCGCCGCCGCCGCCGCCGTACCCACCGCCACCACCGGAGCGGCCACCGCCGCCACCGCCGTAGCCACCGCGGCCGCCGCCACCGCCCCCGAAGCCACCG
>Ga0196963_10001845_pt1 | contig 13492 bp, 11 predicted proteins | sample S1_5metaG_FD_148600 | JGI IMG/M metagenome (GOLD analysis project Ga0196963, IMG submission 148600) | Soil microbial communities from Anza Borrego desert, Southern California, United States - S1_5 | ecosystem: Environmental > Terrestrial > Soil > Desert | place: USA: California | collected... | reverse complement strand
AGGCCGTACGCCGGCCGATCGGCGGCGAGCGTCGCGCGCAGAGCCTTGACCGCGTCGTGCTTCATCGCGGCGTCTCCCGCCCCGGGATATAGCGCCGCCGCAGGTGCGAGAATGGCGGCCGTGAGCGTCGGCATGGACGCTTTGAGCACGAGGTCCGCGTCCGCGGCGCGCAGCGCTTGGCGCTTCGGGCTTCGCGCTTCGGGCTTCGCGCTTCGGGCTTCGGGCTTCGCGCTTCGGGCTTCGCGCTTCGAGGCTCGAGCGCTTCGAGCCTCAGCCTCCCTGATCGTCCGGCGTCACTCCCCGCGACGTTGCCGCTGCCAACGCTGCGGCGACAGCCCGGCCTGGCGGCGGAACACCCGCGAGAAGTAGTAGGGATCGTCGAAGCCGAGCTGGCGCGCGATGTCGGCGACGCTCGCGTCGCCCTGCTCGAGGCGCTGCATCGCCGCGTGGATGCGCAGCTGCGTGTGGTAGTCGTGCAGGCTGAGACCGGTCTGCTGGCGGAACGCGCGGCGCAGCCAGTGGTAGCCGACGCCGATCGCGTCGGCGAGGACGTGGCCGTCGACCGGCCGCGCCACCGCCTCGGCGATCAGGCGCTTGGCCTGCTGCACGGCGCGCGTCCCGTGGCGATCGACGCCGCCCGCCGCGACGCGCGCCTGCAGGCTGGCGAGCAGCATGCCGGTCAGGCCGGCGAGCAGGCGCTGCATGTGCGGACGGTCGTCGCGCAGGATGGCGAGGATCGCGGTGAAGTGCTCGGTCAGGTCGTCGTGCGCCCCGGCCGCGATCAGCGGCCGCTCGGCGGAGAAGAACGGCGCGCGCATGATCCGCCGCGCCTGCTCGCCGTCGAAGCCGATCCACCATTCGTCCCAGCCCTGCGCGGGATCCGGGCGGTAGCGGTGCCACGCGCCGGGGAAGAGCAGGAACACCGCGCCGGGCGCGATCGCCCGCGGCTGCCCGTCATCGCTCTCGAACGTGCCGGCGCCGCGGCTGATGAGGTGCAGCTGGAACTCGTCGAGCGTCCGGCCGCGCTCCCAGCCCAGGCTGTAGCGCGCCGGATGGCCGGGCAGCGGGTACGACGCGCCCGGCGGCACGCGCAGGTATCCGCCGCAGGTGACGTACAGGCCCCACGCCCGGTCGTCGTCGCTGATCGGCAGGTAGCGCCGGTAGTGGATGGCGGCCGCGCGCGGCATGCGACGAGCGTCGATGGCGGGGTGCGTGGCGGTAGCCGGAAGTCATCTCAGGTCGTCCATCCGCGCGCTTTCGCGGCGTCCGCTGCAGCCATGATCGCGGCCATGCGCGTCGCGATCGTCGACTACCAGGCCGGCAACCAGACCTCGGTGCAGCGCGCGCTCGCCCATCTCGGCGTCGCGGCCGAGGTCAGCGCCGACCCGGCGGTCATCGCCGGCGCCGACAAGGTGGTCTTCCCCGGCGTCGGCGCCGCAGGCAGCTGCATGGGCACCCTGCGTTCGGCGCAGCTCGATCGCGCGCTGGCCGATGTCGTCGCGCGCGGCACGCCGCTGCTGTGCGTGTGCATCGGCATGCAGCTGCTGTTCGAGTTCAGCGACGAGGACGGCGGCACGCCGTGCCTCGGCGTGCTGCCCGGCCTGGTCGAGCGTTTCCAGCCCGAGGATCCGGCGGTGAAGATCCCGCACATGGGCTGGAACCCGGTGCGCGCGGCGAAGGATCCGCTGTTCGCGGGCATCGCTCCGGAGAGCTGCTTCTACTTCGTGCACAGCTTCTACTGCGCGCCTGGTCCGGGCGTCGAGGTCATCGCGAGCGCCGACCACGGCGGGCGCTTCTGCGCCGGCGTGCGTCGCGGCAGCCTCGCGGCGGTGCAGTTCCATCCGGAGAAGAGCGGGCCCGCGGGGCTGCGCCTGCTCGAGAACTTCGCGAAAAGCTGATCGTTCCAGCGCAGCACGCCAATCCGGCGTCGCCACGGCGCGATCGACTGTGCGCGATCGTCCGGTCGAACCGCAGGCGATCGATGGGGTGTCCGGAAACAGTTCGCGCGCCTCGTCAGCGTCGCCATGTCTCGACGCATGATCCGGCACATCACGCGTCCCGCGACGTCGCGCGGCGGCTTCACCCTGTTCGAGGTGGCGATCGCGCTGCTGATCGTCGCGATCGCCGTGCTGTCCGTCGCGCTGACCTTCCCCATCGGCATCAAGGCGCAGCGCCTCGCGCGCTTCCAGATCTACGCCGGCACGAAGATGATGGAGATGGTCGACACGTTCGCGCAGGCGGAGCACGCCTACTGGATGCGCTCCGTCGAAGCGCGCGAACCCTGGCAGAACCCGTTCATGTCGACGCCGGTCGACTTCGACCAGATGATGTCCGACGGCGGCTTCGGCCTGCTGCCGCTGCCCGACGCGATCGCGCGCCGCATCGACAGCGACGACCACGAGATCGCGCGGCTGCTCGACGAGGGCGGTCGGCTGTACTACCCGGCGCCGCATCCGTTCACGCTCGGCTTCGACGCGCGCCATCCGCACGCGATCAGCGGCCGCACCGAGCCGGTGCCGGTCGAGGCGCAGACCCTGGTGTGGGGCGTCACCGGCTTCGCCCAGCAGAACGTCCTGCCCAGCCACCCGTGCCTGGCGTGGCCGTACATCGCGACGTATCCGTCGCCGATCCAGGAGTGGGACTGGTTCCACTGGAACGAGAACCGGCAGGCCGCGGGCGGCGAGTTCCCGTCCTTCGCCGCGTTCGACGCGCTGTGGGAATGCGACGGGACGCGGGCGCTGTCGGCGGCGAACTTCGCCAACCTGATCGGCGACGCGTCGATCGACCCCGTCAGCGGCCAGCCGCGCAACCGCGCGCTGATCACGCGCGCGATGGATCTCGCGCAGGAGCTGGTGTTCACGCACCTCGCCGTGCCCGTCGACACGACGATCCCGTCGGGCGACATCCCGGTCGGGCGCTCGGTGCCGATCGCGCCGGCGGCGCTGCCGCGGCCGGGCGAGCCGACCTGGGATCCGGTGAACGGGTGGGACGCGAGCGATCCCGATCTGTTCCCGCCGCCGTGGCGCGTGGCCGCGATCAACTGGCTGGCGGTGGCGGCGCAGGCCTTCACCAGCCCGGCGATGCCGGCACCGGCCGGCGGTCCGACCGACGCGGCGAAGGAGCAGCGCTACGCCCAGCTCCTGCACGACCGCTGCCTGCAGTGGGCGACGCGCTACGCCGCGGTCGACCCGTACGACTGGGGCGCGCTGCGTCCGCTCAACCACCAGCACGCGTGGCAGCATCCGCTGCTGCAGTTCGATCTCTTCCCGGATGGCGCCGCCAACCTGGGCGTGCTCAGCGGCACGGCGGGCGACGAGGCGGGCGACACCACCTGGCGCGTGGTCGGCGGCGGCGCGCCGCGGCGCTACGGGCCGGGGCGCGGTCATCAGGGCTATCACGCGCCGATGCTGCCCGGGCACATCAACCAGTCGGCGATCCGCGGCAGCTGGGGTGATCAGCGCCACTTCAACGCCACCGCGCGCTTCGCGCCGGCCGAGCGCGCGCGCACCGCGGTGTGCTGGTCGGTCGACTGGCGCGCCTACCGCGACTTCGAATCGCAGCCCGCCGCGCCGCTGGCGGCGAAGCGCTACCGGATCGATTCGGCGGGGCGCCAGGTGGCGATGAAGTACCTGAACATCCACCCCGAGTTCATCCAGTTCTGGATGGACGACCCGCTCGCGACGCCGCCCGCGGCGCTGCAGACCGCGGTCGAGGCGTGGGACTGGACCGGCGATCCGAATCCGGACGCCGATGCCGAGACCACGATCTACCGCGCGCGCCGCCTGGGGTGCTTCGGCGCCGACCGCAACGGCAACAGCGAGTTCGACCAGGGCCCGGTGCCGCCGACGACGCGGATGCGCGCGGTGGGCGTCGGGCGCTTCGTCTTCTACGACCGGCGCACCATCGCCTCGCTGAGGTTCTGAGCCATGCGCCGCGCCTTCACCATGCTCGAGCTGCTGATCTCGGTCGGCATCGGCGCCGTCGTCTGCATCGCCGCCTGGGGCGCGCTGCGCGTCGCGACGCAGACCGTCAGCGTGGTCGAGAAGCTGTCGATCGAGAACCACCTGATGCGTGAGGGGGTCTACGCCAGCCTCGAGCAGCTCGACAGCTGGCGCTGCTACGACGACCCGGACCCGGGCGCGCCGGCCCCGGCCCAGCGCCTGCGCGCGCCGGGCCATCCGTTCGCGCGCCTCGAGTGGACGGCGTTGGCCACCGCCGATCCGCCGCCGGTCGGCCAGGCCGCCGCGCCGTCGAGCGACCACGATCTCGATCTCGACGTCAGCGACCCGAAGACCTGGTACCGCGGCACGGCGATCAGCAACGGCCCGGAGTACGGCAATTACGCGCTGCACTCGGGTCTCGCGCATGCCGACGCCGATCGGCGCTGGTACGCGCTCATGCTGCGCCGCCTGGCGGACACGCTGGGGTACTACGCGATGGTCGACTACATGCCGGCGGGGACGCTCTACAGCTTCTACCACGACGCGGCGGGCCACGTGCCGGGCGAGTTCTTCGACGTCGGCTACTCCGCGCCGCAGGCGCGCCAGCTCTACAACTGCAACCTCGGCGTCGGCCACGACGCGCCGCGCGACGTGCACTACCTGAGCATGGGCAGCGCCTACGTCGTGACCAACGCCGACGCGTACCACCAGCCCGGCGACGATGTGCACCACCAGCTGCTCTCGCAGTGGAACAACATCCCGAGCAACTACGACCAGCCGGCGGACGCGCGCTGGACGCTCGACGGCGTCTACGACACCAGCCAGAAGCCCGATCTGCTGCCTCTCAGGCCGAGCCACTGGCCGGCGGTGGCGATCGAGATCCGCCGCTTCCTGATGACCAACCGCCAATGGGCGATGGCCGATATCGTGGTGGTCAGCCCGCTCACCGGCGAACGGCTGCGCCTGCATATCGACACGCACACCACGACGCTGCGCGGCGCGCGTCGCGCGCGCGGGCTCGACGTCCTGCCGGGTGGGCCATGAGCGCGCGCCGCGGCGCGGTGCTGATCGTCGTCGCCGGCATCGCCGCGATCCTCGCGGCGCTGGCGCTCGCCTTCCTCGGCCGGATGCGCGAGGACGCCATCGACGCGCAGCGCTTCATGCGCGAGGTCCAGGCGCGGACCATGCTGACCGCGGCGCTGATGTACGTCGCGGAGACCGGACGCCTCGGCTGGGACCGCCCGCCGTACCCGGGCGCACCGCCCTCGGCGCCGGATCCCGAGCACGAGGAGGCGTTCGGCTGGATCGACGTGCGCGATGGCGGCGTCGGCCCGCGCGACCGCGTCGGGCGTCCGCTCCACGACCCGCTGTCGCGCGACTGGCCCGCTGTCGACGCCAGCCGCGGCGGCGCGCCGGCGCGCTGCCCGATGGATCCGATGCGCGTCCCGCCATGGGCGATCCGGCTGACCGCCGCGTACGATCCGATCCCGCTCGAGCCGAACCGCTCGTGGGCGGACCTGATCCGCTACAACACCGAGCCCGAGGGCGGCGAGCTCAAGGGCGATCCGCGGCCGGTGGCGTCGACCTGGACCGACTTCGCGCACGGCGACACGCGGCCGATCGTCCGGTCCAGCGGCCTGGCCTGGTTCCGCGCGCGCCGCATCGGCATCAGCACCTTCCACTTGGTGTGCGGCGCCGGCGCCACGCGCGGCTGGCGGGACTTCGCCGAGGCCGATGCGGGCGGCGAGGGCGAGGTGTTCGGTTCGCGGGCCGCGTTCGACGCGCTGCGCGCCGACGAGACGGTGCTGCACTTCGCGTGCGAGTGGACGCCATCGTCGGGCTACGCCGCCGGGTACACCCATCACCTCCACCAGTACACGCTGCACGAACTGGGCGATCCGACGGTGCACAACCAGAACTCGCGCCAGTTCGTCGGCACGTTCCTGTGGATCCAGAAGCTCGAGGGCGCGGCCATCCCGGCGCAGTGGTGATGCGCGTCGGGCGAGTCGATGAGCGCCTGGCCCGAAGCGCGAAGCCGCGGCTTGCGTCCCACCGGCCGCCGGGTCATCGTCGCCCGGCATGTCCGTCTCGCGCCACGGCGCACTCGTCGCCCTCATCGCTGGCGCATGCATCATCGGCCTGGCGCCGATCTTCATGCGCCTGAGCCCGATCGGACCCGCAGCGACGACCTTCTGGCGCATGCTGCTGGCGATCCCGGCGCTGTGGGCATGGCGCGCGTGGTCGGCGCGTGGCCACGAGACCCGGGTCGACGACGGGCGCGCGGGCACCTGGATCATCGTCGCCGGCCTGCTGCTCGGCCTCGATCTGGTGATCTGGCACGCGTCGATCCACCTGACCAGCGTCGCCAACGCGACGGTCATGGCCAATCTGTCGCCGGTCTTCGTGGTGCTGTTCGCCGCCGTGCTGTTCCGCACCCGGCCGCGCGGGGTGTTCCTGATCGGCATGACCGCGGCGATCGGCGGCGCGGTGACCATGGCGTTGGCGAGCGCGCGCGGCGATGGCGCCGGTCATGTGCGCGGCGACTGCCTGGCGTTGTGCTCCGCGGCGTCCTACGCCGGCTACCTGATGGTCGTCGAACGCCTGCGGCACGTCCGCACCACCTCGGTGATCATGTGCGGCGCGGCGATCGCCAGCGCCGCCGCGCTCGCGCCGGTCGCCCTCGTGCTCGAGCCGGACGCCTTCATGCCGGCCGATGCCGTCGGCTGGCTGCCGCTGATCGGCCTCGCGCTGATCGTGCACGTCATCGGCCAGGGGCTGATCACCTACGCCTTCGCGCAGCTGCCGGCCTCGTTCGGCGCGATCGCCCTGCTCATCCAGCCGGTGGTCGCCGCGGCCCTGGCGTGGATCTGGTTCGGCGAGGCGGTCGGGCTGCAGCAGTGCGCGGGCGCGGTCGCGATCCTCGCCGGCATCGTCATCGCGAAGCGCGCGGGCTGAGCCGCTTCGAGCTGAGCTGCGCGCTTCGCGCTTCAGCGCTCCCACATCACCGGGTTCACCGGCGACGCGATGATGTCGCCGACCGCGACGCCGGGCGCGCAGTACTTGCGATCGCCTTCCTGGTTCGGGTTCGACGGCTGCGCCAGGCGCATGTCGATGTCCATGAAGATGATGGTCATGACCTTGCGGCAACGCCCGGTCGTGTTGCCGCGCGCGCGGTGGTAGGTCCAGCCGGCATGGAAGCTGACGTCGCCGAGGGCGAACGGCTCCTCGATGTACGGGTACGCGACCAGATCGCGCTCGAGCGTCTCCTCGCTCTCGTCGCCGATCGCGAGGTGGCGCCCGCCGGTGTAGTGGTGGCTGCCGGCGGCGAAGGCCAGCGGACCCATGTCGATCGGGACCTCCTGCAGCGGGATCCAGGCGGTGATCGACTTGTCGCTGGCGAGCGGCCAGTACTGCTGGTCGCAGTGCCACGGCGTGAAGCCGCCCTGGACCTCCTTGTAGAGCGCCTGGTCGTGGTACATGCGCACGCCGCGCGTGCCCATCAGCTCGGCGGCGATGCGCGCGAGGCGGCGGCCGAAGACGAAGCGCTTGGCGCGCTCGCTCTTCAGCCACAGCTGGCCGACCTGGAGGAAGGCCTTGCCGTAGGTGTCGCGCTGCGCCAGCGGCACCAGCTTGGGGATCTCGGCGTAGACCAGGCGCGTGAACTCGTCGTCGAAGCTGGCCAGCGCGGCCGGCGAGAACACGCCGCCCAGGTGCGCGAAGCCGTCGCGCGCGTAGCGCGCCGCGGCATCGGGAGCGAGATCGTACGGAGCATCGATCTCGGCGTCGACGGAGCCCGGGGACGTGGCGGCCTGCATGGTGGACCTCGATCCGCGAGGATAGCCGACCGCGCACGCCGCGGCGCGCATCGGCTTGCCCGCGATCGGCACTTTTTTGACCGGCGGCGCCGCCCTAGGCTGACGGCGTGCGCGCAGCCGTCGAACACATCCCGCGTCCCGGCGGCAGCGCCGTGGTCGCCTTCGCGCGCGTCGAACGCGGCTACGCCTTCCACTGGCACTACCATCCCGAGTTCGAGCTCACGCTGATCGCCGCCGGGCATGGGCGCCGCTCGGTCGGCGACCACCTCGGCGACTACCGCGCGCCCGACCTGGTGCTGGTCGGCCCGCGCCTGCCGCACACCTGGGAGGCGCCGACGCTGCGCCGCGGCGAGCACCGCGCGCTGGTCGCCCAGTTCGCCAACCTCCCAGGCCTGGACGCCGCCGAGTTCGCGGCGGTGCGCGCGCTGCTGGCGCGCGCCTCGCGCGGACTGCATTTCTCGCCGCGCGTCGCCGTCGCCGCGGCCAGGCCGCTCGCCCGCCTGGTCGAGCTGTCGCCGGCGCGGCGCCTGACCGCGCTCTACGACCTGCTCGGCACGCTGGCGCGCGACCGCGACGCCCGGCCGCTGAGCTCCGCCGGCTTCACGCCGTCGCTCGACCTCGGCGCGGCGACGCGCATCGACGCGGTGTGCCGGTGGCTGTCGGCGAACGCGCGCGACGCGACGGTCGCGCGCGCCGCCGCCGCCGCCCGCCTCTCGCCGGCGGCGTTCAGCCGCTTCTTCCGCCGCCACACCGGTCGGACCTGCGCGTCGTGGCTGCGCGAGCTGCGGCTCGGTCGCGCCTGCGACCAGCTCGCCAGCAGCGACCGCGCGATCGCGGCGATCGCCGCCGAGGCGGGATTCCGCAGCATGACCAACTTCAACCGCAGCTTCCGCCGGCTGCGCGGCGCGACGCCGCGCGCGTGGCGCGCGACCTACGGGAACCGCTGATCGCGGATCAGCGCGGATGGCGCGCGATCGCCGGATGCCGGCGCCTCGCCGAGCGCGCCGCGGCGGACAGGTAAAGAGAACGCGCGCCGAAAAGCACCGGCCATACCTTCCGCTGTTCGACCGTTCCATGCGAAGCGGCGTCCGACCGCGTCATACGCGCGCGATGCGCGCACTCGGCTTACGCATCGCCGATCGATGCGTACTCGCCCGCGTCTCAGCGGTGTTCCGTCGAATCGTCCGGGCGTGCCGGACGCGCGGCCATGCGAAACCAGTCGGTTGGATGGGAAGCGCCGCGTGCTGGCACGATGCCGCATGCGCGTCCGCGGATCGTCGCCGCACCGGTGACGACGAGCGCGCCGAAGGAGTCGCCGATGATCACGATGACCCGGTTCGCCCTGGCGATGGCGATCGCCGCGAGCGGCTACGCGCGCCTGGCTGCCGCGACCGTCGACGTCGCACCAGGAGGCGATCTGCAGGGCGCGATCGATCGCGCCGCGCCCGGTGACGTCATCCAGCTGCGCGCCGGCGGCACCTACGTCGGCAACTTCGTGCTGCGCAACAAGCCCGGCGCGTCGTACATCACCATCCGCACCTCGACCGCGGACAGCGGATTGCCCGCGGGCACGCGCGTCGGGCCCGGCGACGCGGCGAAGCTCGCCAAGGTCGTCTCGGCGCGCGGCGGCATCCCGGTGGTCCGCACCGAACCGTACGCGCACCACTGGCAGCTCATCGGCCTCGAGATCGCGCCCCAGTCGCCGTCGATCCCAGCCTACGTGACCGTGCAGTTCGGCTCGGGCTCGGCGGGCGAGCAGAGCACGTACGCGCAGATCCCGCACCACCTGATCGTCGACCGCTGCTGGGTCCACGGTTGGCCGAACGTCAACTACAAGCGCGGCATCGCGCTCGACAGCGCGCACACCGACGTGCTCAACTCGACGGTGTCCGACTACCACTCCGACTTCCAGGACTCGCAGGCGGTCGGCGGCTACAACGGCCCCGGGCCGTTCCGCATCATCAACAACCGGCTCGAGGGCGCGGGCGAGGTCGTGATGTTCGGCGGCGCCAGCCCGACCATCTGGGGCCTGGTGCCGAGCAACATCGAGATCCGCAGGAACCACCTGTACAAGCCGATGGCGTGGAAGCCCGGCCAGCCCGGCTCGACGTCGTACCGGCCGTGGATCAAGAACATCTTCGAGATCAAGAATGCCCAGGACGTCGTGCTCGACGGCAACCTGATGGAGAACAACTGGGTCCAGGCCGACCAGCACGGCACGGCGATCGTGCTGACGCCGCGCACCGAGGGCGGGCAGAACCCGTGGGCGGTCTGCCAGCGCGTCTCCTTCACCAACAACCACATCCGCAACGTCGGCGGCGGCGTCGCGATCCTTGGCAAGGACTTCGCGCCGTACCCGAACGACGTCGCGAGCAACGCCATCTCGTTCCGCAACAACGTCATCGAGATGCGCAACGACTTCTCGATCGACGGCTCGCGCGTCGTCGCCATGACGGGCTGCGTCGGGATGTCCTTCGACCACAACACCATCCTGCACGACAACTACTTCATTCGCGGCTACGGCGACCTGTCGCCGAACCTCACGTACACCAACAACATCACGCACTTCGCCTACGGCCTGATGAGCGATCGCGGCTACAACCAGGCGGCGCTCGACAACTACTTCGCCAACCACCGCTTCGGCAACAACGTGCTGATCGGCGGGCCGTCGGGCGCGTTCCGCACGACCAACTTCTACCCCGGCAACCTCGCCGGGGTCGGCTTCGTCAACGCCGGCGCCGGCGATTACCGGCTCGCGTCGACCAGCCCGTACAAAAACCGCGGGAGCGACGGCCGCGATCCGGGCTGCGATGTCGACGCGATGCGCGCCGCGATGACGGGGGTGACGGCGCCGCCGCCGCCGCCCGAGCCGCCGCAGCCGCCGGCCGATACGCAATCGCCGTTCGGCGGCGTCGCGCGCGCCATTCCCGGCGTCATCCAGGCCGAGGACTTCGACCAGGGTGGCGAAGGCGTCGCCTTCCACGATCTCGACCCCGCGAACAACGGCGGCGGCTACCGCGCGACGGCGGTCGACATCCGCGGCTGCGTGGATGCCGGGGCCGGCTGGCAGGTCGGCTGGATGGGGCCGGGCGAGTGGCTCGAGTACACGGTGTCGATCGCCACGGCGGGGTCGTACGACCTCGGCCTGCGGCTCGCGTCGGGCAACGGCACCGGCGGGACGGTGAACCTGCAGCTCGATGGCGGCGCGCTCACCGGCGACATCGCCTTCGCCGCGACCGGCGGCTGGGACACCTGGGCGACGGTGCGCAAGACCGTCACCCTGCCGAGCGGAACGCACCTCCTGCACCTGCGCGTGGTTTCCGGATCGCTCGACCTGAACCACGTCTCGTTCGCCCCCGCCAGCGGCGGCGGCATCGCGTCGGGCCAGCTGTACAAGCTGGTCGCCAAGCACAGCGGCAAGTGCCTCGACGTGTCCGGCGGCAGCACCGCCGACGGCGCGAACGTCCATCAGTGGAGCGACAACGGCTCGACCGCGCAGCAGTGGCGCGTCGACGCCCTCGGCGACGGCACCTGGTCGCTCACCGCCCGCTGCAGCGGCAAGGCGCTCGACGTGTGGGGCGCCTCGTCGGCGGACGGCGCCGACATCGTGCAGTACTCGACGCATGGCGGAGCGAACCAGCGCTGGCGCATCGAAGCGACCGGCGGCGGGTGGTACCGCGTGGTGTCCGTGCAGAGCGGCAAGGCGATGGACGTCGCCGGCGCGTCGGGCGGCGACGGCGCCGATGTGATCCAGTGGACGGTCCACGACGGCGACAACCAGCGCTGGGAGCTGGTGCCGGTCGCGCCGAGCGGCGCCGGCTGAGCCGCGCCGGGCGCGACGTCGCGCGTGACGCCCGGGTGCGCAGGCCCCGGGCGTCACGCGTGCGTGACGCCCGGGGCCTGCGTCGGCCACGGCTCATGCCGCGCGCAGCGAGAAGATGAATGTCGATCCCGACCCGGGCTGCGACTCGACCCGGATCTCGCCGCCATGCCGGTCGATGATCCGTTTGCAGATCGCCAGGCCGAGCCCGGTGCCGGCGCACTCCTTGCGCGTATGGAGGCGCGTGAACGGCTCGAAGATGCGTCGGCGGTCGGGCTCCTTGATGCCGATCCCGTTGTCCCGGATCGAGACCTCGACCATGCCGTTTCGGCGGTCGGCGGACACGTGGACCTGCGGCGCGACGTCCGGTCGCCGGTATTTGACCGCGTTGCCGATCAGGTTCTGGAACAGCCGGACCAGCTGGGCGCGGTCGCCGAACACCGCGGGCAGCGCGTCGTGCGTCACCGATCCACCTGCCGCCTTCAGGCGCGGGCCGAGGAGCTGGAGCGCATCGTTCAGCGGATCAGCGCATGCCAGCGGTTCGCATCTCAGCTCCGTCCGGCCCATCTTCGCGTAATCGAGCAGATCCTTGATCAGCCGCTGCATCCGCGTCGTGCCGTCGATGACCTGCTCGAGGTAGTGCCGGTCCTGGTCGTCGAACTTCCCCTCGGAGCGGCGCCGCAGCAGGTTCAGGTAGCTGACGATCATGCGCAGCGGCTCCTGGAGATCGTGCGACGCGATGCCGGCGAACTGCTCGAGCTCCTCGTTCGCCGCGCGCAGCTTCTGCTCGATCTCGCGCCGCTCCTCGACGTACAGGTGCTGGTCGTGGATGTCGGTCGCCGTGCCGTACCAGTGCGTGATCGTCCCGTCGGCGTCGCGCGATGGCCAGTCGCGCACCGAATGCCAGCGCCACTCGCCGTCGGCCCGACGCAGGCGCAGCTCCTGCTCGTAGTGGCTGCCCGACCGCATCGCGCGGTCCCATTCGGCGAGGTGCCTGGCCGTGTCGTCGGGATGCAGGACCGCCAACCAGAGGTCGCCGAGCAGCTCCTCCGCCGGCTTGCCGGTGTACTCGAGCCATCGGCGGTTGCAGAAGTCGATGCGGCCGTCGGCGCTGGCGGTCCAGGAGAGGTGCGGGATGCCGTCCTGGTACGCGCGCAGGCGTTCGTCGGCGCCGGCGTGGTCGGCGACCGAAGCGCTGGCGTCCGCCGAGTCAGTGTCGTGCTGCGGCATCGGAGCGCCTCCCATCGAGGATGCGCGTGCTCCGGTTGGCGTTCACCGTCATGGGCGCCGCGCGCACGAGCAGTTCGGACGCGACGCTCACCGCGGCTGCGCAGGACGCTCGGCGTTCGAGCGCGGCGAGCCACGCGACCCCTGCCGCCGCCAGGCGCAGCTCGGCCTGGTAGCTGCGCCGCGTGCGATGCGATAGAATCGACATGATCGTCCCCCCGTGGCGGTTCGGCGCGGGACGTTACCCCTGGGGCTTGGCTTCCTAAGCCGACCTGCCCGTGCTGAAACAGGCGGCGCGTGACCGCCGCACGACGTCGCGCGCGAGCGTCCGACCCGTGGCGATCGCTGACTCAGACCAGCGGGCAGAGGTCGTCGGGGAACGCGTCGCCGGTCTTCAATCCGAGGTGATCGATGACGCAATGCCCCTTGCCGCCGCAGCGCGCCGCCGCGTCGATCCAGATCACGATGTGCGCGACGCGTGGCTCGTCGGTCTCGTTCGCCAGCGCGCGGTGGGCGGTGTAGCCCTGGTGGAACGTCGCGCCGCCGGCGCGCAGCGGGAAGCCATGGCGCTCGGCGAAGGCCAGCTCCGGGTGCTGCGTGATCAGCGAGCGCGGGTCGTTGAGATCGCTGGATGCGCCCTTCAGGCGGTGCGAGCCGGGGATGAACGCCATGCTGCCGCGCTGCTCGCG
>Ga0196963_10001844_pt1 | contig 13497 bp, 7 predicted proteins | sample S1_5metaG_FD_148600 | JGI IMG/M metagenome (GOLD analysis project Ga0196963, IMG submission 148600) | Soil microbial communities from Anza Borrego desert, Southern California, United States - S1_5 | ecosystem: Environmental > Terrestrial > Soil > Desert | place: USA: California | collected... | reverse complement strand
GCCAAAGGTGTCGCGGATCTTTTCGATGAGCGCGGGGAAATCGATGTTGGCTTCGTCCATCTTGTTGATGACGATCATCCGGCCGACGCCCGCCTTGCCCGCTTCCTGAAAGACGCGCCGCGTATTCACTTCGATGCCGCTGTGGGCGTTGATGACAATGACGGCCATCTCGGCCGCCCGCAGCGCGCCGATGGTCTGGCCGATGAAGTCGGCGTAGCCCGGCGTGTCGATCGCGTTGATCCGCTTCCCCTCGTGCGTGAAATGGACGATGCTCGATTCGATCGTCCGCTTGTGGGCCTTTTCCTCCGGATCAAAATCGCAGATGCTGCTGCCGTTGTCGACGCTCGGCTCGCCGTGGACCGCGCCGGTGAGGACCAGCATGCGGTCGAGCAGCGTGGTCTTGCCACTCGCGCCGTGACCGCAAAATACAACGTTCCGAAGATCCGCCACATTGACCTTGGCCATGCCTGTGTCCTTCACGAAAAAGGTAGAGAGAAGCGAGGCGAGGAAGGGCGAGTAGTTGGAGTCCCGGCTTTAGCCGGTGCTTCTGCCGGCTAAAGCCGGGACTCCAACCATTTGCCTTCCCAGGTTGTTGGTCCGTTCCGTTCCTTATGTCTTCGCTGCGGCCAGCGCAGCCGGTAATGTCAACGTCTCTTCATACAGTGCCCGGCCGATGATCGCGCCAGCCATTGGCACGCGGGCCAGCGCGGCCACATCGGTAGCCGTGGTCACGCCGCCCGACGCAATCACGGGAATGCTCGTGGCCCGTTTCATTTCCGCCATGGCAAGCAGATTGGGTCCCTGCAGCATGCCGTCGCGGGCGATGTCGGTGTAAATGATCGCGCCGACGGCGGCGCTCGAGAATCGCCTGGCAAAATCGACGGCCAGCGCGGTGCTGGTTTCGAGCCAACCATCGGTGGCGACCTTGCCATCGCGGGCATCGATGCCGAGCGCGAGTTTGTGCGGATATTTCGCGCACATCTGCTCGAACCAGGCGGGTTCTTTAAGCGCCTTCGTGCCGACAACGAGCCGCGACGCGCCGAGTTGCAGCAGCCGTTGAATGATCGCTTCATCGCGGATGCCGCCGCCGAGCTGGCAGGGAATTTTCACCGCCGCCAGAATGGCCTCGACCGCGGCCAGATTGGCTTGCGCCCCGTCGCGCGCTCCGTCCAAGTCGACCAGGTGCAGGCATGACGCGCCTTGCCGCACCCAGTGCGTAGCCATCTCCGCAGGGTCTTCGCCGTAGACGGTTTCCTGCTGATAGTCGCCCTGCTTCAGCCGGACACATTTGCCGCCGCGCAGGTCGATCGCCGGCCAGATTTGCATCACACCATCCCATCGTCACTCGAACCGAAATCCTCGCGCAATATGCCACAGCCACCAGGCCAACGCAAGGAGCGGGAGGAGTCTGCGCAGCGCTGCGAATCTGAGAAGCTTGAAGCGTCAGCGAAGGACTGGCGCCAAAAAAACTGAATCGCCCTGGCGACCTCTCGTGGCCGGCGCTGCCAGCCTCGGCAATCCGGTCACCCACGCGGTTGACGCATCATCTGGCTCGTCCGTGAACCCCAAGTTACGATGAGGTGTCTCTCCGCTCGCCGGCCGCTTGGTGAAATTGGCAGACACGCAAGACTTAGGATCTTGTGCCGAAAGGTGTGTGGGTTCGAGTCCCACAGCGGCCACTCTATTGCTTTTCCCTTATTGCACCGTGGGAAACTCTTCGCATTACCCCCACGAATCGCTGGGGGAACGTTTGCGCGAGGCTGCACTTCCGCCGACTGACGGAAGGACGCTGCCACGACAACCAGTAGCATTCCCGCCAGCAAGATCCGCCAGAAGCCAGAAACACTGAGTAGGGCCCGAAAGCGGATTGATCATGACATCGCTTGCCCCAGTGAGTGAGACTTGAAACGGCGCACGCCGAATTCCGCCGGTCCGCGCAGAATCGGCGCCATCGCAAGCTTAGCTCATCCATCAGCTTTTGACAGGATTCTGCCGAATGTGCTGCAGTTGCCGCCCGCGGGAGCCATGTCATGCGCCATTAGAAATGTCCCCGCTTTGATGAGTGGTCGGGAGCGGAAGTGGCTTACGCGATGGTGCAAGATCAGATCAGCGTGCGGATGTGCCCCGAGTATTTCACCGTGGCCCATCCGCGAATCGAAGGGCTTACCGATCCGACGTTGCTGGGCCCTCGCGTGGGGCTTTCTGGGAGCCTGGTGGGGCGGCGCGCTGATCGGTGCGCTCGCGGGATTCTCCGCGCAGTTGGGACACTGGCCCAAATTGAACCCGCAAGAATTTGTTGCGTCCGTTCGCCTCCTGTTGTGTTCCAAGCCGCTGCCGTGGAGGGTCACCATCCCAATTGCAGGACTATCGATTGGTAGCGGACAACACTATTTCAAATGTTACTCGAGCATTAAGTTCCCTCAGTGAGGACTGACAGGCGCGCGCAGCAATACCGCCCCGGCCGCGGCGACCAGCAATGTTGACTGCAACGCTATACTGTACTTTTGTATCATACGCCGTCTGTCTGTCAATCCGCCTTGGCTCTTTTGCCAGCAGCGGCTAAAGTCCCCGGTCCTGGGAAGGGTTCCGCTCGCTGGCAGGCAGCATCTCGCCCAGCGAGCTGAAACCATCAAAGCCAAGGAAGGCCTGCCATGCTCCACGAATCGTTTGGTTGCCGGATTGGGGTCTGCGGATTGATCGTGCTCGCCGCAGTCGTTGGCTGCCGTCGGCCGCCGGCCATCATCGTGAAAAAACGCCGTGCGCCTGTCTATTACGACACTCGGTATGAGTTGCTGCTCGAAAAGGAAAAGCGGCCACTCATTCAAGGCGCCTTCGCTCCCTTTGTCGAAGTCCTCGACGAGCCCGTCGCCGTCGTGCATGCCGAGGGCCAGGCGACAACCTGGGAAGTTTTCTTTGCGACGAACCGCGGCCTCGATCAAACGACGGCTGGCAGCAGCCAAGTCCGCTTCAGCAATGAACAGGTCAGCACGCCCTACGTCGGCCGGGCGGAAATCACGATTCCCTGGCGTCGCCGCGGTTATGATCCTGCGCGGCAGCCAGCCGGCGAGAAAAATACAACGAAACCGTCCGGTGAAGATCCCTTTTCCTTCGTGAAGTTCAACGAAGTTCGCGATACCTCATGGGCCGAAATGTCCGCCGGTGTGAACCGGCAGATCACCGCGTCGCGGCAGAAGGATCTGCTGCTGTTCGTGCATGGCTTTAATGTAGACTTCGAAGCGGCGATGATCCGCACCGGGCAAGTCGCACTCGATCTCCCCTTCAACGGCGCCGTCGTCGGTTACAGCTGGCCGTCGCAGGGCGGCATTCTCAAGTACCGCGAGGACGAGCGGGGAAATTCCGCTTCGGTCGAGCCTTTCGCTATGTTTCTTCAACAACTGCTGACCGATGTGCCGCCGGAAACGCGGGTGAACATCGTCGTTCACAGCATGGGAAATCGCCTGGTGATGAAAGGCATCGCGAAGCTGCCGCCCGCTGCAAAGAAGCCGATCGCCACACTTGCGCTTTGTGCGCCGGATGTGGGCGTTGCTAATTTCAAGGAATTGGCCCCTGGAGTGGTGCAGCAATGTGAGCGGGTGTCACTGTACACCAGCGTCAGCGATTCAGCGCTCGTCATTTCGAAGTCGAAAAACGACGAGCAGCGGGCCGGCGACGCGCATCCGCCGCTCGTCGTGCCGGGCATCGAAACGATCGATGTCTCCGCCGTCGATTTCAGCTTCCTGGGGCACAGTTACTACGGCAGCAACGTCGACGTCATGTCGGATTTGTTTCGCTTCATCAAGCAACACCGCGGACCGGAAACGTGCGTCTATCTCACCCGCCGCGAGCGCGATGGCCTGGCCTATTGGCACTTCAGCGATTTCGCCGATGAGCTCGCCTGGGATTGGCATTTTGAAGAAAGCGTGCGGCGGTAATATCTTGTGCCTCTGCATCCCGTAGGCGAGTCACTCCGTGACTCGCAAAGGCATTTGGCGGCACGCGGTTAGAACCCGAGGTAACGCTTCGCGTTTTCTCGCAGTTCATTCCATTTCTCGCGGAACCAATCTTGCGAGTCACGGAGTGACTCGCCTACGCTGGCGCGGCCGATTACATTGTTCCCAGTTGCCTCGCCAACCCGACTGGGGACAATCTCATGCCTTTTCGCGCGCTGCTGTTTGTCGTGCTGCTGCTTACGCCAGCTTTCGCGCTTGGTCAGCCTGAAAAAGCCAGCAAGCCGGCGTTTCAAGAGCTGCAGCCGAATCTGTTTGTCTGGACCGATACCTGCAATGTGTACGTTCTCAAAAGCGGTGAATCGGCGCTGCTGATCGATATGGGGAACGGCAGTGTCTTAAAGCAGCTGGGCGACATCGGCGTGAAGCAGGTCGAGATGATTCTGTTCACGCATCATCACCGTGAGCAGTGTCAGGGAATTGATCTCGTCGACCGGAGTAAGACGAAAATCGCCGGCCCGAAAGAAGAGCAGGCGCTCTTCGAAATGCCGAATGAATTTCGCAAGTGGTATCCGACTCTCGGCGATCAATACACCGTCTACGGCGCCAGTTACGCCAGGCCGCCGCGGCAGCCGATCAGGCTCGATCAGGCCCTCGCGCCGAATGACAAGTTCACGTGGTCCCGCACGGAGATTCAATGCCTCAGCACGCCAGGCCATTCGCCGGGGAGCCTGAGCTATGTAATGCGCCGCGACGGAAAAACATACGCGTTTACCGGCGGCGTCATTCATAACGGCGCGAAGATGACGACCTGGTATGACACGGAATGGGATTACGGTTTTGCGAAAGGTATCGACGTACTGCTCGCGTCCGTCGAGCAATTGCAAAAGTTGCCGGTCGATGTCGCATATCCATCGCATGGTCCGACAATCAAGGATGCCCGCGACCAGCTGGCGAAGTATCACGCGAAGTTGACCGAGTTTCGCAAGAGCTATATCCGCGGCTATCCGGTTTTCGAAATCAAGCCGCCCGAGTCCGATCCCATTTCGCAGCCCACCAAGGTGCCGCTCATCAATCAGGTGACGCCGCATCTTTACAAGCTGAGCCACAAGTTGCCGGGGAAGAACTTTGCGATCCTCATCTCCGATTCGGGCCATGGTTTGATTCTCGACGCCGGGCTGTTTCCCGAAGCCCAGCTCGATGAGATCATCCTCGGCCTGCGCGAGCACATGGGGCTGAAGCAGATCGATGCGTTCTGGATTTCGCACATGCATGGCGATCATTTTTTGCTGGGGCCGATTCTCAAGCGGAAGTACGGCGCGCAGGCCTGGACGCTCGACCGGATCGTCGACAAGCTCGAGCATCCGCGGCGGTACGATTACTCCGCTCTCGTCTCGGCGTACAAGGACGGCTTCGACGGCATGAAGATCGACAAGGGTTTCAAGGACGGCGAGAGCATCGAGTGGGAAGGGTACAAGATTCAGGTCGATTGGATGCCGGGGCAAACGGAGAACGGCTGTGCGCTGTGGCTCGAAGTCGACGGCAAGCGGATCGTCTTCACCGGCGACAACCTGTTCGGCAACTCCGCCGATCCGAAACAGAACGGCCATGAAGCGGTCGTCGCCCGCAACAGCGCGATCTTCGAAGAGGGCTACATTCTCGGCAGCAAATACGTGCGCGATCTCAAGCCCGACATCGTAATGGGGAGCCATTCGTATGTGATGCCGAACCCCGCCGCGTTTTTACAGCGCTATCACGACTGGTCGATTCAAATGCGCGACATGTATCGCGACCTGCTGCCTGACAAGAACTACGAGTATCAGTTCGATCCGTATTGGGTCTCGGCGTATCCCTATCGGACCGACTTATCGAGCGGCGAGGCCCAAACGATCAACGTCACGGTCCGCAACTTCCGCGACACGCCGCAGGAGCATCACATTGTCTTGAAACTTCCGCCCGGCGTGACCGCGACGCCGGAGACTCTCACGGGCACCGTGCCGGCCAAGGATCGGAAAAGCTATCCCGTGACACTGCGCGCAAACGTCGCTGCCGCGCTCCCCGGCGTGCAGCTCGTGCCGTTCGACATCACGCTCGACGGCCAGCTGCACGGCGAGCTGTTTGATTTTCTGATCAAGGTGGAGAAGTAAGACTGTCGGCTTTCGCTCCGCGAAAGGCGACTGTGCGTCAGCCCCTGTTCCCCTATGCGCTGCGGCCCGTAAACTATTCCTCTTTCCCGCACCCAAACCACTTCTCCGCAATACACAGGAGCACTCCAGATGGCCCCCAAACCTCTCAATATCGGCATGATCGGCTATGGATTCATGGGCCGGGCTCACAGCAACGGCTACAAGCGGGTGAACGACTTTTTTGACCTGCCCTATCGCCCGGTGCTGAAGGCCGTGTGTGCCCGCGACGCCGCCAAGGCCCAGGCCTTTGCCGACCAGTGGGGTTATGAGTCCGTCGAGACCGATTGGAAGAAGCTGCTCGCAAGGCAGGATATCGACGCCGTTGATATCTGCACGCCGAATAACCTGCACAAGGAAATCGCGATCGCCGCCGCTCAGGCCGGCAAGATGATCCTCTGCGAAAAGCCGCTGGCCATGAATGCTGCCGAGGGAGAAGAGATGTGCGCCGCCGTCGAGAAGGCCGGCGTGGCGAACATCGTGTGGTACAACTACCGCCGCATTCCCGCGGTGACGTATGCCAAGCAGATTATCGATAGAGGCAAGCTCGGCCGCATCTTTCACTATCGGGCGAACTTCCTGCAGGACTGGACGATCAATGCCGACCTGCCGCAAGGCGGCGCAGCTCTCTGGCGGCTCGATGCCGCCGCGGCTGGCAGCGGAGTAACGGGCGACCTCCTCGCGCATTGCATCGACACGGCGATCTGGCTCAACGGCGGGATCAGCGATGTGACCGCCATGACGGAGACGTTCGTGAAGGAGCGGAAGCATCAACTCACGGGCAAGGTCGAGAAGGTGACGATCGACGACGCTTGCGCTTTCCTCTGCCATTTTCAGAATGGCTCGCTCGGGCTGTTCGAATCGACACGCTATGCCCGCGGCCACAAAGCCCTTTACACGTTCGAAGTGAACGGCGAGAACGGCTCGCTCAAGTGGGACCTGCACGACTTGCACCGCCTGCAGTGGTTCGACTATCGCGTCGAAGGTCCGCTGCGAGGCTGGGCCAGCATTCACGTGACCGACGGCGATCATCCCTACATGGGCAAGTGGTGGGTGCCGGGCCTAGCCGTTGGCTACGAGCACAGCTTTGTGCATCAGGTGAAAGATTTCCTCGAAGGCCTCGGCAACAAGAAGCCTGCCGGCCCCACTTTCCGCGACGCGCTCGAAACGCAAAAGGTGTGCGACGCCGTGCTGGACAGCGCCAAGAGCGGCGCATGGAAGAAGGTGTAAACGTAAAATCAAGTTGGAACGAGTTGCACTCGGCGACGTTTTTGGTTCCATGAACCTGAATTATTGTGGGTGTCCAGTACGACAACCATATTCGATTCAACGCTATTTCTTCACCGGCTTCGGCGTCTGGGGCGGCATCGGCGGCGGTTCGCGCCAGTCGTAATCGTTCTGATACTGGATGTTCAGAAAGGGCGTGTCGAGATAGGCGCCGGCGTTTTTCCGGCTGGTGAGCAGCGCGTCGAGCAGGCCACTAGTGAGATACGTCCGCTCCGTCGACCACGTCGGCTTGCCGGTGTGCATCATCTGCTCGACCCCCTTGAGCAGGTTCGTGAAATGGGCGAACGGATGCTCCTCTTGCAAACGATAGAGGAACGCGTTGCCGCCGCCATCTTGATACGTCCAGGCTGCCGCCCATTCGTGCAGGCCGCTGTCGGTGGTCACCACGCTCGCCTTCAGGCCGTCGCCATACTCGATCTGAAACAGCGCCGGCTTCTTCGGCAGGTCGCGAATCTTTTTGCCCGCGGGCAACGGCGAATCCTGGAACTTGCTCACCGCTTGTTCGAGCAGCGCTGCGCTGAACTCGCCGCGGTCCATAGCCTGCCAGACGGCTTCCCCTTCGAGGCAGCGGACGCGCTTCACACCCGTTTCGCCACCCCTGCGGCGCTCGGCGAGGCATTGCAGTCCTTCGAGCGCATGAAAGCCGTACGAATCGAGCCGATGATACGACGTGAGGACGATCTCCTTGACTGCTTTCCCTTTTTCCAGATCGACCTGCGGAATTCGCCAGGCCTGCGGCAGGGACGAGCCGGCCATCAGCGGAACCTTGTGCTTCTTCGCTGTCTGCCACAGCCAATCGATATCCTGCCAGCTGGCTTCCAAATGCTTGTCGCTGAAGACGGGGACCACCTTGCCGGTTTTTTCGAACGTGGCCACGATCTCGCTGAAGAACCGCCGCTTCGGAAAGACGAAGCTGCCGGTGTCGTTCTCCGGATACTTGCCGTGCTCCGCGATCATCAGCACGCCATCGACGGCCAGCTTATCGCCGCCGAGCGTGAGGGCCTTTTCGATCGTGTCGAAAATCGGCACCTTGTGCTTCTCGGCGAGGGCCCGGCTCTTGTCGTTCGTTGGCACCTGATCGGTGAAGATCGAGACGCACTTGAGCTTCGGAAATTCTCCTTCGCCGTTGAGGTTGTATCCCTCGAGCAGCCGTCCGCCGATCACATCAGCGTGGGAGTTCTGATACCAGACCGTGGTGATGATGGCGATACGCGGGATTTTTTCCTGTGCGGAGGAGAAGGTTGTGAGAAAGGCAATGAACAGGAGTGCTAACAGCGCTTTGCGTTTCATGGGGGGGCTCAAATTCTGGTCCCCTCGCCCCGGTACTCCGGGGAGAGGGTTAGGGTGAGGGGTTAGTGCAGCGAGTGGATTTGGCTATTTTTGTTCGTTGCGGTTCTCGCAAAGGTGAGTGGGTGAACCCATTAAGCTTCGGCCCCTCACCCCGGCCCTCTCCCCGGAGTACCGGGGCGAGGGAGTGATACAAATGCAGCGAAGACGAATTACTCCGGTTTGATCGCATGCAGCGTGAAGGGCGCTAGCGAGAGCAAATACACGGTGCCGTCGCTGCCGGCGCACACGCCCAGGCAGCCATAGCGAGGTAATGTCACGTCGTTGTACTTGTATACGCCGTGATGCCAGGGGAGTTGCTTGCCGGTGGCATCGGTGAACGTCGTGTAGTCGGGATTCTTGATGGCCACCCAGCCGTAGTCCTTCACGGCTGCATCGCCAGGCTTGTAGCTGATCAGATGCATGAACGTTTGTTTCTTCTTCGCATCGGGCTTCTTCGGGTCGTTCGAAGGAATGAACTCCGTTGCATTCACGCCGGCCCAGATCTTGCCGTCGGCGGCGACGCACAGCGCGCGGCAGTCGGTGGCGTCGGCATCCTTGATGAGCGGACCGTGCGACTTGCCAGCCAGCGTGTCGCCGTCGCCGGTCAGATCGTAGCTGTAAAGCTGGTTGCCGCTCATCGCGACGCACCACAGCGTTTTGCCATCGGGGGAAATGTCCCAGTTGATCGGATGGCTGTGCTCGTCGGCCAGATGCGACTCTTTCGCCGGCGGCTGGCCGTCGATCGTCTGCTTCAGCTTGTCGAGCTTCTTGGTATCGGGGTTGTAGCGGGCAATTTCGCCGCCGCGGAGCGGATGGTAAGCCCGACCCTTGTGGTCGACCACGATGAACGCATACATATGCTCGCTGTCGAGCAGATCGGTGTATTTGCCCGTCTCCAGATCGAGCACCATGAAGTGGGCATGCTCGATCGGCCTGCCGTCGTCGCAGGTGCTGATGTAAGCAATGCCGCGGCTCTCATCGGGCGTGACGCTGATGATGCCGTGATGCTTGATCGGAATGTCGTAGACCTTCGTCTTACCCGTGGCGGGATCGAAGACCATCGGATAGCCGCCGGGATAATCCGTCCGCGGCTGATCCTTGGCGGGATAGCCCTGCTTCGTGCCGAAATAAATCTTGCCGCTCGGCCCGATGTTGTTCCGCGTGTGAATCTTCGCCTGCGCGGCAAAGCCGGTCGCCGTGCTGCCAATCTCCTTCATGCAATCGACGGCGATCTTCATCTGCTGCGACTTCGGATCGAAGCCGACGAGATACGCATTGCTCCCATACTTCGCCGCGCCGATATAAATGACGCCGTTCTTCCCTTCGATGATCGAGAAGTAACCGCTCCCCTCGCTCGTCGTCTCCTTGGGGACAACGTGCGCGGTGGACCAGAGCCACTTTTCTTCGGCTTGGGCGAAGAGCGGAAGGATGAATAATAAGAGCGGAGCAATACGCTTGACCATGGTTGCCTCCTAACAAACGCCACCGCCCTTGCGGCGGTGGTTCATTGGCTTTTGCACTACTAGTCAGCGGATCCACGAAGTAGTGCAAAAGCCGTTAAACCCCCGGGGCAAGCCCGGGGCGGAAATTGGAACTTACTTCACTTCCACAATCCTTACCCCGCCCGCCGGCACTTCCAGCGAAATCACTCCATCCACGACCGGCCAGGTGTCTTCCGGCAGCAGGCGATCTCGCGCTTCTTTGACCGGCACGCGGCAGCGGATGGTGACTTGCTTGTTCTTGCGGTAATCAGTCGGGGTGATGCCGTGCTGCGGCTTATCCTGCCCCTGCGGATTCATCAGCGTGACCAGCCATTTGTCCGCCGCGCGATTGACGAGCCATTCCACTTCGCCGCTCACTTCCAGCGGCAGCTGCCCGCGCGACAGATGCGCGATCAGCCGCGGCACGACCGGATGAATGTTCTTATCGATGCCGAGTCCGCGCGGCACGGACAAGTAAATAACCCGCCCCGCCTTCCGGTTGATTGCAGCGCAAAAGCACTTGCCATCGAGCGTCTTCGCCAGCGGCCGCACCGCATCTTGGCCCAGCGACTTATCGGGTGGAATCTCACGATAACGGAACGTCTGCGACGGTTGGTCCGCAGCATCGTCGAGCCACCTATATCCAACTGCTTGCGTTTCGCCAGCAACCGCGGGAAGGGCCAGCGCCGCAACTCCCGGTCCCGTCAAATGCGCATCAGCCACCACCAGCGTGCCGCCGCGATTCACGTATTCCGCCAGCCGTTTTCCTTCCGCGTCGGTCAGCTCGATTTCGCCGGTCGCGATCACGACCGGATAGCTGTCGATCGTCTTCCACTTGTTCGCATCTGGGTAAGCAAAGATCACATCAAAAATGTCGCCGAAGACGCCGGGCACGTACACTTCGTTCGTGCCCGTGATCGGCCGTTCGCTCTCCGGGCCGATCGGATGAAACGCCGTCCAAAAATACTGCTCCAGCATTTTCTCGTGATCGCCATACAGGAACCGCTCCTGATGGCCATGCCAGTTCTTGAATGAGTTCGGCCAGAACGGCGCGGGTTCCCAGCCGTGGGCATAATCGACCAAAAACGCAATCGGCGTAAAGGGCTCGCCGCGATCGGGCTCTTTGGCCGTCACGCGAAGAAAACGATCGACGAGCTTCCCCTTCGGCGACAGCTGCACCTCGTGCAGGCCGGCCGCCGTGGTGCCGCCGGGCTGCCAGTATTCGTCAAAGCCCTGCTCGTGATAGAACATGCTCGCGCCGGCCATGTACTGGTACCAGATATCCATCTTGTACCAGGTCATCCCCGCCCCGCTGAACACGCTGTAATAGTTGTCGAGCAGGTTCTTCGGCGCGTGATAGCTCTGCGTGTCGCTGAAGATCGTCGATGAATCGCCAAAGTTGCAGCTGCGATAAGTGGCCGTCAGCCCTTTGTGTTGACGAGCGGCGCCGCGCATGAACGCCCACCGCATGCCCAGCACGTTCGAGGTGCAGGCGCTCGATTCATAACCCGCCGTCTTCGCGCCCCAGTCGTAACAGAGGGGCACGGCTTCGATATTGCCGATCGACAGGCAAGCGATCACGTCCTGATAGGGATTCGCGTCGAGATCCTTGCCGAAAACTTTGCGATACTTCTCGCGATTCGATTCGAGCGACACCGGCGTGAACGCTTCCACGAGTTGCCGCCGCGTCTTGGCATTTTCCGTCGCGGCCTGCATCACTTTCGGGTCGGGATAAAAATACCCCAGGCTTTCGCCGCTGATGCTGCCGACGTAGCGATCGCGATACTTTTGAAACGCTGCCACGCCCTTGTCGCCGATGGGTACGCCGGGGTGATAGTTCATCATCATGCCCCACGCGCGATCGGGATTCGCATCGAGCCAGCCGGCGAACTTCTGCCCCAGCGGCTGGAGCTCGCCGGTCTTGGCATCGGTCGCGAAGACACCCGGCCCCACGCCATGAAACGTCGGCACGATTCGCGGATCGCTGAAGATCGGCACCTGATCCTGGCCGGCGTATTTCTTTTCAAACTCATCGCGGACGTTCTTATCCGCGATGTTATACGGAAACTTCACTTTGTCCGGCTTTTCGCTCAGCCAGGTTTCGAGCGCATTCGTATGGCTGACATTCCACAGATAGAGAAAGCTCTTGTCGCGGAACGTCCGCAGCTTCCATTCATTCGGTAACGAAAACGACGGCTGCTTGCGCGCGAGCGGCTCCAGCTGCGGATCGATGCCCGGGCGGTATTCATCGAGAATCTGCCAGGCAGCGGACTTCGGCCGTTCCTTCGTGAGCGGCCGATAGGATGAATCCGTTGTAAGGACAATGACATCGACTTGGCGCGGCTGAGCTTCTTTCGTTGTCGATAATAGCTTGATTGTCGCTGCTCCCGCGGCGAGCTCGGCGGGCTGCACGCCCCAGCCAAAGGCCCAGCCGAAGTAGAGCTTCATTTCGTTGTCTTCTTCGACGACAGCCCGCTCGCCGTACTTGCCGTTCCACGCAGGCTTGCCAGGCTGTTCGATTTGCACCTGAAAGCGGTCCGGTACTTCCCGCCAGTCGCCATAGCGGACCCAGACGAAATATTTTCCCGCCGTCGGCACTTCGATCGTCTTGCTGACGACCGCTTTGTCATCGTCAGCCCCCGTAGCGATTGACAGAAAGCCGCTTTCGCCCCCCTGGCACCATTCGGCCGCCCAGCCCGGGCCGGACAAACCCCAATGCCCCGCCGTCTTCTTCATTTCGGGTTTGCCCATCGGCCAGCAGAAGCCGCGGATCCCTTGCAGGTGCTCGGCTTCGATCCAGAGGGATTCGCCGGCGGCGGAGGCGAGGCTGCAGCACGTGAGGATCGCGACGAGGGTGAGTGAGAACTGGGTTTTCATTGCAGATTTCAGATGGCAGATTGAGGAAATGCAAAAAGTGTTACTTCAGCACAATCCGTACAACTCGATAAACCAGAAACCCCGGCGCCGTGAGCTTTACACGGCCGTCCTTGGTTTCGAATTTCAGATCGATGGGCTTTTCTTCTTCGGGCGACAGGGCAATGACTTCGCGTACGCTGTCGCCCTTTGGCAGGATCACGTCGCACTCGACGTCGCCGCAGGCGATCGGCTTCTCGTCTTTGATGCCGCCGCCGGGGCTCGGTTTGCCGTCGCGGCCGCGGGGCGGCTCCTCCCGGTTGTAGTTCACCAGGTGCAACGTGAGCTCGGCAGACTTGCTCGCAGCCACGTTGGTGCTGGGATAGGACATCGATACGCGAACCGTATCGGGCGCTT
>Ga0196963_10001843_pt1 | contig 13497 bp, 11 predicted proteins | sample S1_5metaG_FD_148600 | JGI IMG/M metagenome (GOLD analysis project Ga0196963, IMG submission 148600) | Soil microbial communities from Anza Borrego desert, Southern California, United States - S1_5 | ecosystem: Environmental > Terrestrial > Soil > Desert | place: USA: California | collected... | reverse complement strand
CTCGAGCCCTTCGACCTTGCCGAGCACGAGAGCGACGCCCACGTCGCGCGCCTGCTGCTCGACGTCTGGCTGCAGGTACGCGGTGTACATGATCATGACCTGCTCGGGACGCATCGCCCGGATGCGGCGAGCCGTCTCGATGCCGTCCATCTCGGGCATCGACCAGTCGATGACGACGACATCGGGATTCGCCTCCGCGATCGTCTCCAGTGCCTCGGCACCGCTGGCGCACTCGGCGACGACCGAGAAGCCGTCGAGATCGAGCATGTTGCGCAGCATGCGCCGGACGTGATCGACGTCGTCGACGAGCATCACCTTGATCGGATCGGCCATGGCGCGCCGCACCTTACGAGACCCTGACGGATACGGTCTCCGGCCCGTGAACCTCGCCACGATCGTCGACGGCCACCCCGCCGACGCCGTCGCCCTCGTGAGCCGAGGCAAGGAGACGACCTACGGCGAGCTGCGCCGCCAGGCGGCCGCGCTGCGGGGCGCGCTGGCGCGGCTCGGCGTCGGGCCCGGCGACCGTGTGGCGATCGCGTGCGCCAACAACGCGCAGTTCGTCGTCGCCTACCTCGGCGTGCTCGGCGCCGGGGCGATCGCGGTGCCGCTCAACCCGGCGAGTCCCACCGCCGAGCTCGAGCGCGAGATGGCGGCGGTCACCGCGTCGGTCGTCATCGCCGGTCCCCGGGCCGTCGACGCCGTCGCCGCCGTCGATCGATCCGCGGTGCCGTCGCTGCGCGAGGTCGTGCTGCCCGACGCCTTCGACGCGCTGCTCGACGGTGAGCCCGCGGACGTCGTCGACCGCGACGCCGACGACCTCGCCGTGCTCATCTTCACCGCCGGCACCGGAGGCTCGCCGAAGGCGGCGATGCTCAGCCACGGCAACCTCCACGCCAACATCCGACAGATCCAGGCGACGCCGGAGCGGGCGCTGTCGGCCGACGACGTGAGCTTCGGCGTGCTCCCGATGTTCCACATCTTCGGCCTGAACGTGGTGCTGGGCGTGTCCCTCCACGCCGGGGCGCGCGTGATCCTCGCCGAGCGCTTCGATCCCGAGACGGCGCTCGACTCGATCCGCGACCACGGCATCACCGTCGTGGCCGGCGCCCCGCCGATGTGGGCGGCGTGGGCGGCGCTGCCGAACGCCCCGGCGAGTGCGTTCGCGTCGGTGCGCATCGCGGCGTCTGGCGCGTCGCGGCTGGCGCCGGAGACGTGGGGGACGATCCTGTCCCGCTACGGACTGATGATCGCCGAGGGCTACGGGCTCACCGAGGCCGCGCCCACGGTCACGTCGTCGGTCGGCAGCACGATCGTCGACGGCTCCATCGGCCGGCCCATCCCCGGTGTGCAGATCCGGCTCGTCGACGCCGACGGCGAGGACGCGTTCCTCGGCGACCCCGGCGAGATCTGGGTCAAGGGGCCCAACGTCTTCAAGGGCTACTGGGAGGACGACGCCGCCACCGCCGCCGCCCTCACCCCCGACGGGTGGTTGCGCACCGGCGACATCGCCGTCGCCGACCACAACGGCAACCTCACGATCGTCGACCGCGCCAAGGACCTGATCATCGTCTCGGGGTTCAACGTGTATCCGGCCGAGGTCGAAGAAGCGCTCCTCGAGCATCCCGGCGTCCAGGCGGTGGCGGTCGTCGGGGTCGAGCACCCGCACACGGGCGAGGCGGTGAAGGCCTACGTCGTCAGCGCCCCGGGGGCCCGGGTCGACGAGGAGGCGCTCACCGAGTTCTGCGCCACCCGCCTCGCTCGCTACAAGTGCCCCTCGAAGATCCTCTTCGTCGACGCCATCCCCGAGGGCATGGGCGGCAAGGTCCTCCGCCGCGAGCTGCGCTGACGCTCCCGTTCTCGGTACCGCACAGCGCGCTTTTCCGCGTCGAGGGGTACCGAGAAGGGTCGTCGGGGTGTGCTTGTGAGATTGTGAAGGGCCGGTACGATCACGCTTCGTGAGCGAGCGGCACATCCCCGAGGCGACCGTCGCCCGGCTGCCCGTCTACCTCCGCAGCCTGCTCGAGGTCGCTGCCCGGGGGATGGAGACGATCTCCAGCGAGACGCTCGCCGAAATGGCCGGCGTGAACGCCGCCAAGGTGCGCAAGGACCTCAGCTACCTCGGCTCCTTCGGGACGAGGGGCGTCGGGTACGACGTGCAGTACCTGCTGTTCCAGATGAGCGCGGAGCTGGGCCTCAACCAGACCTGGCCCGTCCTCATCGTCGGTGTCGGCCACATGGGCCACGCCCTCGCCAACTACGGCGGCTTCGGCGAGCGGGGCTTCCCGGTGGCCGCGCTCATCGACGCCGACCCGGGCCTCGTCGGCACCACGATCGGCGACCTCGTCGTGCACTCCATGGACGACCTCGAGGACGTCGTGAAGGACCATGGCATCGCCATCGGCGTCATCACCGTGCCGGCCGCCGCGGCCCAGGACGTCGCCGACGCGCTGGTCGCCGCCGGCGTGCGGGCCATCCTCAACTTCGCGCCGGCGATGGTGAACGTGCCCGACGACGTCAGCCTCCGCAAGGTCGACATGGCCATCGAGCTGCAGATCCTCAGCTTCTACCAGCAGCGCCAGGGGCTCAACGCCGTCACGGCCTAGACAGGGACGATGCCCAGCTATCCGGTGAACCTCGTCGTCGAGGGGAAGCCGGTGCTCGTCGTCGGCGGCGGACGGGTCGCCACCGGCAAGGTACGACGCCTCGTCGACGCCGGCGCGCGTGTGACGTGCGTCGCACCCGAGGTGAGCGACGAGATCGTGGCGATGGCGGGTGTCACGGTCGAGCGCCGCCGCTACGAGCGTGGCGAGGTCGCCCGCTACCGCTTGGCGGTCACGGCAACGGGCACCGCGGTCGACGCGCACGTGTTCGAGGACGGCGAGGCGGCCGGGGTGTGGGTGAACGCCGCCGACGACCCCGCCCACTGCAGCTTCACGCTGCCCGCCGTCGCCCGGCGCGGCGCGATCCAGGTGGCGGTGTCGACCGATGGCCAGAGCCCGGCGATGGCGTCGTGGCTGCGATCGAGGTTCGAGCAGGAGCTCGGCCCCGAGTACGAGACGCTGCTTCGAATCCTGCACGAGGAGCGCGACGCCCTACGATCGACGGGAACACCGACCGAGGGCCTCGCCTGGCGTGAAGCGCTCGACTCGGGGTTGCTGGATCTGGTCCGCGAGGGCCGCGTCACCGAAGCCAGGGAGCACCTGCGCAAGTGTCTGTGATCGTCGTCGGCGTCAACCACCGCACCGTGCCGCTCGAGCTGCTCGAGCGCCTCTCGGTGCCGGCCGACCGGCTTCCCAAGGCGCTGCACGCGCTGGTGTCGCGCGACGACATCGCCGAGGCGGTCGTGCTGTCGACGTGCAACCGCACTGAGATCTACGTGCAGGCGGAGCGCTTCCACGGCGCCGTCGTCGACGTGCGCGACTTCCTGTGCGAGCTCGCGTTCCTCGCCCCCGAGGAGCTGAGCGATCACCTCTACACGTTCCACGACGCTGCGGCCGTCGCCCACCTGTTCACCGTGGCCGCCGGGCTCGACTCGGCCGTGCTCGGTGAGAGCGAGATCCTCGGTCAGGTGAAGGCGGCGTGGGAGGTGGCGGCGAGCGAGCGGGCGGCCGGCACCGCGCTGCACCTGCTGTTCCGTCACGCCGTCGAGGTCGGCAAGCGCGTGCGCACCGAGACCGGCATCGGACGGTCGTCGGTGTCGGTGTCGAGCGCCGCCGTCGCCCTCGCCAGCGATCGACTCGGCGGCCTCGACGGTCGCGCCGTGCTCGTGCTGGGCGCCGGCGAGATGGGCGAGGGCATGGTGGCATCGCTCGTCGACGCCGGCGTGCGCGACGTCCGCATCGCCAACCGCACCGAAGCGCGCGCCGATGCGCTCGCCGAGAAGGTCGGCGGCCGCGCCATCGGACTCGACGCCATCGGCGACGCGCTCACCGAGGTCGACGTGCTGCTCACCTCGACCGGCGCGTCGGACTTCCTCGTCGATGCCCACTCGCTCGAGTCGGTGATGGCCCGCCGCGGTCATCGCCCGCTGCTGATCGTCGACGTCGCCGTGCCGCGCGACGTCGACCCCGGCGCCCGCCTCATCGACGGCATCACGGTGCTCGACATGGACGACCTGCGGGCGTTCGCCGACGTCGGCATCGCCGAGCGCCGTCGTGAGGTCGGCCGCGTGCGCGATCTCATCGACGACGAGGTGGCGCGGTTCCGCGACGTCGCCGGTGGCCGCGAGGTCGCGCCGCTCATCGCCGACCTGCGCGGGGCCGTCGAGGCGATGCGCGCCGCCGAGGTCGAGAAGGCCGGTCGCGGCCTCGACGAGTCGCAGCGGGCGGCGCTCGATGCCGCCACTCGCAGCCTCGTGGCCAAGCTCCTGCACGAGCCGACGGTCCGGCTCAAGGAGGCGGCCGGCACGCCGCGCGGCGAGCGCCTCGCCGAGGCGATCCGCGACCTCTTCTCGCTCTGAGGTGACCACGTTGCTCCGGGTCGCGACCCGGGGGAGCGCGCTGGCCCGGTGGCAGGCAGGGCACGTCGCCGACCTGCTGCGCGCTGTCCACGCCGGCCTCGTCGTCGAGGAGGTGATCGTCGAGACTGCCGGCGACCGCAACCGCGAGGCGCCGATCAGCGCCATCGGCGGGCGCGGCGTGTTCACCAAGGAGGTGCAGGCGGCGGTGCTCGACGGGCGCGCCGATCTCGCCGTGCACTCGGCGAAGGACCTGCCGTCCTCCCTCGAGCTGCAACCGGACGGCTTGGTGATCGGCGCCGTGCCCCAGCGGGCCGACGCTCGCGATGCGCTCGTCGGGGCCGCCCTCGACGACATCGCGCCCGGCGGCACGATCGCCACGGGGTCGGCGCGGCGCCGCGTGCAGCTGGCCGATCGCCGTCCCGATCTGACCTTCGCCGAGCTCCGGGGCAACGTCGACACTCGCATCGCCAAGGCGCCGCAGTTCGCTGCCGTCGTGATCGCCAAGGCGGCGCTCGATCGGCTCGGCCGCGCCGATGTGATCGCCGAGGTGCTCGAGCCAGCGGTGATGGTCCCGCAGGTGGCGCAGGGTGCGCTGGCGGTCGAGTGCCGACCCGAGCACGCGTCGCTGCTCGCCGCCATCGAGCACGGGCCGTCGCGCCGCTGCGTCGATGCCGAGCGCTCGTGGCTGGCAACCCTCGGCGGCGGCTGCGACGTGCCCGCCGGCGCGCACGCCACGCTGGACGACGACGGGTCGATGCGGCTGCGCGCCGTGCTGTCGTCGCCGGACGGTCGCATCGTGCTGCGCGACGAGAACGACGGCGATGGCGTCGCCCTCGCGCAGCGGATGCTGGCGGCCGCGGAGGCGTTCGCATGATGTCGTTGTGCGCCTTTGGTGTTGCGCAGCAACACCAAAGGCGCACAACGATGCCGCGATGACGGTCTACCTCGTCGGTGCCGGGCCCGGCGATCCCGGGCTGCTGACGGTGCGGGCGGCGGAGGTGCTGGCGGGCGCGGACGTCGTCGTGCACGACCGGCTCGCCGGCTCGGCCGTGCTCGACCTGGCACCGGCGACCGCCGAGCGGATCAGCGTCGGCAAGACGCCGCGGGGACCGAGCACGCCGCAGGAGGAGATCAACGCGCTCCTCGTCGCGAAGGGACGCGCCGGTCTCGAGGTCGTGCGGCTCAAGGGCGGTGACCCGTTCGTGTTCGCACGCGGCGGGGAGGAAGCCGCCGCGCTCGCCGCCGGGGGCGTGCCGTTCGAGATCGTCCCCGGCATCACGTCGGCGATCGCCGTGCCGGCGTACGCCGGCGTCCCGGTCACCCACCGCGGGCTCTCGACGTCGTTCACCGTCGTCACCGGCCACGAGGATCCGTGGGCGGCGACCGACACCGACTGGGAAGCGGTGGCGCGGGTGGGCGGCACGATCGTCGTGCTCATGGGCGTCGCGACCCGCGCCGCCATCGCCGAGCGACTGATCGGCGGTGGACTCGATCCGTCGACACCGGTCGCCGCCGTCACGTGGGGCACCCGTCCCGAGCAGCGCGCCGTGCGCACGACGCTGGACCAGCTCGCCGTGGCTCCCGTCGACGCACCCGCGGTGCTCGTCATCGGCGCCGTTGCCGCGCTCGACCTGGCCTGGTTCGAGCGTCGACCGCTGTTCGGTCGCAGCATCCAGGTCACCGGCGGGCGCGACGTCGCCGACCGCCTGCGGCTGCTCGGCGCCGCGGTGATCGACACGCCCGCCATCGAGCTGGTCGACGTGACGTTCGACGTCCCCGACCTCTCCTCGTACGACTGGGTCCTGTTCACGTCGGCCAACGCCGTCAACCGCTTCCTCCCACGGCTGCGCGACGCGCGCGCGCTCACGCCGCAGGTCGCGGCGATCGGCAACGCCACGGCATCTGCGTTGGCCCACTGGCACGTCGTCGCCGACTGCGTCGCGACGACGGCGACGGCCGAGGGGCTGCTCGACGCGCTGCCCTCGCCACCCGCCCGAGCGCTCCTGCCCCGGGCCGAGGTGGCACGCGACGCGCTGCCGGACGGCTTGCGGGCGCGGGGCTGGACCGTCGACGTGCTGCCCGTGTACCGCACCACGTCGCGGCCCGTCGTCGATGCCGGCGCTGACGCGATCACGTTCCTCTCGTCGTCGGCCGTCGAGGCGTTCACCGGCGCAACCGATGCCGTGGTCGCGTGCATCGGGCCGGTCACCGCCGCGACTGCACGCGAGCGGGGCTTGCACGTCGTCGTCGAGTCGCCCGCCGGCGATGTGGACGCGCTGCTCGAGCGGCTCGTCGACGCGCTCCGCCACCGTCCCGACGGACGCGGCGCGAGCGCCGACTCGTAGGCTGATCGCAGTGGCCTTCCCCGCCCGCCGCCTCCGTCGTCTCCGCCGTACACCCGCGCTGCGCCGCCTCGTCGCCGAGACCCGCCTGTCCGTCGACGATCTCGTCGCACCGCTGTTCGTGCGAGAGGGCATCGACGCACCGCAGCCGATCTCGTCGCTGCCCGGCGTCGTGCAGCACACGCGCGAGTCGCTCCGCAAGGAGGTCGCCGAGCTCGCCGACCTCGGCGTGCCCGGCGTGATCCTCTTCGGCGTCCCGCAGCAGAAGGACGACCGAGGGAGCGGGGCGTGGGACCCGGATGGGATCGTGCAGGTCGCACTGCGTGACCTGCGCGACGAGGTCGGCGACCGTCTCGTGCTCATTGCCGACCTGTGCCTCGACGAGTACACCGATCACGGCCATTGCGGGATCGTTCGGGCCGACGGCACCGTCGACAACGACGCCACCGTCGCCCTCTACGCGCAGACCGCCGTCGCTCAGGCCGACGCCGGGGCGGACGTGTGCGCGCCCAGCGGGATGATGGACGGCCAGGTCGCCGCCATCCGCGCCGCGCTGGATGGCAACGGCCACGAGGAGATCGCGATCCTCGCCTACGCCGCCAAGTACGCGTCGGCGCTGTACGGCCCGTTCCGCGACGCCGTGGACGTGACGATCGCCGGCGGCGGCGATCGCAAGGGCTACCAGCAGGATCCGCGGAACGGACGCGAGGCGCTGGCCGAGGTGCTTCTCGACATCGGCGAGGGCGCCGACATGGTGATGGTGAAGCCGGCGCTCGCCTACCTCGACGTCCTGACGCGCGTCCGTGACGCCGTCGACGTGCCCGTGGCCGCGTACCACGTGTCCGGCGAGTACGCGATGGTCAAGGCGGCGGCCGCGAACGGGTGGATCGACGGCGACGCCGTGGCGCTCGAGCACATCACGGCGGTGAAGCGTGCCGGTGCCGACGTGATCCTCACGTACTTCGCGCGCGAGCTCGCCGAGAACCTGGATTGACATGACTCGACGGACCAACGAGGGCCTCTTCGAGCGCGCCCAGCAGGTGATGCCCGGCGGCGTCAGCTCGCCGGTGCGGGCGTTCCGCAGCGTCGGCGGCATCCCGTACTTCGTCGCCGACGCCGAGGGCGCCTACGTCACGGATGTCGAGGGCAACCGCTACCTCGACTACGTGCAGAGCTACGGCGCCGTGATCCTCGGTCACGCCCATCCCGCGGTGGTCGCCGCCGTCCGCGCCGGCGCCGGTCGCGGCACGACGTACGGCGCGCCGACGCCCGGCGAGGTCGAGCTCGCCGAGGAGCTCGTCCGGCGCGTGCGCGGGCTCGAGATGGTCCGGCTGGTCAGCAGCGGCACCGAGGCCGGCATGTCGGTCGTGCGGTTGGCGCGCGGCATCACCGGTCGCGACGTCATCGTGAAGTTCACCGGGTGCTACCACGGGCACAGCGACTCGCTCCTCGCCGCCGGCGGCAGCGGCATCGCCAACCAGGGCATCAGCGGGTCGGCGGGCGTCACCCCCGGATCAGTGGCGGACACCGTCGTCGCGCCCTACAACGTCGTGCCCCAGCTCGACGAACGCGTGGCGGCGGTGATCGTCGAGCCCGTCGCCGCCAACATGGGCGTCGTCCCACCGGCGCCGGGGTTCCTCGAGGGCCTGCGCGACGAGTGCACCCGCGCGGGCGCGCTGCTGATCTTCGACGAGGTCATCACCGGGTGCCGGATCGCGCGCGGCGGCGCCACCGACGTCTTCGGCGTCGACCCCGACCTGTGGATGTTCGGCAAGGTGATCGGCGGCGGTCTCCCGGTCGGCGCGTTCGGCGGCAGCCGCGAGCTGATGTCACACCTCGCGCCGCTCGGCGACGTGTACCAGGCCGGCACGCTGTCGGGGAACCCGTTGGCGACCGCCGCTGGCCTCGCCGTGCTCGAGCTGCTCGATGACACCGCATACGCGATGCTCACGGCGCGCGCTGGCGAGCTGCAGCAGGCGCTCCACGCTGCCATCAGCGGCGCCGGGTTGCCGGTGCAGGTCCCGCGGATCGGCACGCTTGTCGGCATCCACTTCAGTGACCGCCCGGTGCGCGACTACGACGAGGCGAAGGCGGCCGCCGACACCGGTCTCTACCGGCGGTTCTTCAACGCCATGCTCACGCGTGGGATCGCGATGGCGCCGGGCCCGTACGAAGCGCTCTTCCCCGGTCTCGCGCACACGTGGGAAGACATCGAGCGGACTGCGGATGCGGCCGCCGACGCGGCACGTGAGGTGGCTTCGGCCGCTGGGTAGCGTCCCAGCGATGTCCCTCATCGCGCGCGAACGTCTGGGACCGATCACCGACGCCGTCGAGTCGGCGCACGCCGAGCTGCTGCAGAAGGACGCCGCCAAGCGCATGTGGGCCGGCGACCACACGCTCTGGCAGGACGATCCCACCGAGGTCGCGGACCGGCTCGGCTGGCTGCACGTTCTCGACGAGATGCGCGCTGCGCTGCCGCAGGCCGTCGAGCTGGTCGGCGAGCGCAACCGCGGCGCGCTGCTGGGCATGGGCGGCTCGAGCCTGTTCCCCGAGGTGCTCAAGCAGACCTACGGCGGTGACCTCGCCGTCCTCGACACCACCGACCCGGCCGCCATCGCCCGCGTCGAGATCGACGGTCGCACGTTCGTGGCGGCGTCGAAGTCGGGGACGACGATCGAGACGACGACCCAGCTCGCCCACTTCTGGGAGGCGACGGGGCACACCGGTGATGCGTTCGTCGCCGTCACCGATCCCGGCACCGAGCTGGCGGCACTCGGCCACGAGCGCGCGTTCCACGCCGTGTTCGAGAACCGCGCCGACATCGGCGGGCGCTACTCCGCGCTCTCGTGGTTCGGCCTCGTGCCGGCGACGATGCTCGGCGTCGATGCGATGACGCTGCTCGACCGTGCGGCCGCCGTCGATGACGACGACGGTGTCCGGCTCGCAGCCGTCATCGGGGCGGCCGCCCGCGCCGGCCGCGACAAGCTGACGTTCGTCCTCCCCGACGCCATCGCATCGTTCGGACTGTGGCTCGAGCAGCTCGTCGCCGAGTCGACCGGCAAGCGCGGCGTCGGCATCGTGCCCATCGCCGGCGAGCCCCTCGGCGCGCCGGACGCGTACGGCGAGGACCGGCTGTTCGTCGCCGTCGGCTCGCACGATCTCGATGCGCTCGCCGCCGCCGGCCACCCCGTCGTCGAGCTCGCCTTCGCCGACCCGTACGACCTCGGCGCCCAGGTGATGCTCTGGGAGCAGGCCGTCGCGCTGTCGGGCGTGGTGCTCGGGATCAACCCGTTCGACCAGCCCGACGTGCAGTCGGCGAAGGACGCGACGAGCCGCGTCCTCGCCGACGGGCTGCCGTCGATCGCGTCCGTGCCGGCGGGTTCGCTGCTCGAGCAGCTCGAGCCGGGCGACTACCTCGCGATCCTCGCGTTCGTCGATCCCGGCAACGCCGAGCTGCTGCACCAGCTCGAGCAGGCGCGCGTGTGCGTGCGCGACCGCCTGCGGGTCGCCACCACGATCGGCATCGGACCCCGCTTCCTGCACTCGACCGGGCAGCTGCACAAGGGCGGCCCGCCGTCCGGCGTCTTCCTGCAGCTCGTCGGCGACGACGACATCGACATCCAGATCCCCGGACGCGACTACGGCTTCTCCACGCTCAAGCGGGCGCAGGCGGCCGGCGACCTGCTGGCGCTGCAGGACCGCGGGCTGCGCGCCGGTCGCGTCACGATCGACACGCTCCTGGAGGTGACACGGTGAGGCTCGGGATGGTGGGGCTGGGTCGCATGGGCGGCAACATGGCCGAGCGGCTCCGGCGTCACGGTCACGAGGTCGTCGGCTACGACCGCGACCGCAACGTGTCCGACGTCGGCTCGCTCGAGGAGCTGGTCGAGAAGCTCGACCCGCCTCGAGCGGTGTGGGTGATGGTGCCGTCGGGCAAGCCGACCGATGACGTGATCGAGACGCTCGCCGGCGCGCTGCAGCCGGGTGACGTGATCATCGACGGCGGCAACACGTTCTTCCGCGACTCGCAGCGTCATGCCGAGGATCTCTCCGCGCGCGGTGTGCACTTCGTGGATGTCGGCACGAGCGGCGGCGTGTGGGGTCTGCAGGAGGGCTACTGCCTCATGGCCGGCGGTGACGAGCGCGACATCGCCCACCTCCGGCCGATCTTCGACGCGCTGGCACAACCCGACGGCTGGGCGCACGTCGGTCCCGTCGGCACCGGCCACTACACGAAGATGGTCCACAACGGCATCGAGTACGGCCTCATGCAGGCGTACGCCGAGGGCTACGAGCTGCTCACCGCCTCCGATCTCGACATCGACACCGATGCGGCGTTCAAGGTGTGGCAGAAGGGCAGCGTCGTCCGCTCGTGGCTGCTCGACCTCCTCGTGCTCGCGCTCGACGGAGACCCCGGGCTGGCGTCGTTCAAGGGCTACGCGAGCGACTCGGGCGAGGGTCGGTGGACCGTCAACGAGGCGGTGCGGCTGGCGGTGCCGCTGCCGGTGATCTCGGCGGCGTTGTTCGCGCGCTTCGAGTCGCGCAAGGAGATCAGCCCGGCGATGCAGGTCATCTCCGCGCTGCGCAGCCAGTTCGGTGGCCACAGCGAGCAGGCGATCGAGCGACGACCGGCGGAGAAGGTGGCGCACGCCGAGGGCAAGGTGACGCCGGGGTGAATGCGAGCCCCGCGAGCGATCGAATGGAGGCGGCGGCGCCGCCAGTGGCCGATGCGCTGGTGCTGTTCGGCATCACCGGTGACCTCGCGTTCAAGAAGCTGTTCCCTGCGCTCTACAACCTCACCGGGCGTGGCTGGGACCTGCCGGTCGTCGGCGTGGCGTCGTCGGACTGGGACACCGCGCGACTGCGCGCTCGCGCCGAGGAGTCGCTGCGGGCGAAGAAGATCGACACGGTGCCGCGAGTGATGCAGCGCCTCCTCGACCGGCTCACCTATGTCCAGGGTGACTACCGGTCGAAGGAGACGTTCGAGAAGCTCGCCGCCGAGATCGACGGGTGCGAGCTGCCGCTCGTGTATCTCGCAATCCCGCCCGAGCTGTTCGACGACGTGATCGACGGTCTTGCGGCGGTCGGCGCCAACCGCGGCCGAATCGTGGTGGAGAAGCCGTTCGGGCGCGATCTTCGCTCGGCGCGCGAGCTCGACGACTGCCTCGGGCGCGCCTACCCCGAGGACCGCACCTTCCGCATCGACCACTACCTCGGCAAGGAGTCGGTCGAGAACCTCTTGGTGTTCCGGTTCGCCAACTCGCTGCTCGAGCCCGTCTGGAACCGGCGCTACGTGCGCAGCGTGCAGATCACGATGGCGGAGACGTTCGGCGTCGAGGGCCGTGGCCGCTTCTACGAGACCGTCGGCGCGTTGCGCGACGTCGTGCAGAACCACCTGCTGCAGGTCGTCACGCTGCTGGCGATGGAGCCGCCGGTCGCCGCCGACGCCGGCGCGCTGCGCGACGAGCGCGTGAAGGTGCTCAAGGCGATGCGCGAGGTCGAGCCGACGATGGTGGTGCGCGGTCAGTACAAGGGCTATCGCGACGAAGAGGACGTCGACCCGTCGTCGCCCGTCGAGACGTACGTCGCCATGAGACTGGAGATCGACTCGTGGCGGTGGGCGGGTGTGCCGTGGCTGATCCGCGCCGGGAAGAAGATGGCGCGCACCGCGACGGAGGCGGTCGTGCGGTTCCACGCACCGCCCCGGCTGCTGTTCACGCCGAAGGGCGTCGAGCCCGAACCCGACGAGCTCGTGTTCCGGCTCAGCGGGGACGAGGGCGTGACGATGCACCTGTCGGCCAAGGCGCCCGGCGAAGAGCTCAAGACTCGCGGTGTCGACCTGAACGTCGACTTCGACCGCGCGCTGGGCGTGCGCCGGGACGCGTACGAGCGACTCCTGGAGGACGCCATCGAGGGCGACGCTCGCCGGTTCGCGCGTGCCGATGCCGTCGATGAGTCGTGGCGCGTGGTGCAACCCGTGCTCGACCATCCCGGCCCCGTCCGTCAGTACGACCCGGGGTCGTGGGGTCCGAGCGCGGCCGATGTGCTCGCCGAGGCGTACGGCGGCTGGCACGACCCCGCGTGACCGAGGTCCTCGCCGTCGACCTCGGCGGCACGAACCTTCGCGCCGCGCTCGTCGACGAGCACGGTGGCGTGTCCGGGCGCGCTGATCGCGACACGCCCCGCGCGCCCGACTGCGACGCCGTGATCGAGCTGGCGCGTGAGGTCATGAAGTCCGCCGCCGGGGAGCTCGACTGCGCGGTGATCGGCGTGCCGGGCCGCGTCGACTACGGCGCCGGCCGCTTGGAGTACGCGCCGAACCTGCCGCCGGCGTGGGTCGACGATCTCTCCGAGGCGGCGCTCGCCGATGCCCTCGGCATCGAGGTCGCGCTCGCCAACGACGCCGACCTCGCTGCCGTCGGCGAGGCGTGGTTCGGTGCCGGGCGTGACCACTGCGACGTCGCCTTCCTCACGATCTCCACGGGCATCGGCGCCGGCGTCGTGACCGGGGGCCTCCTCGTGCACGGGCGGCGGTCGGTGGCCGAGGTCGGTCACACGATCGCCGACGGTCGGGCGCTGCTCGAGGGCCGCAAGGCGACCGTCGAGCAGCTGGGCTCGGGCAGCGCGCTGACGGCGCTCGCCAAGGAGGCCGACATCGCCGCCGACGGACGCGGCATCGTCGAGCTCGTCCGC
>Ga0196963_10001842_pt1 | contig 13501 bp, 11 predicted proteins | sample S1_5metaG_FD_148600 | JGI IMG/M metagenome (GOLD analysis project Ga0196963, IMG submission 148600) | Soil microbial communities from Anza Borrego desert, Southern California, United States - S1_5 | ecosystem: Environmental > Terrestrial > Soil > Desert | place: USA: California | collected... | reverse complement strand
CGGCAACTCGTCGACGCGTACGCGCACCTCCAGACCCCCATCATCGGCCTCGAACAAGTCCTTCCCGACAAAGTCGAGCGCTACGGCATCGTCGGCGGGGCCGAGATTTCCCCCGGCGTCTTCCGCCTCGACACGCTCGTCGAAAAACCCGCCCGCGCGTCCGCCCCGTCGAACCTCGCGATCGCCGCCCGCTACGTCCTTACGCCCGACCTCTTCGACTGCCTCGACCAGACCCCCGCCGGCAAGGGCGGCGAGATCCAGCTCACCGACGCACTCAAACTCCTCCTCGCCCGCCGCCCGATCCACGGCGTCGTCCTCCAGTCCAAACGCCACGACATCGGCAACCCCGTGGACTGGCTCAAAACCAACCTCTACCTCGCCCGCAAAGACCCCACCCTCTGGCGCGAGATCGTCGACCTAGTGCAGAGAATGAAGGACGAAGGATGATCCTCACGCAACAAGCCGGGGCACAGTGAACGGGCTTCGCCCGAAGCGCCGCACCGGATCCGACGCAAAAGGAACGAGGCTCGCGCAATCGCGCGAGCCTCGTTGCTTAACTCTTCTTAGCGCCTTTGCGACCCTCCCCGCTGCGCCTTCCTACTTCAGATCCGCCAACTTCCCCACCGGAAACGCGTTCACAATCTTCATCGTGTCCGCCGACGTCAAATTCGACGTGCGGATCGTCAGCACGTACCGCTTGGTCACCCACACCTGGATCTCGCCGTGCTTGTCGGCCTTGTTCCACTTCTCGTAGCCGGGGTGCTTGGCGTCGCCGATCTTGACCGTCTTCTCGTACCCGTCGTCCGACTCGTTGTCGACGTCGAGCGTCGACCACGCCGCGGCCGCCGCACCGATGCCCGCCGCGGACCCGCCAAAGTCCTGGATCTCGACCTCGATCCGCGGGTGCTTGGCGTTCTCGTCCTCCCCGTCGTCCGCCTTCCCGTACGTCGCCCGCGCGGTCGACACGGACATGTCGCCGAACTTGTTCTTCTCCCCGCCCGCCTTCGACCGCTTCAGCCCGCCCAACTCCTCCGGGAGGATTTCCTTGAGCTTGCGGAAATCGATCGCCTCGCGCGCCGGCTCCGCCGACGGCTTCTTTTCCTCCCCGTACGACGTGCGGGCGACGAAACCACTGATCCCAATGGCGACCGCGGCGGCGACGCAGAACCGGGCAATCTTCTTCACGGGCCAACTCCTTCGACGGAAAACCAAAACGAAATCGATCAACAGTGGCGGGAATGTACCGTCCCTAAAATTCCCCTCAACTGCCCCGAAAGGGTCTGTCCCATCACGACTTGCCGCGGACTTGCCGCCCGGTAATCTGCTGCTCATATTGCGCATTTCCAGCATGCCCCCTCAATGCGCCGGCCGGACCGCCCCTTTACTCCTCCACGTTCCCCATCTCCAGCACGATCGACGGCGGCGACAACTCCGCGATCAGCCCCAGCACCCGCCCCGCCCCCTCGGCCGACGCCTCCGCCTTGTCCCGCGCCGACTTGAGCGCCCCGACCGCCCGGTAGCCCACCGCCCGCACCGCCGCCTCCGCACGCTCGACGCGCTCGGCGTCGGCCGACAGCGCGATCTCGGCCACGTGCTTCTTCAACTCCGCCTCGGGCAGCTTCCGCTCCGCCGCCCGCGTGTGGGCGATCAGCTTCTTGAGATCCGCGCGCCGGGCCGCATCCATGTCCTCCGCCGCGATCGCGTGCACGACCGTCATCGCCTTCAAATCGTGAATCTCCTTCTCGCGCAGATCGCCCTTCGCGTCCGGCCAGACCGGCGGGCGCCCCATCTTGAAGTCCTGCTCGGGCCGCAGCAGCAGCACGAACGTCTTCCCGACCGCGCCGCGCGTGACGGCGCCGCACGGCGCCGCCCCCGCCACCGGCGCGACCGGACGCGCGCCGGCCGTCCCCTTCACGTTCGGGTCGTCCGCCCGCCCGAAAAACCGGATCGCCTCCACCCGGTGCTTCGCCTTCGCCGACCCGTCCAGCGCCGACACGACCTCGAACGAGTACAGCCGGTACCAGTAGACCGCCGTCACGTCCGGCCCGCGCTTGCCGTCCGCGCCCTTGGGCCCCTTGACCGACACCGCCCGGATCTCGCACCGCTCCGACACCTCCACCAGCCGCGCCTCGACGACCACGCTCGCCCACTGCACCGCCAGCGCGTCGAGTTCCCCGCGCACGCACGCGCCGGCGCGCCCCGGCACGACGACGACGACCCACCACGCGATCAACCCCAGTGCGGTCCGAAGCATCATGTGTGTGCGCGCCTTCCCGGTTCACGAGCGCGTCGAGGAGGAGCAGCAGGGGGGGGCGCGGTGTGCCCACTTCAGTGGGCATGCCAACGACCCCAGTCCGTCCGTCCGATTACCAAAAACGCGCGCCACGAATGATACCCGCGCGGGCGGGATTTTTGTTGCATTGCCGACCGCCCGGGGCAAACTGAGCAGTTGGGAACAATCAGGAGTGCGCGGATGGAAAATCGAGACCAACTGCCGGGCGACGGCCCCGGCACCCGCCCCAAAAAGTCGGCCAAAACCAAGGCGAATTCGCGCGCCGGCCGCGCCGCCCCCAGGGGCCGCCGCAAGCGCGAGCCCCTCCCCGCCTACCACGTCGTCCTCCTCGACGACAACGACCACACCGACGTGTACGTCGTCGAGATGCTCCACAAGCTGTTCGGCCACGCCCCCGAGCACGGCCGCGAGATGGCCCGCGTCGTCACCACCGCCGGCCGGGTCGTCGTCCACACGACCCACAAGGAACTCGCCGAGCTCAAGCGCGACCAGATCTGCGCCTACGGCGCCGACCCCCGCGTCGAGTGCAGCGCCGGCTCCATGAGCGCGATCATCGAACCGGCGCAAGCGTGAACCCCATCGCACGGGCATCGTCTGCGTGTCGGACGAGTGAAACATGAAGACATGAAACATGAAGAGGCACTTCGAACTTACGAGCGCCTCTTCATGTTTCATGTCTTCACGTTTCGACTTTCTTACCGCCCCATCGTCAGCAACCACGCGCTCATCCCCACCACGCCCGTCGCCGCCAGCACCCCGATCCCGATCGCCGCGCCGATCACCACCCGCCGCACGCGCGACGTTTCCCGCACCGGCGCCGCCACGACCGCCGGCAGGTACCGCTCTTCCGCCTGCAGTGACAGGTCCGCGTCCTGCCGCCGCAGCGCCGTGATCTCGCGATAGATCGGCGACACCTTCGGCAGCGCCCGCCGCTTCGGCTTGGCCGCCACCGCCGTCGCCGTCGCCGTCCCTCCGCCGTCGACCGGCGCCGGGAAGAACTCCAGCCCCTCGACCTCCGCCTCCTGAGTCACCCGACGGCGCCCGCCGCGTGAACCATCCTCCCCGCGACTCGACGCCACCGTCTGCGCGAGCTCCACCAGCAAGTCCGGAGACGGCTCAAACCCCTCCGTCGGGTCCACCGGCCGTGGCTGTGGGTACGCCATCCCCGCCGGGTGCCAGCCGACGCCGTCCTCGTCGTTCCGCGCCTCCCCGTCGTCCACCAGCACGAAGTCGGTCACGGTGCCGGTCAGCGCCTCGTGCGGGTCCGCCGGGCGGATCAACCGGTCCGGCCGGGGCCTGGTCGACGCGTGCTCGAACGGCCCCGTGCGGTACGTGAGCCGCGTCCGCCCCATCCGCAGGCCGTCGCCGTCCTTGAGGACTTGCGCCTGCACCTTTTGCCACCCGACGCGCGTCCCGTTCTTGCTGCCCAGGTCGACCACGCGCCACGACGCGCCCGCGCCGATCGGCTCCAGCCGGCAGTGCGTCCGCGACAACAGCAGGTCGCGCACCGCCACCCCGCACTCGGGCGACCGCCCGACCGTCACCGGCCGGGAAAGCTCGACCCGCTGCAACTCTTCGCCATTCGCGTGAACGATAATCCAGGGCATAGTTAGACCTGACTGGTCTATCGGGGGGCGATGCGACGGACCGATAATTTTCGCTCGCACCACGCACGTTCGCAGAGTAACTTCTCGGATTGCACGTCGTTGCCGCGGGGTGAAGGGATCGGAACGCAAAGCCGGGAGGGCTGAGAATGCGGACAGTTCAGCGTACGACAAGTGCGCCCGAATCCGTCAGCGGTTGCCGTAGGCGGCTCCTTCCTCGGCGCGCGGTGTGCACCGGCGGCGCCCTCGCGGCCTGCCTCGCCGTCGCCGCCCCAGCGTCGGGGCAGACCGCAGTCTACAACAACCTCACCACCTACCTTAACAACGGCGTCGCCAACCTCGGGGCGGACAACGACGGCGAGGGCGGTCTCAAGACCCTCATGATCGCCGACGACCTCACGCTCGCGCCCGGCAGCGCCGGGAAGCCGATCAACAGCTTCAGTTTCACGGTCCGAAACTTCCACGGCACCTCGCTCACCGCCCGCACGCGCGTCACGATCTATGCCGACAACGGCGCCAACGCCCCCGGCCAACTGCTCCACAACACCACCTTCGCCCCGGACACCCACGCCCCCGCGTCCATCCAGACCTTTACGTTCCCCGCCCAGCAGGGCATCTTTTTCAACGTCCCGGCGAGCGGCAAGATCTGGGTCGGCATGGCGTTCGACAACCGGCTGGGCATGCTGCCCATCACCGCCGACCAGCTCGACCAGCTCGGCCAGGGCGCGTACGGCCCGCCCACGATCGGCTCCAGCGCCAACACCGTCTTCATCTCCAACGCCGTCGGCAACTACCAGGTCGACAACCCCGTCGGCCACCTCGAGAACACCGGCTTCAGCCTCGGCTGGAGCATCTCCGAGCGCCTCCCGGCCGAGGTCTCCTGGAATGCCGGCACCGGCACGTGGAACACCTCCATCCAAGCCTGGACCGGCGGCTCCCCCGACGCCACCCGGTACGTCAACAATGACAAGGCGACGTTCGCCCGTGACGAAGGGGGGAACATTTTCGTCGCCGCCGGAATCGCGCCCTTCTCGACCACCGTCAGCGCCGCCGCCGGCACCTACACGTTCGTCGACCAGGGCATCCAGACCGGCACGCTCACCAAGAAGAACTTCGGCCGCCTCGTCCTCGCCAACTCCAACACGTTCACCGGCAACACGACGGTCTTCAACTCCGGCACGATCGCCGCCAACGGCAGCGGCGCCCACCTCACGCTCAACAGCGCCGCGGGCAACGCCCTCTCCGGCGACCTCCACATCGGCGTCGCCGACCCCGCCGCCACCGGCGTGGCCAAGGTCAGCCTGGCCCAACCGAACCAGATTTCCGACACGCGCGCCGTCTACTTCGACAGCCCCGCCGGCCGGTTCGCCTACCTTTCACTCCGCGGCAATTCCGAGACCGTCGCCGGCATCGTCTCGACCGACACAGGCGGCGCGATCGAGAACGGAAACCTCAACGGCGCGGTCAACACCGACGCGACGCTCACGCTCGCCCCGCCCGCCGCCACCACGCACGCCTACACGGGCATCATCCGCAGCGCGGACGCCGCCGGCGGAACTGGGAAACTGAACATCGCCGTCAACGGCCCGGGCACGCAGGTGCTGGGCGCCGGCGGTGCGTACACGTACACCGGCGCGACCACCGTCAACGCCGGCACCCTCCGCGTCAACGGCTCGATCGCCGCGTCGTCCGGCGTCGCCGTCGGCACCGGTGGGCGGTTCGTTGCCGGTTCGACCCAGTCGGTCAAGGGGCTGAACATGTCGACCGGGTCCGGGCAGGCCGAGATCGCCAACGTGCCCGCCTCGCTACTCGTGCTCACCGTCGGCGACGGGTCGACCACGGCCACGGCCCTGCAGCTCGGCGTTACGTCCAAGATCGATGTCCGCCGCAACGCGATGGTCATCAACTACGCGGCCGGCATCACCCAGCCGGACATCGACGCCCGCACCGCCGCCGTCGTCGCCGTCCGCGCGCGAATCCTCGCCGGGTTCAACGGCGGCGATTGGCTGGGGGCGGCCGGGATCACGTCGAGCGACGCGGCCGCCAGCATCAATTCCGGCCAACTGCTGGCGATCGGGTACGCGACGACCGCCGACCTGCTTGGAACCGGCGTGACCGGCGGCCCGGTCAACCTCGGCCAGGGCGTGACGCCGACGGTCGACGACACCGGCTTGATCGTCCGCCTGACGCTCGCGGGCGACGCCGACATGAACGGCGTGGTCGGCCTGAACGACCTGGTCCGGCTGGCGAACCACTACGGGTCGGCCGGCGAGTGGTTCACCGGCGACTTCGACTACAACGGCGCGGTCGGGCTCAACGACTTGGTCCAACTGGCGAACAACTACGGGGCGACCCTCGCCGGCCCGACCACCCCTGCCCCCGACTTCGCGGCCGACTGGGCACTCGCCCAGGAACTCGCAGCCGCAGGGGTGACCGATCTCCCGGCCCAACCCGTACCCGAGCCTGGCACGCTGGGTTCCGCCGGCGTCGCGGCCGTCACGCTGCTCTTCAAGCGCCGGCGGCGGTCCGGGCCCGCGAGCGCCTGACCGACGTTCAACACCTCAATCGGATTTCCAAAACCGAAGAGCCCGCGAGAACACATCCCGCGGGCTCTTCAAATCTCCGATTCTCGTCCGCGGCTCACTTCTTCGGCGTCGTCACCGTCTTCTCCGCGCCACCCGCCGGCGCCGCCGCCTTCGCCTCGAGCTGCGCCTTGAGCTCCGCCGCCAGCTTCCGGGCCGCGTCGAGCTCCAGCCGCGCCGCCGTCACCGCCTGCTGGGCCGTGCCGACCTGCGCCTGGAGCGCCTGCTGCTCCGCCCGCGCGGCCGCATTGGCCGCCTCGAGCTCCCGCACCTTCTCGCGCATCGCCGCGTTCGCCGCCTCGCTCGCCTTGAGCTCCGTCGCCGCCTTCGTCCCGGCCGTCGTCAGCGAGTGCTTGGCCAGGTCCAGCTCGGCCTTCGCCTTCGCCAGTTCGGCCCGCGCTTCGGTCGTCCGCTTGGCGCTCAGCTCCTTCTCCGCCTGCGCCGCCCCGAGCTGCTTCTTGTAGTCGTCGGCCGACTTGGTCACTTCGGCCAGCTCCTTTTGGAGCTTCTCGCGGTCGTCGCTCACCTTGGTGATCTGCGCCTTGACCTCGTCGTTCTCGCGCGTCACGTCCGCCACCTGCGCCTTGAGCGCCCCCACCTCGCGCGAGTTGGTCTCCGCCATCGCGATTTCCGCCTTGCTCGGCCCGCACCCGCCGCCCGCGACCGCCATGAGCATCCCGACCACCGCCACCGACCCGACCGACCACACGCGTTGCATCACACCGCCTCCTGAACAAAGTGAACCTGTCGGGCCATCCCCGACGGACGACACCGCACTCTACAGGTGCCCCCGAATCGGTGCAAACACGTTACGTTCGCACCGGACGACCGCTGGTATGATTCAAGTCGCGGTGACAGAGCCGTCGAAGCGGCCCCGCCGGCGTGCAATCAATGAGGACCCGTATGGTATTCCCCTTGGGCCGCCTACTCGCTTTCGCCGTGCTGCTCGCGCCGTTCGCCCGCGCCGCCGACGGGCCGCCCGCGCGCCCCGCCGCCGCGCCGCCGCCGCCGCCGCCGCCCTCGCCGGAACTCGCCGCCAAGTGCCAGGCCCTGCTCGACACGTGGAAGGCCCGCTTCGACGAGGAGCAGATGAACTACCTCGTCGCCCCGCCGTTCGTCATCGCCGGCAACGGCACCGCCGAGGAGGTCCGCCAGTACCGCGACCGCACGATCCTCGCCGCCGCCAAGTGCCTCCAGAAGCAGTTCTTCAAGAAGCAGCCGACCGAGCCGGTCCTGATCCTCCTCTTCGAGCGCGAGGGCATCTACAAGCGCCTGGCCAAGAAGTGGTTCGACGACGACGACGTCCCCTACTACGGATTCTTCCGCCACGACAACGTCATGCTCATGAACGTCGGCACCGGCACCGGCACGCTCGTCCACGAACTGACCCACGCCCTGATCAAGCCCGACTTCCCCGACGTCCCGAGCTGGTTCAACGAGGGCCTAGCCAGCCTCTACGAGCAGTGCTCGCTGGCGATCGACGACACGATCTGGGGCCACGAGAACTGGCGCCTGCCCGCCCTGCAGAAGGCGATCGCCGCCAAGACCCTCCGCCCGCTCGAAGAGCTCATCCGCGACGACGAGTTCTACAAGGCCGAGAACGTCGGCCTGAATTACGCCCAAGCCCGCTACCTCATGTATTACCTGCAGGAGAAGAAGCTGCTGCGGAAGTATTACGAACAGTTCCGCGACAACGCCAAGGACGACCCGACCGGATTGGATACGCTGAAGAAGCTCGTGGGCCCTGCTAGCTTGGCAGATTTCGAAACGCAATGGCGCGAATGGGTGATGACGCTGAAGTTCCGTTCGCGGTAAGGTACGCGTCGAACCGGTCTCGCTCCTCCTTCGCGGCGCGCCCCGTCGGCGTACCCCTTATTTCGGCCGAGCCCGGTTCCGGTGGCCCCCGACGTGACGTGCGTTTCGCCCGACAATCCGCCGGCGAATTCGCCCCAACGTCAACGGCCTTCGACGCGTCTTGGTAATTGAATATGCACCGGGCGCCGCCGCCGCGAAGGTCGTGTCGGCGTGCCCCGGTCGATCCCGTTCACCGCGCCAGCCTTCAGAGCAATGCGGTAGAGGAGTCTCCCATGCAGCGTTTCGCCAAGTTCATGGCCGTTCTCGCCCTCGTCGGTTTCTGTGGCGTCGCCATCGCGGCGGACAAGCCGGCCGGCGACAAGCCCGCCGCCAAGAAGGCCGCCGGCCTCGCCGGCGAAGTCGTCTCGGTCGACGGCACGAACGTCAAGATCAAGAAGAACGACGGCACCGAGGTCACCGTCGCGACCGACGCGACCACGGCCGTCATGATCGATGGCAAGGAAGCCAAGGTCGCCGACCTCAAGGCCGGCCAGAAGGTCCGCGTCGCCCCCGAGTCCGGCACCGCGACCAAGATCCAGGTCGGTGGCGGCGGCAAGAAGCCCAAGGCCGACAAGTAAGTCACGCCGCGATCGTCACGATCGTAGCCCGCACATCCAAGAACCCACCGGCGCACCGCGCCGGTGGGTTCTTGCGTTTCCTGTCCCAATTGCGACGGCTCACGGAGGAGGGGGGGCGCGGTGTGCCCACTTCAGTGGGCATGCCGGATCGTCCCCGAGTTTCCCCCACCTCTTGCCCCTCCCTTTCAAACCCGCCGCCTGCGCATAAGATTCCCCCTTCACGCTTCAGACGCGCACGACCCAAGACACTTATGCCCACCAACAACCCCTTCAACGCCCGTCAGACCCTCAAGACCAAGGCCGGCGACTTCACCTACTACCGCCTCGCCGCCCTCCAGGAGGCCGGCGTCGCCAACATCGACAAGTTGCCGGTCTCGATCAAGGTGCTCGTCGAGTCCTGCCTCCGCAACCTCGACGGGTTCGAGGTGACCGAGGACGACGTCAAGCGCGTCGCCAACTGGAGCCCGGCCGGCAACGAGCCGCGCGAGGTCCCGTTCAAGGTCGCCCGCGTCATCCTCCAGGACTTCACCGGCGTCCCATGCGTCGTCGACCTCGCCTCCATGCGCTCGGCCATGGCCCGGGCCGGCGGCGACCCCCAGAAGATCAACCCGCTCGTCCCCGTCGACCTGGTCATCGACCACTCCGTCCAGGTCGACGAGTACGCGAGCCCGCTCGCCCTCCTGAACAACACCAAGCTCGAGTTCGAGCGCAACCGCGAGCGCTACGAGTTCCTGAAGTGGGGCCAGAAGGCGTTCAACAACTTCTCCGTCGTCCCGCCAGGCACCGGCATCGTCCACCAGGTCAACCTCGAACATTTGGCCAAGGTCGTCTTCACCAAGGACGGCGTCGCCTACCCCGACACCCTCGTCGGCACCGACTCCCACACCACCATGATCAACGGCCTGGGCGTCGTCGGCTGGGGCGTCGGCGGCATCGAGGCCGAGGCCTGCATGCTCGGCCAACCCATGTACCTCGTCATCCCCGACGTCGTCGGGTTCAAGCTCACCGGCAAGCTGCCCGAGGGCTCGACCGCGACCGACCTGGTCCTGGTCATCACCCAACTCCTCCGCAAGTTCGGCGTCGTCGAGAAGTTCGTCGAGTTTTACGGCGACGGCCTGGCCCACATGTCCTTGGCCGACCGTGCCACCATCGCCAACATGGCCCCCGAGTACGGCGCCACGATCGGCTTCTTCCCCGTCGACGAGCAGACCCTCGCCTACCTCCGCCAGACCGGCCGAACGCCCGAGCAGATCGACCTGGTCGAGAAGTACTGCAAGGAGCAGGGACTCTGGCGGCAGGACAAGCACGAGCCGGCGTTCACGCAGGCGCTCGAGCTCGATTTGTCGACCGTCGAACCCTCCCTCGCCGGCCCGCGCCGCCCGCAGGACCGCATCGCCCTGTCGGCCATGAAGCCCAAGTTCCTCGACGACCTCGAGAAGACCTTCGACCGCGCCGCCGTCGCCAACTCGCGCCGCGCCAAGGCCAAGGGCGGCAACGGCGCCACCGCCGTCGCCGAGCACGTCGTCGACGGCACCGACTTCCACTACCGCGGCCGGGACCTCACCCTCCGCCACGGCGACGTCGTCATCGCCGCCATCACCAGCTGCACCAACACGTCCAACCCGTCGGTCATGCTCGCCGCCGGCCTGCTCGCCAAGAAGGCCGTCGAGCGCGGGCTCGCCGTCCGCCCGCACGTCAAGACGTCCCTCGCCCCCGGCAGCCGCGTCGTCACCGACTACTTCGACAAGGCCGGCCTCTCCGAATACCTCGACAAGCTCGGCTTCAACACCGTCGGCTACGGCTGCACGACCTGCATCGGCAACTCCGGCCCGCTCCCCGACGAGGTCGCCGGCGCGATCACCGCGGGCGGCCTGGTCGCCACCAGCGTCCTCTCGGGCAACCGCAACTTCGAGGGCCGGATCAACCCGCACGTCAAGGCCAACTACCTCGCCAGCCCGCCGCTGGTCGTCGCCTACGCGCTGGCCGGCACGGTCGACATCGACTTCCACAACGAGCCGCTCGGGCAGGGGGCCGACGGCCCCGTCTTCCTGAAAGACATCTGGCCCACCCAGGCCGAGGTCAGCGCCACCATGTCCTCCTGCATCGACGCCGTCATGTTCAAGAAGCAGTACGCCGGCGTCGGCGAGAAGAGCCCCGAGTGGAACGCCATCCCCGTCAAGGGCGGCGAACTCTTCGAGTGGGACCGCGCCTCGACCTACATCCAGGAACCCCCGTTCTTCACCGCCCTCTCGCCCGAGGCGGCGCCGATCCAGCCGATCACCAACGGCAAGGTCCTCGTCCTCGTCGGCGACAGCGTGACGACCGACCACATCTCCCCCGCCGGCAACATCAAGAAGGACAGCCCGGCCGGGAAGTACCTCATGGACAACGGCGTCCAGGTCGCCGACTTCAACCAGTACGGCGCACGCCGCGGCGCAGACCAGGTCATGACCCGCGGCACGTTCGCCAACATCCGCCTCAAGAACCTCCTCGCCCCCGGCACCGAGGGCGGCGTGACCAAGTACCTCCCCACCGCCGAGGTCATGCCGATCTACGACGCGTCGCTGCTCTACAAGCAGGTCGGCACCCCCCTGATCGTCATCGCCGGCAAGGACTACGGCATGGGCAGCTCGCGCGACTGGGCCGCCAAAGGCACGTTCCTCCTCGGCATCAAGGCCGTCATCGCCGAGAGCTACGAGCGCATCCACCGCTCGAACCTCGTCGGCATGGGCGTGCTACCCCTCGTCTTCGCCAAGGGCGAGGGCCGCAACTCGCTCGGCCTGACCGGCGAAGAGACCTACGAGATCGTCGGCCTGAACGACGCGCTCCGGCCGATGCAGAAACTCCAGGTCATCGCCACCGCCCCCGACGGCACCCGCAAGGAGTTCATGACCCACTGCCGCATCGACACCCCCGTCGAACTCGACTACTACCGCAACGGCGGCATCCTCCAAACCGTCCTGCGCCGCATCCTCAAGGGCAAGTAGAGGACATCAACTCGAGCGGTACAAACGAAAGCCCACGGTGCTCGCACCGTGGGCTTCTCGTTTTTCGAGTATCAGCTCTGGGCCTTCTCCGCGCCCTTTGCGCCTCTGCGGTGAATCGTCCCTTCGAACCTCACCCCAGAATTGACCCCCGGATCCGCCGCTCCTCCGTCGGGCTCGACCCGTGCCCGCCCGCCCCGTCGGGGAGCAGGCACGTGAACTCCGCCCCGATCCCGTACTGCCCGTCCCGCAGTTCCCGCGCGTGCGCGACGGTGCACAGGAACTGGGCGCACGGCCCGTCCTCGCGCGGCAGCCGCACCACGAACTGGCTCCCCCGCTTCATCGTCCGCGCGAACAGGATGTTTACCCCGCGCGACGACACGTCCCGCACCATCGCCGTCACCGGCGTCGCCCACCGCCCGTCCTCCACCGGGATCACGCTCACCAGCGCTCGCGGGTGCGCACGCGGCGCCCGCCGATGCTCCGTCTCCCGCCCCGTCGCCACACCCCCGTGCTCGAGCTCCCGCGTGATCTCCGAAAACTGTTCCGCGCTAAGCAGCATCACCCCGTTTATCGAACCATCCGCCGCGCACCTTCAACTCACAACAAGCCGGGGCAGAGCGCACGGGCTTCGCCCGAAGCGCCGCCCCGGATCGTGCGTCGCGAATGCGCGTCCGATAACCCGCGCCTACTTCAACTTCCCGATCACCGCGTCCGCGAACGCGTCCGTCCCGCCCTTCCCACCCAAGTCCCGCGTCAGCGATTCCGGCTTCCCCTCCGCAAGCACCGCGTCGTAGGCCGCCTTGACCCGCGACGCGATCGCCTCCTCGTGGATGTGGTTCAGCATCATCACGCCGCTCATGATCACCGCCAGCGGGTTGGCCACGCCCTTGCCCGCGATGTCCGGCGCGCTCCCGTGCACCGCCTCGAACACCGCCGCGTCGTCCCCGATGTTCGCGCCCGGCGTCACCCCCAGCCCGCCCACCAGCCCCGCGCACATGTCGCTGACCAAATCCCCGTACAGATTCTCCATCAGCAGCACGTCGAACTTCGTCGGGTCCTGAATCAGCTTCATGCACCCGGCGTCGATGATCACCTCTTCGTACTCGATGTTCGGGTAGTCCTCCTCCTGGATCCGCTGGGCGCACTTGAGGAACAGCCCGTCCGTCAGCTTCATGATGTTCGCCTTGTGGAACACCGTCACGCGCTTGCGGTGCCGCCGGTTCGCGTACTTGAACGCGTACTTCGCGATCCGTAGGCACGCCGCCTCGCTCGCGACCTTCAAGCTCGTCACCACGCCCGGCACGACCTCGCTCTCGATACCGCTGTACAGCCCCTCCGTGTTCTCCCGCACGATCACCATGTCCACGTCCGTGTACCGCGTTTTGACCCCCGGCATGCTCCGCACCGGCCGCACCGCCGCGTACAAGTTCAGCTTCTGCCGCAGCTGCACGTTCACGCTCTTGAACCCCTTGCCGACCGGCGTCGTCACCGGCCCCTTGAGCGCCACCTTGTGCGCGCGGATCGCCGCCAGCGTCCGCTCGGGCAGCACGTTATCGAACCCCTGGTCGATCGCCGTCGCCCCCGCCGGCAGCTCCACCCACTA
>Ga0196963_10001841_pt1 | contig 13503 bp, 9 predicted proteins | sample S1_5metaG_FD_148600 | JGI IMG/M metagenome (GOLD analysis project Ga0196963, IMG submission 148600) | Soil microbial communities from Anza Borrego desert, Southern California, United States - S1_5 | ecosystem: Environmental > Terrestrial > Soil > Desert | place: USA: California | collected... | reverse complement strand
GCATGGTTCGCGCCGAGGTGGTGTTTCTCAGCGGCGGGGAAGTGCAGGATGAAGTCGAGGAAGCGGCGCACTCTCACGAACTGGCCGAAGGCCGATTGGAGAATACCGGCCGCATCGAGATGTTGCGCGCGATCAACGCGATGTCGCGCGCCGAAGCGCAGTTGAATGACGGCCGCGTCGACGAGGCGCTGGTCTTCGAGCGGCAGGCCCTCGCCAGTCTGCAACGCGCGCTCGATCGCCGCCGCTATTTCCTGCGAACGCTCCCCGATCGGTCGCGAATCGACACCACCCGCCGTCTGAGCGGTGACCGTCGTGATGCCCGCTCGTGGACACGCGAGGACGCGATCGCACAACCGCCGGGAATCGAGGCACATCGCGCGCTGATGCGCGAGCTCGCTGCGGCGCTTCACGATAACCGGTCGCTGACGAGCCTCGCCGCTCGCGTGGCCGGTCTCGATGCCGCTTCGGCGGCACTGCAGCGGGCGGCGGTTAGCGTTGCGACCGCGTCGGGCGAGCGCGATCGACAGGTGGCGGTGACGGCTGCGATGGACGCGATCAGCGCGCACGCACTAACGACGCTGCCGTCGTCGACACCCGTCGCCGTGCCGCGGTCATCGCTGCGCGGCCGCCTCGCCGACGAGCTCAAAAGCACGAGGCTGAAGCAATGACGCCGCCGCTGCTGCGGGACATGTTGCGAGCGATGGCGATCGCCATCGCGGCGACTGCGGCGATCGACCCGGCATGGTCGACGACGCGGCCGGCGCCTCGAACGTTGGTCGTGGTCAACCTGACATCGAAGCCCGTCGACGAGGTCACAGGCCCCGTCGCAACGGCGCTGACTGATTGGATCATCGTCGGCCGCGATCCGATCGGTCACCGCCTGAATTGCGCTGCCGGCGAATATTGCGTAGCAATCGCCGATGGGAGTGTCGATGCCGACGTCGGCCGCGATCGAACCGCGCCGCTGTCGCTGCTATCCATGGTCGACGACGGATCGCCAAACGTCGCGATTGCCTCCGCCGTAGCGTCGACGACGCATGCCGCAGCCGCCGGCGTCGTGCGAGTCGGACTGCGTGGGCGCGGCGTGGACAACCGCGCGGTGACGGTGCGGGTGCTAGACGGCGCCACGCCCGTTGGATCGACAAGCCTCAACTGGGCAAAAGGGGAGTCGATGGATGTCGAGGTGCCGTGGTGGCCGCTAGGTAGCGGCGCCCGCGGACTGCGTGTCGAAGTCACGCCGATGCCGGACGAGGTGTCTGCGATCGATAACGCGATCGATCTCGGAGCGCCCGTCACCGATGCACGTCTGCCGGTGCTCGTCTTCGATGCCCGGCCGTCGTGGTCGAGCACCTTCGTCCGCCGCGCGCTCGAAGACGATCCGCGGTTCGCGGTGCAACATCGCGCAAGCATCGCGCCGGGGGTCGATGCGCGAACCGCAGGTGGCAACCTCGATGCACGCGCAATCGATTCGGCATCGCTGATCATCGTCGGCGGTATCGAAGCGTTGACGGAGGCGGACGCGACCGTACTCGATCGGTTCGTCCGTGTCCGAGGCGGGTCGATGCTGTTGTTACCAGAGCAGCGGGTGTCCGGTGCAGCCAGCCGATGGTTTGAGGGTGACTGGACCGAACACCTCGTCGCAACCCCTGAACCGGTTGGACCACTACGCGCTGGAGAGATGTTGCGTGCCGGGCGCCTGCGCGCCACCGATGCGGTCATTGCCAGCGCCGGTTTCACGCCGGTGATAGTCATGAGCGCCGCCGGCGAGGGACGCATCATTGTCTCCGGCGCGCTCGACGCCTGGCGCCACCGCGACGACTCCGGCGCTTTCGATCGCTTGTGGCGATCGCTTGCCCTGGAAGCGGCGGCGGCCGGCGAGCGGCTTACGATCAGCTTCGACCGCGACCTCGTGCCTGCCGGTGGCCGGGTCCCATTCACCGTCAAGTTGCGTTCGACCGCAGCGCCCGCGCCAGTGGAGGCGAGTGCTGTCGCGCGGTGTAACGAGGGGAGCGCGCACGTGGTGCGTTTATGGCCGTCGGGTCTTCACAGTGAATGGTCCGGCGTATTGCCGGCCGGAGAGCCGGGAGCCTGCTCCGTTGAAATCGCTGCCGGCGAAAGCCGGGGCGTCGCGGCCGTCGCGGTGAAGCAGCATCTCCAGCCTGGGGCGCGGAACATCATCGAAAAGCTGGAGCGTGTCGCGCGCGCTTCCGGTGGCGTGGTCGTCACCCGTGGTCAAGAGGCGGCGCTGGCCACCGCAATCTCAGGTGCCGCGCCTCCGACGACGACTCCCGCTCATCCGATGCGCAATCCGTGGTGGCTGCTGCCGTTCGCCGGGTGTTTGTCGCTCGAGTGGTGGCTGCGACGCCGGGTGGGACTGAGGTAAAGTGAACTTCTCATGGCGTACTCGAAAGACGAAGTGAAACAGATCACCGACAAGGTCTTGAACATGTGCAAGGCCGATGCGGTGGAAGTCAGGTTTTCCGGGGGCGAGCGATCGGCGACCCGCTTTGCCAATTCCAGCATCACCGCCAACCTGATCGAGCACGATCAGGAGATCACCGTGACGGTTCGCTACGGCCAGAAGGCGGCGAGCGCGACGACGCATCAGACCGATGATGAATCGCTGAAGCGGACGATTGACGCGGTGCAGGCGCTGGCTCGGCGCAAGCCGGAAAACCCCGAACTGATGCCTCTGGTGAAGCCGCCACAGAATTACGTGCAGGTCGACGCGGCCCTGCCGTCTGCGGTCAACTTCGGTCCGGCCGAGCGCGCGCGCATGGTCAAGCAGAGCACGGACATTTGCGAGAAGCGCGGCGTGCTCGGCGCGGGGTACATCCCGAAGTTCGACTGGGTGGACGCGGGTGCAAACAGCGAGGGGCTGTTCACCTATTTCCATTACGCCGATGCTAGCTTCATCCTGACCTGCCGTACTCCCGACCAGACCGGCTCCGGGTGGGCAGGCACGACCGGCGTGAAGGACATCAAGAACATCGATGCGGAGCGGCTGACCAACATCGCGGCGGACAAGGCGCTGCGATCGCGGAAGCCGAAAGCGGTCGAGCCCGGCAACTACACGGTGATACTCGAGCCGCGGCCGGCCGCACGCTACCTGTCGCTGCTGTTGAACGCGCTCAACGCGCGCAATGCCGAGGAAGGCCGCAGTTTCATGAGCGGCAAGCAACGCGGCGAGACCCGTCTCGGCGAAAAGGTGTTTGGCGACAACTTCACCTTGCGGAGCGAGATCGGCAATCCGATCCTGCGTCAATCACCGATCGGCCAGGACGGCCTGGCCGCCAAGTCGATCACCTGGATCGAAAAGGGCGTCGTTAAAAACCTCTTTTACGATCGGTACTGGGCGCAGCGGCAGAAGAAGGAGCCGACGGCGACGTCACCGAACATGAGCCTGGTGATGGAGGGCGGCACCACCAGCATCGAAGAGATGATCAAGACCACCAAGCGCGGCCTGCTGGTCAGCTTCTTCTGGTACATCCGTCCGGTCGACAACCTGACGCTGCTGAACACCGGGATGACCCGCGATGGGCTGTTCCTGATCGAGAACGGCGAGATCGTGGCGCCGGTCCAGAACTTCCGCTGGAATGAATCGCCGGCGGTGAGCTTCAACAACATTACCGCGCTCGGACCGTCGATACCGATGCATACGGGTGAGGCGTACGACAACCCTGGCACGGCGCTGGTGCCGGCGATGCGCCTGGAAGACTTCACCATGACGTCGATTTCGCCGGCGGTCTAGATAGCGGGGCGGCTCAGGCCCGCCTGGAGACGAACGATGAACCGTAGAGATTTTGTCAGGACCCTGTCAGCCACCGGCGTCGCCCTCTATGCCAGCGACCTGGTGGGCGATCTGATTGCGCAATCGCCGCGCGCGCGGGTCATGGAGTCGCGCTTCAAAGGACTGTCGGACGTCGCGCTCACCGAAGCCAAGCGGCTCGGCTGCAGCTATGCCGACATCCGCTTTACCCGGAACGTCAACGACAGCGTCGCCGTGCGCGATCGCATTGTCGTCGACGCGTTCGGGTTCGGCGCCGGCGGCATGGAGACCAGCGCCGGCTTTGGCGTACGCGTGATTCACAGCGGCGTGTGGGGTTTTGCCTCGAGCCCGTTCGTCACCGAAGCCGAGATCAGGAAGATTACCGCGCAGGCCGCCGAGGTCGCCAAGGCCAGCGCCATCAGCAAGCGGTTCGAGGTGAAGCTCGCGCCGGTCGATGCCTACCAGGATTACTGGGCGACGCCGGTGAAGATCAAGCCGGACGAGGTGTCGCTCGACGACAAGCTCGCCTTCCTGATGAAGATCAACGAGGCCGCGTTGAAGGTGCCCGGGATCATCCGCGTGCAGTCGAACATGGCCTTCGACTACGAATGGAAGTACCTGGCGACGTCTGAAGGTTCGTATCTCGAGCAGGAGATCTGGCGGACCGCGCCGGGGTTCACGGTCACGGCGCTGAAGGACGGCAAGTCGAAGCAGCGGACGTTTTCGGTCGCGCCGAAGACCGCGGGCTACGAGGTCGTCCTCGACGCGAAGATGCTCGAGAACGTCGAGCGCATCTGCGCCGAAGCGGTCGAGCACTGCACGGCGCCGCCGGTGGGCGTCGGGCTCAAGGACATCATCATGACCCCGGCACACGCCATGCTGACGATTCACGAGATCGTCGCGCATCCCACCGAGCTCGATCGCGTCGTCGGTTACGAAGCCAACTACGCCGGCACCAGCTTCGTCACCAAGGACGATATCGGCAAGCGGATCATGGGCTCGAAGCTGTTCAACGTCACCTGCGACCGGACGCTGCCGGGCGGCATGTGCACCGTCGGCTACGACGATGATGGTGTGAAGTCGCAGTCGTGGCCGATCATCCGCGAAGGGCGCCTGATCGATCTGCAGACCAACCGCGAAACCGCGCATTACATCGGCCAGAACTTCTCGCGCGGCTGCACGTTTGCGACGTCCTGGCGAAACTATCCGTTCCTGCGCATGCCGAACGTGCACGTCGATGCCGGGCCGCCGGGCTCGCCGACCCCGGAGCAGATCATCGCCGACACCAAGGACGGCATCCTGATCGACGGCCGCGGCAGCTATTCGATCGATCAGCAGCGCTTCAACGGCCAGTTCGGGGGCGATGCGTTCTGGGAGATCAAGGGCGGCAAGAAAACGCGGATGGTCAGCGACGTCACCTACAACGCCATCACCACCGACTTCTGGCAGAACCTTGACGCCATCACCGGCCAGGAACACTGGGAGATGTTCGGCACGACCGGCGATGCGAAAGGGCAGCCGGTGCAGATCAACCACCCCTCGCACGGCTCGCCATGGTGCCGGATCCGCCGCATCATGGTGGGCGCCGCGTACAGCTAAGCGCTCGTGGTATTGCTCGAGGCCGACGCAGCGGAGGGCTCGAGCACTCCGGTGCGCGGCAGCGAGATGCAGAACACCGTGCCGCTGCCTTCGGTCGATTCCACGCGGATCGTCCCGTTCATGGCGGTGACGCAGTCGTCGACGATCGCCAGACCCAGTCCGACGCCGCTGATCGAGTCGCTGGCCGCCTGATCGGCGTGGGCGCGCGTGAACCGATCGAAAATCTGCGAGATCCGATCGGCAGGGATGCCGATGCCGTTGTCGCGGACGCACACCTCGATTCGCCCGGTCGCCAATTGCCACGCCGTGACTTCGACGAACCGCTCTGGTTTCGCCGGATCGCTGTACTTGATCGCGTTGGACAGCAGGTTCACGAGCGCCAGTTCGAGCCGGCCGACGTCGACAATGGCCGTTGGCATCTCCTCGCTGAGCCGCAGCCGCACGTCGCGCGCATCGGCCATTTCCCGGACCTGGCGCGCCGCTTCGCCGGCGACATGGGCGAGAGGAATTTCCTGCAGGTGGGCGTTGTCGACCGAACCGTCAAGCCGCGCTACGCGCTCCAGTTTGTAGGTCATGTCGGCGAGGCGTGCGACGTTGCGCGCGATCATGTCGACGCTTTGCGCCTGCTGCGCGGGTGTCAGGTCCGGCAGTCGCAGCAGCGACACCGCCGCCGAGATCGGCGCCAAGGGCTGCCGCCACTCGTGGGTCGCCATCCGCGTGAATTGCCGTAATCGCTCGGCCTGCTCGGTAATGGTCTGGGTGTAGAGCCGGACAAACGTTTCCACCGTCTCCTGCATCAAGACGCCGACGGCGTGATGGAGCCGCGCCACGACAGCTACCGCCTCGGCGGGCGGCGCCACCAGCATCGACCGAATCGACTCGTCTTCGACGAACCGCAGCAGGATGGCGCCCAGGAGCTGATATTCGCGCAGCACCTGATGCAGCGAGGCGCGCTGCTCATGGCGGAGGGTGCCGAGCTCGCGCGCCTTTTCGACCACCGCGGTGTTGGCGGCAATGGCCTCGCTCTCGGGCGCGCGCAAGTAACCGCTGATGTCCACAATCAGCGACGGAATGTGATCGAGCAGGCTGTCGGTCGGGAAGACCTCGTTGGCGCCGACCGGCAACAGATCCCGCAGTCGGGCGAACCATCGCGCCGCGAGCAGCGCATGCTCGGCGGCCATGCGATCGGCGATGGCGTCGGCAAATCCCGTCCTGGTAATGTCACTCACTGATCACCTGCCGGCTGGCTCGAGATTCACGCCGCGCGAGGTGCGAGGAGCGACAGGACGCCGCTTCGAATTATCGGCGTCCGGGTAACGGATTAGCAACCTGAGCCGTGGGCAATCTCCCTAAGTGCCATCTGTCCTCGTGCGGCAGCGGTGAAGAACGACTAGGAAAACCACACTGACCAAGGCCCGACCGGGTGCTCAATGACGCGAGTGCGCCCGTGCGGCGTCTTCCGAGAGCATGTCTTCCAGCGTTCGCAGCAGCACATCGGGGTTGACAGGCTTGGCGAGATGTTCGCGGAAGCCAGCGGCGATCGCGCGCTCACGATCGGCGCGGCTCGCGTACGCCGTCAACGCGATGGTCGCCGCCGGCATCGCGGCGCCAAGGCGATCTTTCAGCAACGTCATCAGCGTATAACCGTCCTGGCCCGGCATCGCGATGTCGCTGACCAGCGCGTCGAACGACACGCCATCGAGAGCGTTCATCGCGGCCGCGACCGACTGCGCGCCCACGGACCTGGCACCGGCGGTCTGCAGTGTCGACTCGAGGAGCTCCAGCGTATCGGCATCGTCTTCGACCACCAGCACGGTCGCGCCCGTGAGCGACCCGACCCGTTGATGCTGCGGTGCCGCGGTCTGGGGGCGCGCCTCCGGCCGCCGTACCGGCAGCTTCACCGTGAGCGTGGCGCCTTTGCCGAGGCCTTCGCTCTCGACCTGCACGGTGCCGCCATGCAATTCCGTGAGGCGCCGCACAATGGTCAGCCCGAGACCCAGGCCGCCATGCGCGCGCGTGCTGGCGGCATCTGCCTGCCGGAACGGCTCGAACATGAACGGCAAGAACTGCGGCTCGATGCCGGCGCCGGTGTCTTTGACCTCGATGGTATCGGTCGTCCCGTCGCGCGACAGCGACACCGTGACCGCGCCGTCAGCGGGCGTGAACCGAACCGCGTTCGAAATCAGATTCCAGACAACCTGTTGCAGGCGATCGGGATCGCCCATGGTCGGGTAGCTGCCGCTGAAATCGCACACCAGCCGGACGTGACGCGCCTCGGCGGCGGGCCGGCACGCGTCGACCGCATTACTGACGACCGCCGCCAGGTCGGTGTCCCTCACATCCAACAGCAGCTTGCCGGTGGTGATCCGCGAGACATCGAGCAGATCCTGGACTAGCCGCGCCTGAGCGTGAGCGTTGCGATCGATCCGCTCGAGAGCCCTGCGGCTCTCGTCCGGCGGCAGCTGGCCGCGCCGCAACAGATGCACCCAGCCGACAATGGCATTCAGGGGCGTGCGCAGCTCGTGCGAGAGGGTCGCGAGAAATTCGTCCTTCAGCCGGTTCGCCTGTTGCTCGCGATCGAGCAGCTCGGCGCGCTCGCGCTGCGACGACTGGATTTCGTCGAGCATGCGGTTGAAGGTCTGCACGAGCACGCCGATTTCGTCGGTGCTGGCGGTGGTAGCGCGAATCGAGTAGTCGCCCTGATCCGCGATGCGCTGCGCCGTGTCGGCGAGGTTGCTGATTGGCGTCGAAATGATCCGCTGCAGGGATGACGACAGCAGCAACGACAGCAACATGCCGACGACGACGATCATCGCCATGGCGATGGTCTGGGCCCGAAGCCGCGCCGTATGTGCTTCGAGGTCGCTGCCCACCATGATCATCGCGCCGGTGTCGCGGCCGCGCGACAACTGCTCGGTCACGAACATCCGGTTGTCGCCGAGGTGCACGCCTGGTGCCGCGGCATCGGGGCAGACGTCGGTCTGCTCGCGAAACACGCGTTGCGCAAACAGCCGCCCGTTGGGGAGATAGAGACAGGCGACCTGCATGTGCGGATGAAGCGCGAGCATGTCGAGCGTTTCCGCGGCTGCCTGCGGATCGTTGAAGGTGATCGCCGCGGCAGAATTGTCCAGCACCAGTTGCGCCTGGGTCGCCAGGTCCGCCTGCATGTCGGCGCGGAACCGGTAATAGTCCCACGTCACGAACGCCGTCGACGCCAGGCCCAGCACCGCCGCGCTGATCATCATCAGCAAGGCGGTCAGCTTCTGGCGGATCGACAGCCGGTTCAGCATCAGGGCTCTCGCACCTGGCGCGCCAGCCGGAGAAGCTTCGAGCTGACGTTCAGGCTGTGGCGGCCGGCGGCGGCGCGATTGATGTCAAAGCGGATGCGGCGCTGATCGCGCACGAACGCGATCACCGGCTCGTCGTCGACCGCGCCGTCGGCGACGGTGAGCACCTGGCTGCTGCGAACGGCATTGAACCACGCGCGCGCATCGGCCGTACGTGCGTCACCGACGTAAAGAATCTGGCAATGCCGGGCCTCGTCCAGCCCGTCGAGCGCGACCGCGAGGAGCGGCTTGCCCTCGACGTTTTCACCCTGCACCGCTGTGCGCAACACCCCGAAGAAGGCGTTGTCCTGCGTGACGCAAATCCGGATCTCTCCCGGGCTGCGCTCGCGCATGGCGACCGCGGGCCAGGTCACGTATTTCGCGAAGTTGTAGAGGAACACGGCCTTGACGTTTGCCTCGAGCGCGGCATCCGATTGCGGCGTCGCCGGCGTCGGCGCCAACAGCGTGACGACGGTGGCAATCACGGCGACGCGTCGCACGCGGGCGCCTAGAATCGCCATACCGATCGGAGCGTGACTGACCGCTCGTAGGTTTCCGGAACGGTTGCGCGGAACTCGAGGTGCCGCTCGTGAAGCAGGCTGGTGCCAATCAGCGAGAGGTCCCAACCGGGCCGCAGGCGATAGCCGACGCGGAGGTCGAGCTCTGCATACCGATCAACCCGCGGTTGAGGCAGGCTGCCGATCACGCGGACGTAGCCGTCGATCTCAATGCGATCCGTCGCGTTGATGTACGACCGCAGTTTGAAGAGATGGCTTGGGTCGTTGGCCTCCGACGCACCGCGCGTGACGTCGGTGCTGCCGGGATCGAACGAAAATTCCTTCCACAAGTAGGCGTGCGACGCGTGCACCTGCCACCAGGGGGTCACCTGCGCCACCGCGGTCGACTCGACGCCGCGCGTCCACGCATTCAACATGTTCATCAGCGTCACAGGTTCGCCGGGCCGCACCTCCTGCGAGCGCAAGTCGTCGTAGCGGTTGACGTAACCGGCGATATCCATCGAGAAACGATCGTGGAATTGCCGGCGGTAGCCTGCTTCGTAGGCAATCACCGTTTCTGACTTGAAGTCACTCGACCCTGTCAGCTGCAGCCGATCCCCGCCGGGGGCGCGGATCCGCAGGTCGGTATCAATCCGTGTCGGCGCGCGCACCGCCTTCGACAGCGCACCCCAGATGGTCGTTCGAGCCTGCGTCCATCGCGCGCGGAGGGTGGGCTGGAGCTCGAAGCCGGTGAACTCGTTGCGTTCCAGCTTGGCGCCCGCCGTCACAAACAGGCGAGGGTTAAGGGCGATCTCATCCTGCGCGAAGACGTTGAAGCGATGTGAGGTGCGCTCGCGCGGCTCGAAGAACAACGAGCCGTCGGCTACGGAATCGTCACCGTGGTAACGGCGGTAACCTGCGCCGAAAATCAGGTTGTGCCGCGATACCCGCCATTGGTGATCGGCGTCGACGTCGATCGTGTCGAGCACGCCGCGATATTGGTCCGGCACGCGGCGGTAGGTGTGGTCGTAGTACGCCTGCACCGACGACGTGTAACCGGAGCCGGTTCGCGTCCAGCGGCCCAGCACGTTGCCGCCGGCCAGGTTCGTTTCGCCGCCATCCGGCCGGCCGATGGTCCCGGTGTAGAGGTCGCCCTGCAGGAACACCTGGCCTTTGCCGGCTCCCGATTCGATGCGGAATCCCGCCTGGCCATGGTCGAAGTCGTCTTTGGCATCACCGCCGGTCAGCAGGTGATGGGAATCTTCGAAGCGCGTCTTGACGTAGGCCCGATACGAGCCGGCATCACCTAGACGGCCGCCATGCCGGATGGCGTACGGGCCGAATTGATTGGTGCCGATCGAGGCGTTGACAAAAGTGCCGCGGGTATCGGCGGCGCTCTTGGTGATCACGTTGATCACGCCGTTGACGGCATTCGCACCCCAGATGGTGCCGCCCGGGCCGCGCGTCACTTCGATGCGCTCGACGTCGGCAATGAGCACGTCCTGCACGTCCCAGAACACCCCGGCGAACACCGGGGAGTAGACGGTGCGCCCGTCGATCAGCACGAGCATCTTGTTGGCCGTATTGATCGCAAAGCCGCGGGCGGTAATCGCGTATTGCGCGCCGGAGGTCTGGGACACGTGCAGGTGTCCGGCAAGGCGTAAGGCCTGCGGGAGCGACATCACCCCCATGCGGCGCAGGTCTTCTCCGGTGATGACGGTGACGGCTGCTGCGACATCCGCCAGCCGCTCGGTCCGGCGCGACGCCGACGTGACGTCGGTATCGACCAATTCTTCAATGGAGAGCTGTTTGAGCTCGTCGACTCGTCCGGTCCGCGGCGTTTGGGCCGCGGCCAGGCCGTGCACGCACAGGACGAGGAGTGACGCGAGCAGGGGTCGCATATGGCCGCCGTTCACGGTATCAAAAAAAGGCCGGGGCGAGTGTGCGATGCACTCGATCCCCGGCTACCCCCACTTCTCCATCTCGTGACGTTGTGAGCTGGTGATCTGGTGATCGCGATCTAGAGATCTAGAGATCTAGAGATCTAGAGATCTGGAGATCTGGAGATCTGGAGATCTGGCGATCTCGTCCGATCGAACTCACGAGCGACGGGATCGCGCTAGTACTGATGCGCCGTATTGTTGAGCCAGTTGTCGACGTCGCGTGCCGCCTGGTCGCGGGCGATGCCGTAGCGCTCCTGCACCTTGCCCACGAGCTGGTCCTTCCGGCCGTCGAGCTGATCGATTTCGTCGTCGGTCAGCTTGCCCCACTGTTCCTTGATGCGGCCCTTCAACTGAGCCCATTTGCCTTTGAGGACGTCGTCATTCATAACAAACTCCGAATCTGGTGATCTCGTGATCTCGTGAACTGGTGATCTGTCTCGTGACTTCGTGATCTTGTGATCTCGCGATCTATCACGTGATCTTCGATCTATCTCGTGATCTGCCGATGCTCAAAACCGAAGATCGATCCGCTAGATCGAACATCGATCGTCAGATCAAGCGATCTCGAGATCAATACATCGATCTCGAGATCACCAGATCATCAGAGCACTAGATCTCGAGGCTCCGTTTACGGGTTCGCCACCACCCTCAGCTGGTTGTCAACGCGGTAACCCGGCGCTTCGGCGGCGGCAATCCGCGCCGCTTCGTCGCGCTCGGTGGCCGACTTGACGGACCCCTTCAACACGATGGTCTTCGTTTCATGGAACGTGTCGACGTTGATGTGGCTCGCGTCAACCGTACGGTCGGCCATCAGCGCCGACTTGACGTCGATGGTCTCGACGGCGCCCTTCAGGGCTCCGCCGGTCTCACGGGCCGCCTCCCTGGACTCGGCCGCGGCCTCTTCGGCGGCCGGACGCGCCTTGTCCTCGGCTGTGTCGGCGGCTGCGGATGCCTTATCGGCATTGATCTCGGCGTCCTTCTTGACGCCCGCGGCGGTGTTGTCACACGCCGCCAATACCAGGCCGCTCATCAGTGCGATCGCCAGAAATCCGTTCTTCAAGCTCATTGCCGGTCCTCCTACGGGCGTAACGCCCATCGATGGAATTACAAGAACCGCGCCGTCGCAGGTCGTCGCGATCGCGAGAGCCAAGAGGCCCGGTGGGGTCAATTGCGGAAATCCCTGACTCAAAATGTTCACTCTCGTTCGATGGCCCAACCGTCAGGTCCGAGCCCGTGCCCCGTAAAAGATGAGCAGGCGTTTACACACTTGTAGTAGCAAAGTCGCCAAAACACGGGAAAAATGCGGGAATACGATTTGCAAGTAAGGCCGAGTTTCGTAAAAACGAGGTACTTCTATGCACTTGGCCCGTAAGGCTGTCGCACGCAAAGTGCGTCCGGTTCTGACCGATGGCGCCGGCACCGACACGCTGGACCTGAAGGTTCTGTACGCCGTCCTCGCGGATTACCAGCGCGGCAACTTCACCTCACGGATGCCAGACGACCGCACCGGTCTCGCCGGCAAAATCTGTGACGCGCTAAATACATCCATCGAGAGGAACGAACGGCTCGTCAAAGAGCTCGAACGTCTCAGCACCGTCGTCGGTAAGGCCGGTAACGTCAAGCAGCGTGCGGCGCTGCCATCCGCTGAGGGGGCGTGGAGCACCGCCGTCGAATCGGTCAACACCCTGATTTCGGACCTCGTGCAGCCGACGACTGAAGTCGCGCGCGTCATCGGCGCGGTCGCCAAGGGCGACCTGACCCAGACGATGTCGCTCGAAATCGACGATCGCCCGCTGACTGGCGAATTCCTGCGCACCGCCAAGGTCGTCAACACCATGGTGTCGCAGCTGTCCACGTTCTCGTCGGAAGTCACGCGCGTGGCGCGCGAAGTCGGCACCGAAGGCAAGCTGGGCGGCCAGGCGGTGGTCAAGGGCGTCGCCGGCACTTGGAAGGACCTCACCGACAACGTCAACCTGATGGCCGCGAACCTGACCTCGCAGGTGCGCAACATCGCGGAAGTGACGACGGCCGTCGCCCGCGGCGATCTGTCGAAGAAGGTTACCGTCGACGTCAAGGGTGAAATTCTCGAGCTGAAGAACACCGTCAACACGATGGTGGACCAGCTGTCGTCGTTCGCGTCAGAAGTGACGCGCGTGGCGAAGGAAGTCGGCACCGAAGGCAAGCTCGGTGGTCAGGCCGACGTGCGCGGCGTCGCCGGCACGTGGAAGGACCTTACCGACAACGTCAACGAGCTGGCCGGCAACCTCACGGTGCAGCTGCGCGACGTGTCGAAGGTGGCCACCGCCATCGCCAGCGGCGACCTGAACCAGAAGATCACGGTGCAGGCGCAGGGCGAAATTCTGCAGATC
>Ga0196963_10001840_pt1 | contig 13511 bp, 8 predicted proteins | sample S1_5metaG_FD_148600 | JGI IMG/M metagenome (GOLD analysis project Ga0196963, IMG submission 148600) | Soil microbial communities from Anza Borrego desert, Southern California, United States - S1_5 | ecosystem: Environmental > Terrestrial > Soil > Desert | place: USA: California | collected... | reverse complement strand
ACCAGTTCGAGGTGCTGGGCACGTTCTCGGTGGGGGGGCCGGGCTCCCGCCTGCGCGACCTCCTGGCCGAGGCGTCCAACCCCGCGTCGCAGGACGTGAGCGACGTCGGCGGCGAGAAGTTCCCCGACAACTCCACGCTTTTCGGCGTCGTCATCAAGTTCAACGCCGGCGCCAACGAGAAGACCGGCAAGTTCGCCATCGGCGCGGCGCAGATCCAGCTCCTCGTCGAAAACGCGGACGGCCAGACGAGCGTCGTCTACCCCGTCGCCGCGACGAGCCAGGCGGAGGCCGCGGCCCCCGTCTTCGGCCGCTGGCGCCTCGATTCGCCCGGCACGTTCGTCTCCAGTGTCGGCGGCGCGAGCGAGCACTTCTTCGCGTTCGAGTTCGTGCTGCCGCCCAACGCCAGGCCCCTCGCCGTCTACGTGAAGGGCACGCGCGCGAGCCTGCAGGGAGCACGGGAGTTCATGAAGTTCCCGAACGCGTTCATGCGCGACGCGGCCCTGAAAGCGCTCCCGGCCCTCATCACCGGCGGCGCGGTCCCGGGCGCCGAGATCGATGCTTCCCGCGCCGTGCAGATCGCCCCCGACCGCAACAGCCAGACCGTCCCTGGCGTCATGGTCACGCCGAGCATCGGCTTCACCATCCAGAAGGGCCAGCAGCAGGGCATCGAAATCCACGAGGAAAGCCGCAACCAGACCGTGATCGTGGACGGCGAGGCGACGTTCAACACGGCCGATATCGGCCAGTGGCAGAGCGCGCTCGAACGCACGCTCCGCATCGATCAGTACCAGGCCGACACGGACACGTCGCTCGTGCAGATCGATGCGACCGCCGGCACGCCCTTCTCGATCCTCAACCCGATCGTCCAGGGCTTGGACCGGAGCGCGCCGGTGATGCTCGTGGACGCGCAGGGCCAGCAGTACCCTCCCGTCGGCATGACCTATCAGGACGAGGTGAAGACCACCGTCCGCTTCATGCCCGGCCAGCCCCTCATGAGTCTCGCGATGATCGACGCGGCGGGCGAGCGTATGTCCAACAGCCGCCCCGACCAGAAGCTCCGCCTCGTCTTCCGCGTGAGCAAGGGTGCGCAGCTCAAGTACTTCGCCGTGGGCGGCAAGGCCATCGTCGAGTTCAAGCCGCCCATGCCGGTGCCGTGAGAAGGCACTCGGCATCCAGAACGAGCCCCGCGCGCAAGCACGGGCCGATCGACCCACCGCACCGCCATGCACCAGTGCGCCCGGCTTCCGCCTCGCCGCGTCACCCACTCTCCGTCACACGGGAGAGGCGCAGGCAGAACGGGCAGGTGACGAGTCCCCACGCTGTCTCTTCGTCTCTCCGTCGCTTCTTCTAACCTCTCACGACCCCGAACTTCCCGTAGCTCTTCCCCAGCACCTTCGCCGCGTCCACCTTCAGCCAGTCGTTGAGCACGCCGGCGTAGACGCCCCGGAAGTCGGTCGTGAACTTGAGGTCGCCCTCCTCGAGATCGCGCAGGTCCGGGTGTTCCGTCCGCACGCCCGGCTTCACCATCGGCCCCAGCAGGAACATCGGCGCCGCCGTCCCGTGGTCCGTCCCCTGGCTCGCGTTCTGCCCCACGCGCCGCCCGAACTCGCTGAAAACCATCGTCATCACCCGCGCGTCGTTCTCTTGCTTTTTGAGGTCCTCGTAGAAGGCCTTGAGAGCGTCGGAGAAGCCCTTGACCAGCTGCGCATGCCTCCCCTGCGGCCCGCCCTGCTGCGCGTGCGTGTCGAACCCGCCGAGCGAGACGTAGTACACGCGCGTCTTCAGGTTCGCGCGGATCATCGCCGCGACCATCTGCAGCTGCCGGCCCAGCTCCGCACCCGGCCCGCCGCCGGGATACTGCGCCAGCGGCCGCTGCGCCACCGCCCTGCGGATGAGGTCGCTCGACACCTGCGCGTCCAGCGCCGTGCGGAGCAGGAAGTCCGCGTTCGTGTCGCGCCCCCCCTCCGCCCCGCGCCGGTTGAGCGCGTCGTACCCCTCGGCGAGGTCCTTGTCGATCTCCGCCGCGGACCACTTGAACAGCTCCTCGCTCTCGAAGCTCACCGGCTGCACCGCCCGCCCCTGCATCGCCAGCGGCGCCGTACGCCCCAGCGCGATCCCCGGCGGCGAGCCCTTGGCTTGACCGCCCTCCCCCGCGCCGAAGCCGCAGCACTCGCTGTCGAAGTACCGCCCCAGCCACCCGTCGCCCGTCGCGGTCGTGTCTGCCGTGTGCCAGATGTCCATGCTCTTGAAGTGCGAACGGTTCGGGTTTGGGTACCCCGCGCCCTGCACCACCGAGACCATCCCCGCGTCGTACATCTCGCGCAGCGCGCCCATCTGCGGGTGCAGGCCGACGCCGTCCGCGCCGCTCAGCGCCAGCACGTCTCTCTGCGGGATCGCGATCCCCGGGCGCGCCTTGTAGTACTCCGGCTGCCCGAACGGCACCACCGTGTTCAGCCCGTCGTTGCCCCCCGAGAGCTGCACGACCACCAGCACCCGCTCGTCCGGGATCCCGGGCGCCGACGACAGCCCGCCCAGCATCGCCTCCATCGCCAGCGCGGAGTTCTGGATGAACAGCGGCGCGGCCGCCGCGGCGGACGCCAGCAGCAGCCCGCCCCGGAGCAGTTCGCGCCTCGTGTACGCGTTGGGGTCTAGCACAGTTGATACTCCGGCATGGCGGTGATGAGCAGCAGGGCGTTGGCGACGGTGCGCTGATTGATCGTTCCCGATTCGGACGCGAAGTAGCCGCGCAGGCGCTCGAGCCCCTCGCTCGGCACGCGCCCGAGCGTCACGCGCAGCAGGTGCTCCGCGACCGCGCCCGGCTCTCGCTTCACGACGCGCGCGTCGTCGGTCGTCTCCAGCATCGCCATCGCGTCGAACGCGTCGGTGTCCGCGCTGGCGTCGTACCCCACCGGCCGCCTGCCGGCGACGAGGTACGCGAGGATGTTCTGCCGCACGAAGAGCGTGCTGGTGTTGATCCACGCCCGACCGCCGTCCCAACCCTTGACGCTGGGCGGGAAGAAAAGCCGTTGCCCCATCAGGTCCATCGCGTCGAGCAGGATCGAGAGGTCCCGCACCGGCGTCTGGAGCGAGCGCACGGCGCCCACGACGAGCACCGCCGGGCTCTTGATCTGCTGCCCGACGATCGACGGGTCATAGAAGTGCCTGCTCAGGAAGAGCCGCTTGAGCACCGGCCGCAGGTTGTACCCGCGCGCGTAGAGCATCTCCCCCAGCTCCCGCAGCACGGCGCGCTGCGTCTGCGGCAGCTCCTTCGCCCCGCCGCGCTCGTCGGGCGGCACGTCGGCGACGAAGAAGTTGTACAGCCGCCGCGCCACGAAGTCCGCGCACGCGCGCTTGGAGAGGATGATGCTGACGAAGTCCTCGCCGTTCAAGTTCCCCGACCGCCCCAGGATCGTCTTGGCGCCGAAGTCGTGGTTGCGCTCGACGAACCGGAACTCGTCGTCCTCGAACGTATACCCGGTGAGCGCTCGCGCACCCTCCTTGATGTCCTGCTCGCTGTAGTTGCCGATCCCCAGGCTGAACAGCTCCATGATCTCGCGCGCCAGGTTCTCGTTGGGCCGGTTCTTGCGGCTGTCGTTGTTGTCGAGGTACGCGATCATCGCCGGGTCGCGGATGATCCCCAGCAGCAGGTCCGCGAAGCTCCCCGCGGCGTTGGCCCGGAAGAACTGGTTCTGCGCGAACATGTGGTAGCTGTTCTCGATCGTGCGGTAGCTCGTCGCGAAGTGCCCGTGCCAGAAGAGCGTCAGCTTCTCCTCCAGCGGCGCGTCCGTCTCGATCATCCGCGTGAGCCACCACTTGGCGACCTCGCCCACCTGCTGCCGGTCCTGCCGCTCGCGGTCCTGCCGCACTTTGCGCAAGCGGTCGAGCTCGTCCTCGTCGCCCTTCTGCTGCGCGGCGCGGTACGCACGACGCTCCTCCTCCGTCGCCGGGCGCACGATGTCCCTGTCGAAGCGGTCGCCCTCCACCGGGTCGAAGGGCGCGTTCTTGCCCCCGAACTCCAGCAGCACATCGACGCTCTTCTCCGGGCCCCACGAGGCCAGCCGGCGCACCTGCGCGTCGCTCCCGCCGAAGCCCGCCCGCCACAGCAGGTGCCGCGCTTGCTCGTAGCCGAACTCTTCCGGACGGATCGGCACCAGCGACCGCGTGATCCCGGGCGCCTTGGCTTGGTCCTGCGGCATGGCCCCTCCGAGCGTCCGTGTCCCCGCGCAGCCCAACGCACCGCTCGCGCCGCGATTGCCGCGGCGGCGGCTCAACCAATGTATCGGACGCACCGGAAACCGCAAGCCAGTTTCGCCGCATTCACGCGGCCTGCGGCGCGCCGGCGGGCAGCACGTGGCCCCGCGCCTTCGGCGCCACGCGCCGGATGATGACAAAGAGCGAGACGGCGACGGCGAGGAAGAACGCGCCGTTGGTCTGGTGCGCCGTCCGGACGATCGCCTGCCAGGCGTTCTCCGGCTCGTGCGCCACGCCGCCGGAGAGGAACGTCACCCACCCCAGGGCGAACTGCAGCGCCACCAGCCCCGCCGTCCAGGCCCCCAGCCGGCGCACGGCCCGCCCCGCCGGGTGCGCGATCCCCGCCGGGTCGCGCGCGAGCGCGACCGCCGTCGCGCCGGCCATGACGCCCGCCAGCGCGACGATCAGCGAGAAGCCGACGTGCGACCACAGCACATGCGGCGAGCGCAGGTGGCGATACATCGCGCCGAAGACGAGCTGGAGCACCGTCGCGTGCATCGCGGCCGTCGCGAAGAAGCGGCAACGCCGCGCGAGCGGGGATGTGATCTCCGGCCCGCCCCCGGTGTTCCGCAGCCACAGCTTCGCGCTCAGCGCCACCAGCAGCGCGAACACGAGCTGCCCCAGCACGCCGTGCATCACCGCCCACCAGCGCTCGTCCTTCGTCACGTCCGAGCTGCCGCGGAGCACGCGCGTGCCCCCGAGCACGCCCTGGAGCACGACAAGCGCGAAGACGCTGACAGCAAGCGCCTTCAGCCCGCCGCCGATGCGGCTGCGCACCGCCCAGATCACGAGCACGAGCGTCGCCATACCCACGAGCGTGCCGAAGAGCCGGTGCGAGTGCTCCAGGTAGACCTTGTGCGGGTCCTCCACCCCGCCCGTCTGCATCCTCGGGCCCAGCGGGTAGAGGAACATGTTCGTGCCGTACGTGTTCGGCCAGTCGGGCACCGCCATCCCCGCGTTCGTGCTCGTCACCAGCCCGCCCACCGCGAGGAGCGGCAGCACCGCGATCACGCACACCACCGCGTACCGCGCGAGCCAGTCGGGCGCGGCGGGCCCGCGCCGGATGCGCGAGCCGATCGCCCCGAAGACGGCGCCGAGCACCGCCCCCGCCGCGAGGAAGCCGAGCACGATCACCGCCGCGTTCGGACGCACCGATGCGCCCTCCATCGCCTCGTGCGCCGCGGGCGTTTGCTCCGTCAGCCGCGTCGCCAGCGGCGGCAGCCCCGCGATGGCGCTGATCACGCCCGCCAGCAGCCCGCCCTTCCAACCGCCGTCGCGCCCGAACCACGCCCCGATGAACGCCAGCGCCGAGGCCCACGCGATCAACACCGACACGACCGCCGCCGCTTCCGGCATCCGCAGCAGCGGGAGGTGGGTGACAAACCACGTCGTCCACAGCACGACCGCCGCGAGGACACCCCCCGTCAGCGCAGGGGCCCACACGGAAGAGGGTCGGACGTCGCTGGTCGGCTCGGCGGAAGTCATGGATCGCTCCTTTCCTGCGACTCAGTCTCAATTGCGGTCGGACAGGAATCCGGCTTGACTGGCTCGCGTCCGGGGAGAAGATTTCCCGTTCTACAGCAAGCCGGTCCGGATAATGGTACCATGAGCCCCGAGAGAATGGTGCGCCGTCTTGGGGCGCTCGTGGTTTTTCCCCAAACCCGCGTTCATCACGCGCGGAGAGGAGGCCTTCGGTGTCGGTTCTCTTTCCGAAGTGGACCAACTACTTCCCGACCGCGTTCGCCGCGCTCGCATTGGGCGGCGCCGCCGCCGCGGTGGGAGGGTTCTGGTATTACGCGACGCCGAAGTTCTGGCGGGTCGGGTACATGCCCCGCCAGCCCGGCGGTGGTTTCAGCCACCAGATCCACGCCGGCAAGCTGGGCATGGACTGCCGCTACTGCCACACGAAGGTCGAGAAGTCATACGAGGCGAACATCCCGAATGTCGCGACGTGCTACGGCTGCCACGGCGAGGGCCGGCTCGAACTGCTGAACAACTCGCCGCAGCACCGCGAGCGCACCAACTTCATCCGGGAGGCCTTCGCCGCCGACGCTTCGATCCCGTGGCGCCGGGTGCACAAGCTCCCCGACTATGTGCACAACTTCCCGCACCACGTCCACCTCAACGCCGGCGTCTCCTGCTACTCCTGCCACGGCCGCATCGACACGATGCCCGTCGTCTTCCACGCCCAGCCCCTCTCGATGGGCTGGTGCCTCGACTGCCACCGCGAGCCCGCGAACGCGATCGTCCCCAAGGACAAGGTCACCGACCTTCGCTGGGTCCAGCAGACGCTCAACGAGCGTCGGCAGGGCAAGCCCATGACGCCCGATGCCAAGGCCGTCCTCGACTCCCTCTCCAAAGCACCGCCGGACAACTGCGGCGCGTGCCACTACTAGACCCTGCACCCACGAGCCAACCGCCATGCCACACGATCAATGCCCCAGCACAGTCAAAGGCGAGAAGCAGCGCCCGAGCAAGGAGCAGCTCGCTTCGGCGCCGCGCACGCTCCAGCGCGTCAACGGCCGGGCCGCGTGGCGTAGCCTCGACGAGGCCGTTGACGCGCCCGAGTTCCGCGACTTCCTCGAGCGCGAGTTCCCCGCCGGCATGGCGGAGCTCGTGACGCGCGAGGCGGTCGATCTCTCGCCCGCCGGCGCGGCGCGCGACAACGAGTCGCGGCGAGACTTCCTCAAGATCATGGGCGCCAGCGTCGCCCTGGCCGGCGCCGCGACGATCCCCGGCTGCCGCCGCCCCGACCACAAGATCTATCCCTACGGCGCCGTCGCGCCCGAGGAAGTGATCCCCGGCAAGCCTCTCTTTTACGTCACGAGCATGCCCACGGAGGACGGCGGAGCGCTGGGCCTCCTCGTCGAGACGCACGAGGGCCGCCCGACCAAGATCGAGGGCAATCCGCTCCACGCCCACAACCTCGGCAAGGCCAACCAGCGCGCTCTCGCCGAGATCCAGCGCCTCTACGACCCCGACCGGCGCACCTTCCCCGTCTACCGCAACCCCGCCCGCGGCAACGTGCCGGCCACGTGGGACGACTTCCGCGCCTGGGCGACCGAGCACTTCGCGACCCACGCGGCCCATCAGGGCGCGGGCATCGCCTTCGTCGTCCGCAAGAACGCGAGCCCCACGCGAGCCGCCCTCCGCGATCGGCTCCTGGGCCAGAGCGGCCGGTGGCGGAACGCGAAGTGGTTCGCCTACTCGCCCGCCTGGGGCGAGGCGGAGTTCGAGGGAACGCGCCTCGCCTTCGGCCGCCCGATGCGGGTCGTCCCGATGATGACGCGCGAGAAGACGAGCGTCATCCTCTGCATCGACCGCGACCTGCTCGACAACGACCCGATGATGCTCCCCGCCTCGCGCCAGCACGGCGCGACGCGCACGCTCTGGGGCCCCGACGACCCGATGAGCCGTCTGTACGTCGTCGAGAGCGGCCTCTCCGCCACCGGCGGCAGCGCAGATCACCGCCTGGCCCTCCCGCCCGCGATGGTCACGGCCTTCGCCGTCGCGCTCGCCAACTTCGTCCTCCCGCGCCTGCAGGAGCCCGGATCGCAGGCCGTCGCCGGCGCCCTCGCGGCCCTGCCCGCCGCGCCGGCGGACACGATCGACCGCGTCTTCCTGGAGGAGTGCGCCAAGGACCTCCTCGACGCGGCCAACCGCGGCAGGAGCGCCATCTTCGTCGGCGAGACGCAGCCCGCGCCGGTGCACGCGCTCGTCGCGGCGCTCAACCAGGCGCTCGGCAACGTCGGCCAGAGCATCGGGTACGTGCCCGTCGATCCCGAGACCGCGTCGAGCGGCCACGCGGCCCTCGGGGCGCTCGCCTCGGGCCTGCGCGACGGTTCCATCAAGACCGTTATCTGCGTCGACGCGAACCCCGCGTACGACGCGCCGGGCGAACTCGGCCTCCCCGAACTGCTCGAGAAGACGACGCTCATCTCCCTCGCCGTCGGGCGCGACGAGACCGGCGCGCTCGCTCTCTGGCAGCTCAACCAGTCGCACTTCCTCGAGTCCTGGGGCGACACGCGCAGCGCCGACGGCGTCATCGCGCCGATCCAGCCGATGATCGCGCCCCTCTACGGCGACTCGATGTCCGAGATCGAGTTCCTCGCGCTCATGGCCTCGACGGACTTCGGCGCCCGCGTGGACGGCTACGAGATCGTCCGCTCCGTGTGGCGAGCCCGCGGCGAGTGGTGGGGCGGCGCCGCCGGCGACTTCGACACGCGCTGGCGCCGCGCCCTGCACGACGGCGTCGTCCCGAACTCGGCCTTCAAGGCCGAGACCCCCGCGCCCAACTTCGACGCGATCGCGACCGCCCTCGCCCAGCTCCCCGCGCCCGCCGCGGCGAGCCCGCAGGCCCTCCAGGCGCGCTTCGAGACGACGCACGTGGGCGACGGCCGCATGGCCAACGTCGCGTGGCTGCAGGAGCTGCCGCAGTACGGGACCAAGGTCGTCTGGGACAACCCGGTGACGATGAGCCTGCGCACGGCCGAGGCCCTCGGCGTGCTCCCGGTCGGGTACAGCAAGAAGGACCCGAACCGGATGTACACGCAGGACCTCTACCCGCACGCGCGCGTCGCGGAGGTGACGGTCAACGGCCGCACGTTCCGCGCCCCCTGCTGGGTCCTGCCGGGCATGCCCGACAACACCGCGACGCTCCCGCTCGGTTACGGGCGGGCGAACGCCGGCCTCGTCGGCGACGGCGTCGGCGTCAACTTTTACCCCGCGCGCACCGGGGCGGGCTACGCCACGGGCGTCACGATCAAGCCCACCGGCGATACCTACCCGATCTCCAGCACGCAGAACCACTGGACCCTCGACGGCAAGGACTCGATCATCCGAGCCGTCGATCTCCCCGCGTGGCGCAAGCACGCCGGCGAGCTGCAGCGCGTCGTCGACCGCACGTACGGCACCGAATCCACGCTCAACTTCGCGGAACGGCTGGGCGAGCTGTCGCACATGCCGCCCAACCTCTCGATCTACCCCAACCCCTTCAACCGCAGCAACGCCGACGCGGACCCGAACGACCGCACGCCCGCGAAACCCGACGCCCCGCGGTACGCGAACAACCGCCCGCCGGCCTACGCCGAGCGGCCGCAGTGGGCGATGACGATCGACATGGGCTCGTGCACCGGCTGCGGGGTCTGCACGATCGCGTGCCAGAGCGAGAACAACATCCCGGTCGTCGGCAAGAAGGAGGTCGCCAAGCACCGCGAGATGCACTGGATCCGCGTCGACCGCTACTTCACCGGCGACGACATCAACAGCCCGTCGGGCATCCACCACCAGCCCGTCTGCTGCGTCCATTGCGAGAACGCCCCCTGCGAGGTCGTCTGCCCCGTCAACGCGACGGTCCACGGCCCCGAGGGCATCAACTACATGACGTATAACCGCTGCATCGGCACGCGGTACTGCGCCAACAACTGCCCGTACAAGGTCCGCCGCTACAACTGGTTCGACTACGGCGTCAAGAAGTTCAACGGCGATTACTACGGCAAGGAAGTGGTCGAGAAGGTCGCGCCCGACCGGGGCGGCGTCACCGGCAGCGGGCGCCACAACAAGATCAACCCCAACCTCATCCCGCCGCGCCTCCGCGAGAAGCTCGACGAGATCGCGACCATGGGGATGAACCCCGACGTCACGGTCCGCAGCCGCGGCGTGATGGAGAAGTGCACCTTCTGCATCCAGCGCATCAACTTCGCCAAGCACGAGTGCACGCTCGCGAACATCCGCGATCAGGAAGGGCACGTCGTGGTGCCCGACGGCTTCTTCGACGTGGCGTGCGCCCAGGCCTGCCCGACCAACGCGATCACCTTCGGCGACTGGCTCGACCCCAAGAGCCGCGTGCACGCGATGCGCGCCAACGCCCGCAGCTACGCGCTCCTCGGCTACCTCAACACCCGCCCGCGCGTGAGCCACATGGTCCGCGTCATGAACCCCAACCCCGAAATCCTCAAGCGCACCGACAAGGCGCGCTTCGAGCACATGGAGGACCCCTTCCACCACGGCGGAGGGGGCGACGGGCACGGGGGCGAGGGCGGCCGCGGCGACGACGGCCACGGCGGCACGGGCGAGAAGCCCCACGCGTACATCGACTCGCGCAAGCGCAACGGCGACGCCGGCTACGCCATGAGCCTGCGCGTCCTCGGAGGCAGGGCATGACGAGCATCCACCCCGACCAACTCAACGCCCAGCGCCTCGCGGGCGTCGCCAGGGGGCCCACGCCCCCGCCGGTGAACGACCCGTCGACCGGCGACGGCACGCTTATCGACACGCCCGGCGTCCGCCCGCCGCTGATCCTGAACCAGCGCGGCTTCGGTGAGATCACCGACATCGTCTGCGGCTACACGGAGAACAAGCCGCCCAGGTGGTGGCTGCCCGCGTTCCTGAGCGCCTTCGGCCTCGCCCAGCTCGGCGGCGTGATGATCCTCTACCTCGTCATCACCGGCATCGGGACGTGGGGCCTCAACAACCGCGTGGACTGGGCCTGGGACATCACCAACTTCGTCTTCTGGATCGGCATCGGCCACGCCGGCACCCTCATCAGCGCCATCCTCTGCCTGCTCAAGCAGAAGTGGCGCACCTCGATCAACCGCAGCGCCGAGGCGATGACGATCTTCGCGGTCATCTGCGCCGCGACCTTCCCCGGCATCCACATCGGCCGCCAATGGATGGCGTGGATGCTCGCCCCGGTCCCCACGGCGAACGCGATCTGGCCGAACTTCAAGAGCCCGCTGCTCTGGGACGTCTTCGCGGTCTCGACGTACGGCACCGTCTCGCTCCTCTTCTGGTACATGGGCATGATCCCCGACTTCGCGACGCTGCGGGACCGAGCCGACCGGCGCCTCCGCCGCTCCCCCGACGACGGCCCGACCGTCGCGCCCTTCCTCCCCGTCCGCTCCGACAAGATCCGCGCGTACGTCTACGGTTTCCTCGCCATGGGCTGGCGCTTCAGCAGCCGCCACTGGCACCGCTACGAGGCCGCGTACCTCGTCCTCGCCGGCATCTCGACCCCCCTGGTGCTCAGCGTGCACTCGATCGTGTCGTTCGACTTCGCCACCAGCATCGTCCCCGGCTGGCACACGACCATCTTCCCGCCCTACTTCGTCGCGGGCGCCATCTTCGGCGGCTTCGCGATGGTGCTCCTGCTCCTCATCCCGGCGCGCCAGCTCTACCCGAACATGAAGGACCTGGTCACGCTCCGGCACATCGAGAACATGGCCAAGATCATCCTGGTGACGGGCATGATGGTCGGCTTCGCCTACTCGATGGAGTTCTTCATCGCCTGGTACGGCGCGAACTTCAACGAGCGCTACGCGTTCCAGAACCGCATGTTCGGCCCGTACTGGTGGGCCTACTGGACGATGATCTCCTGCAACGTCATCAGCCCGCAGGTCTTCTGGAACAAGAAGATGCGGACCAACGTTGTCGTCGTCTTCATCGTGAGCGTCCTCGTCACGATCGGCATGTGGTTCGAGCGATTCGTCATCATCGTGACGAGCCTCCACCGCGCCTTCCTGCCCGGCCAGTACGGCATGTTCGAGCCCAGCCTCGTGGACATCGGCATCTTCGCCGGCTCCTTCGGCGTCTTCCTCACGCTCTTCCTCCTCTTCCTCCGCTTCCTCCCCGCCTTCCCGATGGCGGAGATCAAGGCCGTGCTCCCGCAGGCAAGCCCCCACGGGCTCGCCGGGCACGGCGCGGGCGACGACTCGCAGCACGCCGGCACCGCGCACGGCACGACGAAGGGAGGCCACTGACACATGGCCAGCGCAGCCACCGCCAAGCTCTACGTCACCGAGGCCGGCGACCCGCTCCACGGCATCCTCGCCGAGTTCCCCGGCCCCGGCGAGCTCTACCACGCCGCGGAGGCCGTCCGCGACGCGGGCTACACCAAGTGGGACACCTTCACGCCCTTCCCGATCCACGGCATGGAAGAGGCCATGGGCGTCGCACCGACGGTCCTCCCGCGCATCATCGCCGTCGTCGGCCTCACCGGCGCCGGGCTCGGCTTCCTCATGCAGTACTGGATGCAGGGCGTCGACTACCCGCTGGTCACGCAGGGCAAGCCCTACTTCTCCTGGCAGGCGTTCATCCCCATCACCTTCGAGTGCGGCATCCTCCTCAGCGCGTTCACCGCCATCGGCGGCATGCTCGCGATGAACGGCCTGCCCCGCCACCACCACCCGCTCCTCAAGAAGGAGCGCTTCCTCTCCAGCAGCGACGACCGCTTCTTCATCGCCATCGAGTCCGCCGATCCGCGCTTCGACCCGCACGCCACCCGCGCCCTGCTCGAGCGCGCGGGCGCCACCAGCATCGAGCTCGTCGAAGAGTGAACCACGGCACGCCGGAACCAACCATGACGACCACCGCACCATCACGGACCACGCCGCTGCTCGCGGGCGCCCTCGCGCTCGCCGCCGCGGCGTTGCTCGGCGCCTGCCGAGGCGAGCGCGAGGACAAGCCGCCGCGCCAGTTCTTCCCGGACATGGACGACAACCCCAAGTGGGAGCCGCAGGGGCACAGCGAGTTCTTCGCCGACGGCCGGCAGATGCGCGTGCCCCCGGCGGGCACGATCGCCTTCGGCCGCACGCGCTTCGTGAGCGACGAGCAGTGGGCGCAGCCGTGGATGCAGGCCCGCGCCGACCTCCTCCGCGAGGACGCCGTCTATTACACCGGCAAGGGCGCCGACGGCGCCTTCGTCGCCAAGGCGCCCATCGCCTTCACGCAGGCCGACTTGGAGCGCGGCCGCGAACGCTTCAACATCTACTGCTCCGCCTGCCACAACTACACCGGCGACGGCCAGGGCATGGTCGGCCGCCAGTGGGCGGTGCCGGTGCCCAGCTACCACGACCCCAAGTACACCAACCCCGCCGCCGACCAAGGGCGCGACGGCTACCTCTTCCACGTCTCGCGCCACGGCGTCGAGGACGGCAAGCGCATGCCCGGCTACGCCCACGCCCTCTCGATCGAGGACTCTTGGCGCATCGTCGCCTATATCCGCGCCCTGCAGCAGTCGCGCGCCGGCGAGCTGAGCGACGTGCCAGAGGCGCAGCGCCCGGCCATCGAACGGGCGTGGTCCGAGATGCCCGCTGCCGCGCCCACCGCCCCGGCCCCGCAGCAGACCGACCCGCAGCAGCCGACCACGACCTCGCCGCAAACGACGCCCAACCCGGGAGGCAACAAGTGACCGCCCTCGACACGCACGCCCACGGGCACCACCACGGTCACTCGGACAACGCAGAGGCGTTGCGCCCCGAGAA